>Ga0326512_10000010_pt1 | contig 162384 bp, 139 predicted proteins | sample 1_2617_0518_D_FD_203652 | JGI IMG/M metagenome (GOLD analysis project Ga0326512, IMG submission 203652) | Bovine rumen microbial communities from UC Davis, California, United States - 1_2617_0518 | ecosystem: Host-associated > Mammals > Digestive system > Stomach > Rumen | place: USA...
TTGCTTATTATGAAACAGCCTGATTTGTCTACAACAGTCTTGATTTTTCTTGTCATGTTTACAATTATTTTTGTGGCTGGTTTGAGCTATAAGGTCATACTGTCGGCCCTGCTGATCATAGTGCCTATAGTGCTTGGATTTATGCTCTATATAAGCAATCCTAATAACTATGTGCCGGAGATGATTATGAAGGATTATCAGAGGCAGAGAATTCTTACTTTCATAAATGGTGATTCTGAAAATGATGAGGAAGCTAGCCAGTATGCCAGTGGTGAGTATCAGCAAGAATATTCAGTTAGAGCCATAGGTTCAGGTCAGTTGTATGGCAAGGGGCTGGATAATGATGATCCTACATCTCTGAAAAATGCTAACTACATTGCTGAGGCACAGAATGATTTTATCTTTGCCGTAATTGGCGAAGAACTAGGCTTTGTCGGCAGTGTAGGGACTATTTTACTGTTGTCATCGATTGTTTTTGGTTGTATAATAACAGCATTAAGAGCTAAGAATTTATCAGGTCGACTTATATGTTGCGGTGCCGCAGCATATATAGGTTTTCAAACCTTTATTAATATAGGCGTAGTTACAAGATTATTGCCTAATACCGGCTTGCCTCTTCCTTTCTTTAGCTATGGTCTGTCTTCATTGACTTCCCTTTATATGATAATTGGATTAGTCCTCAATGTTGGACTTCAAAGAAAAGTCGATGAGGGTGATGATGTCTATGCTAAGGATTTCAATGGAGTTGAATTGCTTACTGAAGATGAAACTAATAAAATAAATGGTGAATATAGGACAGGAGATAAGAATTTATGAACATAGGACTTATTGCAGATGATTCTAAAAAGAATTTGATGCTTAATTTCTGTATTGCATATCGAGGCATATTAAACAAGAATCAGCTTTTTGCTACAGGAACTACCGGCGAGCTTGTTGAAAAGTCAGCAAATCTGGCAGTTCATAAATTTCTTTCAGGTGATTTGGGCGGAGAGCAACAGCTCTGCTCTCAGATTGAACAGAATCAATTTGATTTAATTATTTTTTTGAAAGATTCAACTAGCTTCGGTGGATTTGCAAGCTCTACTTCAGATACTATCTGTAATCTCTGTGATGCTTACAATATTCCACTTGCAACAAATCTTGCAACTGCCGAGCTTTTGATTAAGTCGCTTGAGAGAGGCGATATGGAGTGGCGTGAAATATATCAATAAGGTGATGTGGCAGTATTTATGAGTAATGATAAAAGAAAGCCAAAAAGAACTGGAAATTTGTATGCAGTTCAGAATTCTTCAAATAATAGACCGGGCTCTATGAGTTCTTCTTCCTCAAACAGAGGCACAAAAAGAAGATCTGATGGTCCCGGTCGTTCGTCGTTGGATGCTTCGCAAAAACCAAGGTCAGCTTCTAAGGCTACATCTATGGATGAAATGCAAGCTAGAAGGGATGCCCTTGTCAGAAGAGCTGAAGCCGATAGAAGGGTTGAAGCTAGAAAAAAGGCCCTGGCTCAAAGAAGGGCTGAAGAGGCCAGAATGGCTGAGCTTGACAAGAGAGAGCACTTGGTCAGGACTGCTGATTTGGCAAGAAAAGAAGAAAAGAAAAGAATGAGCCAGGAGATGCTAAGAGGGACTTTGGCTGAATCTGACTTGCCAAGAAATAAGAAAAAGAGGAATAGTGCCGCTGGAGGGAATTTCAGAAACGATTCTAAATCCAGGAAAAAAGCTAATAATTCAACTTCTTCAAGAGGCAGGGCTCAATACTCAAAGAAAGAGTTGAAAAAGGCTAGCAGAGAATCACTCAGAAGAGAGAGAAATGACAGAAATAGGGCCAAGAAAGTTAAAAAGCCTAAGAAGGTTGTTAAGTTTAAGAGAAGCACTAAATTCTTTAGTGTGTTCTTAGCTCTCTGTCTAGTATATATTCTTGCCTTTGCTTATGTGGTAACTCAAAAGACTCATATAAAATCCTATGAGGTGGAAAATGGATCTCTGATTGATAATGTAACTTTTACAGGACTTGCACTCAGAGATGAAGAAGTAGTTACTAGTGAGTATTCTGGCTTTATTGATTACTATAGAAAAGACGACTCCAGGGTTTGCGTCGGCAACACAGTTTACACAGTAGATGAGACTGGTAAAGTGACAGAAATTCTTGACGAGTACAATAGAACCGGAGAGAATACTATCACTAAGGAAGATTTGTCCGATTTAAGGGCTATGTTAAACAATTATAAGGCCAATTATGATGGGGCAAACTTTTCTGAGATTTATGACCTGAAAGCAGGTTTAAATACAACAATTCTTCACTCTCTCAATGAGGGTGTAATCAACAATTTGGATCAGATTTTGAAAAAGAGTGGCAATGCTAATGCTTTTAAGGTTGTAAACTCGAAATCAGAAGGTATCATAACCTACTATACAGACGGTTTTGAGGGCAAAGCAACCACTGATCTTATACAGGCTGATTTCAATAAAGAAAACTATCACAAGAATCAAATGAAGTCATCAAGAGAGATCGCGAGTGGAGATGCGGTTTACAAGCTGATCAAGAGTGATCTGTGGCATATAGTAATCCCTTTGAATAAGGATGAAATACTTAAGTATAATCTTGAAAATGCCACTACAGTTGATGTCAATTTGAAAAAGGAAAACCTTGATGTCAAGGGCGATTTCAAGCTTATTAATATTGATGGCAAGTCTTACGGTGATATCACACTGAGCAAATACATGATTAGATATGCTTCCGATAGATTTGTAGATATAATGATTTCTAAGAGCGGCAAGACAGGAATGAAGATTCCTCAGTCTGCGGTTACTGAAGAGGAATTCTATGTGATCCCTAAAGCTTATAAGACAAGCGGAGGAGGCAGTAATGACTTAGGATTTACAGTTCAGTATTATGATTCTAACGGCATGCCTAAGACTTCATTTATGAGCACGGAAATCTATGGCCAGGACTCAGAGGACGCTAATGGCAATTATTATGTTTTAAAGTCGGATTTACCTTCAGATGCAAGCTTGCTTATGATGGATTCAAATCAGTCAATTAGACTCAAGGATACAGTTAAATTAAAGGGCGTATATGTCATTAACAGCGGCTACACTAACTTTAAGTTGATTAACACTGTTGACGCCAACAATGAGTACCTGATTTCAGAGCCTATAGGCTACAACTTTGCTACTCATTATGTATCCCTTTATGACAGATTGATACTTGATGCCTATAAGTATCAAAATGGTATTTTTGTATATTAGGATTATTTTGTGAAAGGAGATCTGCTTTTTGCAGAAATAAGATGTTAAAAGAAAATCTTGATAAGGTACTTGAAAATATAGCTAAGGCTTGTGAAAGAAGCGGTAGAAAGCCAAGCGATGTAAAACTTTTGGCTGTGAGCAAAACCAAGCCGGAGTCTGATATTATGGAGCTCTACGATGCTTCATACAGATTTTTTGGAGAAAATTATGTGCAGGAACTTGTTGGCAAAATAGAAGATTTGCCTAAGGATATTGAGTGGCACATGATTGGTCATCTTCAGAGAAATAAGGTTAAATATATAGTAGGCAAGGTAGCTATGATTCATTCTGTTGAATCAAAGGCTTTAGCTGAGCAGATAAGCCGACTCTCAGAGGCTAATGGCCTTGTCACTGATGTATTAGTAGAGGTTAATGTCGCAGAGGAAGAGAGTAAATTTGGTGTGAGCTGCGACATGCTTGAAGATTTTCTTAGAGAAATAGCCCAACTCAAGGGAATTAGGGTAAAAGGACTTATGACAAGTGCTCCATTTACTGAAAATGCTGAGGAAAATCGCAAGTATTTTAGAAAATTAAATAAATTAATGGTTGACATAAATTTAAAAAACATAGATAATATTTCTATGAGCGAGCTTTCTATGGGAATGACTAATGATTATGAGGTTGCAGTTGAAGAAGGCGCAACTATAGTCAGGGTTGGAACCGCTATATTTGGAGCTCGTAATTATAAAAACTGATTATGGGAGATTGGTATGAGTTTTTTAGACAATTTAAGAATTGGTAGTTTTAAAGACGATGATGACGATTACGGATATGACGACGAAGAAGAATATGAAGATGACTACGAAGATGAGGATGATGAGCCAAGAAAAGGTGGCTTCGGCAGAATCTTAGGTGGAAAAAAGACATCTGATAATTATAACAACAATGTAACTAGCATGAGAAGCAGCAAGAAGTATGATGTTGTAGTTGTTAAGCCAACTAATATGACTGAAGCTCACAATATTGTTCAGAACCTTATCGATGGCAAGGCTACTGTTGTAAATCTTGAGGGTATTGATGTCAGCATCGCTCAGAGAATTATCGATTACACAGCTGGCGCTTGTTATGCAGTTGGCGGTAATTTACAGTCAGTATCAACATATATCTTTGTTGTTTCACCAAGAGATATCGATATTCTTGGAGATATTAAGGAATCAGGTGCTGATAATTCATCAGTTATCGATATTGCTTCATTGAGTGAAGCTCCAGAAGGAACTACAGCTACTGTTGGTCAGACAACAACATTTACACAGATTTAATTTTAAATTATGGCCTGTAGCCCCTTGGGTTGCAGGTCTTTTTCTTTTTTGAGGTAGAATATGTCAAGAACAATTACTGTAAATTATGATGAAAAACCAATTTATGACATAGTTATAGAGAATAGCTTTGACAAACTTGCAGATAGTTTTAAGAAGCTGGGAGTTTCTGGAAGAAAGCTTGCTATTGTCACAGATTCTAATGTTGGCCCACTTTATGCAGATAAGGCTAAGATTGAGCTTGAAAAAACTGGAAATAAGGTCTTTGTCTTTACTTTTGAAGCTGGTGAGGCTCATAAGAATTTAGATACAGTCCAGGATTTATATGAGTTTTTGATTGTCAACAAGTTTGACAGAAAAGATATGTTAGCAGCTTTAGGAGGCGGCGTTGTCGGTGATCTCACTGGCTTTACTGCAGCTAGTTACCTTAGAGGGATAGATTTTATCCAGCTGCCAACATCACTTCTGGCACAGGTTGACTCAAGCATTGGTGGTAAGACTGGAGTTGACTTCAGAGCTTACAAGAATATGGTAGGAGCCTTCCATCAGCCTAAGCTTGTATATATGAATATGTCCACTTTGCAGAGTCTTGATGTGAGACTTTTTAATTCTGGCTTTGGCGAAATCTTAAAACACGGCCTGATTAAGGATAAGGCTTACTTTACCTGGTTGAGCGAAAATTACGAAAAGATTGAGAAGCTTGAGCCTGAGGTTCTTGAGGAGATGATTGCTGTAAGCTGCAATATCAAGCGCCAGGTTGTTGAGAATGATCCAAAGGAGCAGGGAGAGCGTGCTCTCTTGAATTTTGGTCACACTCTTGGCCATGCGATTGAAAAGCTCATGGATTTCAAGCTCTATCACGGCGAATGTGTTGTTTTAGGCATGGTGGCGGCTTTGAATATCTGCCTTGAAAAAAAATACATTAGTCAGGAAGAATATGATCAGATAATTGACACCTTTAAGAGATACAACTTCAAGCTCAGTGTCAGCGGCATAAGTGTCGATGATGTAATAAGTGTGTCTAAGAATGATAAGAAGATGGATGCAGGACACATAAAGTTTATTCTCCTCAATAAGTTTGGCCAGGCCTATATCGACAAAACTATTGATGATGACTGCATGAGAAGATCTTTAAAGGGAATAGTTGAGTGAGATTTATGAAAAAAAAGTTAGCTTTATATGCCTCATTTGTCCTTGCTATTGGAATTTTAGTTTGGATTGATCAGTACACAAAGGCTCTCGCTGAGACTAAACTTGCATATGGTCCTGTGGTGCTGATTAAGGGCGTGTTTGAGTTCTATTACATAGTCAATACAGGAACTGTTGCCTCTGCATTTTCCGGACAGGCGCTTATTCTAGGCCTTGTTTCGGCACTTATATGTATAGCTCTAATAGTTCTTTTGGTCATGGTCCCTAAAAGTAAGAGGTATTCTTGGCTTATATTTGCCGATATACTTCTAATTTCAGGAGCAATAGGCAATATTATTGATCGCTTTAGCCTACACTATGTCAGGGATTTTTTATATTTTAAACTGATTAATTTCCCGATTTTTAATGTGGCAGATTCATATGCTACTGTAGGCATGACGATTTTGGCAATTTTAATTCTCTTTGTTTATAAGGAAGAGGATTTGGAAAATATCAAAAATAGACACAAGGATGCTTAAATAAGGCAAATATCTATGTTAGAAGAAAATAATTTTACTGAGCTGGACCAACTGATTGTCGAGCTTGGTGGGGAAAGAATAGACAAGTATCTGGCTGCTCAGCTGGAGGACTTGTCCAGGAGCCGTATACAGACCTTACTTGCAGACGGCATGATAAAAGTAAACGGACAGGCTGTAAAGGCCAAATACAAGCTTGAAACTGGAGACTCTATCAATATCTGCCTGCCTGAATTGAAGGAAGTTCACATAGAAGCGCAGAATATACCTTTGGATATAGTTTACGAAGATGATGATTTGCTTGTAGTAAATAAGCCAAAGGGTATGGTGGTGCATCCTGCTGCAGGTCATCTCACAGGAACATTGGTAAATGCTATAATGTACCACTGTAAGGACAATTTATCAGGTATAAATGGCGAGTTGAGACCTGGAATAGTACACAGAATTGATATGAACACAACAGGCCTTTTGGTGGTCTGTAAGAATGACTTTACCCATGAGAGAATTGCAGCTCAGCTTGCAGTTCACTCTATAACAAGAGTATATGAGGCAATTGTCTTAAATCGCATGGGGCAGGAGAGTGGGTGTGTTGACGCACCTATAGGACGAAGCAGCAAAGACAGAAAGAAGATGGCTATCGACAAGGTTCATGGCAAGAGAGCTGTCACCCATTATCAGCTTATAAAGAATTATTCTGATTATGCTCATATTGCCTGTAGACTTGAGACTGGAAGGACTCACCAGATAAGAGTACATATGAAATCTATAGGTCATCCCCTCTTGGGAGATGATATTTATGGTAGTGGCAAGTCGCCTTTTAAGACCTGTGGTCAAACTCTGCATGCTAAAGTTTTAGGCTTTGTTCATCCGAGAAGCGGTCAGTATATGGAGTTTAATTCTGAGCTTCCAGAATATTTTCAGGACATTTTAAATAAACTAGACAGTAAAAATTAATTTTGTTTCAAAAAAGCCTTAAATAGGCTATAATAGTTATATAGGCTTTCTTAGGATAGGGGATTATTGTGAGAAGAAGAGAATTCATTGATGGAGTGCTGGATAGTATTTCTGACAAGTATGATATCTACCACAATTATTGGTTTGGCGGACGTAAATTTGTTATTTATGCTTATTGTTACAATCATAATAATAAGTTTGCAAGTACTATGAATGAGAGTTCAAAGCTCTGGGAAGCTAAGTCGTATGAGCATTTGTTTTTTATAAATGATGATAACCTGAGTTTGGAAGATTATGAGGATTTAAAAAAATTTGCCATAGATCAGATAGAACCTCATTTTGTCAGAGCAGATGGCAATAAGCCAATCAATCACCATCTCTATACTTATATAACTTTTATAGTTATCACGAGAAATAGACCCCAGATTGAAGTTGAAAAGGCCATTAGAAACTTGAGATGGCACAAATCATATGCATTTTTTACCAGGGGCTATTGTAAGTTGAGATTTGTCTGTGTGACTCCTAAGGAATTTAATATAATTGTCAATGACAATGCACCTGAGATCAAAGAGTACTTGAATCGAGTAATTTTGCGAAAGAAAAATTACGAAGACTAGAAAAGAAAGGATGTTTAATATGGCAGAGAAGATTATTATTACAATAGGACGTGAGTTTGGCAGTGGCGGTCATGATATTGGAGAGGCCCTTGCAAAGAAACTTGGAATAGCTTTTTATGATAAGAATCTCTTGGCAGAGGCAGCCAAAGAGAGTGGCCTTTGCGAGGAACTCTTTAATTCCCAGGATGAGAAGCCAACCAATAGCTTTCTTTATTCGCTGGTTATGGATACATATTCAATGGGTTATACTAATTCTTATATGGATATGCCTATTAACCATAAGGTCTTTTTGGCTCAGTTTAACACAATAAAGTCAATTGCCGAGAAGGAGTCATGTGTAATTATAGGAAGATGTGCCGATTACGCCCTTGAAGAGAATCCTAATGCTTTGAAGGTCTTTATTCATGCTCCACTTGAGGACAGAATTCAGAAGGTTAAGGGCCTCTATAATATAGCAGAGGACAATAAGGCTAAGGATCTTATTAATAAGACAGATAAGAAGAGATCAAGCTATTATAACTATTATTCTAGCAAGAAGTGGGGAGATACAAAGAGCTACGATCTCACACTTAACAGTTCAGATTTGGGCATTGATGGCTGTGTTGAGCTTATACTCAAATATATTGAACTCAAAGATAAGAAACAGAAATAAGTTAAACAGATATGGATTTAAAGTATCAGAAATTTAAAAAGAATAATTTTATCGCCTGGCTTTTTGGCGGAAATGCTTATATTTACTTTATAATTTTGGCAGTTACAGCTTTTTTTGCAATTCAGCTGGTTGTCCAGATAAATAAGCATGAAGAAAATGCTGCTGACACTGAGGCTACAAGCGCTGAAGATAAGTCTGATTCTTATGTTGATGCGAAAGATCAATACATAATTAAGATTAACAAGAAAGAGAATTTTTTGTTGATTCAAAAGAAAAATGGCGATAATTATGAGGATTATAAGGCTTTCACATGTTCAGTATCTAGTGACGTGAAAAATGCTGACTATAAAATTACTGGTAAGCAGATTTGGTTTCCTTTCACTAAAAGTGGTGGATATGGCCATTACGCTTCCCTTCTCAATGACGGCTTTGCCATAAGCTCTGTGCCTTATTATACCCAGGATTTAAATAGTCTTGACACTGATGCTTATAAAAAGCTTGGAAAGTCAGCATCTAAGGGCTATATCAATCTTATGGCGTCAAATGCCAGATGGATATATGAGAATATATCAGCTGGAGTCAAGGTTATAGTCTATGAAGAGGAAGGTCAGAGAGCTGGTCTTAAAATAGAAGAGCCAAAGGCTCTTCTTGATGGTAAAACTTCAGATCCATCGGACACTAGTGCCTCTGATAGCAGTCAGAATTCTGACAAGATTAATTACATGTCAGGCGTAAGCAATGTTGAAATCAAGACTAATTCGGATTTTGATGTATGGGAAGGCGTATATGCATGTGATTATGCTGGACGTGATATCACATCACAGATCAAGATTAGCGGAGATTTGGATTTGACTCAAGCTGGCACCTACACATTGATATATCACCTGAGTGACCGCTATGGTACTAATTTGGACTATTATAGGTATATCCTTGTTAAGGATGACGATGAAGAAAAGACAAATGAGGAAAATGCATCCTCTCAAAGTCAAACTGATAGCCAAAAGGAAAGTACTGAGCCTGCCAGCAAGAATACTAGTCAAGAGACAAGCAAAGCAAGCACAAGTAAGGCTAGCAGCATTAGCGCTAAAGCAAGCACAAAACAGGGAGGTTGATTTACTTGGCCCAGACTATGACTTACAGCAAAGAACAGAATATAAAATATGCCCAGCAGCTAAATGATATTATCAAAAGCCTGCCAGACTACTGTAGGGATTTTTTCGATAGTTTGGAGTTTACAAAGCAGGCCAGAACTAAAGTGGCTTATGCCTATGATATAAGGACTTTTTATAATTTTTTGGTCAAGGAAATTCCTTTTACAAAGGGTAAGGATATTAAAGATGTAAGCTTGAGTGATATTGAGAAGGTCAGTGCCAAAGATATCAACGATTTCTTAAGATATGTCAAGGTTTATAAGCATAATGGAGCCTATGTTACCAATTCAGACAAGGCTGCCAAAAGAAAATTATGTGCTTTGAGAAAATTTTATGGCTATTATTACAGGTATGAGATTATCAGTGCTAACCCATCGATAAAGGTGGATATGCCTAAAATTAGAGATAAAGCAATCGTTAGACTTGATGTGAATGAGGTGGCTGATTTTTTGGATCAGGTTGAGACTGGCGACAGACTACCTGAAAATGCCAGAAAAAAACATGATAAGTTCAAAGTTAGGGATTTGGCCCTGCTTACCCTCATGCTTGGAACTGGAATAAGAGTTTCTGAGTGTGTGGGCCTTGACATTGATGACCTGGATTTTGATAATAATCGCATAAAAGTTGTCAGAAAGGGTGGCGATGAGGATTATGTATATTTTGGCGATGAAGCCAGAGATGCCCTTATTGACTACCTTGAAGAGAGACAGGATATGCAGGTCAAGGAAGAAGACAAAAGGGCTCTTTTTATATCCCAGAAGAAATCAAGACTTACTGTCCGCAGTGTAGAGCTTTTAGTTAAAAAGTATGCTGCGACAGTGACTAGTCTAAAACATATCACACCACATAAATTAAGATCGACTTACGGCACTAATCTATATCAGGCATCCAGAGATATATATCTTGTTGCTGATGTCTTGGGACATAAGGATGTCAATACGACCAGACGTCACTATGCAGACATGGATGACGAGAATAAGAGAGAGGCGCGCAATATAGTTCGACTTAGAGAAAAAAATGAATAATTCACTTGCAATCCTTAATTAACTTTGTTATAATACACAAGTTCTGAAAAGAAGAGATGGTCCTCTGGTACGGTATTTATGTATTTAAGAACATCAAAAAATTAAGGAGGTCGCAAAATGAGCGATATTATTAAGAGCATTGAAGATGCACAGCTTAAGAGTGTAGTACCTGAGTTTAACGTTGGTGATACAGTTAGAGTATCAAACGTTATCAAGGAAGGTGAGAGAGAAAGAGTACAGATTTTCGAAGGTACTGTATTAAAGATGCAGGGTACAGGCGTACGTGCTACATTTACAGTAAGAAAGATTTCTGGTGGTGTTGGCGTAGAGAAGACATGGCCATTACACTCTCCATCAGTTGCTGATGTTAAGGTTGTAAGAAGAGGTAAGGTAAGACGTGCTAGACTTAACTACCTTCGTCAGAGAACAGGTAAGGCATCTAAGGTTAAAGAGTTAGTTAGGTAATTTAGCTTAATTAATACATTTATTCAGCTGTAGTCGAAACTCGACTACAGCCTTTTTTTCGCGTTTCTACAAGCGGTGCCTCGCTATCCATAAAAAATGCCGCATTTTACTTGCAAGGCATTTTGAATGGATAGCGCGACAGCGCGTAATGAGCAAACGCGAAGCGGTTGCGAATGCAGCACCGCAAATTATGCAAGCATAAAATGCCGCTTTTTACTTGCAAGGCATTTTATATAAGTTTTTAACGAGGTATTATTGTGTCAAATTTTACAAGAAGATATCAAGAAAATACGAGACTATTAAATGTTGCTGTCAAACTTGTTAGTCTGATTATGACTGTTGTTTTGGCATATACATGTGTCTACTTTACTTGTAATTCTACTGGTGTTGAGGGATCTTCCATGCAGCCGGTGATTACCAATGAGGATACTGTTCTTATAAATCGTTTTGCTTATACATTGCTTAAACCAAGACGTTTTGATGTTATAGCATTTACCCCTAATTATAAGAATACAGATAGGGTGCTGATTAAAAGGATAATCGGCCTGCCTGGTGAAAAGGTTAAGATTGAGAATGGAAAAGTCTTTATCAATGGCAAGGAGCTTGAAAATGATAAAGGCCTTGAAGATATATTGATTGCTGGCAATGCGGCAAGTGAGATTAGTTTGGGTCAGGACCAGTATTTTGTTCTGGGCGATAACAGAAATAACAGTGAAGATTCTAGATTTGCCAATATAGGCCTTATTAAGAGGGAAAATATTGTTGGCAAGGTTTGGCTTAGAAGTATGCCATTTAAGAGAATTGGCCTAGTTGGCTAGTAAGGGAGGAAGATATGAATTATCAGTGGTTTCCTGGTCATATGACCAAAGCTATGAGAATGATGCAGGAGAATATTAGTCTTGTTAATGTTGTGATTGAGGTTATTGATGCTAGAATTCCCTATAGTAGCCGTAATCCTTCTCTTATAGCTATGGCTAAAGACAAGAAAGAAATAATAATTCTAAATAAGTTTGATCTTGCCGATGACAAGGTTACAGATGAGTGGATTAAATATTATGAGAGCCAGGGCCTTATTGCCATCAAGGCAAATTCAAAGGATCCTAAGTGCACAAAGAAAATTCTTGCAGCTATTGATGAAGCTGGCAAGGAAAAGAGGGAGAGGGATGCCAGACGTGGCATTAAGAATGGCACATTTAGAGCTATGATAGTTGGTATTCCTAATGCGGGAAAATCAACCCTTATAAATCTCTTATCCGGCAGATCTATAGCAAAGACAGGCAATAAACCTGGAGTTACTAAGGCTAAACAGTGGATTAAACTCAAGAACGGAGTTGATTTGCTTGATACACCGGGCGTTTTGTGGCCTAAATTTGAGGATCAATCTATAGGTGAAAAGATTGCCGTGATTGGTTCAATAAAAGATGATATACTAATCAGTGAAGAGACAGCTTTGGCCTGTCTTAGAATATTACATAAGAGATATAATGGCGTTTTTGAAAAAGCCTACGCTATCAGCGAAGTTGATGATTTAAATCAGAACTTGGATGCTATTGCTAATAAGAGAGGCTGTATCAAAAAGGGTGGCTATGTCGATTACGAAAGGGCTGCTGCTATTATACTTGACGACTATCGTTCGGGAAAACTGGGCAGATTGAGCTTAGAGTCACCTGATGAGATTAAGGAATAATTATGACAAAAAAAGAAGAGGCTGCCTTAAAAAGACAGTTAAAAATTGAAACAGAGATGGCTAGAGTTGAGCAAATGTGTGCTTTTGAGAAGGAGTACAGCTCATACAAGCTTATTTGCGGAATTGATGAGGCTGGCCGTGGACCGCTAGCTGGACCAGTTGTTGCTGGCGCATGCATACTGCCAAAAGATGCAAGAATCATGTATATCAACGATTCAAAGAAGCTATCTGAAAAGAAGAGAGAGCTCTTGTTTGAGGAGATAAAGGACAAGGCTCTTGCATATGCAGTTGGAATAGTTGATGAGAAGGTTATTGACCAAATTAACATATTACAGGCTACATATATGGCTATGAGACAGGCGGTTGAAAAGCTGGGCTTAAAGCCTGATTTGACCCTTAATGATGCAGTGACAATACCGGATTTAGGTATTAAGCAGGTCCCTATAGTAAAGGGAGATGCCAAAAGCATAAGCATAGCCAGTGCTAGTATTTTGGCCAAAGTTACCAGAGACCATCTGATGATGGAGTATGACAAGTTATATCCGGAATATGGCTTTGCAAAGCATAAGGGTTATGGCACTGCTGCCCACTATGAGGCCTTGCGCAAATATGGCCCATCAAAGATACATAGAATGACCTTTATCAAAAATGTTGAATTTGAATAGAAATTTATATATGTTTAAATAAAGATTTTGGTTAAGGTTGAGATCAGCCATTGTTTTTGAGAGGTAGGCTATGAATATACAAAATTTTTTCACGTCCTTAAGCGCTAACCAAAACTTGAGACAAACTGCAGATCTAACGGCAAAGGACTCGATTCAGGCTCAAAAAGTTTCGGAGTCTAGTGGCAGAGAGCAGGCTTTGGAGAATGGCACTAAGCTTCTTAAAGAGATGCTGGCTGGCGATATATTTGACGCAAAGCTTTTGAGCATGAAGGATGGTACAGCCTTGCTTGAATTAAGCGATGGCTCCATGGTAAATGCTAAGATGCAGGCAAGAGATGGGCTCATGGCTGGGCAAACCTTGACCTACATGCTTGAGAGTAATAGTGATAATAATATATCAATAAAGGTCATGAATCCTGATTTGCAGCAAAATGTCCTGCTTGATAAGGCCTTATCTTCGGCTGGCTTTGCTAATAATGAAGCCAACAGGGCTATTGTCAATAGCTTATTAGAACAGAATATGCCAATTGATGCCAAGACAATAGGAGATATGGTCAAAAACTCATTGAGGTTTCCGGAGACAAAACTCAGCACCTTGGCCAATTTGCAGAAATTAAACTTGCCTATAAACGAAAATAATATAGCCTCATTTGAGGCCTATCAGTCTTATGAGCACACAATTAGCAGCGAATTGGATAATTTCAGTCAGGCCTTAAATTCCTTGAGCGATTCAATCTTGACAGGTACTCAGGAAGGCAATTCCGAGAATGGGGTGGATATAGGGAAGTTTTCAAGCTTAATAGAAGATTTGTATGAGGGACTCGACGGTCAGAGTATTGAATCATCTGGGCTTGAAGATTATCTGGACCAGGCGGAAATAAAAGATTTGTCTGATCTTCTTAGAGAAGTAGGAGGCAATGATACAGCCCCAGCTAAGAATGAGTGGGCTAATCAGCTTGCAGACAAGTTAGATAATAAAGATCTTAGTCTCAAGGACCTGCTTAGCCAGCTTGCCGAGCATTTTGACAATGAGGATTTGAAGGCCAAGTTGGGCTCTAGTCTCGGACAAGTTAAAGAAAAACTCTTAAAATCAATGGTGGATGAGACCATGAAGCTTAAACCTCAGGATGTAGCTGAGGATGATGGTATAAAGAATTATTATAAGAGGGTTAGATCCAGCTTAGAGCATATTACAAAGGATTTAGCTGATGAGGCTAAAAACCTGAATCTTAGCAAGAATCTTGACAATATAAAGTCTAATATTGACTTTATGAATGATCTTAACAAGAATAACATGGCCTATGTTCAGATACCTATTCACTATAAAGAGAATAATGCCAACGGTGAGCTCTATGTCTATACCAATAAAAGAAAGACTGCTGGGCAGGATTCAGATACAGTCAGTGCTCTTTTGCATTTGGATATGGATAATCTTGGACCAGTGGATGTCTATGTTAAGCTTGCTGGTAAAAATTTATCGACAAATTTCTGCCTTGAGACAGAGGAATTACTTGATTTTATAAATGATAATATAGATAAGCTTACAGCTAGGCTTGAAGCTAAGGGCTACCAAACAAAGTTTGAGATGCATCTGTCAAATGATGAGAACAAATTTGATGTGGCGAAAGAAGTGCTTGATGTAAACGAGAGCAAGGTCGCTGCAGGCCAGTTTATGCTTGATGTTAAGGTTTAAAGATAGGAATACAAGACTGCTTATGAGTGAAGAAAAAGAATCTAAGACAAAGATTTCAGTAGCTCTTGAATATAATCCAGGAGAAGAAGCACCTACAATTATTGCGACAGGTCGAGGGGCCTTGGCGGAAAAGATTATTGAGAAAGCTAAGGATGCTGATGTTCCGGTTTACGAGGATAGTAAACTGGCCAAGACATTGTCTAAACTTGAAATTGGTGATATGATACCTCCTGAATTGTACGGCGTTGTTGCTGAGATTCTCGTCTTTGTCGATGATTGTGACAGGATCAAGGGGAAGATGAATGGAGGAAAAAAATAAAAGACGCCTAGGTGCCTTATATGAGACCAAGGCCTTATCTTATCTGCAGGATAAGGGATATAGACTGCTTGCGAGCAATTTTAGGAATAAAATTGGGGAGATAGATCTCATCGTTGAGAAGGGAGAAAGAAGATATGAACCCTTGATTGGGGCATATACATATACAGATGATTATGTGCTTGTCTTTGTGGAGGTCAAGTACAGGAGTTCTAATAAATATGGTTATGCAGTCGAGGCTGTTGATTATAAGAAACAAACCAGGATTCGAAAAGTTGCGTCATATTTCCTGACTGTAAATGCTTATGATCTTAACACGCCTTGCAGGTTTGACTGCATTGGATTTGATGGGGAAGAAATCACACACTTGGAAGATGCTTATTAGGAGGAATTTTTAATGTCTAATTTACTTAATGATAAAAATATTGATTCGGCTTTACTTAAAGATATCGTAGATAAGATGGATTTGTCTAATAGAGAGGAATTTATCAAATTTGCCGACGAGAGTACTAGGTTTGCAGAATTGATGATGATGTACAGATGTGCAATCAATGAGATTGAAACTAAGCTTGAAGTTTTGAATGATGAGTTTAAAACAAAGAGAGCCAGAAATCCAATTGATACAATTAGATCCAGAATCAAGAGCCCAATCAGCATATATGAAAAACTTGAGAGGAGAGGCCTTCCAATTACTGTAGACAGTATTGTTGACAATCTCAATGATGTGGCAGGAATCAGGGTAGTATGTCCATTTATCAGTGATATATATGATGTGGCTAAAATGCTTGTATCTCAGGATGATGTTGAGGTTATGGAAGTAAAGGATTATATCAAAAATCCAAAGGGAAATGGTTACAGAAGCTTGCATTATGTAATTATAATTCCTATCTTTTTGTCATCTGGCAAGGAATATATGAAGGTTGAGGTTCAGATAAGAACTATTGCCATGAATTTCTGGGCAAGTCTTGAGCATCAGATGCATTATAAAAAATATAACAATATGGAGATGCCTGAAGTGGTTGAGGAACTCACCAAATGTGCAGAAATCGCCTATAACAATGATGTGAGAATGCAGGAAATCAGAGATGAAATCAGCAGAAAAAAGAGCAGTCAGAACCTTACAGATAATTCAGTTGATGAAGAATCTATAGAGCATATGCTATAAAATAAAAAATGCCATAAGCTTCGAGCTTATGGCATTTTTCTATCTTAAGTCATTAATCAAGTTTTTTCTTTGCGAGAGCCTCTTCTTGACGGGCTTTGGCAAGTCTCTTTTTTCTCTTAGAATTTCCGCTTGTTAAGAAGTAGGTGATTAGTCCTAAAATTATGATTGGAAGTCCTAAACTTAGGATTGTTGTCAAAAGCTCTGAATATATACTTGAGTTAAAGATTGAGTTCTTAATCTCTTTGTATTCAGCGCTTTCAAGCATAGAGTTACAAGCTTGGATATATTGGCTCTTTATCTCAGTCTCATTAGTCTGAAGGGAGTAAGTATAAGCATAACCGCGTATTACTGTGTAATATTTCTTAGCTTTGACAGTTACTCCATTGTTTGATGTCGATGAAATTTGGGTTGTGAAATATGGTATTCCATTGATTTTTTCAATTGACGAAGCATCTATGCTTTCCTTTAAGTCTGAATCGCTGTGCTCCTGACTTTGCTTGACATAGGTCTCGAATAGAGATTTTAAGTCATTGTCGTTAGTCTCGTTAAAGTTTGCAACTCCGCTTGGGGCAGGGAGAGCTTTTACAATAAACTCATAAGTGATTTCATCATCTTTTGGGACAATCTCAAGGAAGATATTTGTCGCTTTCATGAGATTTCTCTGCTGCTCAACGTCGTCAACACCAATTTTTTCCAGGTAAGAATTGTTAGATGTGACATTCTGAGTGAAAACAACGAATGAATCAGGAACGCTTATTGAGAGATCGATATCTGCTATATTATATCTTGATTCTTTCGTGTCAGACGATGACTTATTATCATCAGCATTTACATATATTTTATTGTTAGCAAGAATTAGTGCCGAGCTTAATACTAATAAAAGTAAGAGCGATATGCTGGCAAAAATCTTATTTCCTATAAGTTCCTTCATTTCCTTTGATGCCATATAGGGTCTCCTTTCTTGAATAGCCCTAAGAATACCATATAGCTTTACAAAAAGCAAACAAGCTGATATTATAAGACAGTATGCGCGTTTGTGCTTTTGAATGGAGAGTTTTATTATGAGTAAACCAATAGTTGCAGTTGTCGGTAGACCTAATGTAGGTAAGTCGACTTTTTTTAATAGTGTTGCCGGACAGCAGATATCTATCGTTAAGGATACACCAGGTGTTACAAGAGATAGAATATATGCCGAAGTATCATGGCTTGATAAAGAATTTACCATGATTGATACCGGTGGTATTGAGCCAGACAGCAAGGATATTATCCTTTCTCAGATGAGAGAACAGGCTCAGATTGCCATTGATACAGCAGATGTAATCATATTTATGTGTGATGTAAGACAGGGCATGGTTGATGCTGACACCCATGTCGCTGATATGCTGAGAAAGTCTCATAAGCCGGTTGTGCTTGCAGTTAACAAGGTAGATAACTACAAGATGCAGATGCCGGATGTGTATGAGTTCTATAATCTTGGAATTGGTGATCCATTTCCAATTTCAGCTTCTTCAAAACAGGGCTTGGGTGACCTCTTAGATGCAGTCACAGAAAAATTCCCTAAGAGAAGTAAGGAAGATGACGAAGATGACAGGCCAAAGATTGCCATAGTTGGTAAGCCAAATGCCGGCAAATCTTCTATTGTCAACAAGCTTATTGGTACAAATAGAGTTATCGTCTCTAATATTGCTGGTACAACTAGAGATGCCATAGATACTGATGTTGTATATCATGGTAAGGAGTATATCTTTATAGATACAGCAGGACTTAGAAGAAAATCTAAGGTTAGCGAAGAGTTAGAGAGATACAGTATTATTAGAACTGTTGCTGCAGTTGAAAGAGCTGATATTGTCATTCTTGTAATCGATGCGACTGAGGGTATAACAGAGCAGGATGCAAAGATTGCTGGTATTGCCCATGAAAGAGGCAAGGGTATTATTATTGCCGTAAACAAGTGGGATGCAATTGAGAAAGATAATTCAACTGTCGGAGACTTTACAGATAAGATTAGAAAGACACTCTCATTTATGTCATATGCTGAGATTATATTTATCTCTGCCCTTACTGGCCAGAGATTGTATAAGCTCTATGATATGATTGATCAGATTATTGAAAGTCAGAATATGAGAGTTCAGACAGGTGTTTTAAATGAGATCCTCACTGATGCTATGGCTATGAAACAGCCACCATCAGATAAGGGTAAGAGACTTAGGATTTACTATATCACTCAAGTTTCGGTTAAACCACCAACATTTATTATGTTCATCAATGATAAGGAGCTGACCCATTTCTCTTATACCAGATATATAGAGAATAGAATCCGTGATACTTTCGGATTCCATGGAACAGCAATTCATTTCATATATCGTGAGCGTAAGGAGAAAGAACAATAATGGATTCCAAGTATAAGCAGTTTTTATTTTGGGCCTTAACTGTAGCCCTGATGATGTTAACATTTTGTATGTCACCTATTATGTCCTATAAGGTCTACTGTTTGATTGCCGGTTACTTTGTCGGTGCAATAGTACAGGCTGGTTATTGGATTGGAAAGATTAAGGATATCGATATCAGAAATTATGGCTCTGGTAATGCAGGTACTACCAATGTATTCAGGACATTAGGAAAAAAGGCAGGCATGGTTACATATATTTTAGATGCTTTCAAGCCTATCATTGCAGGTTTAGTCCTCAAAATGATTCTTGGCTCTAGCGTTGATTGTATTATGTTGCTTTTCATGTATTTAGGATTTGGAGTTGTTCTTGGACATAATTTCCCATTTTACATGGATTTCCACGGAGGCAAGGGAATTGCTGCTTCTTCAGGTGTTGTTTTAGCACTTATTCCATATCCAAAATATTGTTTCGTATTTGCTATCGTGGGCTTTTTGGCCTTTTCTTTGACAGTTTTGATTACAAAGTATGTTTCTTTGGGCTCATTGCTTGGAATAACATCTTGGTTTGTATTATTTGTAATTTGGGCAGTTAAGGGCTGGTTGCCACTTTCTACTTATGATGCAGTTGAGGCATGCATAGTAGTTGGTGTGATCGTAGTATTTGCTTATGTGAGACATAGAGGCAATATCATTAGACTTATCAATGGAACTGAAAGAAAAGTTGGAAGTAAGAAAACAGCTTGATTTAAGTAAATTATAAATAAGTTTTATATTTAAATTTTTGAATAGGCTTTAAGACCTAAAATTTTGAATTTTTACATGGGGGAAAAGGAGAAGTTATGGCTAAGATATCAGTGATGGGAGCAGGAAGTTGGGGCTTAGCGCTTGCTATGCTTTTTGATCACTTTGGACAGCAGGTAAAGGTATGGTCTGTCTTTGAAGAAGAGGCTAAAAAGTTAGCTGAGACCAGAGAAAATACCAAAGGACTAAAGGGAGTTAAAATACCAGAATCCATCGAGATTACATATGATACAGAGTATGCTATTAAGGATGCAGATATTGTTATTTTGGCTGTTGCAAGCCCATATACAAGATCTACTGCAAAAAAACTAGCTCCTTTTGTAAAAGAAAATCAGTATGTTGTCAATGTCGGCAAGGGCATAGAGGAAGATACTTTAAAGAACCTTGTGGAAGTTACAAAGGAAGAGATTCCTCAGGCTAGAGTTGCAGTCTTATCTGGACCAAGCCATGCTGAGGAGGTTAGCAGATTTATTCCAACTACCTGCGTGGTAGGTGCTGACAGCGAAGAAGATGCTAAATACCTTCAGTCTGTATTTATGAATGATGCTTTTAGAGTATATATCAGTCCGGATGTAGAGGGTATCTGTATTGGAGGTGCATTGAAAAATGTTATTGCTCTTGCAGCAGGTATGGCTGACGGACTTGGATATGGTGATAATACTAAGGCCGCTCTTATAACAAGAGGAATTGCTGAGATAGCTAGACTTGGTACAGCTATGGGGGCTGAAACCAACACATTTGCCGGTTTGTCTGGTATTGGTGATTTGATAGTCACCTGCGCAAGTATGCATTCTAGAAACCGCAGAGCTGGAATTCTTATAGGACAGGGCAAATCTGTCAAAGAAGCTATGGATGAAGTAATGATGGTTGTTGAAGGTGTATTTTCTGCAAAGGCTGCTTATCAGCTCTCTTTAAAGTACAAGGTTGAGATGCCTATCGTTGAGAAGGTTAATGAGATTCTTTTTGAGGATAAATCTCCAAAGGATGCTGTTAGAGAGCTTATGATGAGAGATGGCAAGGCTGAGATTATTAGCGGAAATTGGAAGGTAAAGTGATATGAGAGTTATAGCAGGTAGTGCTAGACGTCTCCCTCTTAAGACTATTGAAGGTATGGATACAAGACCTACAACAGACCGTATCAAGGAGACTTTATTTAATATACTGCAGAATCAGGTTTATGACAGCAGCTTTTTGGACCTTTTCGCAGGCAGCGGTGGAATTGGAATTGAGGCCTTGAGCCGTGGAGCTAAGGAAGCGGTTTTTGTTGACCAGTCAAAGCTTTGTGTCAAGTGCATTAAGGAAAATCTTGCTTTTACTAAACTTGATTCAAAGGCTCAGGTTATGGAGTCTGATGCAGTTTCTGCAATCAATAGACTCAATAAGAAGTTTTCTTTAGTATTTATCGATGCTCCTTACAAAAAGGGCTTGGAGAGAGAAGTTTTGCTTGTCCTTGACAGATTGCTTGATAAAGATTCACTTGTAGTGATTGAAGAAAAAATTGATACTGATTTGTCATATATTGATTCAGAGACAGCTTTTCGCACAGTGAGAGTCAAGGAATATAAGACAAATAAGCATATTTTTTTAAGGCTTAAGGATGGGGAATAAAGATGAAAAGAGCAATATATCCTGGAAGTTTTGATCCGGTTACTTTTGGACATTTGGATATAATTAGAAGATCTGCAGGCTTGAGTGATCATCTTATTGTGGCTGTGTTAAATAACAACAATAAGACTCCACTTTTTTCTGTTGATGAGAGAGTAGAGATGTTAAAGGAAGCAACCAAGGACTTGGCCAATGTTGAGGTTGCAAGTTTTTCTGGTTTGCTTGTTGATTTCGCAAAAAAGAACGATGTAGGGGTTATAATCAGGGGCTTAAGAGCTGTGACTGATTATGAGTATGAATTGGCTATGTCACAAACTAACAGAGTGGCTAATCCAAATATTGACACAATTTTCTTGAATACATCATTGGAGTATGCCTACCTTAGCTCAAGCATAGTCAGGGAGATGGCAATGTACGGCGGAGATATTACAAAATTTGTGCCAAATTGTGTGGTGGATAAGGTTTACAAAAAATTCAAAAAATAATAAAATAATGTCTATAGTTTTGACTTATTGATAGCAAAATATAACTGATTGGAGTGTAGTCATGGATAATATCGAACAGGTTATAAAAAAATTGGAAGATATGATTGAGAGTGCTAAGTTTAAGAGATTTTCTTCAGGCGAAGTGATTCTCAATAGAGATGAACTTATGGAGATTGTTGAGGAAATCAAAGCAAAGCTTCCAGAAGAGATGAATGTTTACAAGAAGAATATTGCTAGACAGAATGAGATGTTAAAAGAGGCCAAGGAGCAGGCTGATCAGATACTCAGTGCCGCTCAGATTAAGGCTGAGCAGCTTGTAAATAACAGTGATCTTGTGAGAAGAGCACAGGCTACTGCACAGGCTACACTTGATAATTCAAGAAAAGAAGCTCAGGAGATTCTTGATAGAGCTACAACTGACGGCAACAATTATAGAGAAGCTATTGTCGAGTATTCGGACGACGTCTTGGGCAAGATCCAGAAGATCTTAGAGAAATCTATAGAGGCTACAAAGACTTACAATGAGTCATTGATAAAGGACTTCAGCACTGAACTCAATGCGGTTAAGTCAAACAGAGCAGCAGTTCAGGCCAGTGAATCAAAGAAGCTTGAGGTATATGATCCGGAAGCTGAAAAGAAGTCAAAGGCTGAGCAGATTGTCGATGATATAGTTTCATCAAAGCTTGACAAGCTTGAGCTTGATGAGAACGTAGAATTCAAGACTTCAGAAGAGGCAGACCTTGACAGTACTGCATTGAATATCGATGGACAGGCTCTTTCAAATGACCCTGCTAAGACAGACAACACAAAGATTGGTAAGAATAACAGCAGATTACTTGTTGATATTCCTGATGTTAAGAGGTAGTAAGAATGAATTTACCTGAGCTCTACAAAGAGGAAATGAAAGAACTGCTTCAGGAAGATTATGATGCTTATCTTGCGAGTTTTGATGAGCCAAGACAGTTTGGCCTTCGAGTTAACACTCTTAAAATCAGCGTTGAAGATTTTTTAAAGATAAGTCCATTTACACTAGAACCCGTTCCCTGGATTGAGAACGGGTTCTACTTTCGTGAAGAAGACAGACCAGCAAAACACCCATATTACTATGCCGGACTCTACTATATACAGGAACCATCGGCTATGACGCCTGCAAATGTACTTCCTGTTGAAGAGGGGGACATTGTACTTGATATGTGTGCTGCACCTGGCGGTAAGTCGACAGAATTGGGATCAAAGCTCAATAGAACTGGCTTGCTTGTGTCCAATGATATATCAGCCTCAAGAACTAAGGCTCTTTTGAAAAATATTGAGATTTGCGGCATATCCGATGTATTAGTCTTGAATGAGGATCCTATGGACCTTGCAAAGAACTGCCAGGGCCTTTTTGATAAGATTTTAATAGATGCCCCATGTTCAGGTGAGGGCATGTTTAGAAAAGACAATAAGCTCATAAAGAGCTGGGAGAAGAATGGACCTGAATTTTATTCTAAAATTCAGCAGAATATCATAGTTGCAGGAGCAAAAATGCTTAAACCGGGCGGCTGTATGGTATTTTCTACATGTACTTTCTCAATGCTTGAGGATGAGGAATCTATAAGGCATCTTTTTAGAGAGATTGATGATTGTCAACTCGTTGATATAAAACCATACGAGGGTTTTGAGCACGGTTTTGTCACAAGCGATTTTGATAAAGAAATTGCTATAGACAAGACTGTGAGAATTTTCCCACACAAGATGAAGGGCGAGGGCCACTATGTTGCCCTTATTAGAAAGAAAGTTGATTCTGACAGCCCTTCTCAGCTTCCAAGTAAGATATGCAACAAGGTTAAGCTTCCTGAGGAATTGCAGGAATTCTTGTCCCATATCAAGCGCCAGTTCGATCTTGAAAGGTTTGAAATCCATGGCGAGAAGGTATACTATATGCCGGAATCAAGCTTAAAGATTCCTAAGTTGAGAATAGTCAGAAGTGGACTCTTGATGGGAGAGATTAAGAAAAATAGATTTGAGCCTAGCCAGGCTTTGGCTATGACCCTATCAGGAACTGATTTTGACAATTTTGTCTCACTATCATGCGATGACGAGAGAATTACCCGCTACCTAAAGGGCGAAACAATTGATTTATCTGATATTGAGGGCCTTGAAAAAGGATGGCTTCTCTTTAATGTTGATGGTTACCCTCTTGGTTGGGGTAAGTATATCAAGGGTCAGATGAAGAATAAGTATCTTGCTGGTTGGAGATGGATGTAAATACAAGTCATAGATTGGAGTTTTTATGAAAAGAGAAAAGGGCCAATTTGAATATCTTAAGTATCAAAAACTACTTAAATTTTTCATTATGCTCATCGCTTATATAGTTGTGCTTGCTGTGTTTTTTGTGGGCTTGGCTATTAAGGGGACTAGAAATAATCCCTTCACAGTAGCTGCAATCTTGCTTGTTTTGCCTTCCGCAAAGTTTACTGTTAATTTTCTTGTGCTTGCAATTCATAAGGCAACACCTAAAAGTCTTTATGAATACTGTAAGCAATACGAGGATAAGACCTTTATTCTCTATGATGCAGTTTTTTCTAATGAGTCATATCCGATTGGCTGTAAGGCATGCCTTGTGACTGAAAAGCTTATTTATGCCTACAGTGATGAGAAGAAAGCTTCAGAAAAATTATTTAGCGAAAGCCTTGAAAAATTCCTGGCCAATGTCGGCATTGAAGTCAAGGTTGAGCTTGTAAAAGATGAGGAAGCCTTCAAGAAGAAGCTGCAACATGTAGCTGATTCTAGACAAAAGGCTGATACAGGTCTTGCAAAGAGGGTTAGAAATAATCTCTTAGGAATTTTACTTTGATTATAAGCAAAGGGAGAGTTGAATGAAGGAACATGTGATACAGGAGATGGACGCTGGAACAAGGCTTGATAAGTATCTAGTAAGAATCCTGCCATACGCAGGCAAGTCATTTCTCTACAAAATGCTTAGAAAAAAGAATATTGTCATCAACGACAAAAAAGCAGATGGCACAGAAAAGCTTAAAGCAGGCGATTCTGTAAAGATATATTTTAGCGATGAGACTTATGAAAAATTTAGACCTGCTAAAAAGGGATTGGATTCTAAGAGAGACTTAGCCTCAAAGAAAGAGTCAATGAATCCTAAAAAGCCTGAAGCAGATAATAGATCTACTAGTTCTAAGAAGGCAAATCCTTCAGCTGGGCAAGACCAGACCTTACTGGCTAAAAAGTTGGAGCAAATGATAGTCTTTAAGAATGAAGATTTTGTCGCCCTATCTAAGCCTGCTGGCATCTTGTCTCAGAAAGCTGAGCCCAGTGATATATCCTTAGTTGAATATCTGTCAGCCTATATGAGCAAGGTCTTAAATATGGATTTCTCAAACACAGCCTTCAGAGTTGGAGTTAGCAACAGACTGGATAGAAACACCAGTGGTTTGGTTTTGGCAGGACTCAATAGCAGAGGCCAGAGAGAACTAGGAAATGCTATAAAGGAAAGAAGCGTTAAGAAGTACTATATATGCCTTGTTCGTGGAAAGATTGACGAAAGGTCTGATATTAAGGCATATCTCATAAAAAATGAAAAGAACAATAAGGTCACAATCAGCAGGAATAAGACTGGAAATAAGGATGAGAAACTGATTGAGACAGCCTTTATACCGCTTGCTTTCAATGATAGCTACACTTTGCTGAAAGTTCATCTTATCACAGGCAGAAGTCATCAGATTAGAGCTCATCTTGCAAGTATAGGCCATCCACTTTTAGGAGATGGCAAGTATGGAGATAAGGCCTTAAATCAGGCCTTAAATAAAAAATACAAGATAAAGTATCAGATGCTTCACAGCTATGAACTTGTCATACCGCAGGGCTTGATGAGCTCAATCACTGAGGAAACAGTGATTAGGACTCCTTTGCCTGATGTTTATATAGACTTTCTAAAGAGAGAGGGATTATGGGAACCTGGAATTCAAGAGGCCTTAGAGGATCAACATTAGAAGAATTTATCAATATGGCCAATGAGAAGTACATAGAAGCTGGATTGGCTTTGATACAAAAGATTCCAACACCGATAAAACCTATAAAGATTGACCCGGATAGCAGGAAGATTAGCCTGGCTTATTTTGACCAAAAGTCCACAGTAGACTATATAGGTGTGGTTCAGGGAATACCTGTTTGTTTTGATGCAAAAGAATGTGCGACAGACACCTTTCCTCTGCAGAATATCCATAAACATCAGATTGAATTTATGGCTAAGTTTGAGCAACAAGAAGGGATTGCCTTCATAATTTTATATTTTTCAAATCGCAATGAGTTTTATTATCTTCCTTTTTGTGATATAATCACATTTTGGAATAGAGGGCAATCAGGTCAAAGGAAAAGTTTCACTTATAAAGAGGTGAACAAGGACTACAAAATTAGTCCTAAACAGGGTCTTTTGGTGCCTTATCTTGATGCTTTACAGAAGGACATTTTATCTCGCTAGCTTAATTAATAATAGGGGACAAGATTATGGAAAATAGAATAGTATATGATCTTGTTGATGGAAAGGCTGTTATTGACAAGAGTTATCGCATATTGTCAGCCAATGAAGATTTTTACAGATTTATAGGACTTGCTCATCATCTCACTTTTTTAGATGATATTCATTTTGTTGATCAGGACGACTTTATAGATGTCTTTACTTCCTTGAAGGTTGAAGAATCTGAAAATATTGTTCTTAGAATGAGGCGAAGCGACAACTCCTACCATTGGATAACAGTTGATATTACAAGAAAGAGACATCTAATCAACGGGGGAGCTTTTGATTACTATGAACTTGATATGGCAGATGTTGTCTCTATGAAGAATAAGCTTCAGGAGATGAATATCTATAATTCTCAGCTTAGAAGTATGCTCAAGCTTGAGAATGAGACCATGATTGTCTATTTTTATAAGACTAATCAGATTCGTATTTATGATTTTGAAAGAGAGGATACTAAAGAGCGAACAAGTGCGGACTTAGATCTTTTCTTTAAAAATTGTATTGATAATAAGTTGATTAGGGAAGATACAATTGGTGAGTTTAAGGCCTTGTTTGAGGATATTAAAAATGCTAAATTGTCCTTCAGCCATGACTTTGCAACTAGTCTTTATACTTATTGTTGTGAGTATGAGGATGTCTATGTAAAGATGAATACCATATATGATGGTAATGAGCCGGATAGATGTGTTGGAAGTGTTAAGTTTATTCCACAGAGTGCTGAGACTTCCACTAGGAATCAGGTCATCAAGGAAAGCGCGGATAGTGAGATTAAGAGGTATTGTGCAAATAGTATTATGTACAACCCTGATGAGGAATTTTCACTGCTTAAGATTTCTTTCGATGACATGGAGCTTATTGAGGCTCAATTGAGAGAAAAGGTCTATTCTATGTCCTTTAACATGGTTAAAGAGGCGGTTAGACATCGAGGTTTCGTTGTCATAGCGGAGAATAAGGATATCTATATAGCTATCATGGGAGTTAACTATGAGTCATATCTTAGATCCTTTATACAATCTCTTAGAAACCATATAGTTTGGAGCTTATTGCTCAATTATGGAATTCATGACCTTACATTTTCTATCAGTGTTGTCAGATATCCAGAAAATGGCAACAATATTGACATGCTTTTTGCAAAGCTTGACAGAGGCCTAGATATTGCTCTCAATAGAGGCAAGAATAGATATATAATTTACAGAGAGCACTTGCATGGTGAAATAAGCATGCAGGATATAGAAAAAGATAAGAAAGAAAAAGAGGAAAGTTAAAAGTGAAAGAGGCATTGTTACATACACCTGAGGGCGTAAGAGATATTTATGGAGAGGAATGCAGAGAAAAGCAGGCTCTTATTGAAAATCTGACAAATGCATGCAGATTGTATGGATATGATTCAATTCAGACTCCAACAATGGAATTTTTTGATGTATTTAGCAAAGAGAGAGGTTCAGTGCCATCTAACGAACTCTTTAAACTTTTTGACAGATATGGAAATACAATTGTCTTAAGACCAGATATGACACCTTCAATTGCACGTTCGTGCGCTAAGTACTATTCAGATCATATCCTGCCTATCAAACTTTGCTATCATGGAGATACATTTATCAATGATAACAAGTATTATCAGGGTAGATTGAAGGAGAATACAATTGTCGGTGCAGAGCTTATAGATGACTCTACAGTAGAGGCTGACTTCGAGATTATCAGTATGGTAATCGAGTGCATGAAGAGCTCCGGACTTGAGGAGTTCATGGTTGAAATCGGAAGTTCTGCCTATGTAGCAGGTCTTATCAATGCAGCAGGCCTTGACGATGATGCTAAAGAAGAGATTGTCAACTATATGCAGGATAAGAATTACACAGGGGTTGAGGCTGTTCTCAAGTCATTAAATACAGACAAAGAGATAAGCACAGCACTTGCATCCCTTCCTCAGCTTTTTGGCTCGGTTGAAATTCTTGACAGGGCAGAAAAGATTGCGGAAAATGCTGAATCACAGGCAGCTATCAAGCGCTTGAGAGACCTTTATAAGCTCCTCAAAATCACTGGAGCGGACAAGTACATAACATTTGACCTGGGAGCTGTCAGCTCACACGCTTACTATACCGGCATTATGTTCCATGCATACACATATGGTACTGGTGAACCTGTAATTAACGGTGGTAGATATGACAAACTTGTAGGCCAGTTCGGCAAGGACAAGGCGGCTATTGGTTTCTCTGTCAATGTCGACAGACTGCTCATAGCTCTTTCAAGACAGGGAATAAATCTTGAGTCTGAGAAGAAGGGTGCTTTGATTGTATATCACAATGATGACCAGTCAAGAACTGTCTATGTTGCTGATCAGTTGAGACAGCAGGGAATACCTGCCTGCATGATTACATACTCTGATGCCAAGAATGAGGATCAGTATATTGAATATGCCCTCAACTCTTCACTTAAGTATTTAATTTTGATGCCAGATCTTGAAGATGATTTTGATATTGAAAAGATTGGCTCAGTTAAGGTGAAGCTTATCGATGCATGTCAGAAGACAGGCCAAGAGACTGAGATTGAAAAAATACTTAAAGGAGCACTTAGATAAGATGAGATATATAACATTTGCCCTTGCAAAGGGAAGATTAGCAAAGAATGCACTTGCGCTTTTTGAACAGATTGGCATCACCTGTGAGGAGATGAAAGATGAGAAGACTAGAAAGCTTATCTTCGTCAATGAGGAGCTTGGATTTAAGTTCTTCCTCGCAAAGCCTACTGATGTTCCAACTTATGTTGAGTACGGTGCAGCAGATATAGGTATTGTTGGTAAGGATACTCTTCTTGAGGAAGGCAGAGAGCTCTATGAAGTACTTGATCTTAATATGGGAAAGTGCAGAATGTGTGTTGCAGGTCCTGAATCAGCTAAGGAGAAGTTAAGGCATCACGAGCTTATTCGTGTCGCTTCTAAATATCCAAACATTGCTAAGGATTACTTTTACAATCAGAAAAACCAGACTGTTGAGATTATTAAGCTAAATGGTTCTGTTGAATTGGCCCCAATTGTAGGTTTGGCTGAGGTTATAGTTGATATAGTTGAAACTGGAGCTACTTTAAAGGAAAATGGTTTGGGCGTTCTTGAGGAAGTTTGCCCACTCTCAGCTAGAATGGTTGTAAATCAGGTTAGCATGAAGATGGAAAATGAGAGAATCAGCAAGATTATTAACGACTTGAGAGCAGTCATCCCAAAGGATTGATTCATACTTGAAAAGCCTGTTAAAATATGAAGGCCAGCAAGAGCTAGTCATATGAAAAGGAAGGAAATGAAAGATGAGAATTGTTAAGCTTGATGAAGAGAGCAGAAAGAACATCCTTGAGGATCTCTTAAAGAGAAGTCCTATCAACTATTCAAAGTATGAGGATGTTGTAAGCGAGATTATCACTGAAATCAGAAACAGAAAAGATCAGGCCTTGTTTGAGTATACTGAAAAGTTTGACCATGCAAGTTTAAATGCTGATAAAATCAGGGTTACTGATGAGGAAATCGAGGAAGCTTACTCACAGATTGATAAGGAATTGCTTGAAATCATCAGAAAGTCAAAGAAGAATATCAGAGACTATCACGAAAAGCAGAAGCTTAACTCTTGGGTGGATTTTCAGGATGGCATCATGCTTGGTCAGAAAATCACTCCTCTTGAGAAGGTTGGCGTCTATGTTCCAGGTGGAAAGGCTGCTTATCCTTCATCAGTTCTTATGAATGTTATACCAGCTCAGGTTGCGGGTGTAGATAAGATTATTATGTGTACTCCAGCTGCAGGCGGAAAGGTTTATCCTACAACACTTGTTGCTGCTAAGGAAGCAGGAGTTGATGAAATCTATAAGGTCGGCGGAGCTCAGGCAATCGCTGCTATGGCTTTTGGTACAGAGTCAGTTCCAAAGGTTGACAAGATCGTAGGACCAGGAAACATCTTCGTTGCACTTGCCAAGAAGGCTGTTTTTGGTTTTACCAGCATTGATTCTGTAGCAGGACCAAGTGAAATCTTGGTAATTGCTGATGAGACTGCAAATCCAAGATATGTTGCAGCAGATCTTCTCTCACAGGCAGAGCATGATGAGCTTGCAAGTGCTATTCTTGTTACTACTAGCGAGGACTTAGCCAAGAAGGTATCGGACGAGATAGACGAGTTCTTAAAGAGCCTTGACAGAGCTGAAATTATATCTAAGTCATTAGACAACTATGGCTATATCCTTGTCGCTGACTCACTTGATGAGGCGGCCAATGTTTCAAATGAGATCGCTCCTGAACATCTTGAGCTTGTCACAAAGAATCCATATGAGCTTATGACAAAGATTAGAAATGCTGGAGCAATTTTCCTTGGAGAGTGCAGTTCAGAGCCACTCGGAGATTATTTTGCTGGCCCTAACCATGTTCTTCCTACAAATGGAACTGCTAAATTCTTCTCACCACTCGGTGTTGACGCATTTATTAAAAGATCAAGCATAATTTCATATTCACGCGAGGCCCTTAGTGCTGTTCACGAGGATATTGAAAAATTTGCCAAGGCAGAGCATTTGACAGCACATGCAAATTCAATTGCTGTAAGATTTGACGGTAAGTAAAATATAAATTGATAATCAGTGGAGGGCGCTATGTCTGAGAATAAGAGAGTTGCTAATATTAAAAGAAGCACTAAAGAGACAGATATCACACTTTATCTTGACCTTGATGGAAGTGGTAAAGCTGAAATTGATACAGGTATCGGCTTTTTTGATCATATGCTGGATGCATTTGCTAGACACGGCTTTTTCGACCTTAAGGTGAAGGTAAAAGGCGATTTGAATGTCGATTGTCACCACACTATAGAGGATGTGGGCATTGTCCTTGGCCAGGCTATAAAAGAAGCCCTTGGCGATAAGAAGGGCGTAGTCAGATACGGATCTTCTCTTCTTCCTATGGATGAGACTCTTGTTATGTGTGCAATTGACCTTTCTAATAGACCATACCTTGTCTTTGATTTGAATTTTAGCTCTGACAAAGTTGGAGACTATGATACACAGATGGTTAAGGAGTTCTTCTGGGCTCTTACATATTCAGCTATGATTAATCTCCACATCAAGAAGGTGTCAGGAGAGAACGATCACCACATAATTGAGGCGGCTTACAAAGCATTTGCCAAGGCTTTGGACCAGGCTACAGGTCTTGACCCTAGAATTACTGATGTTTTATCTACGAAAGGAACAATATGAGATTATACCCTGCAATTGATATAAAAGACGGCAAGGCCGTAAGATTGAAAAAAGGTGAATTTAATGAGGTTACAGTTTATTCTGAAAATCCTTATGAAATTGCCCTCAAGTTCAAGGAAGCAGGAGCTCACTTTATTCACTGTGTGGACCTTGATGGAGCACTTGCTGGAAGAAGTGTCAATGCTGATGCAATCAGAAAGATTGTTGAGAGTGTAGATATCCCTGTAGAGCTTGGCGGTGGAATCAGATCTATAGAAAATATCAGGGAAGTCCTTGATTTAGGAGTATATCGTGCCATACTTGGAACTAAGGCTGTTGAAGATCCTGATTTTGTCAAGGAGGCTATCGATGAGTTTGGCCCAGACAGAATAGTAGTTGGGATTGATGCTAAGGATGGTAAGGTAGCAATTAAGGGCTGGGAGAGCCTTAGCGAGTACACAGCAGTTGAGCTCGCCTTGAAGATGAAGGATCTTGGCGTTAAGACAATTATTTACACTGATATCTCAAGAGATGGAATGCTCACTGGACCAAATGTTGAGCAGACTAAGAAGCTCAGCGATGAGACAGGCTTAGATATTATAGCTTCAGGTGGAATGAGCAGCATGAAGGATCTTGAGGATGTGTCAAATGCTAAGATTCACGGAGCTATCATTGGCAAGGCTTATTATGAAAAGAAGATTGACCTTGTAGAAGCTGTTAACAAGTACGAGAGATAAATAGCAAATAAAGATATAGAGGATGCTTTCGATGGAAAAGATTAATATCACTTTCGAAGAATTAAAGAAAAATGAATCTGGTCTTGTGCCTGTAATTGTTCAGGATGCAGAAAATAATCAGGTTCTCATGCTTGCTTATATGAATGAGGAAGCATTCAATATGACCCTTGAGACAGGCCGCATGACTTACTTTAGCAGAAGTCGCAATGAGCTTTGGATAAAGGGAGAGACATCAGGCCATTACCAGTATGTGAAGAGCCTTGATGTAGACTGCGATGTAGACACCTTGCTTGCAAAGGTTGATCAGGTTGGCGCTGCCTGCCATACAGGCAACAGAAGCTGCTTCTACCGCAATATAAAAGAATTTTAATTTTATGATAAGAAAGCCCTCTGGACTATGTCCAGAGGGCTTTTTATTGTTTGCGCGCCTTGCAGCGCACGTTTCTAACGGGTGCAAGTCCCGAACACGCCCAGATAGTGGGAAGTGTATAGCTGAACAGCAAGGGTGTCCATCGCGAGGTGAAATCTGAAGGAAGCTGCAAGCAAATCTCTGGTCCGACGGACAGAAATCACATATAAGGCTAGGCTACGAGAGATAAGTTGGCAATAAGCAACGAAGTCTAATAACTATCTAAATGGTTGATGTATAAATGGTTGATGTATCAATGCTTTTTGATAATCAAGTTATGCCTGAAATCATCCTGCAAGTCTATGCCCTTTGAGTTGCACATAGAAATATAGACGTCTGAGGCGTGAATATCATCATTGAGAAGGTCCTTATAGTCTGCTGCCTTGGTAATCAAGGTGATATTGTCGATATCTTCAGTCTCTTTAAAATCATGAAGGTATTTGATGCCGGTCTTGTTAAAGCCTAGTATGCGGGCATAAGGCTTTGAGATAGTGTAGCTGTCAATATTATTCTCTGCTGACTGGTTGGCCAGTGATATAGCAGGTGACTTTAAATCCAAGAGAAGACAGAGCAGAAAACGCTTAACATGAGATAAGGTTACGTTTTTTGTTTTGATTGTCTTACAGAATTGATCAAAATCGGTAAATTTCTCTCTTGATTCAATAAAACGGAAAATTCTCATTGTGAGTTCCTTGCTTGAACCATGGATATTTTTAAGGTTGTTGAGGAAAAGATAATTATTTCCATGACATCTGAAGTATTCATTGAGCAGCTTATAATTTAAGATTTCAGAAAAATCGTTAAGGTTGATATATTTATCTGCTGTTAGCAGGTTGTTGGCAAATGCTTCTGACAGGTTTGAAGGAATCAAGCCTGTTATAGAATCATTGGCACTTAAAAGCTCCCTGATCCTTGTGGCAGAGGCATAATGGTTTTCTATATCAATCTCTCTTGAGTCGTGCTCATTGCCAACTCTTTGAATTGGAATAAGCTCAATATCTTTGTCAGTGTGATAGATTCTGTTAGTAGCATTGATGGAGCGGATATATTCAATGGCAAGCTTTGAGTTTGCACCGCTGAAGGCCTCTTTGATTTCAGGGAAACATTCCTCAATGGAACCATAAAGGGCTGCTGGATATGAGATTCCACTCTTGATTTTTTGGTATATAGCTGCATTAAGGTCCCTGATATAGGCAGGAGTAGAGTATTCCATAGAGTACTTTTGACAGTGGTCTATGACATAGGCTGCCTTTCTTAAATACTCCTGGTTAGTTGTCTCGGAACCGAAGGCTATAGCATTACAACCTAGATGGATGAGAATATTTACCGCTCCAAATGCATATTCAAATGAGCTTGACAGGCAGGAGATGGTGGGCATTTCTACGACCAAATCTGCTCCGTTAATCAGGGCTGCATCAGCTCTGGTGAACTTGTCGACAATAGCGGGCTCACCTCTTTGCACAAAGTTTCCGCTTAAGGCTACAATTACGACATCTGCCTGGGATTTTTTTCGTGCCTCTTTCAAAAAATATTGATGCCCGTTGTGGAAAGGGTTAAACTCCGCTGTAATTCCTAATATTTTCATTTAGACACCTCATATAGTCACAAATAATAGATAAGTATATTATATTACAAATGTGTTTATTTTTGAACATTAATTCGACATTTATGAAGGCTTGAAATGAAAAAAAAATAAGTATATAATAAATTCAATTGCGGTTTAACCACAAAAATTAATAATATCTTAAGGAGGACGTCAGTAATGGCATTTATTGACAAGATTAAAGAGAAAGCTAAGGCAGACAAGAAGACTATCGTATTACCAGAGTCTATGGATAAGAGAACATTTGAAGCTGCTGAAAAGATTTTAAAGGAAGATATCGCTAATATCGTAATTATCGGTACACCTGAAGAGATTGAAAAGAATGGTCAGGGTTATGACATTACTGGAGCAACAATTGTTGATCCTTTTAACGATCCAAATAAGCAGAAATATATTGATAAATTTGTAGAGCTCAGAGCTAAGAAGGGTGTTACACCAGAGCAGGCTCAGGAGCAGATGGAAAAAGATTACATGTACTATGCTTGCCTTATGGTTAAGTGTGGTGATGCTGATGGTGCTGTTTCAGGTGCTTGCCACTCAACAGGTAACACAATCAGACCAGCTCTTCAGTTATTAAAGACAAAGCCAGGCATCTCAAGTGTTTCTGGTTTCTTCCTTATGGAGGTTCCTGATTGCACACTCGGCGAGAACGGTATTTTCGTATTCGCTGACTGCGCTGTTAACCCAGATATTGATTCTAACAAGCTCGCTGAGATCGCAAAGCTTTCAAGCGACAGCTTTGAGTCATTTGTTGGCGCTAAGTCTAAGGTTGCAATGCTTTCATACTCTTCAAAGGGTTCAGCTAAGAGTGACGATGTAGATAAGGTTGCTAACGCTGTAGCTATTGCTCACGAGAAGTATCCAGAAATCACAGTTGACGGTGAGCTTCAGCTTGATGCTGCTTTAGTTGAGGAAGTTGGTAAGCTTAAGGCTCCAGAAAGCCAGGTTGCTGGACATGCTAACACATTAGTATTCCCATCACTTGAGGCTGGTAACATCGGCTATAAGCTTGTTCAGAGACTTGCAAAGGCTAACGCTTACGGTCCAGTTCTTCAGGGACTTTCTATGCCAGTTAATGACCTTTCAAGAGGTTGCTACGCTGATGATATCGTAGGTACTGTTGCACTTACAGCAGTTCAGGCTCAGAACGCTTAATTATATAATTGAGTAATAAGGCTTTTTAGGACTGAGTGGAATAGATCTGCTTTAGTTCTTAATAGATAACAATCAAATTTGAAAGGAACATTTTTTTAAATGAATATTCTTGTATTAAACTGTGGTTCTTCATCACTTAAGTATCAGCTCATCAATATGGAAGATGAGTCCGTAATCGCAAAGGGATTAGTAGAGAGAATTGGTATCGAAGGTTCTATCCTTACTCATAAGCCAACTGGCAAGGATAAGTTTGTAGTTGAGCAGCCAATGTCAGATCACAAGGTTGCTGTAAAGCTCGTACTTGATGCATTAAAGGATGCTGAGCACGGTGTTATCAAGTCTGATGATGAGATCGCTGCTGTAGGTCACCGTGTACTTCACGCAGGTGAGAAGTATCAGGAGTCTATCATTATCAATGATGATGTTAAGAAGGTTATCCGTGAGTGCTTCGATTTAGGCCCTCTTCACAACCCAGCTAACCTTATCGGTATTGAGGCTGTTGAAGCTGCTATGCCTGGCAAGGCAAATGTAGCTGTTTGGGATACAGCTTTTGGTGGTTCTATGGAGCCTAAGGCTTTCCTTTACGCTATTCCAAGAGAGTACTATGAGAAGTACCACATCAGAAGATACGGCTTCCACGGAACAAGCCATATGTTCGTTTCTGGTGAGACAATTAAGTTTGCTAACCTCGATCCAGAGAAGGCAAAGGTTATCGTATGTCACTTGGGTAACGGTGCATCAATTTCTGCTTCTATTGGTGGTAAGTGCGTAGATACATCAATGGGTCTCACACCACTTGAAGGTCTTATCATGGGTACACGTTCTGGTGATCTTGATCCAGCTATCCTTGAGTACCTTTGCAACCACGAGAATCTTACAATCAGCGAGATGCTTAACATCCTTAACAAGAAGTCTGGTGTACTTGGTATGTCAGGCGGCATCTCAAGCGATTTCAGAGATATCAACGATGCTATGAACAATGGCAATGAAGTTGCTAAGCAGACTCTTGAGGCTTATGCTTACAGAGTTGCTAAGTACATTGGTTCTTACACAGCAGCTATGAACGGTGTTGATGCTATCACATTTACAGCTGGTGTTGGTGAGAATGCTGTATGGCTTAGACCAATGGTATGCAAGTACTTAGGTTACTTAGGAATTCAGCTTGACGAAGAGGCTTCAGCAAAGGCTGTAGGCGAGAGAATGCTTATCTCTACACCTGATTCTAAGGTTAAGCTTTGCGTAATTCCTACTAATGAGGAACTTGCTATCGCAAGAGAGACTCTCAGACTTGTAAAATAATATTTCAAAGTTTTTTGAAAAATAGTTGACAATTTTAGTGCCCGTGCGTATAATAGCTAATTGTGTGAGTAAACTTTACTACATACCATATTTTGTGGTTGGCTTTACGCACTGGCATGGCATTGGTGATGTTATGTTAATTGATTTACAGAAGTTTTTATCTGATGATAAGGACAGCATTGAAATTGAAGTAAATACTGATCTTAAGACTTTTTCAGATGGTTTTTCTGACTATGAGGTTTTATCTTTTCCTAAGATGACCTTGAAATTGTCAAAAGCTGGTGATAAGAGACTAGCCTGTAGCGGAAAGGGTGTTATTACCTTATCTGTTCCATGTGATAGGTGTTTAAAGCCTGTTGAGTCTACATTTGATCTGGATATTGATGAGAAGATTAATTTTTCTGAAGATGCCAATGAGGATGAAAACGCAGTAGAAAAAGACTATATTGATGGATATTGTCTTAATATTGATGAATTGATCAATATCGAGATATTAATATCTAAGCCGGTAAAAACACTGTGCAAGGAAGATTGCAAGGGCTTATGTCCTGTATGTGGTACAGATCTTAATGTTCGCGAATGTGGATGTGACAGGTCATCTCCGGATCCAAGAATGTCTGTTTTCAAAGATATTTTAAACAATTTTAAGGAGGTGTGAATATGTCAATCTGCCCAAAGAATAAGTCTTCTAAAGCAAGAAGAGACAAGAGAAGAGCAAACTGGAAGATGAGTGCTCCAAACCTTGTAAAGTGCAGCAAGTGTGGTGCTCTTATGATGCCTCACATGGTATGCAAGAGCTGTGGTTCTTACAATAAAAAAGAAATCATCGCTGTTGATTAATTTATATTAAAATTATTAAATTTTAGCTCCTAAGGCTTGTCCTTAGGAGCTTTTGTTTACATTGAGACTTTTTCCATATATAATAAAAATAGAGGTTTCCATTTCTATTTGATTAAAAAGGATAAGGTAGTAGTATGAAGACGAGAATTAATTATATGACTAAAAAGATTAAAAACCTTAAACTTAGAAAAATCGCCAGAAATATAGGCTTTAAATTTAAGGGGACAATTTGTTTACTTTTAGCCTTCTGCTTAACTTTGACTTTTGCAGGTTTTCCGACTTTCTTGCATGATGGTCAGACTAAGGTTTTGGCTGCCACAGATTATTTCCCAGATTATTATGATGCAGATAAATTGAGTTTGGTAGATGATATATCTTATAAAGAGAAAAATGGCACAATTTTAAATCCAGGTGTTGGCTACACATCAACTATATCTATAACTGCAAAGCCAGGAAATACTCCAGTTTACAACCCTAAGGGCTCTTTGGTTCTTATGTTTGTCCATATTGGGGCTTTTTCTGCAGGCTCTACTGGTCATCATGTTAATGGAGTTTATATTGACGGCCAGGATTCGCCGCTTGATGAGACATTTTTTGCAAGTATGAGACAGACTCTTGAGAATGCACGAAAGAACGGATGCATGGTTGCATTCAGATTCAGATATGACTATATAGGCCATTCTAAACCTGAACCTTCTACATTTGATTATCTGCTCTATCATATATCTCAGATTAAAGATAATGGTTTATTAGATGATTACAAAGATATTATTGCCTTTGTTGAATCAGGCTTTACTGGCAAGTGGGGAGAACAGCATGATGGCAAGTATACTAGTCCAGAATACAATGCTAAGGTTCTCGATGCTATGCTTGACTGTGTTCCTGATCATATTCCGGTAACTGTGAGGACACCGGCTACATTTGCCGCATGGGCTGGGATATCGAGGAGCGAGCTTGCTGACTATAGTCCAGAAGCTGGCAGCAGAGCGGCTAGAGTTGGTCTCTTTGATGATGGATATATGGGCTCTGATTCCGATCTTGGAACCTACATAAATAGAGATATTGAGACTGGATGGCTGTCAAGGCAGATCAATACATCTTATTTTGGCGGAGAATTTGCCCAGGATCCAAGCAATGCTCTAAATTATGCGGCTTGCCTTCCTCAGAATGCGATTCCTGAGATGTATAAGACACATCTGTCTTACATTAATAGCAATATCTTTTCTTTTTACCATGACTATCCTTTTGATCAGGCCTGGTCGCCAGAGGGAGTCGATAATTCAGCTTATGAGGGCTATAGCTCTTTTAGGTTTATTAGGGATCATTTGGGCTACAGATTTGTTTTAAGAAAGAGTCAGATTCAGGCCAGGGTAAAGCTAGGTGCTGATTTTCATCTCAGATTAAATGTTGAGAATACTGGCTTTGCCAATATGGCACTCAAACCTAAAGCTGAGCTCATATTTGAAAAAGATCAGGATTACTACAGGGTAAATGTGAATCTTGATGCCAGAAACTGGCTTAGCGCAAAGACCAGCCAAGAGGATATTGTAGCTAGTCTGCCATCTACTATGACTGCAGGTGAATGGAAGGTTTATCTTAAGCTCAGCTACGGTGACAATGAACTTGATGAGATGGGCTATAGGTCAGTTGAGTTTGCCAATTATGATATTTACAATGAAAATTTAGGGGCCAATTATGTCGGCACTATAAAGGTCTTAGAGAATTGCAACTTGAGTCAGCTGACCAAGCTCGATAAGGATGGCTATATCCCAAGTCTTTACACTTATGATTTGCCAATGTTTACTGGTATAGCTAGGGCTGAAAACCTTATAGGGGAGAAAAACTCAGATAAGCTTTATGCCTATGCAGATGACTCATATTTCTATGTGGCTGCTTATATGGAGCAGGATGCCCTTGAGCCTGTATATAATATAAAATTGACCAATGCTGATGCTAATAAAGAGTACTGGTATTATCATCCAAATTCTGGATCTGATTATTTCAGTGATGGATCTTTTGGGGGCATGAGCCTTGATATAGAGGGAGATTTGATTACATTTAAAATTCCTCTTGGTGACATGATGAAGCTCTATGCCGGTACCAATATAAGTTCTATCAGGGTATTTATCCAGGATCAGAGCACTTCTGGCTGGGAGAGCACCGCAGATTTAACTGTTTCGAAAGCTCTTAAGCTAAGCCCACAAATAAATATTTTCAACAAGGAGCAGGTAGTCAGTCTTAAAAGGGATAGTGCCTATAAGGCCAAGATTGAGACCATGGCAGATTCAAGCTATCAGTGGTATTTTAATGGGAAAGCCATAGAAGGAGCAAACTCAAGCACTTATTCTGCTATTGCAGACCAAACTGGTTTGCTTTCAGTTAGAGTTCAGAGTGAAGGCTATGACAAGACTATTGATATGGCCATGATTAAGGGTATATATAATCATGTCGAATTTGGTGACTTGACTCTTGATGATGAATTTGACGCAGTTGATTTAGTTATGCTGAAAAGATATCTGCTCAATAAGAGTGAGATTAAGGATGAGGCAAAAATTTTGGCCGATGCCAATGGCGATGGTCAGATAGACATTGAAGATTTGCTCTACTTAGAAATGTATCTTGCAGGCTATGACCTGCAGTGATGATTTGGGTTTGGCTTGATTTTATATAAAATTTATAGTATCATACTCAAGGTGCGAAAAGCACGGAAGAAAGGACTTTTATATGTCAGATGTTTTATGCAGAGTAGCTCTTGACGCTATGGGCGGTGATAATGCACCTCAGTCAAATATTAAGGGTGCTGTTGAAGCTATAGGTCTCAGTGACAAGCTTGATGTTACCCTTGTGGGACGTGAGGATGTCATTAAGAAAGAGCTTGAAAAATATGAATATGATGAGAAGAGACTCCATGTACTTCACGCTGAGGAAGTAATTGAGACAGGAGATCCTCCGGTTCTCTCAATCAGAAGAAAGAAGGAGTCATCGATTGTTAAGGCTCTTAACCTTGTGAAACAGGGTCAGGCTGATGCTTTTGTATCTGCTGGCAGCTCAGGAGCCATCCTAGTTGGTGGTCAGGTTATAGTAGGAAAGATTCAGGGCGTTGAAAGACCTGCAATGGCACCTATAATGCCTACTGAGTCAGGAATTTCACTCTTGGTTGACGCTGGTGGAAATATGGATTCAAGACCATCACAGCTTGTACAGTGGGCTAAGATGGGCTCTATCTATATGGAAAACTGCTTTGGAATCAAGAATCCAAGAGTAGCAATTGTCAATGTTGGACTTGAGGAGGAAAAAGGTAATAACCTTGTAAAGGAGACATTTCCACTTCTCAAAGAGTGTAAGGATATCAACTTTATCGGCTCTATTGAGGCAAGAAACATTCCAAAGGGTGATGCAGATGTCATCGTTTGTGATGCCTTTGTCGGCAATGTTATTCTCAAGTTATACGAAGGCACAGCAAAAGCTATGCTTCACATGCTAAAAAAGACTTTTCTTCATAGCTTTAAGACTAAGATGGGAGCTTTGCTTGTAAAGAAGCAGCTTAAGGAGGACTTTAAGGTTCTTGATGCCTCTGAACACGGCGGTGCACCTCTTATAGGACTTAATGGCCTTGTTGTAAAAGCACATGGTAATTCAGATGCAAAGGAAATTCACAATGCATGTTTACAGTGCTTAAAGTTCAAAGAGGCTAATATCACAGAAAAAATTTCAGCCACACTGAATTCAAATGAATAATAAGCGCGGCTAGGCTGCGGAAAGGAGATAATATGGAGTTCGAAAAGATTCAGAAGATAATTGCAGATGTAATGAAAATTGATGAGTCAAAGGTTACAATGGAGACAGAATTCGTTAAGGACCTTGGCGCTGATTCACTTGATGTGCTTCAGATCGTTATGGGAATCGAGGATGAGTTCAAGATTACTATCCCAGACGATGCAACTGAGAAGATTGTTTCTGTTGCAGACGCTGTTGAGCAGATTAAGGCAGCTATCTAATTTTGAATGAAAATTTTTTAAATTAGAAATTTTAATAACCCGGTGATTTTCACCGGGTTTATTTTTTGAAAGGATGGTATTTAGGCTCTTGCAAAATTTTTAAGCCTTTTTAAAGCTTTTGTAAGGGTCCAAAGTAAGTATGGGAGCAATTAATAAAGATTTAGGTAGTTTTGAAGAAAAAATTGGCTACAAGTATAAGGATCAGGCAATTCTTAAGAATGCCCTGTCACACTCCTCTTATGTAAACGAGGTCAGAATCAAGAACTTAAGCCACAATGAGAGGCTGGAATATCTTGGAGATGCGGTTCTTGAACTGGTGTCCAGCGAGTACATCTATAAGACTTATCCAGACTACAGTGAGGGCAAGATGTCTAAATTAAGAGCTAGTATTGTATGTGAACCAACACTGGCCCTCTGTGCAAAAGCATTTGACCTGGCAGATTATATCTATCTTGGTAAGGGCGAGGAGCACACTGGAGGAAGAAAGAGGGACTCTATTGTTTCTGATGCCTGTGAGGCTGTTATTGGCTCAATATTTCTAGATGGCGGATTTGAGGCTGCAAAGACCTTTATTCACAGCTTTATCTTAAATGATTTGGAGAATAAGACTCTCTTTTATGACAGCAAGACTATTTTGCAGGAAATGGTACAGGCTCAAAATAAGGAAATTAGCTATGAGTTTGTATCTGAGGAAGGCCCAGACCATGACAAGACATTTACCATGAGGGCCTATGTTGAGGATATGTTCGATGTCACAGCAAAGGGACATACTAAGAAGGCTGCAGAACAGCAGGCAGCTTATCAGGCAATTCTTGAGTTGAGGAAAAAGTAAATGTATCTTAAAAGTATTGAAATACAGGGATTTAAATCTTTTGCTAATAAAATATTATTCCAGTTTCATAACGGTATCACTGGTATTGTTGGACCTAATGGTTCAGGTAAGTCCAATGTAGCTGATGCTGTGCGCTGGGTTCTTGGAGAACAGAGTGCTAAACAGCTCAGAGGAACAAAGATGGAAGATGTTATCTTCGCTGGTACAGAACTTCGTAAACCTTTGAGCTACGCCTATGTATCCATAACATTTGACAATTCAGATCATGTTCTTGACATAGACTATGATGAAGTTAAGGTCACAAGAAAGGTCTTTAGATCTGGAGAGTCTGAGTATCAGATTAATGGCAATTCATGCAGATTAAAGGATATTTCTGAACTTTTTTACGATACAGGTATTGGTAAAGAGGGCTATTCTATAATCGGTCAGGGTCAGATTGATAAGATTCTTTCTGGCAAACCTGATGAGAGAAGAGAGCTTTTTGATGAGGCTGCTGGAATTGTAAAGTTTAAGAGAAGAAAAGCTGCATCAATAAAGAAGCTTGAGAATGAGAAGGACAATCTTGTCAGAGTTAATGACATATTGAGCGAACTTGAAAAGCAGGTTGGCCCGCTTAAAGAGCAGTCAGAAAAGGCTAGAAAGTATCTCAATCTCAGGGATGATTTAAAAGTTAGAGATGTAAATGCCTTTCTTATTGAGTCAGATCAGTTGAGGGAAAAATTGGCTGATGTCAGCACTAAGATCGATATTGTAAGCCATAATATGAGCGAGGCCAAGGAAAAGTTTGAGAATACTAATGAAGAGTATGAGAGACTTGAGGCTGAAATTGAAGAGATTAATCAGGAAATTGATGAGTCCAACACCAGCCTTACTGAAGCTAACTCAAAAAAGCAGGAAATCGAAGGTGATATCAAGGTTTGTATAGAGCAGGTAAATGCTTTTAACAAGGATAAGGAAAATGCTGAGGCAAGAATTCAAGCCATCACCAATGATTTAGATGCCAAAAATAAGCAAATTGAAGACTATAATACTGAGAGTCAGAACTTAGATCAAGACTTATATGACTATCAGGAAAGCCTTAAAGTGAGTGACGGCAAGACAAGCGAATACGCTGAAAGAATTGACCAGATCAACGCTAAGTTGCTTGCCAATCAGAACGAGATTTATTCACTTATGGAAGTTAAATCTAAGGGTTTGGCTGAAATTGAGCGTTTGAAGGCTATGAGCGAGCAGCTTGGAATCAGAAAGGCAGAGCTTAGCAGCCAGATATTAGCAGCTAAGTCACTTGAAGCTGACCAGGATCAGATTATACTTGGTTTTAGGGATGATTTGATCAAAGCGGATGAGAATGTAAATGCTATTAATTCCAAGATTAAAGAGATTAATGACAGTATTCAAAACAAGAGAAATCAGATATCTGCCCTCTCGACTAAGGCTGAAAAACTTCAGAGTGAGTATCATAGAGCAAAGTCTAGATTAGAGTCTTTGGTGGCAATCACTGAGAAGTATGATGGATATGGAAATTCTATCAAAAAGGTTATGGAACTCAAAAGCCAGAACCCTGGAATCCTTGGTGTAATTGCAGACATTGTAAAGGTTGAGAAAAAATACGAGACAGCTATTGAGACTGCACTCGGAGGTGCTATTCAGAATATTGTCACTGACAATGAAAATACAGCTAAAAATCTTATCTCCTACTTAAAACAAAATCGTCTGGGAAGGGCTACTTTCTTGCCTTTAAATGCTATAAATGCCAGAAATACTCTCAATGGTGATGCTTGTACTAAGGAAAAGGGAGCAATTGGCGTAGCTAATAAACTTGTCAGGGTTTCCTATGAATATGAGAAGTTGATAGATTTTCTTTTGGGAAGAATTCTTGTTGTGGACAACATCGACAATGCCCTTGCAATTGCTAGAAAATATAAGCACTCATTAAGAATTGTTACTCTTGAGGGCGAACAGTTAAATCCAGGCGGATCTATGACTGGTGGTGCTTTTAAGAATGCTGGAAATCTTTTAGGTAGAAGAAGAGAGATTGAAGAGTTAAAGGTTGAGGTCAACAATAGTAGCAAGGAATTCAATGAGTCTAAGGAGGCTGCAAGCTCACTTCGTAAAGAGGTTAGTGATTTGAGACTTCAGCTCGATGAGGAAAATAAGGTTCTTCGTCAGGCTCAGGTCGACAGAAATACAGCTCAGATGAACCTTTCTAATGCAAGTTCGAAGAAGAAGGAGATTGTTGCCTCATACAGTGATCAGTCAAGCAAAATGGCTGAGGTTAAGGATCAGCTCGATGAAATTGATTCATCAATGAAAGAGGTTAATCTCAAGGCTGGCCAGAGTGATTCTAAGACAGAAGAACTCAAGAATAGCTCTCTTGCTTTGACTGATGAACTTGAAAAGGTTAAAAAAGAGCAGACTGAATATACTGAAGGAAATGCAAATATCAGGCTTGCCTTTGAGACAATCAGTCAGAAGAAGGGCTTTATCCTTGAAAATGTGTCTAGACTTAAGGCTGAAAGTCAGACTCTTATTGAGGAGAAGGAGGAACTTAAGGCTAAAATTAGTCAGGCTCTGGCCTCAATTAAGGATAAGAATGATCAGATTGAGCTTCTTAAAGAAGAATCAAATAATAGCCTTGAATTGAACAATGATTTAAGTCAAAAGATAAATCAGCTCAAGTTATCTAGAGATGAAAAGAACAAGAATCATAAGCAATTCTTGGATTTGAGAGAAGATTTGAGAAATCAGATTGGTGACCTCGACAAGGAGTCTTACAGACTCTCTGATGCTCTTGAAAAATATCAGGAGACTCAGGACAATCTTGTTGATTACATGTGGCAGGAGTATGAGCTCACCTACAATTATGCTCTTGAACTCAAGAACCCTGAATTCAATGATCTCAATGCTATGAAAAAAGAAATCAGAAATCTTAAGAACTCTATCAGGGCACTGGGACCAGTTAATGTCAATTCTGTTGAACAGTACAATGAGGTTAGCGAGAGATACGAATTCTTAAAGAAGCAGCATGATGATTTGATTGAGGCTACTGATTCCCTCAAGCAGGTTATTGATGACTTGGATGCAGGTATGCGCAAGCAATTTACTGAAAAGTTTGAGGAGATAAAGCTTGAGTTTTCAAAGGTATTTAAAGAACTCTTTGGAGGTGGTAAAGGTACAATCAGACTTGACGAGGAGGCTGATATACTTGATGCCAACATCACGATTGAGTCACAGCCACCAGGAAAAAAGCTTCAGAATATGATGCAGCTTTCGGGTGGAGAAAAGGCGCTCACTGCTATATCCCTTCTCTTTGCTATTCAGAACTTAAAGCCATCGCCTTTCTGTCTCCTGGATGAGATCGAGGCTGCTCTTGATGATAGCAATGTTGGAAGATATGCTAATTATCTGCATAAGCTCACAGCTCATACACAGTTTATTGTAATTACTCACAGAAGAGGAACTATGACTGCTGCGGATAGACTCTACGGAATCACCATGCAGGAAAAGGGTGTATCTACTCTTGTTTCTGTTGATCTGATAGAGGCAGACTTGGACGATAAGCCAAGTAAGTAAGATGTGAATTGAAAAGGAAGGTATTATGGGATTATTTGACAGATTAAAATCTGGCCTTTCAAAGACCAGAGATTCTATAGTTGGCGGAATTGATTCCGTATTTTCATCATTCTCAAAGATAGATGATGACTTTTATGATGAGCTCGAAGAAACCCTTATTATGGGCGATATAGGAGTAAGGGCTACTGATGAAATCCTTGAGGATTTAAGAGCGAAAGTAAAAGAAGAGGGAATAAGAGATCCAAAGGATTGCAAGCAGCTGCTTATCAATTCAATTAAGGAAAAGATGGACTTGGGACCTAATGCCTATGACTTTGAAAATCAGAGATCTATAGTTATGTTAATAGGCGTTAATGGAGTAGGAAAAACTACATCTGTTGGAAAGTTGGCTGGATTACTTAGGGCTCAGAATAAGAAGGTTGTAATGGCAGCAGCAGATACATTTAGAGCAGCAGCTATTGAGCAGCTCACTGAGTGGTCAAAGAGAACAGGTGCCGATATTATTGCCCAGACTGAGGGCTCTGATCCTGCTGCAGTAATATATGATGCAATTCAGGCTTCTCATGCAAGAAATGCTGATGTTTTGCTCTGTGATACAGCGGGCAGACTTCACAACAAGAAAAATCTTATGGCTGAATTGCAGAAAATAGATAAGGTTATTAGCAGGGAAGCTGGCAATCTTTACAGGGAGAATCTTATAGTTCTCGATGCAACTACAGGACAGAATGCCCTGTCTCAGCTCAGAGAATTTAAGGAAGTCACAGATATTACCGGTATCATTCTTACCAAGATGGACGGAACTGCCAAGGGCGGTATTGCGGTTGCAATTCAGGCTGAACTGGGCATTCCGGTCAAATATATTGGTGTGGGTGAACAGGTTAGCGACTTGCAAAAGTTCAATTCTGAAACCTTTGTAAATGCTCTTTTTGATTTGGATTCTGAAGATGATAAAGATGATGACCTTGAAGAGGAAATCAATAAGCACTTAGTCGGTGCTCTAAATTCTTCTAATGAGGCTCAAGAGCTTGAAAGTGAAGAGAAAGAGGAAGTTGAAGAAAGAGAAGAAAAAGCTGAAGTTGCAGAAGATTCAGATCTTGCTGAAAAGCTTGGAGATGGGACTGAAAAGCAAGAGACAGCTCAAGAAGAGACAGCTGAAGAAAAGTCAGTTGAAGCTGAGTCGGCTGAGGAAGAATCAGCTGAAGAAGAGTCAGTTGAAGAAGATGAAGCACCTAAGAAGAGTGGAGGATTCTTCTCCTTCTTTAAAAAGAAGAAGTAAAAATGCTATTAAATGTTCTATTGAATTTTTATATATCTTGAATTATAATTAAAAAGTTCATTTTACGACATTAGTCAAAAAAGAATGCATAATTATTAAATGTAGTGAAAGGAAGCTAGAGATGGAAGAGCTAAGTCTGAAGAAATTTGAAGAAGCTGCTGAGAAGGTTAAAGAGGTAACACTCGACACTAGCCTTATTCACAGCGAATTTTTCGGTACTCAGTACGGCAATGGCAATAAGGTATATCTTAAGCCTGAAAATATGCAGTACACAGGTGCTTATAAATTAAGAGGTGCTTACTATAAGATTAGTACTATGTCTGATGAAGAAAGACAGAGAGGACTTATCACAGCTTCAGCTGGTAACCATGCTCAGGGTGTTGCTTATGCAGCAAAGAAGTATGGAGTTAAGGCTACTGTAGTAATGCCAACTACAACTCCTCTTATTAAGGTTAACAGAACTAAGGGCTATGGCGCTGAAGTAATACTTCACGGTGATGTCTATGATGAGGCATGTGATTACGCAATTCAGTTAGCTAATGAGCAGGGGCTTACATTCGTTCATCCTTTTGATGATCTTGATGTTGCAACAGGACAGGGTTCTATTGCTATGGAGATTATCAAAGAGCTTCCAACAGTTGATTATATTCTTGTACCAGTTGGCGGAGGTGGACTTGCAACAGGTGTATCAACACTTGCCAAGTTGCTCAATCCAAAGATAAAGGTTATAGCTGTTGAGCCAGCAGGCGCTAATTGCTTACAGGCTTCACTTGAGGCTGGTGAGGTTACTACACTTCCTAGTGTATCAACAATAGCAGATGGTACTGCGGTTAAGACACCTGGAACAAAGCTTTTCCCATATCTTCAGAAGAATATTGATGGAATAATCACTGTTCCTGATGAGGATTTGGTAGTTGCTTTCCTTGATATGGTTGAGAACCATAAGATGATTGTTGAGAACTCAGGATTACTTACTGTTGCAGCTCTCAAGCAGCTCGACGCAAAGGATAAGAAGGTTGTATGTATCCTTTCAGGCGGCAATATGGATGTAATCACAATGTCAAGCGTAGTTCAGCAGGGACTTGTAGCTAGAAGCAGAATATTTACAGTATCTGTACTTCTTCCAGATAAGCCAGGTCAGCTTGTTAAGGTTTCATCTATCATTGCAAATGCTAATGGTAATGTAATCAAGCTTGAGCACAACCAGTTCGTAAGCATCAACCGTAATGCTACAGTAGAGCTCAGAGTAACTGTTGAGGCTTTCGGTGAAGAGCATAAGAATCAGATCTATGAAGCTCTTGAAAAAGAAGGCTTAAGACCTAAGTTTGTAAGAGTTAATATCTAATAATATTTGATTTTTTAAATATTTGAATAATTACTTTTAATTATGCATGGGGCCTTGGAGCCCCATGTTTTTTTTGAGGAATATATGACAGACGAATCAATAAAAAACGAATCAATAAAAAACGATAAAAGAATTTTTACCATGAGTCAGGAAAATCCCTATAAAGCCGTCTCTAAGATGGGAATACCGCTTATTGCAGGTATGATGCTGTAGCTTACGGCGAGCTTACTATTGCAGCTGTGGGACTTGCTCAGAAGATACTTACCTTTGGAAATTATATATATCAAGGCTTTGCTGCTGGAACTCAGCCAATTCTTGGCTTTAATTTTGGCTCTAAAAACTATAAGAGAATGCTGGAAATTTTAAAAGCTGGAATTATCATAGTCACTTGCATCGAAGTCAGCGTCATGATGGTCTTTGGTATATTTGCCAAGGAATTAATTGCCATATTTTCGGACAATGTTGAGGTTATAGGAATAGGCGTCAAGGTGCTCAGGGCTCTCATGTGTATTCTGCCTTTTGTGGGTGCGACTTCTATGTGCAGGATGGCCTTTCAGGCTATGGGAAAGCCACAGTTTGCTTTCTTTATCACCCTGATAAGACAGCTCATACTATATATACCGCTGCTCTTAGTCTTAAATTGGACTTTTGGCTTTAAGGGTCTAATATGGGCTCAGCCTATCAGTGAGTTAATTATGATGCTTGTGGCTGTAAGTATTTTGGTTTCATATTTAAAGCATTATGAAAATGAAAAAAATTAATTTCTATATTGACAAATAGGCCACTATAAAGTAATATATTTTTTGTGTGCCGCACAGTTAGGGCACAAGTGGATTTTATCCCCCCAAAACTGGCGAGTATTTATTTAAGGAGGAACCATATGTACGCAATCATAGCAACAGGTGGTAAACAGTACACAGTTAAAGAAGGCGATGTGATTAACGTTGAGAAGCTTGATGTTAACGCTGGTGAGACTGTTACATTTGATCAGGTACTTTTCGTTAATAACGGAGAGGCTAAGGTTGGTGATCCAACAGTCGCTGGAGCTTCTGTTACAGCTAGTGTCGTTGACGAAGTTAAGGGCAAGAAGGTTGTAGTTTACAGATTTAAGCCAAAGACAGGTTATCACAAGAAGAACGGTCACAGACAGATCTTCACACAGGTTAAGATTGAAAAGATCAATGCTTAATTTGGAACATGAATCATGATTCATGTAAATTTTAAAATTAGTTCAGAATTGGATTGTATTATAGGTTTTAAGGTCTTAGGTCATGCCTTTTATGATGAATCTGGTAAAGATATCGTATGTGCTGCCTGCAGTATACTTACAATCAATACAATTAATTCCCTTGAGAATCTTCTTAAGATTGAATACAAGCTTAAGCAGGATGAAGAAAAGGGAAGGATGATTTTTGATCTAAAAAACAAGGGTGATTATACCAATCATGATGTTCAACTCTTGCTTGCATCATACCGATTAGGTATCAGTACAATAGCTAAAGAGTATCCGAAACATCTAACTATATCAACAGAGGAGGTGTAACTGTTATGTTGAATTTGAACCTTCAGTTTTTCGCGCATAAAAAGGGTGTAGGATCTACAAAGAATGGTAGAGACTCAGAGTCTAAGAGATTAGGTGCTAAGAGAGCAGATGGTCAGTTTGTACTTGCTGGTAACATTCTTTACAGACAGCGTGGTACTAAGATTCTTCCAGGCGTAAATGTAGGTCGTGGTAGCGATGATACACTTTTCGCACTCGTAGATGGTACTGTTAAGTTTGAGAGAAAAGGCAGAGATAAGAAGCAGGTGTCTGTATATCCTGTTGCATCTAACGACTGATAATCGACTAAAACTCGAATTTTTATGGCTCCAAGTCCTCGGATTTGGAGCTTTTTTCTTAGAAAGGCAGGTAAATTATGTTTGCTGATAGAGCCAGAATTTTTATTAAGTCAGGTAAGGGTGGAGATGGCCATGTGAGCTTTAGAAGAGAGCTCTATGTTCCAGCCGGTGGACCTGATGGTGGAAATGGCGGTAAAGGTGGAGATATTATATTTGAAGTGGACAAGGGCCTCAACACACTTGGCGACTTCAGATATAATAGCAAGTATGTTGCTGAAAGTGGCCAGGAAGGCGGAAAGAAGCGATGTACTGGTAAAGATGGAGAGGATTTAATCATCAAGGTTCCTGAGGGAACAGTAATGTATGATGATGTCACAGGCAAGGTAATTGCTGACTTTTCTAAGGATAATATGAGGCAGGTTATATTGCCTGGTGGAAGAGGCGGAAAGGGTAACATGAACTATGCGACCTCTACAATGCAGGCTCCACAGTATGCCCAACCAGGTCAGGACGCCAGAGAACTTTGGGTTAAACTTGAACTCAAATGTATAGCTGACGTAGGTTTGGTTGGTTTCCCTAATGTCGGTAAGTCAACCTTCCTCTCTAGAGTTAGTAATGCTAAGCCTAAGATAGCTAATTATCACTTCACAACACTCAATCCTATTCTTGGAGTTGTAGATGTCGATGGAGCTAAGGGCTTCGTTATTGCTGATATTCCAGGCCTTATTGAAGGCGCTTCTGATGGAATTGGCTTGGGTCATGAATTCCTTCAGCACATTGAGAGATGTAGAGTTTTGATTCACATGGTTGATGTTGCCTCAACTGAAGGCAGAGACCCTATTGAGGATATTAAGGCCATCAATGCTGAACTTGAGAAGTATGATCCTACTCTTCTCAATAAACCTCAGGTAATTGCTGCAAACAAGACGGATGTAATCCAGATGGAATACCTTGATGAGGATCCTGTTGAGCGCTTGAGAAAAGAGTTTGAGCCTAAGGGGATTGAAGTTTTCCCAATTTCAGCTGTTTCGGGCAAGGGCTTGAAGGAGTTGATTTTTAAGGTCAAGGATCTTTTGGACAATGCTGAGGATGACGACATAACATTTGCCCCAGAGTTTGATTTAGATATGCTTGGTGTCGATAAGGATGTGGCTTATAGTGTTGAAAAGGAAGAGGAGGGGGTCTACCTTGTCTCTGGTCCTAGAATCGATCGTATGCTTGGCTATACTAATCTTGAATCTGAAAAGGGCTTCAATTTCTTCCAGAACTTTATGAAGGATTCTGGAATTATTAAGGAACTTTTAGCTCTAGGCCTTGTTGAGGGTGATACTGTCAAGGTTGGAGACTATATGGAGTTTGAATATTACGAATAATCGTTAAAGAAAGAGGTCAATTATGACAAGTAAACAGAGAGCTTACCTTAAGAGCTTAGCTATGAAGATGGATGCAAATTTCCAGTTTGGTAAAGCTAGCATTACACCTGAGATTACAGCTGCTATAGATGAGTTCCTTGAGGCTAAGGAACTTATCAAGATCAATGTTTTGAAGAACTGTGCTGATGAACCAAAGGAAATCGCCCCAGTTTTGGCTGAGAGAACAAGATCTGAGGTCGTTCAGGTTATAGGTAGAAAGATAGTCCTTTTTAGACCATCAAAGACAAGAATTAAACAGGGAAAGAGCCATATAGAAATTGAAAAAATATGATAATTCTGTGGCTGTCTTAGGAGGAACATTTAACCCTATACACAAGGGACATCTTGCAATGGCTATCACATGCCATAAGGAGTTTGGAATAAATAAGATTCTTATTATGCCAAGCGCAGATCCTTCATCCTACAAGGATAGCAATAAGGTCCTTCCTAAAGAAGACAGGGCAGCAATGGTTAAGCTTGCAATTGAGGATTATGATTATCTTGAATTCTCAGATTTGGAACTGAAAAGAGAAGGTAGAACCTACACAGCTGATACCCTATCCGAGCTTCTCAAGACATATAGCCATGTGGACTTTATAATTGGAGCTGATTCACTCTTCTACCTAGATAAGTGGTATCATGCGGATTATGTTTTGAAGAATTGCAGATTTATTGCGGCAAATAGAGATCAGCATAGCAGCGCGGACCTCAAGGCAAGAATAGACTTCCTTGAAAGGGAGTTTGGAGCCCAGATAGAGCTTATGCATATGGATTGCATTGATGTCAGCTCGACTCAGGTAAGAGATATGGTCCATGAGAATAAGGACATATCTGACTTGGTTGATGAAAAGGTAAAGGCTTATATAATCGAAAAAGGCCTTTATATCTAGATTTAGCTCATTTTGAAACGAGGCAAATATGAATAACGAATATGTGACAGAAATCAGGAGCAAGGTTGCTGAGATATTGAAGGATAAGCCGGATAGGTTTTGGCATTCTGTAGGTGTTGCCAACACAGCAGCGGCCCTTGCTATGAGATATAATGTCGATATGCAAAAGGCCTATATAGCTGGTTTGGTTCATGATTGTGCCAAGTACTTGAGCGACCAGGACCTTTTGATGGAGTGCAAAAAGCATGGGATTGAGATTTCAGAATATGAAGAGAAAAGTCCTTATCTTCTTCATGGTAAGGTTGGAGCTCTCTATTCAAAGGAAAAATTTGGCATTGATGATGATGAGATACTCAGTGCTGTGACATATCACACAACTGGAAAGCCTGATATGACAACTCTTGAGGAAATTATATTTATTGCTGATTTCCTGGAGCCTATGCGAAACAAAGCATTTGACCTGGATGAAGTTAGATCCCTTGTCTTTATAGATTTGAAAAAGACAGTATATATAGTTTTGAGGGATACATTGACCTATCTTGAGAAATCCTCAAAGCCAATAGATAAGCTGACATATGACACTTACACAGCGTATAAGAATAAATTAGAAGAGGTTTAGTATGGAATCTTTAGAAGTTGTAAAAATTGCTGTAGAAGCAATGAGAGATAAAAAAGCAGAAAATATTAAGGTCATTGATATAAGCGAAATTTCAGTTCTCGGTGACTACTTTGTTATTACTGATGGTTCTAATGAGCGTCAGGTACAGGCTATCCTTGATGGAGTTGAGGATAAACTCGCTGAGGCTGGTCTTGATTCACCAAGAATTGAGGGTCATGGATCATCATCTTGGATCCTTATGGACTATGGCGATGTTATTATTCATATCTTCGCTGAGGAGGATAGAGAGTTTTATAACCTTGATAAAATCTGGTCTGACGGTAAAGTACTTGATATTTAATTGAGTATAATTGAATATAATGAATAAATAAAATGAATGAAATAAAAAAACTGTCTGGGTGATTTGAGTCACCTGGACAGTTTTTTTGTGCTTATAAATTAATTGATGATTAGATACCCAGTCTGAAGAGACCGATAACCTTGCCCATAATTGTGCAATCATTAACTATTATGGGATCCATGGAATCATTTTCTGGCTGGAGCCTAATGTGTCCATCTTCTTTGAAGAAGCGTTTAACTGTAGCTGAATCGTCTACGCAGGCTACAACAACCTGACCGTTGCTTGCAGTTTCCTGTTTAGCAACTATTATGTAATCTCCATCGAAAATACCAATATTGATCATGCTGTCACCCTTTACCTTGAGCATGAAGGTATCTTGGTTAGGGAGAAACTCAGTTGGAATAGGAAAATAGTTTTCAATATTTTCTATAGCCAAAATTGGCTGTCCAGCAGCAACATTGCCTACAAGAGGTATATTGGCAACTTCACGTCTTGTCAAATTGAAGTTATCATCTATTATTTCTATAGCTCTTGGCTTAGCTGGGTCACGCCTAATATATCCATTCTTTTCAAGTGTTTCAAGGTGGGAGTGAACACTTGAGGTTGACTTTAGATTAACTGCATCACATATATCTCTAACTGATGGTGGGTATCCCTTGTTTAAGATGCATGATTTTATATATTCAAGGATATCCTGCTGCTTTTTTGTAATTTTGCCGTATGCCATAATTACTCCTATCTTATGCTTAAATTCTATAAATATAATATCACATGTAGATGAAAAAACAAACATATTTTCAGAAAATATTTTCGGAACAGATGTTCGAAAATATGCTTGACAAACATTTGTTCTAGTTGTATCATCATCATAAAGAAACGAACACATATTCGACTGAGGGAGAAATATGATGAGAGATATGAAGAGAGATATGAAGAGAATCAGTGATTCGAAGAAAATAAAGGATATAAAGGATATCAAGAAAGAAGACCTAAAGAGAATGGAAGACTTAAAGAGAATCAAGCGTATGGACTCATATAGAAGACAATATGAAGATATCAAAAATAAGAAAGTTATGGCAAGAAAGAATAAGGCCCAAAAAAGAAAGCTTCAAATTGTGAGATTAAGCATGTGTCTAGCACTTATTGCTCTTTGCATAGGATTTACAATCAAGTCGATAAGAATAAATGTTAATGCCTATGAATCAAAAGATGCTAAGGTAAAGTATTATCAGAGTATTCAGGTTCAGAATCATGATACTCTTTGGGATATTGCTGAGAAATATGCCCCTAATGAGGATAAGAAAAGTTATATTGAGAATATCGCTGAAATCAACCATATAGATAGCAATAAGATTGTTGAGGGGACTAATCTAGTAATATACTACTATGCTGATGCTAAGTAGAATGATATAAAAATATGTTTGCTTGTTATAAATAAGCTTTTCTGATATTATTTATATAGCAATTAAGAATAATTGGCGGCCTGATTGCATTGCATTCAAGCCGCCAATGTTTTGAGTAAGGAGTATTTTTATGAATTTTCAGCAGTTGGGCGTAAATTTTAAAATAGTTGACACCTTGAAAAAGACAGGTATTGAGGAAGCCACAGATATACAGGTTAGAACGATTCCTCAAATACTAAAAAATAGGGATATTATTGCATGTTCTAAAACTGGAACTGGCAAGACTTTAGCTTATCTTTTACCAATGTTGACTATGCTTGATCCTGAAATTAAAGGGATACAGTTTTTAATTCTCGCTCCAACCCAGGAGCTTTGTTCTCAGATAAACAATAATATCAGAACTTTGCTCGATCGGGCAGATTTAAGGAATGAATCTGCATTACTTGTAGGTGACGGTAATATTTCTAGGCAGATCGAGAGCCTGAAGCGAAAACCAGCATTTGCCGTGGGTACATCTGCAAGAGTTATGCAATTGATTAAGATGAAAAAAATTCATCTGAATAATGTTAAAGTCTTTTGCTTGGACGAAGCAGATGAGATGCTCTCAAAAACCCAGATGGAAAATGTTATCAATATAAGACACAGCCTTATGAGAAGGACTCAGACTTTACTTTTCTCGGCTAGTATTCAGAAAAGAACTATTAAGGATGCAAGTGCTATAACAAATGATCCTGTTATAATCAATCTTGTAGCCGAAGATAAGTCAGGTCAGGCAATTCCTAACACTATAAAGCACTTTTACTTTAGCTGTAATAGAAATGAAAAAATAGAGACCTTGCGAAAGGTTGTTAAGGCGCTTGATTGCGACAGGGTAATGGTCTTTGTGAATTCAAAATATGAATATCAGGAAACATGCCAGAAGCTTAAATATCATCACTATGAGATTGCCTCAATTGCTGGCAATGAGACAAAACAGGAGAAAATCGCTGCGATTGATAATTTTAAGACTGGAAAAGTTAAGATTCTGATATCTACCGATCTTGCTGCAAGAGGCCTTCAAATTGATGCTATAGATGCTGTTATACATCTAAATTTACCTTCTGAAAACGAAATTTATATACACAGAGCTGGTAGATGCGGAAGAAATGGCAAGCAGGGTCTTAGTATTTCACTAGTGACTGAGAATGAAACTGAAAAGATCAAAAAGTTGAGAAAGAGTCTTGGCATAAATATGCTTGAAAAGAAGCTCTACAATGGAAAAATTGTATCAAAGTAGCATGCCAATATAATATTATATGGATTTGAAAAAGGAAACGAGATATTTATATTTCGTTTCTTTTTTGCTTTATAAAAGCCCTTTAGGTAAAATAATTAAAAAATAAATCAATTTTTTTATTAGATTAAGTTTAAAAAATGTTTATTATTTGCTATAATAAGAGAGCAGTTTTGTACTTAATTTCTTTTTAAAGTATATAATTGCAGATTTTAAAATTACTCGCAAGGAGGAACTTTATGAGTAGCTATAGAGAAAAGCTTACCAAGTTGGCTAAAACAGACGTAAGAGATCTATTTGGCTCTAAAAAGGGTAAAGATTCTGCAGATGATATTGTTGAACAAAATAGTGAAATCAATGAAACAGTTGAAGAAAAAACAAATACAATCTTAGATTTGAACCTAGAATTTGAGGAAGAAAAAGAGGAACCTGAGATGGTTTCTGCTGAAAATACTATTACTCAGCTCTTAACTGAACTTAAGCGTTCTAAGATTGATGGCGGTCGTTTTATCATATGTGACGATGCAAACCAGGTTAAAAGGCTTGTTGACCAGGTTAAAAATTCGTCTTACATAATTACACTTAAAGATAACTATAAGCCTTCAACAGTGCTTAAAGGAGATTTCTCCTACAATCTTTTCGATTATATCAAGGATGACGATGATGTTAATAATATGGCACAGATTATATATGCTGTCTTATCTGCAGGTGATCCTAAGAGCATAAACCCATTTATGAAAAACATGCAGCTCACTTTATTACAGGCTGCTATGGCTTTCGTTTTTATTCATGGAAAGGCTGAGAAGTTACACCTTTCAATTAACTCAGTTATCAGTATTATTCAGGAATTCGCTCTTAACAAAAATGACAGTATCATGTCAAGAAAGGCTAATGAGTTAGGTGATTTTGCAGATCTCTTCACTAGAAAATACAGTATTTTTAGAACTGCTATGTTCGGTGATGCTAAGGAGACTGTTGTAAACAGCATAATTAAAAAGCTTACATCTATTGATAAGGATTCACTTTCAAGACTTAGGGCAGATAAAACTGATGTTTCTCCGCTTAAGACAGAAAATGTTTTGGTTCTTAGCAAGGATTACAGCCTTAATGAGGCCTTGTTCGTATATATTGCAGTCAAGAATGTTGCTAAGCCTATATACTATATGAGTGAGTTGAATTTCGAGCAGTTGCCTGAGGCATCAGTACTATTTGACAGCAATACTGTTGCATTCACAACTGTTGATAGATTAAAGAAGGCTGATAAGTCTGTAATCGACAAGACAGACAGCTTCTCTATCTATAAAAAGGAAGATGAGGCTTATATTGAAAGTCTTAAATTATTTAAATCTGACGATACAAAGTATCCAAAGAATTTCCTTCGTCAGGAAGAAGTGACAATTGAGAAAAAGACACTCTTACCTGAACCAGAGAAAAAGGTGGAAGCAAAGCCAGCCGAGGTAAAGCCAGCCCAGGCCCAGGCACAGGCAGTAAAGCCAGCTGAGGTAAAGCCAGCCCAGGCCCAGGCACAGGCAGCAAAAGCAGCTGAGGTAAAATCAAATCAGCCACAGGCACAGGCAGTAAAGCCAGCTGAGGTAAAGCCAGCCCAGGCCCAGGCCCAGGCAGCAAAAGCAGCTGAGGTAAAATCAAATCAGCCACAGGCACAGGCAGTAAAGCCGGCTGAGGTAAAAACAAATCAGGCCCAGGCCCAGGCAGTAAAGCCAGCTGAGGTAAAGCCAGCCCAGGCCCAGGCACAGGCAGCAAAAGCAGCTGAGGTAAAGTCAAATCAGGCACAGGCCCAGGCAGCAAAACCAGCTGAGGTAAAGTCAGCACAGGCCCAGGCTCAGGCAGTAAAGCCAGCCGAGGCAAAAGCAGTTCAGCCACAGTCACAGGCCCAGGCAGTAAAGCCAGCTGAAGTAAAAGCAGCACAGCCACAGGCTCAGGCAGCACAGAATACAAAGCCAGTAGCACAGCCGGTACAGAATACAAAGCCGGTAACACAGCCGGTACAGAATACAAAGCCAGTAGCACAGCCAGTACAGAATACAAAGCCAGTAGCACAGCCAGTACAAAACACACAGCCAGTAGCTAAAGCTGCTCCATATGAAGTATCTGTAATGTTTAGAGACGAAGCTGCAATAGTTGCTAATTTAGCTGAAAAATTCCAGCTTTTCCTTAAAGAGAATGACAGTATCAATCAGGTTGTTGTAGGTACAGGATTCCAGGAAGCTTACAAAAAGTACATGACAAGTGATGGAAGAATAGTTACTGTAATGAAGAAGGATGGTAAGATTGTAGGTTATGCTCTTTCAAGTCTTCACGTAAATCTTGTGAGTGATCAGATGGATGATAAGAAGAGAGAATTTGTAATCGAGGATCTTTATATCGAGAAAGATTACAGAAAGAAAGGCCTTGGAAAGCTCCTCTTTAATGAGACTGTTAAAGTTCTTAAGAATAAGGGCTGCGAAAGAGTATCTTTGAATGTCTTCGATAAAAATAAGAATGCTCAGGCTTTTTATGAGCATATAGGTCTTATAAAGACTTGTGTTCAGTATAAACTAAGCCTTGACTAAATTAATAAGTTTTAAATGTTAATTTCAACATCTCCTGCCTTTGCGGTGGGAGATGTTTTTTTGCACGATTTTTATAAAATTTAAAATATATACTTGAAAAATATATTCAAAGATAGTATTATGATAGTACAAAAATATCGTTTTAAGTATATAGATTAAATTTGTTATTAGATTAAAATCTAATAAAGCTTATCTATATCATGAGTTTGCAACATTTGTGCCTTTTAAAATTCAAGAATTTAAAGATTTGTATATTTGAATAGCAAGCATCATGCATCAGACATCAAACAAAAAAATATCAAATATCAAATATCAAATATCAAATATCAAATATCAAATATTTCAATTTCACAATTAGTTACCATTATTCCTGTATTTAAATATCCCAATCCTCATTTTCACACTATTAGAATTCATCAATATGAAAGGAGCTGATTAGTAAAAAAACAAATTTAAAGAAATTAGAAATTCGAAACTAGAAACTAGAAATTAGAAACTAGAAAATTAGGAAATTAGGAAAAATTTTTTAAGGGGGATTTTATTTGAAAAAAATAAGAAAATTATTTGTATTAGGCTTTACATGCTTACTTAGTGTTTTAATCTTGTTTGGAAATGTAGAAGCATATGACGGGCCAGATAAGGCCTCGATTGATTCCTATTCTGTAAGGATAGACAAAGATTCAGTCTGCAATTATGGCTATTATGGCTGGCAGGAAGATCAGCAATCTTGGGGGACAGGAGAAACGGGATACTTTAGGGTTAGTGATTCGGATGGGAATAATGCGTGTGGAATATGTATTGACCCTCACTTGCCAGCGCCAAATGATGGAGAGTATGAAATTAGCTCTGACAATGTTTATGACAACAAGAGTCTCTTGAGCAAGGCACTCTATTATGGTTATGGTGGCGTTGAAAATAGGACAATAGTAGATTTAGCTTTCAATGATTTTGAGCATTATAGCCAGGTGCAAGACGATGATGCTGACTGCTTGATAATGACCCATATAGCTTGTGCTTATATCATGAGAGGGCAGGATTCATATTGGTCAATTGCTGGACCAGTGTCGGAGGATAGACATGAGATTTCAGATCAGGCTAAAGAAGCTGTCCTGAGATATGTAGATTGGCTTTCTGAGCAGATAATACCAGATGATTATTATTCAATTGTGATTAATGGAGGGGCTTCTTTCCAAGATGTGGCTTATATTGTAAGGGTTCCCAAATACAGCATAAAGATTAATAAAATATCGAATAATAAACTGATGATAGAAGCTGAAATTAATCAGGAGAGTAATGCTAAAAAATATAATTTGAAGGGAGCAGAATACGGAATTTACAAGAGCCGTCAAGACGCCGTGGATGATGCCTCAAGAATAGCTAGTATTTTTATAGATGAAAATAATCAGGCAGTCAGCCCGAGACTTGAAAGTGACATATACTATATAAGGGAAGTTAAGGGACCTGATAATGGCTTATATTTAATAAACAAAGAGATAATTGAGCTTGATTTAAATCAAGACCAAGAACTTATTTTAAAAGAAGATGCCATTGATTTCAGCCTTGATTTAATAAAAAAAGCTAGTGAAGAAGATGGCGATGATAGCAAGTATTATGACAAGTATTACAGCCTAAAAGGGGCGAAATACGGCCTCTTTATAGATCCAGCTTGTGAAAAGAGAGCATCATATATAGATGAGATAGGGAATCTTAAAGGTCAAGTTGAAGATTTAGTTACGGATGAAAATGGTAGATCTCAAAGTATTAAAAATATAAGACCCGGAGTATATTATCTAAAGGAACTTAGTCCTCCTCTGGGATTCAAAATTAATACAGAAATAATAAGAATAGATTGTAATTTGCAGGAATTAGGAAAGATTAATCAAGATTCTAAAAATGTCGAATTTAAATCTTATGCCCTGTCTGGCATTGATTTTGATTCTGACGGCCAATGCATAAATTATCATCTTACTTGTCGGCTAAAGGATCAAAGAATTGATAGGGACTTAAACTTTGAACTTATAAAGCAGGATGCATCTACAGGCGGAAAGGTTTGCAATGCAGGCTTGAGCCTAGCCGGAGCTGTCTTTGAACTTAGTTATTATGGGGATGATGAAAGTAGACAAAATAAAATATCGTCGATTGAATTAGTTAGTGATCAGGATGGCTATTTGACCAACTCAGATATTAAATATTATAAGAATCCTGCTGAATATGCTGCTAGATTAGAAATGGGGTATTATTCTATAAAAGAAGTTAAGGCTCCATATGCTTATGATGTCAATGATACAATATATGAATTTGAAGCATTTTCCGCCTTGGGAGAAGATAAGGCACAATTGAGAGGAGACATTATAGCTGCAAATGAGGAGGGAAGTCTATATAGGATTACCAAAAAAGGAAGCTTGGACTATGTAGATGAAAAACCTCTATATGGTGGAATTGAAATTGAAAAAATAGATAATACTAGTATGAGCTCTGATGACCATCTCTTGGGCACAAGTTTTGAAATAATAAATGATACAGGATTTGACATCATTACTGCTGATAATGAAAGATTTAAAAATGGTCATACAATAGAGATTGTAGAAGTTGAGAAAGTTGGGGATAGATGTCTTGCAAGGACTAGACCTGATTTGCTGCCTTTTGGCAAGTATAAGGTTAGGGAGTTAAAGGCAAGTACAGGTTATGAGCTAAATGAGAATGAGTATTGTCTTTTAGTAAATAAGGAAAATGCATATTCTAATACTGACCTTGAAGGAAAGCCGTTGATAATAGGCAATGACAGAAAAAAACCAGAGATAAAGACTAGCGCTTTCGAGATTTTGACTGGAGCTAAAAAACTTGAGCCTAAGGGTCAGACCCAAATTATAGATAAGGTTGTTATAAGCGGGCTTCTAAGAGATTTGGATGATAGTGATAGATACTTTATTAAGGCAGAATTGTATGAGAAAGATTCAGATGATTCTTTAGCTAAGGCAGTAGATAAGGCACTTTATTCAAGTCAATACAAGGAGGTCAAAGTTGATGATTCGGGACAGGCTAGCCTGGATGTAGCAATAGATCTTGATCTTGACCATTTTGCCGGTAAGTCTTTGGTGGTTTACGAGAGACTTTACAGGGCAAGCGATGCAAGAATAATTAAACCTGAAAATATGGTTGCGCAGCATTGTGATATCAATGACGCAAATCAGACGATAGAACTTATTAAGCCGGAATTGCCTAATGAGCCCTTAAAGCCAGCTGATTTAACCCTTTCAGAGAGGCATGATTACGATGAAAGAGATTATAAGCTCCTGACTGAATATGTAGAAGCTGGTGACACTAGTTTGATTATTCTATGGTGTATCTTGCTGGCTGTCTCATTGTCAGTTTTGGTAATTACTCTAATGAGAAATAAAGAAAAGCATTAATTATTTTCCATTTAAGCTTGCACCATCCGCAAATTTGTGATAATATATCACTTGTTTGCGGATGTGGCGGAATGGCAGACGCAGCAGACTCAAAATCTGCCGGTGGTGACATCGTGCGGGTTCAAGTCCCGCCATCCGCATCTTATTACTAGCAGAGCCAGTTTTTGGCTCTGCTTCTTTCGTATATACGAAAAATATGAGGTTGACATGAGCGAGTGTAGAAATTATCAAAAGCTTATAAATAGATATGCAATGTATAAGTTGACTGGAGATTCTTTGAGAGATTTTGTTGAACACGTGGTTGACTGTAATGATTGCAGAGAAGAACTGGAAATATACTACACCATAAGATATGGTTTGGAAGAAGATGATTCAAGCAATGTCAATGATAATTACAAGAAATATATCGATTCATGTGATTATAATGGTTTAGTTGATAAGAGAATTAAAGATGATTTGATTGTAATCAGAAAGAATGAAAGACTTGAGAAGGCATCTTCGCGTATGGCTTTACTAGTCAATGCCTTATTAGTTTTTCTTTTATTTCTTACACTGATCCTTAAATATTTTTAAATTCTTATTTTCTTGAAATATGATTCACATCCTTAGTGATTATGGAGGCTATTCATGAGTGAAAAATTGATGCTTATAGATGGACATAGTATTTTGAATAGGGCATTTTTTGGAGTGCCTGATTTGACAAATTCTGAAGGCATACATACCAATGCTATGTATGGCTTTTTGAATATTATGTTCAAATTTTTAGATGAGGAGAAACCAGACTATTTGGTTGTAGCCTTTGATTTATCAAAACCTACTTTCAGACATGAAAAGTACTCAGAATATAAGGCTGGAAGACATGCCATGGCTCCTGAATTGAAGGAACAGGTTCCTCTTATGAAGGAAATTCTTGAGTCTATGAATATTAAGATTGTCAGCAAAGAAGGATTTGAGGCTGATGACCTTATAGGAACATTTGCCAAGAAAAATGCTGCAAGAGGTCTAGATGTTACTGTTATATCTGGAGACAGAGATCTTTTACAGCTTGTTGAGGATCACATTAAGGTTAGAATACCTAAAACAAAGCATGGAAGTACAGAAGTTGAAGATTATCTACCTGCTGATGTTTTTGAAGCTTACGGAGTTACACCTCTTGAATTCATAGAGTTAAAAGCCCTTATGGGAGACTCTTCAGATAACATCAAGGGCGCAGCTGGCGTTGGACCTAAAACTGCATCGGCGCTTATTTCTAAGTATAAGTCTGTAGCAGCTTGCTATGAACATATAGATGAGCTAAAACCACCTAAGGCTAAAAAAGCCCTTGTGGAGTGCAGAGAAGATGTTGAACTTGCCAGGTTCTTAGTAGAGATAGACATTGATGTTCCGATAGATTCAAGTCTTGATCAAGCTAGAATTGATAATATGTTCAATTTAAATTCCTATGACTTAATAAAGAAATATAATTTCAAGTCTATGTTTAAGAGATTTGATGGGGAACAAATTGAAGACAAGAAGATTGATCTTATGGATAAAATTACTCTTGTCGAAGATTTTGCAAAATTTGAGGAAGTCATAGCTAAGGTTAAAAAACAGGCATGTGAGCAGAAAGTAGCATTTGCCCATATTTGCGATTGCAATCCTAGTGCTGACTATGAGGATAGATATAAGCTGGTATTGACCGCTTTTGCCTTAAGTTCGGATGAAATTTATTTAATTCCTCCAATGGGACTGATTAATGAGGCTTATATCAAATCTAAGATGGATGACTTAAATGAAGACCAAGCTGCTCATTTTACAACTATTAATCTTAAAGATCAGCTTTTCATGTTCAGCCATAGCTTAAAGGCTCATATAGACGATTTGGCGCTTATGTCCTATCTTGAAGATCCATTAATTAGCGAATACAGTGCGGATATAATTGCTTCAAAGTGGATGGAAACTTCTCTTTCTTCAAAGGAGGAGCTGCTGGGCAAGAAAACATTTGCCCAAGTGCTCTTGGATGAGCCTGACAAGCTCTATCAGTATGCAGCTCAGCTTGTATATGTAGCATATGCGGCCCATGACCTCTTAAAGGACAAACTTAATGAGGATGACATGTATAACCTCTATGAGAATATAGAGCTGCCTCTTGTGTCAGTGTTGTTCAATATGGAGAAGAGGGGAATTACAGTTGATTTGGATTCGCTTAAATCTTACTCTAGCGTCCTTATTGAGAAAATCAACTCCCTCCACGATGAGATTATTGCTCAAGTTGGAGAGGACTTTAATATTAATTCACCTAAGCAGTTAGGCCTCATTCTTTTTGAGAAATTAGGCCTTCCAAGTGGAAAGAAGACAAAAACTGGATATTCAACTTCAGCTGACATACTTGAAAAGCTTGCTGTTGATTATCCTATAGTTAGCAAAATCCTTGATTACAGACAGCTGACTAAGTTGAACTCAACATTTGCCGAAGGTTTACAGAATTATATCAGCAAGGATGGAAGGATACATTCAACCTTTAATCAGTTGATCACTGCCACTGGAAGAATCAGCTCAAAAGACCCAAACTTACAGAATATTCCTATAAGATATGAGATTGGCCGACAGCTTAGAAAGGTATTTATACCTAAAGAGGGTTCAATATTTATAGATGCGGACTATTCTCAGATTGAATTGAGAATTTTGGCTGCCATGTCTTCTGATAAGAATTTGATTGATGCTTACAATTCTGATGAAGATATTCACAGAATTACTGCTTCACAGGTTTTTGGAAAGCCTTTGGATGAGGTTGACTCTGACTTGAGAAGAAAGGCTAAGGCTGTAAATTTCGGTATTGTCTACGGTATCTCTTCATTTGGTTTGGGGCAGGGACTCAATATCTCAAAGAAGGAGGCTTCTGAGTATATAGACAAGTATTTTGAGACTTATCCGGGAGTTAAAGCCTATCTTGACGACTTAATTGAGAGTGCAAAGAATAAGGGCTATTCACTAACATATTTTAAGAGAAGACGCCCTATACCTGAACTTAAATCTAGTAATTTTATGCAGAGATCTTTCGGAGAGAGAGTTGCGATGAATGCTCCAATCCAGGGAACTGCTGCAGATATCATAAAAATTGCTATGATTGAGACTGAAAAGAGACTTGCTGCTGCTGGACTTGAGTCTAAGCTTGTACTTCAGATTCACGATGAACTCTTAATTGAGACTAAGGAAAGTGAAGCTGATATGGTTGAGCAAATTCTTAAGGAAGCCATGGAAGGTGCTCTGAAACTGAGCGTGCCATTGGTTATTGAAGCAAATAGAGGAAAGAACTGGCTTGAAGCCCATTAAGTTTTAAGCATTAATAGAATTGGAATCGAGGAAGAAATGACTAAATTAGTTGGAATTACTGGCGGCGTGGGCTGTGGTAAGACTACGGTGCTTGAAATTCTAAAAGAAATTACAAATTGCAGAGTTTTGCTCACTGACGAAATAGCAAGAGACTTGATGAAAAAGGGAGGCAAGGCCTATCTTGCCATCATTGATTTTTTTGGCCAAGACTACTTGGATATGTCCGGTGAAATCGACAGAGTCAAGCTTTCAAAGACAGTTTTTGCAGAAGAGAACAAGAGAATGGTCTTAAATTCTATTGTTCACCCTATGGTTAAGCAGGAGGTTGTGACTGCTATCACTGCTGAAAAGATTGAGGGTAAGCTTAATTATGTATTTGTGGAGTCAGCCATACTTTTTGAGGCTCATTTTGATAAATTCCTTGATGAGGTTTGGTATATATATGCCGATGAGGAAGTTCGAAGAGAGAGACTTAAGAAGGGGCGCAATTATAGTGATCAAAGAATTGATGCTATGTTAGAAGCTCAAGCTGGACAGGATGAGTATATAAAAAAATGTAAGCATGTCATCGATAACAGCAAAGATAGGTCAATTACAAGAGAAAACTTGTTAAATTTGTTGGCAGATGATAGTATTAAGCAGTAGATTATTAGCTTTTGGAGGGTCTTATGGCATTGCAGGGTTTGAATCAAGATGATTTGGTCTTCGGCCTTGATATAGGTACAAGAAGTATTGTGGGCGTTGCTGGATATATGAATCGCAATAGATTTCACGTCGTTGCGATGGCGGTAAAAGAGCATTCGACTAGAGCTATGCTTGATGGTCAAATCCACGATATATACAAGGTTGGAGATACAATCAGAGAGGTCAAGAATGAGCTTGAGACTCAGCTTGGTTTTGCAGTCAAAAATGTATGTATCGCTGCTGCTGGACGCGTACTTAAAACTATTAATCAATCTGCAGAGATGGAATTTGAAGAAGAGACTAGGATTAACAATGAACATATTTATTCCTTAAATCTCTTGGCTGTTGAGAAAGCTCACAAGATAATGAATGACAATGGCGGAGAGGTTAATTACTACTGCGTTGGTTACACTGCAGTTAATTATCGCTTGAATAGCTTTGAAATTAACAATCTTGAGGGCCATAAAGCCAACAAAATAGGTGTTGAGCTCATTGCAACCTTCCTACCAGAGGAAGTTGTAGATGGCCTATATGAGGCAGTTGAATATGCTGGACTTAGCGTCGCAAGCCTGACACTCGAGCCTATTGCAGCCATGAATGTGGCTATTCCTGAGCAGTTTAGACTACTCAATATAGCCTTAGTTGACGTAGGTGCTGGTACATCTGATATTTGTATCACAAGAGATGGCTCAATAGTATCTTATGGAATGATTCCCCTTGCTGGTGATGAGATTACAGAGGCTATCGCTAAGGCCTATTTGCTTGATTTCAATACCGCAGACCGCTTGAAGAGAGAGGCAAATGCTAAGAAAAACGGTCTTGTAACTTTTAAAGATATAATGGGAATCAGCCAAAAGGTTCATGCGACTGAAATCAGAGATGCTGCTCTGCCTGTAATTGAAAACATGGCAGTAACTACTGCGAAAAAGATTAAGGAACTAAACGGTGATAAGGCTGTCAGTGCAGTATTTGTAGTTGGCGGCGGTGGAAAGATGACAGGTTATACTGATAAACTTGCAGATGAGCTTGGACTTATAGCTGAGAGGGTAGCTGTCAGAGGACCTGAAGTTCTGTCTTCAATTGATTTTGATGTAGATAACTTTGAGAAAGATTCCTTATATGTAACACCAGTTGGTATATGTACTAACTATTATTCACAGAAAAATAGCTTTGTCTTTGTCAATGTAAATGATCAAAGAGTAAAACTCTATGATAACAACCATCTAACTGTTGTGGATGCTGTAATGCAGATTGGCTTTCCAAACGAAAAATTGTTCCCTAGAAGGGGCCAGGAGTTAGAGTTTAGTGTCAATGGCAAGACTCGCATGGTAAGAGGAGAAGCAGGAGATGGAGCCATTGTTAAAGTAAATGGTAAATTGGCAAATCTTACGACTCCAATTGGGCAGTCTGATATCATTGAAGTTATAGAATCGACTGCAGGAGCTAAGGCTAGCATGAACCTTTCAAGTTTAGAAGAATTTGCCGATTCTCTGTCTTTTATAGTCAACGATAAGAAGATAATGTGCCCAAGATTTGCCTATGTCAATGGCAAACTTGAATCGCAGTATTACAGCATAAAGTCTGGTGATGACATCAAGATGGAAAACTATTACACAGTAGAACAGCTCTTTCAGTTCCTTGATATGGATCCAGCTTTGCATAAAATTACAGTTAATAGTCACCCAGCTTCACTAACTACAAAGGTTTATGAGAATTTTAATGTGAATACATATGATGCTGGACAGGATATATATGCAGAATCTTATGCTGATTTACTAGATGATGATAGCTCTGATCAAGAACATGAAAATCTGTCTGATAGCTCTGTTAAAGAAGAGAAAGTTGGGCAGCATAGCGCCGCATCTAAGGCAAATGCTTCAAGTGCAGCAGATATGGCTGGCAAAGCAGAAAAGTCAAGTGCTTTAGACGAGGGAAGTAAGCAGGATGATTTAAATCAAACTGCTGACAATCAGGCTCAAGGCATAGACCATGCTCAAGAAGCAGATCAGGAGCCGGTAAAGCAGATTCATACAATTAAGGTTCTTATTAATGGACAAAGTGTTACTATGACTGGTAAGACTGATTATGTGCTTGTAAATCTTTTTGATTTCTATAAATTTGATCTGTCAAAACCACAGGGAAATAGAGTTGTAATTAAACTGAATGGCCTTGAAGCTGAGTATATGGCTCCATTGAACGATTCTGATGTGATTGAGATTTTTTGGGAGAATTAGTAATATGAGAATGATGACCATAGCTAGCGGAAGCAGCGGAAATTGTGTTTATATTGGCTCAGACAATACTCATATACTTATTGATGCGGGTATAAGCAAGAAAAAGATTGTTGATGGTTTGAAAGAGGCAGATTTAAGCCTTTCTGATATCGATGCAATCTTTGTCACTCACGAACATTCTGATCATATAAAGGGATTGGGGGTTCTTTCAAGAGCCAGTCAGATACCAATATATTCGACGAGTGGTACAATTGAGGGCATTAAGGCAGCTTCAAGTCTTGGAAAGATTGATGAATCTTTGCTAAAGTGCATTTTGCCTGATTGTGATCTGACTATAAAAGACTTAAAAATACATCCATTTAGAATATCTCATGATGCTAATGAACCGGTAGCTTACACGGTGTCTGATGACAGTAAAAAGGCTGGCCTTGTCACTGACTTGGGATATTATGATGATTATATTGTAGACAATATGAAAGGTTGCTCTTCAATGGTAGTTGAGGCCAACCATGATATTAATCTTTTAGAGGTTGGTTCTTATCCTTATCAGTTAAAACAAAGAATTCTCTCTGATAAGGGACATCTTTCCAATGAAAATAGTGGAAGATTGATAGACTGCTTGCTATCTGACCAGGTGAAGAAGGTCTTCTTGGGTCACCTTAGCAAGGAAAATAATTATGATCTTTTGGCTTACGAAACAGTTAAGTCTGAGATAGATTTAAGCAATAGTAGCTTTAAGGCTCGCGATTTTGATATTGAAGTTGCAAAACGTGACATGCCTTCTGCTATTGTGGAATTTTAATTTAAAGGATGGAAAATGTTATGAAAAAATGTGTAATTACTGTTGTTGGAAAAGATACTGTTGGTATTATTGCTAAAGTTTGTACTTTCCTTGCAGAGAGAAATGTAAACATACTTGATATATCCCAGACTATAGTTTCAGGCTATTTTAATATGATGATGATTGTAAATATTGATGATATATCATCATCAATTGCTGATATTGATGACGAACTTGATAAGCTTGGCAAGGAAATTGGTGTAGTTATTAAGTGTCAGAGAGAAGAAATCTTTGATATGATGCATAGAATCTAATTTAAATGATGATTAGTATTTGCTCATAAAAAATTCAATTAAGAGGATTAAGAATGATAAATATAAGTGAAGTTAATGAAACTAATAACATGGTTGAAAAGGAAAACCTTGATGTGAGAACAATCACAATGGGTATTAATCTTTTGTCATGTGCAGACAGTGACTTAAAGGTTACTTGCGATAATATTTATAATAAAATCACTAGCCTTGCAAAGAATCTTGTATCTACAGGTGAGGAAATAGCTCGAGAATTTGGAGTACCTATAGTTAATAAGAGAATATCTCTCACTCCAATTGCTTTAGTTGGTTCTGCTTGTTGTAAGACTCCAGATGACTATGTAGATATTTGTAAAACACTTGATAAGGCCGCTCACGAGGTTGGTGTCAATTTTATAGGTGGTTATTCAGCTATAGTTTCAAAGGGCATGACAAAGTCTGATGAGCTTCTTATCAGATCAATTCCTAAGGCTATGGCTTCTACAGAGCTTATCTGTTCTTCAATTAATGTTGGTTCAACTAAGACTGGTATCAACATGGATGCTGTCAAACTTATGGGTGAGATGGTAAAGGAGACAGCAGAGGCTACAAAGGATCAGGATTCTATAGGATGTGCAAAGCTTGTAGTATTGTGTAATGCACCTGATGACAATCCATTTATGGCTGGTGCCTTCCACGGTGTATCAGAGTCAGATGCAATCATCAATGTCGGTGTAAGTGGCCCTGGTGTAGTAAAATATGCCCTTGAGAGTGTTAAGGGCGAGGACTTTGAAGTATTGTGTGAGACAATCAAAAAGACAGCCTTTAAGATAACAAGAGTAGGTCAGCTTGTCGCTCAGGAGGCCTCAAAGAGACTTGGCATTCCTTTTGGAATTATTGATCTCTCCCTTGCGCCAACTCCTGCTATTGGAGACAGCGTAGCTGATATTTTAGAGCTTATAGGCCTTGAAAAAGCCGGTGCTCCAGGTACAACTGCTGCACTTGCTCTTCTTAATGATCAGGTTAAAAAGGGTGGAATTATGGCATCTTCATATGTAGGTGGCCTTTCTGGTGCCTTTATCCCTGTCAGTGAGGATCAGGGTATGATCAATGCGGTAAATGCTGGATCATTGACTATTGAAAAGCTTGAGGCTATGACTTGTGTATGTTCAGTAGGTCTTGATATGATTGCTATTCCAGGTGACACAAAAGCTACAACTATCTCTGGAATTATTGCGGATGAGTCTGCAATTGGAATGATCAATCAGAAGACAACTGCAGTTCGTGTGATTCCTGTAATTGGCAAATCTGTCGGCGATACAGTTGAGTTCGGTGGACTTTTAGGATATGCTCCAATCATGCCAGTTAACTCATTTGACTGCTCAGCATTTGTAAATAGAGGTGGCAGAATACCTGCTCCAATTCACAGCTTTAAAAATTAATATTATGGAGGTTTTATGAGCCAAAAACTTGTAAAATCCCTATCTTATGCCTGGCCTTATACACTGCCAATTCTTGCAGGTTACGTCTTTTTTGGATTTACCTATGGTATTCTTATGAAGACAGGAGGATTTCCGGTTTGGTATGCGACTCTGACTAGTATTGTCATATATAGGTTCTTTGGAATTTTTGATGGTTCCAATCCTGCAGTCCGCATTCAACCCAGCTTCTGTTTTTGTGACTGCGATTTTGGTTGGGGCTAGGCATATTTTTTATGGGATTTCTATGCTCTCAAAGTATAAGAATACGGGCATAAAAAAATTTTATTTGATATATACTTGTAGCGACGAAACTTTCTCGGTAAATTATTCGATAGATGTCCCTGAATATATAGATAAATCATATGTTTACTTTTGGGTTTCTTCCTGACAGGAAAAAAATACCGGAATTTGTCCTATATCTGGGGAATTATTTGGCGCCAGCTGTATTTTCAATGCTTGTTGGCACAGCTCTTTACATGATATTGATTAGGGTGATTTAAGAGATTATTATGGATAAATTAGTAATTAGTAGAATAAAGAATAGGCTGCTGGCTTTTTCTTTCAAAGACGATGAATGCAACAAAATATTTGCTTGTGATAATGAGCTGGAGATAGGCGATGTATATGTAGGCTATGTACAAAATATTGTCGACAGTATTAAGGCTTCTTTTATCGATATAGGCCTCGCGGAAAATGCTTACTTAGCTTTAAAGGATGCCAAGGAGCCAATATATCTAAATCCTAAAAATAATGATAAATTAAACCAAGGAGATATTATTTTAGTTCAGGTATTGAAATCTGCAATTAAGTCAAAACCTGCTAGTCTCACAAGTGAGATATCTCTTGAGGGAAATTACTTAGTGGCCAATCTTTCGATGAAGGGGGTTCTCCTTTCAAAGAAATTAAAGAAAAGCCAGGACATTGGCCAGAAAAAGGATGATTTAGAAAAGCTTTTAGGCCAAGAATTAAGTGGATTTAAGGGAGGCTTTATCTTAAGGACTAATTCAGAATTTGCCACTAGACAGGAAATCTTAGATGAAGCTTTGAGCTTGGCAAAAAGACTTAAAGAGCTGCAAGAAGGAGCAATGAGCCATAGAAAAAAGGGTTTGGCTTTAAAAGCTAAGGCTTCCTACATTAAGGAAATTGAATCCAGAGGCAGGATGCAGGCCTTGAGCCTTATTACTGACATTCCAAAAGTCTATAAAGAGATAGAAGAGGCAAATATAGTTAGGGATAAGCTTGATTTAAGGTATTATGAGAAAAATGGCATTGAGCTAAAAAGCATATATAGCCTAGAAAAAATACTTGAAGAATGCTTTTCTAAAAGAGTTTGGCTCAAGTGTGGAGCCTATCTTGTAATTGAAAAGACTGAAGCTATGACTGTAATAGACGTAAATTCCGGCAAATGTGTCATTCAAAAAAAGTCGCCTGATGCCAAGGAAAAAGCAATATATAAGATAAATCTTGAAGCAGCCCGTGAAATCGCAAGACAGCTCAAATTGCGCAATTTATCTGGAATGATTATGGTTGATTTTATCAATTTTGAAAATAAAGAAAACTTGATAGAATTGATGACTCAGTTGAGGTCTTATGTAAAGGATGATTACGTAAAGACAGAGGTAATAGATGCCACAGCTTTAAATATTGTCGAGATAACAAGGCAGAGGAAAGATAGAAGTCTTGATGATATACTTAAACAAGAGGAAAGATAGAAGTCTTGATGATATACTTAAATATGAGGAAAGAAAGAAGTTTTGATGAGATAATCAAATATGAGTAAAGATAGAAGTCTAAACTAAATAATAAGAAGTAGGAAATACTGAAAATTTTGGATTATCTTGCAAGATCAGATTTAGGAGCATATATGGATTATAAAAAATTCTACGACAACTTTAGCGCCCCTTTTAGGCCTTATGCTAAGCTTATTGTATTTCTATCCAATTCAATAACATCAATAACAGCATTGGCCTATATTGCAGCTATTGCATATGCATTTTTTAAACTCAGATGGTCATATGAAGGTGTTTTTTATAAGCTTTTATTGATTCCCGCTTTGACCTTCCTTTTAGTGACTATTTTAAGAAAGATAATTAGCAGAAAAAGACCTTATGTTGCTTATGAAATAAAGGCTTTTGTCGCTAAGCCAAAGGAGAGAGAATCATTTCCTAGCAGGCATACAGTCTCTATAGCTATTATTGCATCGGCTTGTCTTAATGTAAGTCTTATCTTAGGCCTTATTCTTTGGATTTTGGCTTTGTTTTTAGGCTTATTTAGGGTTATATGTGGTCTTCACTACCCAAGTGATGTAATTTGTGCGTATTTAATAGCTATATTAGCTTCAATGATTTATATTTGGCTTTGATCTTAAATTATAAAGAATTAAAAAAATATAATGTGCAATATGTTAAATAAATGTCTATATTTATTGGCGAAAATTAAAAAAACTGACAAATGAATATTCACAATTAGTCAAATTTATGCTATACTTTAAATCCGTAGAATGCATTTATCATACGCATTCAAGATGGTAAATTATAAGTTTTATAACTTATGAAGATATAAATTAAATTTTAAGAAAAGAGGCGGCAAGATGGCACTTTTTGGAAAAAAAGAAAAGCAGGTATACAAGACAGCTTTTGATGATGACTATTTTGAAAAGAAAGAAGAAGATAGTAATTCACCTTCCAATGTAGCAAAGGTTAGTCCTGCTAAGAGTGAAGAGTCGACTGTAAAGACTGTAAGTCATGCTGCGAGTGAGACACATGTTACTCCAGCTAATAATTCAAGCACTGTATCTAGTGAGAGCAAAAGCTCTTTTTCAAGCAGTATTAATTTACTTAAAGCTGAAGAACAGGCAGCAGAGGATGAGGCTAGAGCAGCTAGAATGAGCGCTCAGGAAAAAGAAAAAGAATTAATTGACGCTAAGGCTAAGCTTAGAACAGCTGAGTTTGCTAGAAGTGATGCTGAAAAGAAGCTTATTGATGTAACTGCTGAACTTAATAGTGTCAAAGATGAGCTTACTGCAGCTAAGAATGCTAAAGAAGAAGCTGAAGCTAAGATGAGAGAAGCTCAGGAGACAGCTACTAAGAAAGCTTGGGCTGCAAGAAAAGAAGCTGAACAGGAAACCAGAGAAGCAGCTAAGAAAGAGGCAGAGGCTTCTGTTCAGTCATATATTGATAAAGAAAATGAGAAGAACCTGATTGAGGCCAGAAAGAAGATTATTGAGGCTGAGAGAAAGGCCGCAGAGGATGCTAAGGCTAAAATTGCAGCAGCTGATGCAAAGGCAAAGGCTGAGGCTGATGCAAGAATCAAGGATATGGAAGCTAAGCACAAGGCTGAGCTTGACAATAATGTTAAAGTTGCCACAGAAAAGGCGGTAGCTGAGACATTGGCCAAGGCTAAGGCAGATGTTGAGAAGGCAACTTCTTATGCTAAAACTGTCAATGATGAGGCTGCAGCAAAGATTAAGACTGCAGAAGATAAGGCAAAGGCTGACATTAAGCTCAGTGAAGATAAAGCAAAGGCTGATATAAAGGCTGCTCAGGATGCTGCAGATGCTAAAATCAAAGAGATTGAAGCTAAGGCAAAGGCTGACATTAAGGCATCTGAGGATAAGCTTGCAGCAGCACAGAAAGCTAAGACTGATGCTGAAAAGAAGTTAAGTGATACTGAGGCTAGCGTAAAGGCTACTATCGAGCATGCAATTAAAGAGGCTGAAACAAAGGCTAAGGCTGACGCAGAGGCTAAAATCAAAGAGGCACAGGCAGAGGCAATGACAGCTAAGGTTGCTGTTGCAGCAGCTAATGAAGCTTTGATGAAGACTAAGGCTGACGCTGAAGCTAAGGTTAAAGAAATTGAGGAAGCATCAAAGGCTCAGTTATCTAAGTCAACCAGAGAGATGGTTGCAAAGATTAAGGATGCTGTTGCTAATGCTAAGGCTGAATCAGCAGAAGCTGTAAGCAATGCTGAAAAGAGAGCTAAGGAAGCTAAAGATGCTCTTGAGTCTGAGAAAAAGGCTAAAGAAACTGCTGAAGGCAAGCTCAAGGAAGAATCTGATAAGAGAGTTGCAGCAGAAGCTGCGGCAAGAGCTGCTGAAGAAAAAGTTTCAGTTAAGGCTAGAGAGGCAAGAAAAGAAGCTGAAGAACAGGCTAACAAGGTTACTGAGACTAAGGTCAAGGAAGCCATTGAAAAGACAAAGGCTGAACTCAGTGCTAAAATTAAAGATGCAGAGAATCTTGCAAAGATTGAAAAGGATGCCAAGGAAGTTGAGCATAAGGCTAGAATTCAGGCAGAAACAAATCTTAAGGATGCAGTTTCAAAGATTAAGGCTGAGTCTGATAAGAGAGTAGCTGCAGAGGCAGCTGCTAGAGCAGCTGAAGAGAAAGTTATGACCAAGGTTAGAGAGGCAAAGAAAGAGGCTGAGGAAGAGGCTCTTAAGGCTACTAAGGCTAAGGTTGATCAGGCTCTTATGACTGCTAAGGCAGAGGCAGATGCTAAACTCAAAGAGGTCGAGAATAGAGCTAAACTTGAGAAGGATGCAAAGGAAACTGAGCAGAGAGCCAAGGCAGAGCTTGAAACAAAGTTAAAAGAAGCAGAAGCTAAAGCTAAAGCTGAGGCTGATAAGAGAGTAGAAGCTGAAAATGCTACTAGAGCAGCTGAAGAAAAGGTTATGTCTAAGGTTAGGGAAGCCAAGAAAGATGCTGAGCTAGAGTTTAAAGCTAAGGCGGATGAGCATGTTGCTCAAATCCAGGCTAAGGCAAAAGCCGATATTGAGAATATCAATAAAATGGCTGAGGCGAAAGCTAAGGAGTTGGAAGCCAAGATTAAGATGGCTGAAGATAAGGTTAAACTTGCAGAAGAAAAGGCAGCGAGCGAGACCAAGAATGCACAGCTTGCAAAGGAAAAAGTTAGCAAGATTCAGACTGAATCAGATGCTAAGTTGAAAGCTATGCAGGCAGACAGTGAAAAGAAAATTGCTGCAATTCAGGCTGAAGCTGATCATAAGATTAAAGTTTCACAGACAGAGGCTGATGCTAAGATTAAGGCAAGTGAAGATAAGGCTAAGGCTGTTACTGAACAGTTGGCTAAGGAAGCAGAGTCTAAGATTGCACTTGCAAATGAGAATGCAAAGAAAGAGATTGAGAAGACTCTCAACGAACTCAATGCAAAACTTAAAGCAAGTACTGATGCTAAGGAGACAGCTGACAGAGCTAAGAATCAGTTAGAGGAAAAACTTAAGGAAGCTGAAGCTAGAATTAAGGAAGAGGCTGATAAGAGAGTAAATGCTGAAGCTGCTGCCAGAGCCGCAGAGGAAAAGGTTTCTTCTAAGGCTAGAGAAGCTAGAAAGGAAGCTGCAGCAGAAGCTGAGTTATCTGCAAAGAAAGCTATTGAAGAAGCAGTAAATTCTGCTAAGGCTGAGTCTCATGCAAAACTTGTAGAAATTGAAAATAAGCTTAAGATGGCTGAGGATGCTAAGCAGGTTCAGCTTAGAATAGTTGATGAAGTTAAGAAAAAGCTTGCAGATGCTGAAGCTAACCTAAAGGCTGAAATCTCTAAGAGAGAAGACGCTGAGCGAAATGCCAGAGCTGCTGAAGAGAAGGTTTCATCTAAGGCAAGAGAGGCTCGTAAAGAAGCTGAAGAAGAATTAAATGCTAATGCGAGCAAAAAGATTGAAGAGGTTAAGGCTGAAGCTGAAAGAAAGATAAAAGAAGCAAATGACAATGCCGATAAAAAGGTTGCTGAGGCTGTTGCTAAGGCTGAGTCTGATGCTGCTATCAAGTTAAAGGAAGCTATCTCAAAGGCAAATCAGGAGTTTGATTTGAGAATTAAAGATGAGATATCAAGAAATTCTGATAAGCTTGGAAGTGAGGCAGACAGCAAGGTTAAGGCTGCAGAAGCAAAAGCACTCGAGGCTGAAAACAAGGCTAAGATTGCAGAAGCAAAGGCACTTGAAGCTGAAAACCAGTTAAAGCTTCTTTCTGCACAGTTAAAAGCTGCAGAAGCTAAGGCTGAGATAGCAACTGCTTCTGTTCAGGCTACAAAGACTTCTGGCTCATCTTCTAGTGATGACGTTGAAGCAAAGATTAAAGAAGTTGAAGCAAGAGCTATGGCTGCCCTCGATACAAAGATGAGAGAGGCCAATATTAGGATTAAAGAGGCTGAGGCCAGAGCTGAAAAAGCTGAGGCTAGTGCAGTACTTGCAAAGGCTAATGTTATTGCCAGCAACGCTGTAAATAATGCAGCTCCAAAGAATAACGGAATGTTGGGTGGTCTCTTCAATGATCAGGCATCTGATCGTACATCATCATTGAGAAGCTTGAATGGCGGTTCAGGATTTGATTTTGGTGGTGAGTTTGATTCAGTTTTACCAACAGATGTTGCATCAAGCCTTTCTGCTGACACTAATCCAGCAACTGCATTTAATAATTCTAGCAATCCAGCTGCCAGCGCTTCAGCAAAGCAGAAGAACGCTATTACAGTAACTAAGTACAATGCTAAAAATATTGAAAATCTTTTTGGTTTGATAAAGCTTGATAATTATGTCAACACAGCTGATGAATCACTTGAGTCTTACATCAATGAGATTAGAAAGCTTTCAGAGAACCAGGAGAGCAGACTTCGTTTTGCAGCATTGAGAGAACTTCGCACTATGGGTGAGGTTGTTGGAGTAGATAAAGATACTATATTCGGATTTATCCTTGAGGTTAAGTCTTCTAAAGATGGCACTGATATTGTAGCCGCTTATGCGGATGGTCGTGCTAGGGTAGTTGATCCAGATGGTACTTGCACAGAGTGGGAACCAGTAATGTCGACTATTACAGAGAAGTCAAAAGCTCTTGTAAGAGATGCAGAACAGCTCTTTATTAATTTCCATGAGTGGAAGGATTCAAGAGATGCTAATCTTCAGGAAGGTTATTGCAGACTTACTGCCTTAACTGGTGGTGGATTTAAGATTCTTGAAGGAGAGTATACAAAGGCTGTCAATATACCTCAGACAAAGAATGTTATCAATAATGCTTTCAATTTGAGAAAGATTGTTAAGACAGGTAAGGATGATGTTCCAGTTGCTTCTACAGGAATCACATGGGGTTAAAAATTAATAATTGATTTTATGGCCAGGCGACGAGTGTTGCCTGGCTTTTTTTCACATTTATTACATATTTAAAACACATTTTACACATTCTTGCTTGTTATTATCTATACAAATCTAATATTCAAGCAGGAGGAAATTTTATGATTAATTACAGAAGACTTACAGCAGCTATGATGGCAGGATTAATCACTTTATTTTCAGTGACAGGTTGTGCTATGCCTTGGGAGAAAACAAAGACAGTATATGAAGACTCTTTAAGCAGCCAGGCTAGTTCTTTTGTGTCTAATGTTTCAAGTACAGCTGTGACAGATATTGAATTTGACGCTGAGGACCTCGATGCATCTTACAATGAAGCTGATTGTACTAAGATAAACCTCAATGATTTAAGCTCATTAAATTCGGATGCAGTCACATATTCTTCGTCAAAGATTACAATTACTAAAGCTGGCTCATATTTAATTACAGGCAGTTTTAATGGTTCAATTGAGGTAAATACTGAGGATAAGGGAACAATTAGATTAATCCTAAACAATGCTTCAATAAGTGCTAATGATTCAGCTGCCATTAAGGTTAGCTCAGCAAAGAAGGTTTTGATTACTCTTCCTGATGGAACATCTAACAGCATAAAGGATTCAAGTAGCAGATCAGATGATGAGAGTGATTATTCAGCGGCCTTTTATTCAAAGGCAGATTTGGTCTTTAACGGAAATGGAAGCTTGAAGATTGACGCTAGTTATAAGAATGGACTTAAAACTGGCGACCAATTAAAAATAGTGTCTGGTAATTTTGAGATTAATAGTAAAGAAGATGCCTTGATTGGCAAAGAACTTGTCGGTATTAAAAATGGTAATTTTACTATAAATGCTGGTCAGGACGGAATCAAATCAACATATGACAAGGATACAAGTAAAGGAAATATAGTTCTTTTAAATGGAACTTACAATATTACATCTGGCAATGACGCAGTTCAGTCTGAAAATGGTCTCTACATTGCTGATGGCACTTATAACATTAAGACTAATGGTGGCTCTGCAAATGCTGTTCAAAAGACTGGAGATTCAGGCTTTGGAATGCCAAATAATCAGTCAGGTTTTAATGGTGAAAGGAATATTGGTGATAAGACATCAGGTTCAAATGCAGGAAATGTTACCTTATCAGATATTAATCTAAATTCAAATTCTTCTGTAGTTTCATTAGATGAACTTACTAGAAGCTCATCAAGTGACACAAATGCTTCTATTGGAACATTTACAGCTAATACAAGTTCCGGCTCAACAAGCAATTCAGATTCAAGTTCAGATTCAAGCTCTGATTCATATAAGGGACTTAAGGCAAGTAATCTAATAACTATAGTCGGAGGTCAGTATAATATTGATTCTTGTGATGATTCCCTCCACACTAATGGAGATATGTTGATAAAGGGAGGCACTTTTACAATTTCAAGTGGTGATGATGGAATGCATGCTGATAATACACTTCAGATTGATGGTGCAAGTATCAATATCACAAAGTCTTATGAAGGAATTGAAGGCTTGTCAATCATTATAAATGAAGGTGATATTAAACTAGTTGCAAGTGATGATGGCATGAATACTGCCAGTGGATCATCATCAGGTGACACTTTTGGAGGAAATCAGCTCTTTGGATTTAAAAATGGAATGAATTTCGGCGATGATTCAAGTGCTAATAATGGCGACAATAAGAATAATTTCCAAATGCCACAGATGTCTGATAATGCCAAAACAAACAATGGCCAAATGCCACAGATGCCTGATAATGCCAATGCAAACAATGGCCAGATGCCACAGATGAATGATAATTCAAATAATTCTGCAAATACAGATAGCACAACTGATTCATCAAGTCCATCACTGACAATTAATGGCGGAAATATATATGTCAATGCTTCCGGTGATGGCTTGGATTCAAACGGTAGTATGACCTTTAATGGCGGATATGTAGTTGTTGAAGGTCCTACTAGTAGCGGAGATACTGCACTTGATTTTGATAAGTCACTTACTTTTAATGGCGGTACTGTGATTGCTTTGGGATCAAACGGTATGGTTGAAACACCTACAAGTGCAACTAATGGAGCATGTATTGTAGCTCAAATTAATGGTTCTGCATCTGAGGAATTCAGCGTAAAAGATTCAAATGGAAAGGTAATTCTTTCACTTGTAGCTACAAAGTCTTATGGAGCAGCAATTGTTTATTCAGCAGATATTAAGACTGGCAATACATATACTTTAATTGCAGGTTCTAATTCTAGCTCAGTTGAAGTTTCTAGTGCAGTTACAAGTTCGGGATCGCTTTCAACTATGGGCGGCGGTATGCGCGGCAATATGAACTCAAATAAGAGTGATCAGAACACTCAGAATGGTCAGAACTTTCAAAAATCTGCTCGTTAATCTAATATGAATCTTGATATCTATTAAATTGCGACATTACACTTCGTTAAACTGTAATTTAGCGAAGTTATCCGAATCATAAGATTTTACTCCCCTATATTAAATAAGGACTCAAAGTTAAGAATTATCTTAGCTTTGAGTCCTTTTATAATATGATTTAGATAAACGGCATGCAAAATCAATTGCATTTGATAATAAAAGCTATCTTTATATTAGATAATCATATGAAAATAATCATATTGGATAATCTTAATAGATGAACATCCTATAACTTATACGCAAGTATAGCCGCCATCAACTGGTACCATAACACCTGATACATAAGCAGAATTCTTGCTGGCAAGGAAAACTACTGTAGTATCAAGTTCGCCTTCTTCGCCATAACGCTCTGCTGGGATTATTGTGTCAGCATAAGCTTTGAATGAAGGAGTATCAAGAGTTTCTCTTGTCAAAGGTGTATAGAAATAACCAGGACAGATAGAATTTACTGTGATGCCTTTCTTAGACCATTCAGCTGCAAGAGCTCTTGTAAGGTTTACAACGCCACCTTTAGCTGCGTGATATGGGCTTGAACCACAAATCTTGTTACCTACAAGACCATACATAGAAGCAATATTGATTACACGGCCATATCCAGCTGGAAGCATAGCAACCTTGGCAACCTCTCTAGCCATCTTAAATGTACCAAAAAGATCTATATTCATCTCGTTAGCAAACTGATCATCAGTAATATCTTCCGCATTGGCAATTGCACCTGTACCTGCATTGTTTACAAGAATATCAATTCTACCAAACTTAGCCATTACAGCTGCTACAGCATCTTTAACCATCTGAGTATCTGTGATATCACATCTTACAGCGAGAGTCTCAACGCCATATTCATCAGCTATCTCTTTTGCAACTGCATCAATTTTCTCCTGACGTCTTGCAAGAGCTACGATATTTGCTCCCTGATTGGCTAATGCTTTGGCCATCTGAACACCGAGTCCTGTTGAACAACCTGTAACGACAGCTACCTGACCTGTAAGGTCAAAATAATTTTTACTCATGTATAATTTCTCCCTATAAAAAAATTTGATGATTCTTTCAAAAATTAATCATCTAATGTATATATTTTAATACTTTTGAGAGAATTAGTCAATATTTATAAATTATATAATAGATTGCACCAGAGTTCTGTCGATAAGGTCCAATTGTGGGCTGCTAGAATTTTCTCTCTGTTTTCTTCCATATTTTCAAGAGCTTGATCCAGTATTTGATCTAATTTGTAATCAGTCTTATCTGGATCTATGTAGCAGGCACTATTATCATATATTTCAGGCAGACAGGTTCTATCTGATATTATTATAGGTTTTTTTAAGGCCAGGGTCTCGATTGGCGGCAAGCCGAAGCCTTCACAATAGGAAGGCATCAAAAGTGCTTTAGAGTGCGAAATTAGATATTTGTTATCAATATCATTGAGATAACCTGTAAATATTACATTGGACGGAATATCTGCTTCTGAGCCTGAATTTGGGCTAGTTAAGCCGTAGGTACTTGCACCAACTATGACAAAGTAATTATCAGGGTTGGTTTTAGCCTCCTCGATAACCCAGCTAAAGTTTTTATGTGGTGATATTGAGCTAATGGCCAAATAATAACCCTTGTCAAAGACATGGTAGTCTCTGTCCAAGCTTTTTAAGATATCTGAATCTTCAATTTTTTGATCTTTGGCTTCAAGTATATGCTCATATCCATTGCCGATAATGTCAATTTTATCAGCATTTGCCTTGTAATATTTAACAATCTCTTTTTTGGTATAAGCTGAAACTGTTACAAGATGCTTTGAATGCCTTATAGCTACCTTGTAGTATATGTCTGGTAATAGGCGGCGCCTAAAGCTAAAAAACTGCGGAAATGACTTGTATATAATGTCATGTATGGTAACAATACCACTATTGCGCATAGGGGCTAAATTGCAAAAGTTTACACCTATCGCACCACTCTTTTTGCAGTATTTAGGAAAGTCAACATTGAGCCAATAGTGCCTCTGAAGAAAGCTGTCTTGGCGCTTAACTGGCTGTACTAAGCGAATTTTGTCTCCTTTGAAGTCAGCCATTAACTCAAAGGGAATCATGATTTCAATCTGAACCTTGTCAGTATCGATCATATGGTTCATTCTGCTTACTATTTGATAGGCATAACGCTCTATGCCAGTCATGCGCTGACAGAGAAACATGCCGTTAATGCAGTATTTTTTCATTTTATAATTCCTTTTTCTTTGTTGAAATTAAAAAAGCAGTAGAAACTCTTTTAAACATAAGAATTTGTGCTTAAAGAAGTAACTACTGCTTTCATCGACTATGTAAACTAGTTTACATAGTCAACTATTTGACTTTTGTCATATTATAGATTTTTATAGAGATCTTCATATTTTTTAGCAGATGTCTTCCAAGAGAAGTCAGTTAACATGCCCCTGTCAACAATCTTATTCCATTCACGCTTATGGTTGTAATAGACATCCTTGGCGTAATTGATAATATATAACATCTCATCAGCATTGTAATTAGCAAATGAGAAGCCTGTTCCCTTATTCTCGTACTCATTGTAGGCCTCAACAGTGTCTTTTAAGCCGCCAGTTTCTCTTACAATAGGAACTGTTCCGTATCTAAGAGCCATGAGCTGGCTGAGACCACAAGGCTCGAAGAGAGATGGCATAAGGAAGGCATCACATGCTGCATAGACCTTATGTGACATGTCTTCTGAGTAGTAGATGTTGGCAGATACGTTTGAATTATACTTCCAATCGTAGTGACGGAACATATTCTCATACTTTTCATCACCAGTACCTAGAACAACAAGCTCAACATCGTCAGAACAAAGATTATCCATCACATATGCAATGAGATCAAGTCCTTTCTGATCTGTAAGTCTTGAGACAATACCAATCATAAATTTGTTCTTATCTTCAACTAGACCTAATTCCTTCTGCAAATCAAGCTTGTTTTTGTACTTTTCCTTACGGAAGGTAACCTGATCGTAATTGTGTTTTATTCTCTTGTCAGTCTTTGGATCATAGGCCTCATAATCAATACCATTGAGGATACCAACTAAATTATTGGCCTTAGCATTCATAAGACCATCTAAGTTCTCACCATAGAATGGTGTTTTGATTTCTTCAGCATAAGAAGGGCTTACAGTTGTAACCTTGTCTGAATATACAATACCACCCTTTAGATAGTTTGCATCGTCGTTGAATTCAAGCTTATCAGGTGTAAAGTAATAATCAGCAAGACCAGTGATGTCCTTGACTTTCTTTAAGTCCCAAATACCCTGGAACTTAAGATTATGAATAGTCATAACTGTCTTGATATCCTTGTAGAACTCTCCCTGAGCAAAACGCTCATGAAGATATACTGGAATCAATCCTGTCTGCCAATCGTGGCAATGTATAATATCTGGCTTAAAGCCAAGAACAGGAATAGCTGACAGAGCTGCCTTACAGAAGAAGGCAAATTTTTCTATATCTTCGTGAATCCAGCTATATGGCTTAGGACCACCAAAGTAAAATTCGTTGTCTATGAAGTAATAAGTTACACCATCATATTCCATCTCGAATACGCCTACATACTGACTTCTCCATGCTAAATCAATGTAGAAATGGGTCTTGTAAACCATCTGCTGTCTCAATTCCCAAGGTATACATGTGTATTTTGGGATTAAAACTCTGGCATCAACTTCCTCATTGTCAAAATACTTTGGAAGAGAACCTACAACGTCGGCAAGTCCGCCAGTTTTAATAAAAGGTACAGCTTCTGATGCAATAAACAAAACATTCTTCATATCAACTTCTCCTCGCTCTAATAAAATGTTTAAATCTAGTTTAATAATAACGTCTTACATCAGTGATTGTCATGATGTCGACAGATGCAACACAAACAGTACGTCCTGGATATGGTGAGTGAATTATCTGACCATTACCAATGTACATAGCCACATGTCCAGGGTAACAAATGATATCGCCTGGCTGAGCTGATGAAAGTGGAACACTCTGTCCGCCAACTGACTGAGCAGATGATGATCTAGATAAGGAAATACCCAACTGTCCATATACATATGATGTAAAACCAGAACAGTCAAATCCTGATGGGCTTGAGCCACCTGAAACGTAAGGTACACCAATATACTGATAAGCAAGTGCTACAGCAGAGCTACCTACAGATGCATTACCACTGCTTACGAATGTTGATGCTGCCTGGCTTGCACTAGCTTGACTTGCATTGTTTGCATTGTATGAGCTAGTTGCAGGAGCTACTGCTGCGGCAGCTTTCTCCTGAGCTGATTTGAGCAGTGAATCAAGGTCTGATATACTACCCTTTAAGCTATCAATGGCAGTATAGAGACTAGCCTGCTGCTTTGTGAGCTCATCAGACATAGACTCAAGTTCCTTTTTATCGTTTTCATTCTTTTCTTTGATTTCTTTAATCTTCTTAGAAGTATCAGCCATAACCTGCATCTTATTGCGGTCATAGTTATATACATTCTGAACATACTCAGCTTTATTGATAACTTCGCTCATAGATGTTGAAGTTAAGAAAGACTCAGTAATTGTCTTACCCTTATCTTCATACATAAACTTAATACGAAGCTTCATATCTTTGATCTGATTTGAAAGATCTTTCTCAGCAGCTTCCAAATCCTTAGAATTCTTTTCAATCTCATCGCTCTTCTCAGCCATGTTAATCTCGAGAGTGTCAAGCTTTGCAAGAACGTATGCTAATTCGTCTTCTGTCTGGTTTAATTCTGACTGCTTATCACTTTTCTGATTCTTCAAATCATTGACATCATCGGCAAATATTGACTGACTTGTGCCAAGCATAGAAATTGTGAAAGATGCAACCATTGTTAAGGCAATCAAAGGCCTTATTTGTTTTTTTATCATTAGAATAAACTTTCCTTTATAGTATTTAGCATTATAGATTTTAATACATTTGAATAGCAATGTCAAACTTGACTATGGTGTCAATATTAGAATTAAAGCTGAATTAAGGCATTTTTTGAATACAATTAGCCTTATAGTTCTTTGCTCCTTCTTTCATTTCCTTGGCTGAAGTCATGCATGACTCAGTGATTGAAGAACCTCCAATCATGCGGGCCAGCTCATCTACCTCTTTCTCATAATCAAGTTCATAGATAGATGTAGATGTAATTTGGTCGTTTACTGACTTCTCAATAATATAGTGGCGATCTGCCATTGATGCAATCTGTGGCAGATGAGTAATACATATTATCTGATGTTTGACAGAGACCTTGGCAAGCTGTTCAGCCACCCTCTGGGCTGTTCTTCCACTGATACCTGCATCAATCTCGTCAAATATTAAGGTTCCAATGTCATCTTTGCCAGCCATGCAGGTCTTGATAGCAAGCATAATTCGTGAAAGCTCACCGCCAGATGCTATTTTTGATAAAGGCATAAGAGGCTGTCCTACATTGGTAGAAATCATGAATCTTACAATATCATTTCCGTCAGGGCCCATTTCTTGTGAAGGCTTAAATTCAGCTTCAAATTGATTATTCAAGAAATTGAGCTCACTTAAGGCTTTAGATACCATCTGACTTAGGAGGTCTGCTGCCTTGATTCTAGCCTTAGATAATGAATCAGCAGCCTTGTCTAACTCATCTTTCTTTAAGTCAAGCTCATGGGAGAGCTTTTCATTGATTTCTTGAAAATGAACTAAGTCGTCAAGTCTGGCCTGTTTTTCTTCAGAGTAAGCTAAGATATCCTCAATTGTCTTTCCGTATTTATTCTTAAGCTTGTTGATTAAATCAAGTCTTTGTGACATTTGATTGAGACTTTCATCGTCCATCTCTGAATTGTCTATATAGTTTTCAAGGCTCCTTATAGAGGTTGAAATTAAGTCATCAGCATCTCCTAGAGAGGCTAATATGTCAGACAGAGAGTCGTCATAAGTAGACGCATTGCTTATATGATGTATTGCAGAACCTAGCAGGTCATTACAGTTGTCATTGCTATCTGACAAGACTTGCAGAGCCTGTGAGATATTGTCGATAATTTTCTTAGAATTGTTGAGCTTTTTAAACTCGGCTTCTAAGTCCTCATCCTCACCTTCTTTTAGGTCAGCTTCATTAATCTCATTAATCTCAAATTCTAGAAAAGATATCTCACGTTCTCTAGATTCCTCATCCATTGTGTTCTTTTCTAGTTTAGACCTCAATTGTGAAAATTCTTTGTAGATAAGAGAATAATTGTCTTTAAGAGGACTTATTGTGTCATAGCCGAAAGAATCAACAAGTTTGATGTGTGAAGCTTCGTTTAGGAGGAGCTGATTGTCATGTTGACCATGTATATTTATAAGCAGAGCGGCAACTTTTTGAACCATAGCATTGGTACAAGTAATACCGTTGATCATTATCTTGCTTCTTTGAGGGGTAATCTTTCTGCTGATAATGATTGCATCTTCTTCTATATCAGGTATTTCTAATTCTTTGAGGGAATGGCGGATTTCATCTGAATCGATGGAAAAGATTAATTCAGTCAAGGCATAGTCACTACCCTTGCGAATTATGTCAGGGCTGGCTTTAGAGCCAAGGGCGATATTGATAGAGCCAAGAATAATGGACTTACCAGCACCAGTTTCGCCGCTTAATATGTTAAGACCAGGGTAAAAATCGACATCTGCCTCATCAATCAGGGCAAGATTTTTAACATGAAGATTAGTCAGCATGCTTAGGCCTCACTTTCTAATTTAATATAATTTCTCTCAGGCGAGTCAATAACAAGTTAGCTTCCTCAGTGCTTCTAACCGCACACATAATGGTGTCGTCACCGGCTATGGAACCTACAATTTCTTTGAATTGAAGGGCATCAAGAGCTGCTGCAACCGCCATAGCCATTCCGGCTACAGTTTTGATAACAAGTATATTGCAGGCTGTGTCCATGCTGACATAGCCCTCTCTTAAAACTCGGATGTATTTCTGATTTAGATAATCTCCACTCTTTATATCTTTATAGTGAACGTAGCGCTGCTTGCCATTGTAAGACATCTTAGTCAGATTTAGTTTCCTAATATCTCTAGAAACAGTGGCTTGAGTGACATTGTAGCCCTCTTTATTGAGCTCGTTCACTAGCTCATCCTGTGTTTCTATACATTTTTCATCAATCAGTTTTAAAATTGCATTAAGTCTATCGGTTTTCAAAATAATACCCCTAATTTATTAAAATAATAGATCTTCTCTTTAAGTGCCTAATTACATAAGTTTGTCAGAAACTCTCTTGAGGAAATTATCGCGGTTCTGAGTGATAATTAATTTAGCAACAATATCAGATCTCTCAATCAGAATTTGGTCATGAGTTTTTACTCTAAAAAACTGCTCTCCGTCAAATGTTACGGTTCGAGGTTCATTATCGTTTCTAGAATTAAGCATATTTATCTTAATCTTATTAGAATCGCTGAGAACTATAGACCTGTGGTTTAAGGAGTGAGGACATATTGGAGTCATGAGAAATAGCTTGGCTTGAGGCTCAATAATTGGACCGCCAGCTGAGAGGCTGTAAGCAGTCGAACCTGTAGCGGTAGATATAATAATTCCATCTGCTGTATATGATGTAAGATAGTCACCATTGACAGTTACATCCATATCAATAACCCTTAAATCTCCGTGTCTTGTGATAACAATATCATTTAGAGCATCATTGCTATATAGAATCTGATTATCCCTAATTATACTACCCTTGAGCATCATTCTTTCCTGAATGCTATATTGATCGTTTATAAGGGAATGTATAGCAAGCTGATAATCCTTGAACTCAACTTCTGTCAAAAATCCCAAAGTGCCAATATTTATGCCAAGGAGAGGTATATCTTTTTTGCAGATTTCTCTTGCAGCTTGGATAAGGGTACCGTCTCCACCAAGAACTATCACACACTCGGTCTTGTCATCAATCATATTGGCATCCACATATCTAGCATTATAAGAGCTTTTTCCTTCAGATTTTGAAGGATCAAAGTCACATATCTCACAATCGGCGCCTAAAGACTTTGCATAGTCTGCAATAAGGGCAGCACAGTTCATATTTGGATCTTTGGTTTTATTTGAAATTACAGATAAATGCTTCATACTCCTCACCCTAATAGATTATTTATCTAAAGTATCATGTGCAAGATTTACAACTCTTGAAACATTGGCCTCGCCTGTGATTAGAGAATCATCAAGCTCTTCCATATTTTGACATGGCTCAATATGCATAAGATATTCAATATTGCCCTCTGGTCCCTTAACAGGAGAAAAGGTTAAGTCACAAACCTTGAAGCCATTGTCGTGGGCATAAGTGAATACAGCGTGGATGACATCCTCGTGGACCTTTTTGTCGCGGACTACACCATGCTTGCCGACCTTGTCTCTACCTGCTTCAAACTGAGGTTTTATCAAGCAAACCATCTGTGAATCAGGAGTCACAAATCCTTTGGCTGCAGGCAGAATCTTTGAAAGAGAAATAAAGGAAACATCAACACTGGCAAATTCAATATCGTCAGCTAGGTCTTCTCTAGTGACATACCTTATATTGGTTCTCTCCATAACCACTACTCTATCGTCATTTCTGAGTTTCCAATCAAGCTGGCCATGTCCTACATCAACAGCATATACCTTAGTCGCACCATTCTGAAGCATGCAATCTGTGAATCCTCCTGTTGAGGAGCCTATATCCATGCAGACTCTTCCCTCTGGGCTGACATTAAACTCAGCCATAGCCTTCTCAAGCTTCAAACCACCACGGCTTACATATTTCAAAGTTTGGCCTCTAACCTCAATATTTACCTCTGGGGCAAATGTTGAGCCAGCCTTATCCTCTTTTTGGTTATCTACATAAACCTGTCCGGCCATAATAATAGCCTTGGCTTTCTCTCGTGAAGTTGCTAATCCTCTTGAAACTAGAAGGACATCAAGTCTCTCCTTACTCATTACATACTCCTTCCCATGCCTTAAGAATCTTTTGTGTGATTGTATCAGAGTCAATGCCAGCCAGCGACTTAAGAATAGTCACATTGCCGTGTTCTATATAGTCATCAGGCAGGGCAATATTTAAAACATCAATGTCAAGTGAGTTGAGCTCGACATAGTCCGTAACAGCCTCACCAAATCCGCCAGCCAGAACATTTTCCTCGAGAGTGACAAGCAATTTATGATTCTTTGTGAGATTATCTATTGCCTCCTTGTCATATGGCTTGACAAAGCGGGCATTAATAAGGCTTACATTGAGCCCTTTTTCTTTAAGTTTATTTCTTACATGATCAGCAGCTGTGACCATAGAGCCAACTGCCATGAGAGCAATGTCTTTCTCCTCATACATGACTTCAGACTTGCCGTATTCAATTTCGCTATCAAAGTCGTCATAGGAGTCAACAGCAATACCTCTCGGATATCTGATAGCGATTGGTCCATTATAGACCTGGGTAGCAAAATAAAGAGCCTTTTTCAATTCTTGGCCATTTTTTGGCGCAAAAATAGACATATTTGGAATGTGGCTCAAGAAGGACAGGTCAAATATACCCTGATGGGTTTCTCCGTCACTTCCAACCAAGCCGGCTCTATCTATACATAAAACCACATGAAGGTTTTGGATACATACATCATGCAAGATCTGGTCGTAGGCTCTTTGCAAGAAGGATGAATATACGGCAAATACAGGCGTCATACCACCTGCTGCAAGTCCTGCTGCAAATGTTACGGCATGAGCCTCAGCTATGCCAACATCAAAGAACCTGTCAGGGAACCATCTTGCAAACTTAGTAAGTCCAGTACCATCAGGCATTGCAGCTGTAATAGCACAAATTTTCTCATCTTCTTTGGCAAGGCTTGTGATAGCCTGACTAAAGATTTCTGAATATGTTGCTTTATCAGACTTTGCAAGAACCTCACCACTGGCAATATCAAAAGGTCCTATTCCGTGGAACTTGCTAGGGTTTCTAACTGCCGGTTTGTAGCCGTGTCCCTTTTCAGTCACAATATGGACTACTACAGGGCCGTGAATCTTCTTTGCAGTTGAGAAAACCTGAATCATCTTATTGATGTCATGGCCGTCAAAAGGTCCAAGATAATATAGACCCATATTCTCAAAGATATCATCAGGCATGAGAACTCTCTTGATGTTAGACTTTGTGTGTTTGATTGAGTCAACAATGCCATCGCCGTGAGGTAGACGGTAGAGCTTGTTAACAACACTATCCTTTAAGTTAATATAAGAAGATGAAGATCTTATATTACTAAGCATTTCAGAAATGCCGCCTACATTGCGGGCTATGGACATCTTGTTATCATTGAGAACTATGATGAAATTTGTATCAAGTCTAGAGGCATTATTTAAGGCTTCATAAGCCATGCCACCTGTAAGGGCTCCATCACCTATTACAGAGATAACACTGTAATGCTCCTTCTTTAAATCTCTTGCACATACATAGCCCAAACCTGCAGATATAGAAGTTGAGCTGTGTCCTGTGTCAAATGCATCAAAGCGGCTCTCATTTCTCTTTGGGAATCCACTCATACCGCCATATTTACGCAAATTTGAAAAGAATTCCTTACGACCTGTAAGAATCTTATGTGTGTAGGCCTGATGACCTACGTCCCATATCAATTTGTCCTTTGGCAGGTTGAAGACCAGGTGAAGAGCCATAGTCAGTTCAACTACTCCCAAATTGGACGCAAGATGACCACCAGTTTTACTGATGTTTTCAATTAAGAAAGATCTAATCTCACTGGCTAATTCGTTATATTCAATTGGGGCAATCTTTTTTATATCATTTGGTTTTTCTATCTTTTCAAGTATCATAAAATTTCACCCGATCAAAGCTATTTTTTACGGTCAATAAGCTTCTTAATGAGCCAAATCATAAAGTCGGAATTATCATACTTATCAATGATTGAAATAGCTTCATATGAAAGTTTTTCTACATCTTCGTGGGCTTTAGTGAGGCCATATAAGGTAACATAAGTAGTCTTATTGTTCTTCTCATCTGAAAGAACCGGCTTACCCAGCTCCTCTGTTGTACTTGTCACATCAAGTATGTCATCCTGAATCTGGAAGGCATAGCCTGTCTTGGATGCAGCAAGTTCGATTTTCTTAATGTCTTCATCGCTGGCACCGGCAAGTGCAACACCGACCATACAAGAAGCCTCTATAAGGGCTCCTGTTTTTAGCTTAAAGATATAATCAAGTTGATCTTTGTCCATAGGCTTGTCAGTTAGAAAGACATCTAAACATTGACCTCCAACCATGCCATAAATACCGGCTTTTCTGCTAAGGATAGAGGCAGCTTTTATAGCCCTTCTCATATACTCAGGCCTATCCTGAGCCTCAATAGCCGCAAAACATGTTTCATAAGCCAAATTTAGAAGAGCATCACCTGCAAGTATTCCAAAATCTTCTCCAAATTTTTTATGAGTAGTAAGATTACCTCTTCTGTAATCATCATTATCCATAGCTGGCAAATCGTCATGTACTAGGGAATATGTATGAATCATCTCGATGGCGAGCATAAAAGGCATAATTAGCCTAGCTTCTAAATCCTTTGACGAATTCTCAACTGATGAATCGTCATTTGAAGAATCATGGCCATAAGGATCATGACTGTGAGAATCATTGCTATAAGAATCACCACAAGTAGATTCAGTCTTATAAAAAAGTCTGGCAGCGGCCAGCATAAGGATTGGTCTTAAGCGCTTTCCACCAACTTCCATGGAATAGTTAAGAGCATCAATTATTTTTTTATCATATAAGCCTTGACTAGGTAGGCTTTTGCTTATCATATCGTTGATAGTTGCTGTCAAGTCTTTAAGCTCTAATTCTGGATTAAGGCCTAAAGTCTTTGGAAATTCTATATCAGGAAATTCAATATTAGAATATGTCTTCATTGCTAGCCTCTACTTTTCCGCCATTGAGGACGATTATTTCTTTTTCAACCTTATCAATTTTTGAATTGCAGCTTTCTACTAGTTTGATACCCTCTTTATAGAGTTTTAAGGCAGCATCCATTGAGAGTTCGGTATTTTCTAATCCTGCTACAATTTCATCAAGCTTTTTAAATGAGTCTTCTAAAGTCTCAGTTTTAGCCATTTATATCACGCTTACCCTTTATTTTTAGTAATAGATTCAACCCTACTTGTGATTAAACCATCTATGAGATAACCTTGAATTTGGTCACCCACTTTAATATCATTAACGCTCACTATATGTTTACCGTCCTGATTTTCAGCATATAAAAATCCGGATTTAAGCCTTTTTAAAGGTGAAGCACCATCAAGTTTTAAGGCATAATATTTGAGCTTATTTTTCTTTTGGTCCATAAGTCTAAAGAAGGTCTGATCAAGATAAAGAGCCTTCTGTTCGAGTCTATTGCGCATACTTGTAACTCGAAGACTTGGATCTAAGTGCTTTAGAGCCTTAAGATAAGAATCTAGCTTGGCTTTTTTATTGCGTAACTGAGAAGCAAATCTTAAATCTAGCTCATTTTTATACTTATCAATTTGTCTTAGGGTTAGAGAAATGTCAAATACAGCGAGTTCTGCAGCAGCCGATGGCGTTGCAGCCCTAAGATCAGCTACAAAATCTGATAAAGTAAAATCCTTCTCGTGACCAACTGCAGAAATGATTGGCGTGTGGGATTTGAATATGGCCTCTACTACAGTCTCTTCATTGAATGCCCATAAATCTTCCATAGAACCACCACCACGGCCTACAATAATCACATCAAGCCCCATAGCATCCAGAGTCCTAATACCTTCTGCTATAGAAAGGCTGGCTCCTTGTCCCTGAACTTTTGCAGGATATAGAATGAGCTGAACATATGGGTTCCTTCTCATAGAAACACTCATGATATCGTGGATTGCCGCACCACTCGAAGCAGTTACAATACCGATTTTATCGCACATTTTTGGAATAGGTCTCTTAAATGATGGATCAAAGAGCCCCATCTCTTCGTATTGTTCTTTAAGTTTTGCGTATTTTTCGTATAGTGACCCCAGTCCCTCTTGTTCGAAAGAAGTGGCGTAGAGTTGATACTTTCCATCTCGCTCATAAACATCAATACGGCCTGAAACCTGTATTTTCATACCGTTTTCAAGTTGAAGTTTTTGATTTTGTACGCTGGAGCGGTACATAATACAGCTTATAGCCCCTTCGTTATCTTTCAGAGTAAAGTATAGATGGCCAGATGTGTGATATTTACAGTTGCTGACCTCTCCTTTAACATAGACATGGCTTAAGAAACCATCATTAAGGAACATATTCTTTACATATTTGTTGATAGCAGAGACAGTATATGCTTTTTTTTCCATATGATTTTAATTAATCTTCCTTATTCTCAAGAAGTTTAGCTAAAAGTCCATTAATGAATGAAGGAGCTGAATCTGATCCATACATTTTAGCAAGTTCAATAGCTTCATTGACAGCTACAAGATTTGGAACTTCATCGTCATAGAGCATCTCATAGATAGCGAGTCTCAAAATAGAAAGCTCGGATTTACCAAGTCTTGAAACTGGCCAGCCTACAGAGATCTCATTGATTTTTTCATCTATCTCTTCATTTTTTGAAATTACATTGAGGGCACGACTTCTTATATAGTCCTTATCTTTATCATCGATAAGAGGATATTCAGAAAGATAAAGGCTTATCTGCTCTGACATTTCATCGAGTGTGTGAAATTCACTTCTGAATATAATTTTAAAAACGTGTTCTCTAATTTCGGATCTTCTCATAATCTCTCCTAAACATTCAATAAGCCGGACTCTTGCAAAGCTAAGTCCGGCAGTGATTTTTAATCTAATTAGTTAATTATAATTCTGCTTCAGCAGTAAGGCCGTCAATCTTAATGTTGACAGTGATAACATCAAGACCTGTCATGGTCTCGATAGCTGATTTAACCTTATCCTGAACATTAGCGCATACCTTAGGAATCTCGTAACCATACTTAACTACGATTTTCACATCAACGCTTACAGTCTTATCATTAACGATTAGTTTTATGCACTTTGAAAGAGCTTTAGCACCAATCTTTGCAACTGAGTCATTAGTAATGTTGCCACTTAAGCATGATACACCATCTACCTCTGTTGCCGCAAGTCCTGCGATAGTTGTCACAACATCATCAGCTACCCTAACCTCACCAATGTTGACTTCTTCATGAACTGCATAAGTAGTTACTTTATTGTTAAAATCTTTAGCCATATCCATCCTCCATATCAATTAATAATGTCAATTCTAGACTTATTCTTGAAACTATTATAATAAAAATATATGATAAATGCAAACATATTGAGCTATGAAGATTTGACATTAGTATGAATTTTTCATAGAATATGACTATAAAAATTTAGAAAGAAGAGGTTATTATTCATGAGAATAGCTTTAATTAACGAAAACAGCCAGGCCGCAAAGAATGGCGTGATTTACAATGCTTTAAAGAAAGTTTGTGATCTTAATGGTCATACAGTTGATAATTACGGCATGTATGCAGCAGATGACAAGGCACAGCTTACATACGTTCAGAATGGTATCTTAGCTGCTATCCTTCTCAACAGTAAGGCAGTTGATTTCGTAGTTACAGGTTGTGGTACAGGTGAGGGCGCTATGCTCGCACTTAACTCTTTCCCAGGTGTTATCTGTGGTCACGTTGAGGATGCTCTTGACGCTTACACATTTATGCAGATCAACGACGGAAATGCTATCTCTCTTCCATTTGCTAAGGGATTTGGCTGGGGCGGAGATCTCAACCTTGAGTATATCTTTGCAAGACTTTTCGACGAGGAACCAGGCGGTGGTTATCCAAAGGAGAGACGTGAGCCAGAACAGCGCAACAAGAAGATTCTTGATCAGGTTAGAGAGCTTACTTTTAAGGATGATTTCGTAGAAATCCTTAAGTCTCTTGATCAGGACCTTGTTAAGGGTGCTGTTGCAGGCGAGAAGTTCAGCGAGCTTTTCTTTGCTAACTGCAAGGATGAGAAGATTGCTGCTTATGTAAAGACACTTCTTTAATCCACATTAAAGACTAAAATAAAATGCTTGAGAGACCAGATTTTATCTGGTCTTTCAAGCATTTTTTTATGCCTTATTTGTTCTAGGGCTTAAATATCAAATGTTTAAAATACCAAAGGACTTAAGTCTCAAAGGTCTAAAATCATGGCATATTGATTCTAGACTTTTTGATTTCAAATTTCTTGGCTGTCAATCAAGTGCCCTTCTCTATCATAATTAAGGCTAAGGCAGAAATAATCTTGGTTTTTGAGCAGTTTATCGAGAAATATCTTATCGCCCTCCCATAGATTGAGCTCCATAATGGCATCTTTATCAATCCAGGCCAAATCACCCTCATCGCATTCTATAAGCTTATCGCTATCGCAACTTGCGCTATATAAATACATTATCTCGGTTTTATGGCCTTGAGCTTTAAACTTAATGAAGCCTCTGGCTTTAAAATCCTCTTCTTTTATGACCAAGCCACTTTCCTCATAAACCTCTCTTGCAATACAGGCATCCGCAGACTCTTCTTTTTCAATATGGCCGCCTAGGCCAATCCATTTGCCGTGATTTATGTCATTGGCTTTCTTATTGCGATTAAGCATGAGGTAGCGGCCTGCATTTTCAATGTAGACCAGAGTTGTCAGCTCAAGTTCTGTTTTTATGTAAGGTAGAATCAAGGACCAGGCCTTAACCAGGTCTTTAAGCCTGAATCGAGCATTTGCCGGACTGCTGGATGGAAGCTTGGCCTCTATAGAGGCATAATCCTTTGAATAATACTTTTGAAAGAGCTTGTCTGAGAGGTTGCCATTGCAGTATATCTTAGATATTGAAGCCTGTTCGAGCACTTTACTAATATTGTTGACACTCAACAAATTTAAATCTGAATCCATAGAACCCTTGATTTGACAAGACTCCACCATGTCCCAGAGGGCTATTCCATGCTTGTGCAGGAGGGCTATTTTTTCATCTTGGCTTGAGGTGCTGTAGGGACAGTCTGTTATATATTCAAGAATTTTCCAAAAGCGATTGTTTGGATTTCCATAATAAAAATCTATATCCCTTGACTTTACCGAAGGAAAACTCCCCAGTATAAGCACTGAGGAGTCTTTATTGTATATTGGATTGAATGAGTAAAAAATCTCATCTATCATATTTTCTAATCTTCCTTTTTACTAATGTACTGAATCATACCAGGCCCGAGCGAGTCAGTAGGTCTTGCAATAAAACCGTGCTTTATATAGAATTCCTCTCGACCTTTAGCACACATTAGATCAAGCATCATTCTGCTGCCTGGCAGGGTGATTTCCTTAACGTAGTCTATGAGCTTTTCAATCAAGTGGCTTCCTATGTGCTGTTTCTGGTATTCAGGAATCACGATAAGGTCCTGAATGTATGAAATGACAGCTCCATCCCCGACTATACGGCCCATGCCAATAGGTCTGTCATCGTCGTAGGCTGTGATTATCTTTAAAGATCGGTCTAGGGCAAGCTGAGCTTGTTCAGGGCTTAGTTGAGCCCATGATACCTCTGAGCGAAGCTTTAAATATATATCAACATCCTTACAATCTTCGATAAAATGAATCATAGCCGAATAGTCCTTATCTACAAAATTTGCATTAGTATAACAAATTATTAAATAAAAAGCAATTTAAGTGCTTTTTATTTTTAGAAATTATGTTAAAATAAGTAAGATACTTAGAAAAGGAAATATTATATGATAACAGTTGCTGCTGATGGATCTGGTGATTTTTCTTCTATACAAAAAGCTATCAATTCTATAGACAAAACACCTGAAACCATATTCATAAAAAATGGAATATATAAAGAGAGAGTTGAGATTAAAAAAGATCATCTCAGGCTTATTGGAGAGTCTAGTGAAAAGACTATAATCAGCAATGATTATTATGCCTACGATACTATGCCTGATGGCAGTAAAAGAGGTACTTTTAGATCATATACTTGCTTTGTCTTTGCTGATGATGTATCTATCTCAAATCTTACAATCGAGAACACAGCTGGCTTTGGTAAAACTTATGGTCAAACTATTGCACTTTACGCTGAGGGTGATGCTTTGGTTTTTAAGAAGTTAAGAATCTTAAGTCATCAGGACAGTCTTTTTACTGGGCCTCTTCCTTTTGAGGAAATGCAAGCCGGTGGCTTTGTTGGACCTACTGAATTTGCCCCTAGAATTATTCTTCATCAGTATTATGAAGATTGTTATATTGAGGGTGAGGTTGATTTTATCTTTGGTTCTGCCACAGCTTTTTTTAAGAACTGTACCCTATTTGCCCTGGACCGCAATGAAAGTCCATATAATGCCTATTACACTGCCCCTTCAACATATAAGAATCAAAAGTACGGTTACGTCTTTGATTCTTGTAAATTGACTGGTAACTGTCCTGAAGGAACTGCAGTTTTATCAAGACCATGGAGAGAAGATGCAAAAGCGGTCTTTATTAACTGCCAGATGGATGCTTGTGTTGCTAAAGAAGGTTTTGTAGACTGGAATAAACCAAATGCAAGAGATAAGGTTTTTTATGCTGAATATGGATCTTATGGCGATGGAGCTGATTTAAGCCAAAGAGCACCATTTTCAAAAGAGTTAAAGCAAGAAGACTTGGATGATTATTCTATTGAGAAAGTCTTTGGAAGAAAAATCGATTGATTTTGATGAAATTAAATCTGATTAAAAAGATTTGTTAATGCGAATTTGATAAAAATCTAAAAGGTTGAGGCGCTGGCCCCAACCTTTTTCTTTTTTTATTTTAATTATTCTTTAATTGTGTATGTTCCACTTGAAGTGATTGCTATAACTTTAAGCTTATCAAGATTTGAAGCTGCACTTTCTGGAATCTGAAATACTACTACAGAATCATATGTAGTCTGAGCTTGAATAGGAATATTCTTTAGAGCTGTCAAATCATTTTTTAATATGCTGGCAGACTGTGTATAGGTCTTATCTGCAATTACTACTCTAAAGACTACACCAGAGCCTGATGTATTGGCACTTATGGTGCCGCCATCATTCTTGACCTTAAGCTTTACAGCTAGTACTTTATTTCCGCTTGTGGCAGCTACACTTACAGCATAAGCATCAGTTGGATATCTGTCACCAATCTCATAAGAGTCATAGACAATACTTGTGCCGTGCAGTCCCAAATCTTCTGCAACTGTCTCATTAGCACTGCTGTTTGCAGTTGAATTTTGGCCATTAGCATTTACGCTAGACTGACTGCCGGCAGGCTTGTCTGCTATTGAGTTTGCATTTTGATTGATAGATGAATCTGAGCTATTAGTTGGAAAGACTGAATTATCAGAATTTGACAATTGACTAGTCGAAGCTTGGGCATAGTTATTATAATTGCTTGCATTGAGCTTTTCGTAGTTCCAGGCATTTCCCTTTTCATACTTCATGAGCTGGCCAGCCACATATTGAGCTACTTTATTGTTATCTTCCTCTGAGAGTGCATATTTATCTTCTGCGCAACCTAAAAGGCTTATGGATGCTAGTCCAATTAGAGATGCTGCTATTAATCTCTTTTTCATAGGCGTCTCCTAATATAGGTTTATTTTTTCTAATTTTACGACAAAGTAAGGATTTATGCAATCTCTTCTGCTTTAAGTATTCAGGCCTTACTGTCAAGTTCAAGGTAGAATTCTACTCCACCATCAACATTGTTTACACCGTAGCCTTTGCCGTATTTTTCCATGATTGCCTTAACTATAGACAGACCTATTCCATTTCCACCGTATTCTCTAGTTCTTGCCTTATCTACCTTGTAGAACTTAATCCAGATATTTTCAAGGTCTTCTTCTGGAATCTGCTTGCCTGTGTTAAAGACAGATATTCTAACCCTGTCACTCAACTCTTGGAGATTGATAATAATCTTTTTGTCGAAATCACAGTGGTTTATAGCATTAGTCACGTAGTTTGTGAGAACCTCTTCAATCTTATACTCGTCACTCCATACATCACAGTGGGTTTTATCGTGGTTGAAAAGAAGGCTAATTCCCTTATTCTGAGCCCTTAGCTGGTTGGCGTTCACTACATTGGACACGAGGTCTACAATGTCAAATCTACTCATTACTATCTCTTCATTTCCAAACTCAATTTGGTTGAGAGTCAGAAGTTTTTTAACCATATTGTTCATCTTGGCCGACTCATCGATTATGACATCACAGTAATAGTCCATACTTTCTGGATCATCGCTGATTCCGTCTTTAAGGCCCTCTGCATAACCCTGAATAAGGGCAATTGGTGTCTTTAATTCATGTGTGACATTTGACAAAAAGTCTGTTCGCATCTGCTCTGCTTTATCACGATTCTCAATATCTCTCATCAGTTCGGTATTGGCAGATTTAAGTTCAGAAATTGTCTTTTCAAGCTTATCGGACAGCTTGTTCATACTATTTCCCAGGTCACCGATTTCATCCTTATCATCGCCCTTATACTTTATGTCGAAATTGAGATTTGACATTTCCTGTGATAGCTTTGATAACTGTTTAATAGGTTTTGTCATATATCTTGATGTTATGATAGATGCTATGATACCTATCATAAACAGAACTATACCAACTATTGTGGCAAATTTATTAAAGATTTTTACACTTTCTTTTATCTCATCAAAAGACATTCTCATCATGACAGATGAACCATTATCTAGCGTTCCCCACAGCTCAAGATAATCACTTGAAAACTTAGAGTCATAAATCTTTTGGAGGGTGTAATTGTCATTGGATTCAATAATTGTTCTGTCTTCAAACTTTCCCTCATTCATGTTATATGACATGTTTTGATCTTGAGAGTTTGAGCCATCTGGAGGATTTTGATTATTTGGGTTATTTCTATTTTTTGGGCCCTTTAATGAATCATTGTTTTGAGCAGAATTGTCAGAATTCTTTGAGTTATTAGAATCGTTATCTTGTGAGTCATTGGCGTTATTATCTGAATTATCAGGCTTATTATTTTCGAAGACATCATTGTTGAGCATACTCATTTTAAGTCTAAAAATCATGTCAGACTCGCCATTTCGATTAGTATAAATGGTTGTCCAGTCACTGTTAACTACAATTACCGACATGGACATATTGCTGGTTAATATGTCGAGTTTTGATGTCAAGGTAGAAGAGTCAATTTGGTCATTGCTGCAGCAGTTGTTGAGCTCATTAATTGTTTCATATGCTTTTATCATCTGGCTTTTTTTCATATTGTAGTAATATGATTCGGCCAATGTGTTGTCAATCACTATAAGTATTGAAACTAGAGCTGTTATTATTACTGCCATAAGACTGGTCAATCTAAATGCTATTGAGTGTATTTTCATAAAAATCCTCCAAAAAAATAAGTGAGAGCAAGTAACTCCCACTTACATGTAAAAAAGATAAGACTTATCTTGCAATTTCAAATTTGTAGCCCATACCCCAAATTGTTTTAATATAATCTCCTTTGCTTCCAAGCTTTTTGCGAAGCTTTTTAACATGGGTGTCTATTGTTCTCGCATCACCAAAATAATCATAATTCCAGACATTGTTGAGAATTTTTTCTCTTGAGAGAGCTATCCCCTTATTCTCAACAAAGTAATTTAATAATTCAAATTCCTTAAAGCTTAGCTCTATCTCCTCATTGTCGATTGAGACTGTATGGGCAGAATTATTGATAATAATGCCACCTACATCTACTATCTCATTAGAATCAATGTTATAAGACCTGCGCAATAGGGCGTCAACTCTGGCAGTGAGGACTTTTGGACTGAATGGCTTAGAAATATACTCATCAGCGCCAAGGTCAAAACTATCAAGCTCATCTTTTTCCTCGCTTTTTGCTGTGAGCATAATTACAGGAATATTAGAATCTTTTCTAATTTCCTGTAAGGCTTGCCAACCGTCCATTCTAGGCATCATCACATCAAGAATAATCAAAGATATATCTTTGTCATTATAAAATTTTTCAATAGCATCCTGTCCATCAAAAGCCTCAATTACATCATAATTATTTCTACTTAAAAAATCATTAACCAGCTTTCGCATTCTGCTTTCATCATCAGCAATCAATACTTTTATTTTTTCCATATTTAACCCTCATCAATCTAAGATGTTCTAAATTATGCTTTTAGTCTAGCACCCATTTGTGTTTAATATGTGACGATATTTGAATTTAAAAAATTGTTATAAATTCAAGATAATATTTTGAATTTAAGAAAATATTTTGAATTTAAGAAAATACTTTGAATCTAATAAAATATTTTGACTTATAGAAATTACTTTGAATTCAGTTGATTCTCTCTAATTTTTAGTTCTGCTTCTCTTTTTTCTAGGTCTTCAGACCAGCTAGAATACTTATCCTGTATCTTAGTCTCGTAGTTTATTATAGTTGGAGACTTGCTGGTAAGACTTATTACAAACATTGCAATTACCATGAGAATAAGGATAATCACTAAGGTTTTTAATTGCTTATTTCTAGCTTTTACTTTATCAAGTTTTCTCTCTAAGAAAATAATTCTTGATTTTGCATCTTTATAATCTTTTCTTTCCTTCAATTTGGCCTGCACTTCGGAATTTACAGGTATTGGACGAATCTTTTCGTTAGGAATTGCTTCGCTGATGTAGAGATATTGTTGTAAATTTTTTAAATAATTGAGTCCAATCTCTGTTGAAAACAACTCCTTATCAAGAAGTTTGTTATAAAGTATATAAACCTGTTTTGGGTCTTTTGAATCTGTTTTTGCAGATACATATTTGATGGCATTAAGCTCATCTTTTGCTACGTCAGCCTCCTGCTTTGAGGTAAATGTGTAGCCTCCGACAGTATATTGTTCTAAATCAGCCATATTAGCCACCTCTTGATAAATCTATATATATAAGTATTATAAGCAAGAAAAATTGATAAGTAAAGCAGTCAAAAAAGCTCATATATAAAATCTTATAAAAAGTTCATATAAAAAAGTTTATTAAAAACGCTTATAAAAATTCTTATAAAGAAGCTTATAAAAAAAGCTCCCAGGCTAGCCTGAGAGCTTTTATGGAGTAGACGGGAGTCGAACCCGTGTCCAAAGATCCATCCCCTGTTCTTCTACTATCATAGCTATTCATTTCGGATAAACCTCATTCCCTCAAGTGTAAGGAGAGTAGCACCCCGACACTTTCAGTAGCTTCATAATACGCCCATCAATTTCAAAGCTTTAATTGAGTCGTTTTCTGCAAGTTCGAAGCCTGTATCCAGAGTTGCAGATGCCCCTGGGCAGACTGCTGCGATTAGGCAGCTGCTAATTCTGTATTAGCGTTTAGTTTAAGTTTGCGATTTGACGCATCGCCTGCGGATAGCTTCACCAGCTTCAAGGTCCCTGTCGAAACCTTTACTACCCCAAAGACCATAATATGATACCATTTCCTTATAGACAAGTCAATCTGGGTTTATGCCCTATTCAAATCTTGCCAAGCAGCCTAGCCTAAGTTTCTGATTTTAAACTCTTTGGCAGCTTCTCTTTGTTGATCTTTTTTTGCAATTGAATCTCTCTTATCGTAGAGCTTTTTACCGCGGCCTACGCCGATTTGCATCTTTACTCTGCCGTTCTTAAGATAAACCTTAAGGGGAATTATGGCTGTGCCCTTCTCCTGAGTCAGGGCAGCAATCTTATTAATCTCATAATCGTGAAGTAAGAGCTTCTTAGGTCTGAGAGGATCCTTGTTAAATATATTGCCCTTCTCGTAGGCTGTAATATTCATATTGATAACGAACATTTCATTGTTTATGATCTGAACATAGGCCTCTTTGATGGAACATTTGCCCATTCTGATGGACTTAACTTCTGTTCCGTGTAAGACCAGACCTGCTTCATAGGTTTGGTCAATGAAGTAATCGAAATATCCTTTTTTGTTGCCAGCAAGCAACTTGTCTTCTATATCCTTCATATATTCTCCCTTTAATAATAATTAAACTCTCTCGAAATCAATAGTTCTAAGAATCTTATCTACCTTGACTACCCTAACTTTCATGGGCTGACCAATCCTAATGGTGTCGTTATTTCTGTAGTTGACTACTTGGTAGTGGACATCGTCATAATCATAATAACCCTTAAGAGAAGATAGTCTTATAGCTCCTTCAATAGTACTTTTAAGTTCAACAAAAATACAATAATTATTGAGACCGGAAACAAAGCCTTCAAATTCTTCGCCTATATGTTTTTCCATATACTCGGCCATTTTAATCTTGTTGACTTCTCTCTCTGCATTTATAGCCTGTCTCTCAGTCTGACTGATGTGTTTGCAGACTTCATCTAGTCCTGAAGCCAGCTTTTCCTTATATTTGTCATTGACCTTGCCGTGAAGGTAGTCTTTGATAATCCTGTGTATGCTCAAATCAGCATAACGCCTGATAGGAGAGGTAAAGTGGCAGTAGTATTTGAAAGCAAGACCAAAGTGGCCTAGACAGTCTGGGCCGTAATAGGCCTTTTTGAGGGATCTTAAAGTGATTCTTGAAATCAGGGCACCGGCATCACTATCTTCACAGGTATTTATAAGCTTTTGTATCTCCTTAGGATGAACCTTATCTTTGATTTTTAGGTTTATTCCAAAGCTTTCGACAAAGCGTTTTAAGCTGTACATCTTCTCGTTGTCAGGATCCTCATGGCATCTGTAGACAAAGGGAATTTCAAGCCAGTAAAAATATTGTGCCACAGCCTGATTGGCAGCTAACATAAAGTCTTCAATTATTTTGTTTGATTCATGGCGCTCATAAGGTCTTATATCTATTGGGAAGCCGTGCTCATCAAGACTAATGCAGGTTTCAGGCAAGTCAAAATCAATTGATCCATTTTTAAATCTCTTAGATCTTAGTATAGCGGCCAACTTTGCCATTTCCATGATCATAGGACATACATCTTCATATTCTATAGCAAGACCGTCATCGGACTTGTCTAGAAGCTTTTGAACCTGCTTGTAAGTCATATGATGTCTAACCTTAATCAAAGACTCCTCGATTCTTGTAGATAGAATATTACCTGTTTGGTCTATAGTCATGATGCACGAAAGTGCCAGTCTGTCCACTCCTTCGTTAAGTGAGCATATGCCATTTGACAGTTTATGATCAAGCATAGGTATTACGGAATCCAGCATATAGACACTGTTGCCTCGCAAATAGGCTTCTTTATCTAGAGCAGAGCCTTTTTTTACATAGTGGCTTACATCAGCAATATGAACACCTAAAGTGTAATTTATTCCGTCAAAAGTTAAACTGACAGCGTCATCTACATCTTTAGTGTCATCGCCGTCTATAGTTATTAAGATTTGATCTCTCAAGTCTAGTCTCTTTGCATAGTCAGATGGATCAACCTGGTCAGGAATATTCTTTAATTCCTCTTTGACTTCCTCATTAAACTCATAAGGAAGATCCATGGCCTTGACTACAGCTAAGACATCACTCTGAGGATCATTGATATGGCCAATTACCTCCTCTACTGAGCCTGTAGGATTAGTTCTTGTATCACCATAAGTCTTTATATCTACGCTGACTCTGGCACCATCTACCAGGCTGTTTGGGCTAATTTTGCTCATATTTTCATCAATGTAGATATAGGCACCGATTTTTTTGCTATCAGGTATGACATAGCATTTGCCCTTAAATGGGCGCTTGAAGACACCTGTTAGGCTTCTTACCTCATGTCCTAATATTTTAGTAATCTTGCCTTCACTGCGACGACCGTTTTCTCCTTTTTTAGTAACGACAAGCATAACCCTATCGTGATAAAAGGCAGAGAGAGTATCCCTTTCCGCTACAAAAATATCATCACTTAAGCCGTCAACCATAACAAAGCCAAAGCCTGATGCTGTAGGTTCAAATACGCCTTCTAGGGCTATAAAATCAGGCTTTACATACTTGCCGTGACTGGTTATGCCAATTTTTCCAATAGAGAGAAGATAGTTGAGCACATTTTCAAGTTCTTCTCTGTCTTCTTTGGCAACATCAAGCAGAATGGCTAAATCTTTAATTTTCATAGGCTGATAGTTTGGATCCTTGCATATAAGCTTAGTCAACATATCAGCTCTTCTGTTGAAATCAGCGGTAAATGTGATTTTATCGCCAACTCTCTTGCTGTATTTTTTCTTTACAGCATTTTTTTCTTTATTGATGCGACGAGACAGGGACTGGTTCTCCTTATTATCTTTGTGAGACTTTTTTGGATTTCCGTCATGTGTCAGTCTTTTAATCTTATCTTTTCCCATTTATATATAGATCCTAATTTAAACTGGCTGAATTGAATATAGAAATACGCCTCTATGAATGAATCATAGAGGCGTATATTAAAATCAGAATTTCATACTAAGAACTAATGCGATAACGAAGAAAAGAATTGTAAGTATTCTAGTGAATTTAACAAGTTTGCCTTCAATAGAACGACCCTTATTCTTACCCCAATATGTATCAGCAGCACCGCTGATTGCACCTGAAAGTCCTGTCTGCTTACTTTCCTGCATAAGAACTATAATAGTCACAATAATTGAAATCAAGATGAAGATACCCATAAGAATAACTCTTATTGTATCGCCCCATGACATTCCGAACATTAGCTACACCTCCAAATTACTCAACTAAGCGAAGATAATCTTATCATAAAGTGCTTGTCAGTGCAAGACTTGCCAAGAAAAAAGATTATCACTTTTTAATTAATAATGATTCTCCAGTCATCTCAGCTGGCTTCTCAAGTCCCATAATCTCAATAAGTGTTGGGATTATGTCGCAGAGCTTACCATTCTCACGTAATGTGTATGCCTCGTCATAATTGACAAGAATAAATGGAACTGGGTTTGTAGTATGGGCTGTATATGGCTCACCTGTTTCATAATCAACAAGCTTTTCAGCATTTCCGTGATCAGCGCAGATAAACATTACACCGTCAACTTCCTTGATAGCATCAACAGCCTTGGCTACGCATGCATCAACAGTCTCGATAGCCTTGATAACAGCATCCTGAACACCTGTATGACCAACCATGTCAGGGTTAGCAAAGTTGATGATGATAACGTCGTAAGTATCAGCCTTTATAGCATTAACTAACTTATCACAAACCTCAGGTGCACTCATTTCTGGCTGAAGATCATATGTAGCAACCTTTGGAGATTTAACTAAAATTCTATCCTCAAGTGGATTTGGCTCCTCAACACCGCCATTAAAGAAGAATGTTACATGAGCATACTTTTCAGTCTCAGCGATACGAGCCTGCTTTAAGTTCTTATTTGCGAGGAACTCACCAAATGTGTTTGTTACAGACTGTTTCTTGAAAGCTACTTCCTTGTTGGAGATAGTTACATCATAGTCTGTGAAACATACATAGTGAACCTTCTTTCTAGCACCGCGATCAAAGCCAGTGAAATCGTCATCACAGAAACATCTTGTGATTTCTCTAGCTCTGTCAGGACGGAAATTATAACAAATAATAGAATCATTGTCCTTTACAGTTGCAATTGCCTTGCCGTTCTCACATACAGCAACTGGCTCAACGAACTCATCAGTCTTTCCATCAGCATAAGAAGCTTCAATAGCCTGCATAGCACTTTCAGCCTTAAGACCTTCACCCTCTGTGAGGAGCTTATAAGCCTTTTCTACTCTATCCCAACGGTTATCTCTATCCATTACATAGTAACGACCTGAGAGTGATGCAATTTTACCAACGCCGATTTCTGCCATTTTTGCTTCGAGAGCTGCAATATAAGACTTACCACCATCTGTAGGAGTATCTCTTCCATCCATAAAGCCGTGTACATAGACTCTTGTGAAGTCATTCTTCTTAGCTAACTCAAGAAGAGCAAAGACATGGCTTAAGTGGCTGTGTACACCACCGTCAGAAAGAAGACCGTAGAGGTGCAAATCAGAATTATTCTTCTTACAATTCTCAATTGCTCCTAAAAGTTCCTGATTCTCAAAGAAATCTCCATCTTCAATGGATTTGGTTATTCTTGTAAGTTCCTGATATACAATACGGCCAGCACCCATATTAAGGTGTCCTACTTCTGAGTTACCCATCTGACCATCTGGTAAACCAACAGAAAGACCGCTTGCATAACCTTTTACGAAAGGATACTCTTTCATAAGCGAATCCATAACAGGAGTATTTGCAAGAGCAATACCATTGCCTTCTTTTCTGTCGCTTAAACCATAACCATCAAGAATCATAAGAACAACAGGTTTCTTTTTCATAATTTTGTTTCCATCCTTTTTTTTTAATCTAATTGCTAGAATTTTTGTAATTTACAATTTTAGCAAATTCAGGCTTTAAGCTTGCGCCTCCAACTAAACCGCCATCGATATCTTCCTCGGAAAATAAAGCTAGGGCATTACCTTCATTGACGCTGCCACCATAGAGGATTCTCATCTGCTCTGCTATGGTTTTTCCATATACATTGCCGATGACCTGTCTGATGTAGTGGCATACTTCTTGTGCCTGCTCTGTAGTAGCAACTCTTCCTGTTCCAATAGCCCATATAGGTTCGTATGCAACAATACAATTAAGGGCATCCTCAGGAGAAATGTGTTTAAATGCTTCTACAATTTGTTTTTTTATCCATTCAAGAGTCACACCATTTTCTCTCTGGTCAAGACTCTCACCACAACAAAGAATTGGCTTCAAATCGTGTTCGATAGCCTTCTTCATCTTCTTGTTGATCAAATCATCGCTTTCTTTGAAATAATTTCTTCTCTCAGAGTGACCGAGTATCACATAATCTACGCCGGCATCGACAAGCATAGCTGGTGAAATTTCTCCAGTGTATGCTCCTTTTTCTTCGCAATACATGTTCTCAGCACCGATTTTAATATTAGATTCTTTGACAGCATTAACTACTGGAATTATATCTATTGCTGGAACGCAGAACACAACATCTACTTCATCATTATTGAGCAATGGCTTCAACTCCGAAACTAAAGCAATTGCTTCACTAGGTGTCTTGTTCATTTTCCAGTTTCCTGCAACCAGCTTCTTGCGCATAATTAAGTACCCCCTTGGTAAATATACCGCCATGTCAAGAAAACACGCTTATTAATCTTACAGCATTATAGCACAGGAATTGACTAAATTCTATATAAATGTTGCAATTATAAATTTTAGAACATTATATGTTAAAAATTTATAATTTTTTATTTTATATTAGATTAACTAACATTACTTATTAACATATAAGGGATGCAGCTGATTTATCTCAACTACATCCCTCTATATATGTAATGTCAGTAAAATTATCTATCGTTTGCAGCTACAACACCTGGAAGCTCTTTACCCTCAAGGAACTCGAGAGAAGCACCACCACCTGTTGAGATGTGTGTCATCTTATCGCCAAAACCAAGATTATTAACAGCAGCAGCAGAATCACCACCACCGATGATTGTTGTAGCACCCTCAAGCTTTGCAAGCTCTTCAGCTACAGCGATTGTACCCTTAGCAAAGTTGCTGAATTCGAAAACGCCCATAGGTCCGTTCCAAACAACAGTCTTAGCATCCTTAAGAGCATTCTTGTAAAGTTCGCATGTCTCTGGTCCGATATCCATACCCATATCATCGTCTTCCTGGTGACCAGCCTTAACGATGCGGCTAGGTGTATCGTTAGCAAACTCCTTAGTTACAACTGTATCTACAGGAATTAACATCTTTACGCCGTTAGCTTCAGCCTTCTTAAGCATATCCTTAGCGTAATCGAGGTAGTCATCTTCAACAAGTGACTGACCAACACTACCACCGAGTGCCTTCTGGAATGTATAAGACATACCACCACCGATGATTAATGTATCAACCTTGTCAAGAAGGTTGTTGATTACAGGAATCTTAGAAGAAACCTTAGAGCCACCAAGGATAGCTACGAAAGGTCTAACTGGGCTGTTAACAGCATTTCCAAGGAAGTTGATTTCCTTCTCCATGAGGTAACCTACAACAGCTGTCTTAACATACTGTGTAACACCAACATTTGAACAATGAGCTCTGTGAGCTGTACCAAATGCATCATTTACGAATACATCAGCGATTGAAGCAAGATCCTTTGAGAATTCTTCTCCGTTCTTTGTCTCCTCAGCTCTGAATCTTGTGTTCTCAAGAAGAATTACGTCACCGTTCTGCATAGCCTCAACAGCTGCACGAGCGTTAGCACCAACTACTTCATCATCAGCAGCAAACTTAACTTCTTTGTTGAGAAGCTCTGATAATCTCTTAGCAACTGGAGCAAGTGAGAAAGCCTTATCAGCTCCCTTTGGTTTACCAAGGTGTGAGCAAAGTATAACCTTACCACCATCATTGATAAGCTTCTGAATTGTAGGAAGTGCAGCTACAAGTCTTGTCTCATCTGTGATTTTGTCTCCATCAAGAGGTACATTGAAATCGCATCTGCAAAGTACTCTCTGACCATTTACGTTGATATCATCAACTGATTTCTTATTAAGCATATGAATTTTCTCCATTCTTTTTTCAAGAAAATACCAGAGACCAAGCTTTCTAGCGGCTTAATCTCTGGCTTTTAAAATGCAAATTGCAAATTAATTTTTATTAAGCAAGCTCAGCAAAATACTTGATTGTTCTAACCATCTGGCTTGTGTAAGAGTTCTCGTTATCATACCAAGAAACTACCTGTACCTCATACTGGTTATCAGAAACCTTGTTAACCATTGTCTGAGTAGAATCGAAGAGTGAACCGAATCTCATACCGATAACATCGCTAGATACGATCTGGTCTTCATTGTAACCAAATGACTCGTTAGAAGCAGCCTTCATAGCAGCGTTGATAGCATCAACAGTAACTTCCTTGTCTGTCTTTACAACAGCTGTAAGGATTGTTGTAGAACCTGTTGGTACTGGAACTCTCTGTGCAGAACCGATAAGCTTACCGTTAAGCTCTGGGATAACAAGACCGATAGCCTTAGCAGCACCTGTAGAGTTAGGAACGATATTAGCAGCACCTGCTCTAGAACGACGAAGGTCACCCTTTCTCTGTGGTCCATCGAGGATCATCTGATCACCTGTGTAAGCATGGATTGTTACCATGATACCACTCTCGATAGGAGCAAATGCGTTAAGCGCCTGAGCCATAGGAGCAAGGCAGTTTGTTGTACAAGATGCAGCAGAAATAATCTGATCATCCTTTGTAAGTGTCTCATTGTTTACGTTGTAAACGATAGTCTTTAAATCGTTACCAGCTGGAGCTGAGATAACAACCTTCTTAGCACCTGCATTGATGTGTGCCATAGACTTCTCTTTTGATGTATAGAAACCTGTACACTCAAGAACAACGTCAACATCAAGCTTACCCCATGGGCAGTTGTTTGCATCAGCTTCCTTATAGATCTGAAGTGTCTTACCATCAACAGTAAGTGTATTAGCCTCATCATCAGCCTCTACTGTGTGAGCGTGCTCACCAATCTTACCTGCGAATCCGCCCTGTGCTGTATCATACTTAAGAAGATGAGCAAGCATAGAAGGCTTTGTGAGATCGTTGATTGCAACAACTTCATAACCCTCTGCATCAAACATCTGTCTGAATGCGAGACGACCGATACGACCAAATCCATTAATAGCTACTTTTACTGACATAATTACCTCCAAAAAATTTAGATTGTTAATTTAACATCAACTAGAATGTATTTTACAAAAAAATGTCAACAAATACAAGCTATTCTTACCACTTTTATAGAATATATCAAAAATGCCATGTCAGTAGATTTTCTTTTTAGTGATTATGGCAAGTATAGTGTATACATTAAACATAAAGACAAACTTTTGTGGTAGAATTACATAAAAGATTTCCTTTGGATAATATTTAATTTGTGTAATTTTAAGTAGAGATTATTCTCTTTCAATCAATAAATCTGTTATTTATTACAATTTTTTGATATGATAATCAAGCTTATAATCTATAACTGATAAATAGAATTATAAATAAAAGAAACTATATTTTAAATACGCTTTAAAACCCTGTTGTTTATGCGTTTGAAAGGATAATATGATTTTATGTGACTCCCACCTCCACTCATCCTTTTCTTCCGATTCAAGTGAAGAAGCAAGAAAAGTTATTGAAAAAGCCATAGGACTTGGAATGCCTTTTATTACTTTTACTGATCACAATGACTTTGATTGGCCCATTGAAGATGGACATCAGGATTTTCAAATAGACTTTGATTCTTACCTCTCTACAATGAAGGATTTAAAGGAAACTTATAAAGATAAGATTGAGATTCTCATAGGCTTAGAGCAAGGCTTGATAGAGAGCAGAATTGATGACATTGAAAATTATGATAAGAATAATGATTTGGACTTTATTATAGGCTCCATGCACCTCTTAGCCGGACAAGATCCCTACTACCCAGAATTTTGGCAGGGTAAATCATGTAAATCTACTCTGCAGGCTTATTTTTCTTCCAGTCTTGAGATAGCTAAAAACATCCATAACTTCGATGTATTTGGCCATATTGATTATATAGCCCGCTATATTCCTGATAAGTCCTTTGTATATAAGTGGCAAGACTACTATGATCAAATCAAAGATCTCTTAATGACTTTGATTGAGTCAGGTAAAGGAATTGAGATAAACAGTTCAGGATTAAAGTATAAAATGCCTGATACAAACCCATGTCTTGATATAGTAAAGCTTTACAGGAAGCTAGGCGGAGAGATTATCACTATCGGTTCAGATGCTCATAAAGCTGAACACATTGCTTATCGTTTTGACAGAAGCGCTGAGATTTTAGACCTTTGTGGTTTTAAATACTACACAAGATTTGTCAAAAGAAAAGCTGAGTTTATCAAAATTTAAAATATAGGCGATTAAATGCCTAAAAAAAGAAAGGGCCTGCCGCATTCATATGCAGCAGGCCCTTTCCCTAAAAAGGAGTATATATAAACCTATAAAAGGAATATATATCAAAGATTTGAATAGCCCATCAAAGACTCGTCCACAGCCTTTGCACAGGCACGTCCCTCTGCAATTGCCCATACTACAAGAGATTGACCTCTGTGCATGTCGCCTGCTGTAAAGACCCTGTCTCTAGTCGTTGCGTAAGCATTGGCCTCAGTTTTAACATTGCTTCTCTGGTTACATTCAACCTTAAAATTGTCGACAATGTAGGATTCTGAGCCTAAGAAACCAGCCGCAATTAGGACAATATCGGCTTTAAGTTCTTTTTCGGTGCCCTCGATTGGCACCATATTCATACGACCAGTTTTTTCATCTTTTTTAGCTTCAAGTGAGACAATCTTGACAGCCTTAAGTTTATTTTTCTTATCCTTGATGAATTCCGTGATTGTAGTCTTGTATATTCTTGGATCAGTTCCAAATTTATAAATAGCTTCCTCCTGGCCGTAGTCAGTCTTGAAGACCTTTGGCCATTCAGGCCATGGATTAGATGCCAAACGTGAAGTAGGAGCTTGAGGCATCATTTCTAACTGAGTTACACTTTCAGCTCCCAGTCTAATGCTTGTTCCAAGACAATCGTTACCGGTATCACCGCCGCCGACAACTATGACATGTTTACCCTTAAGTGATTTAAAGCTAAAGTCATTAGCTTCAATGAGGGCCTTAGAATCATAGTTGAGATCCATAAGCTTTTTTGAGACTTCTCTTAAGAAATCTACAGCAAAATAGATGCCAGATGCGTCTCTTCCTTCAGCTGTCAAATTTCTTGGATTTGAAGCTCCACAGCAGAGGACAACTCTGTCAAATTCTTTCAGCAGCTGATCTGCACTGATATCCTTACCTACGTTTACATTACACTTAAAAACAACTCCAGCCTCCTCAAGAAGCTTTATCCTTCGGTCAATGATTCGCTTGTCAAGCTTCATGTTTGGAATGCCATATCTTAAAAGACCACCAACTCTGTCATTTCTCTCAAACACAGTTACCTTATGGCCTCTAGAGTTTAAGAGCTGGGCACAGGACAGGCCTGAAGGTCCACTGCCTATAATTGCTACTGTTTTACCAGTTCTAACCTCTGGACATTTTTCCTTAACTAAACCATGTTCATAAGCGTATTCAATAATAGCCTTCTCATTTTCCTTGGTTGATACCGGCTTTGTATTAAGGCCACATGTACAGGCATTTTCACAGAGAGCGGGACATACATGTGATGTGAATTCTGGCAGACCGTGAGTTTTTGTCAGTCTGTTGTAGGCAGATTCCCATTTGCCGCGATAAACTAAATCGTTAGTTTCTGGAACGAGGTTGTGGAGAGGACAGCCAGAAGCCATCCCTCCAATCATTGTACCTGCCTGGCAAAATGGAACACCGCAAGCCATACATCTGGCTCCCTGAATTTGTTGGTCCTCATTGCTCAATCTAAGATGAAATTCGTCAAAATTTTTTATTCTTTCAGCTTCAGTTATAATCTGGCCATCTTGGCGCTCGTAATCTAAAAAACCGCTCGCTTTTCCCATGTCACAATCCTCCTACTTCTCTGCACTACATGCGTAAAATGCTTCAATCTGTGCGTCTTCTCTGCTCATACCCTCTTCTTCAAACTGACTTGTCTTTGTGATGAGCTTTTTATAATCAGCAGGGATGATTTTCTTAAATTTAGCAAGTTCCTGGTCGAAGTTGTCCAATATAGCCTTGCCCTTCTTAGAATTAGTGTATTTTACATGCTTCTCTAACATTAGCTTGATTTCTTCACAATCAGTTTTATTGTCGACCTTCTCCATAAGAACCATTTCTTTGTTGAGATTGCGATAGAGACTGTTGCCTTCATCGTAGACATAAGCTACTCCGCCACTCATACCTGCAGCAAAGTTCTTGCCAGTAGGTCCTATAATCAGAGCACGGCCACCAGTCATATATTCACAACCGTGTTCTCCTACACCTTCGACAACAGCATAAGCTCCTGAATTTCTGACACAGAAACGTTCGCCAGCCATACCTGCAATATAGGTTTCACCGCTTGTGGCACCGTAAAGAGCAACATTGCCCGCGATAATATTATTTTCTGCTTCATAAAGAGCATTCTCAGGAGCCTTGATTACAAGCTTTCCGCCAGAAAGGCCCTTGCCAAGATAATCATTGGCATCGCCGTTAAGGATAATTGTGAGTCCCTTAGGTATAAAGGCACCAAATGACTGACCTGCTGCACCCTTACAATTAAGGCTTATTGTGTCATCCATTAGTCCTTCATGGTTATTTCTAGTAATCTCAGCACCTAGCAGGGTACCAAAGCTTCTGTCTGTATTCTTTACTTCAAGATCTAGACTTGCTTTCTTGCCTGTTTTGATGGCATTAATAATTTTATTGCTCTTTAAAAGTTTGCTCTCATCAATTGTCTTATCAAGCTCAAAATCAAAGATTTTATCTGGATTAAATGTACAATTTTCGTCAGAAGTCTTAGCAAGAATTGCACTAAGGTCCACTCTTGCTGTATGACCAGTCAAGCCATCCTTCTTCTTAAGAAGATCAGTGCGGCCTACCAACTCATCAATTGTTTTAACGCCAAGTTTTGCCATATATTCACGCAGCTCTCTGGCAATAAAGAGCATAAAGTTTTCAACATACTCTGGCTTTCCTATAAATCTCTTTCTAAGCTCAGGATTCTGTGTAGCGACACCCATAGGACAGGTATCAAGGTTACATACTCTCATCATTACACATCCTAAGGTTACAAGCGGAGCTGTTGCAAAACCAAACTCTTCAGCACCCAAAATAGCAGCTATTGCTACATCACGTCCACTCATGAGCTTACCGTCAGTCTCTATAACAACTCTTTGTCTTAAACCATTTTGGATAAGGGTCTGGTGTGCTTCTGCAAGACCAAGTTCCCAAGGAAGACCTGCATTGTGAATAGATGATAATGGAGCTGCACCAGTTCCTCCATCGTAGCCAGATATCAAAACTACCTGAGCGCCAGCCTTGGCAACACCGGCTGCAATTGTTCCTACACCTGCTTCGGAAACAAGCTTAACAGAAATTCTTGCATTCTTATTGGCATTCTTACAGTCATAGATTAACTGAGCAAGATCCTCGATTGAGTAAATATCATGATGAGGTGGTGGCGAGATAAGACTTACACCAGGGGTTGAGTGTCTAGTCTTTGCTATCCATGGATATACTTTCTTAGCTGGAAGATGTCCGCCTTCACCTGGCTTAGCACCCTGAGCCATCTTAATCTGAATTTCCTTTGCACTGACAAGGTATCTTGAAGTGACGCCAAATCTACCAGACGCAACCTGTTTAATGGCTGAAGATCTGTCGTGATCGCTTCCTGCTGATTCTAGTCTTTCATCTGATTCACCACCCTCACCTGAATTTGACTTTCCGTGTAGGTGATTCATAGCTATAGCTAAAGCTTCATGTGCTTCTTCAGAAATTGAGCCATAGGACATGGCACCAGTTTTGAAGCGCTTTACAATTTCAGTCTCACTCTCAACTTGGTCAAGACTGATTGGATTGCTTGGATAATTGAAGTCCATGAGAGAGCGAATATAGCCTGTCTCCTCGGCATCAACCATTTGGGTGTACTCTTTGAATTCTTCGTATGAGCCATCTCTTGTAGCTTTTTGGAGCATATGAATTGTTCTTGGATTATATCTGTGCAATTCGCCCTGAGCGCGCATCTTGTGCTTGCCCACAGAGTCGATACTTAAATTATTCTCAAGTCCCAATGGGTCAAATGCTTTTGAGTGCTGACGATCTGTGGCATCAGCTATATCATCGAGTGTAATACCATCAATTGGACTTACTGTGCCTGTGAAGTAAAGGTCTATTACACTTGAGGAAATACCAATGGCTTCAAACATCTTAGAACCTTGATATGACTGTATTGTAGAGATACCCATCTTAGAAGCAATTTTTACAATACCAGTGATTACAGCCTTATCGTAATCATTCACCGCAGCATAGTAATCTTTGTCAAGAAGGCCACTGTCAGAAAGCTTCTTTATTGACGCATGTGCGAGATATGGATTTACTGCACTTGCACCAAAACCGAGCAAGGTTGCAAAGTGATGAACTGCTCTTGGCTCTCCTGACTCAAGTATTAAGGACATTGCTGTACATTTTTTAGACTCAACCAAGTGCTTGTGAACTGCTGCAACTGCAAGAAGAGATGGTATTGCAACATGATTTTCATCAACACCTCTGTCTGAGAGAATTACAATATTACATCCATCGGCAAATGCTTTATCCACAGCAACAAAAAGCTGGTCAAGAACTCTCTTTATTGGTGTGCTCTTGTAATAGAGAATTGAGACCTTGGCAACTTTGAAGCCAGGCTTGTTCATATTGCTGATCTTCAAAAGATCAAGATCAGAAAGGATTGGATTTTCAATCTTTAAAACGTGGCAGTTCTCAGCCTTCTCAGATAATAGATTACCGTTTTTTCCAAGATATACAGTAGTTGCTGTGACAATTTTTTCTCTAATTGAATCTATAGGTGGATTAGTAACCTGGGCAAAAAGCTGCTTGAAGTAGTCAAAAAGAGGATGATAATGGCTTGATAATACAGCAAGAGGAGTGTCGACACCCATAGCACCTATCATTTCATTTCCGTTAAGGGCCATATTTTCAATCTCTTCCATGTACTCTTCGTAAGTATATCCAAATGACTTGAGGAGTTTGTGAAGCTCTGAATTGTCATAATCAAGAGTCTTTTTGTTAGGTATTTTGATATCCTTTAAGTTAAGTAAGTTGGAGTCAAGCCATTCGCCGTAAGGTGAACGCTTAGCATATATATTTTTAAGCTCTGAATCAGAGATGATTCTTCCCTGTTTTGTATCAACAAGGAGCATTTTACCCGGATGAAGTCTCTCTTTAGTCAAAATATGTGAATCATCAATGTCAAGTACGCCTACCTCAGAGCTGAGTATAAGACGATCATCATCAGTGACATAGTAACGGCTCGGTCTGAGACCATTTCTGTCAAGAATTGCACCCATTACATCTCCATCTGAGTAAAGAATAGATGCTGGGCCATCCCAAGGCTCCATCATAGTTGCATAGTACTGATAAAAATCTCTTTCTTCCTGAGATATTGTGTCATTGTGAGCCCATGGCTCTGGAATAAGTATTGAAGCTGCAAGTGGCAAGTCAAGTCCTGACATAGTTAAGAATTCAAGAGTGTTATCAAGCATAGCTGAGTCTGAGCCTGCTTGTGAGATGACTGGCAATACTCTTGTCAGGTCTTCATTCTTGAATACATCAGTGAACATGGTCTCTTCTCTGGCAAGCATCTTATCTGCATTGCCTTTGATTGTGTTTATCTCACCGTTATGTACAAGCATTCTGTTTGGATGAGCTCTCTCCCAGCTTGGATTTGTATTAGTTGAGAAACGAGAGTGAACCATAGCAATCGCAGACTCATAGTCCTTGTCTTGAAGATCTGCAAAGAAAGTTCTAAGCTGGTCCACAAGGAACATACCCTTATAGACAATTGTTCTAGATGAGAGAGATGGAACATAAGTCTTGCCTGAACTTTGCTCAAATACCCTTCTTACAATGTAGAGCTGTCTGTCAAAATCAAGATCAGATTTAGCAGATGCTGGTCTTTTGATAAAGCCCTGATATATCTCAGGCATAGAATCAATTGCCTTCTGACCTAAGACATTGGGATATGTTGAGACCTTTCTCCAACCCAAGAAATCAAGGCCTTCTTTTTCAAGAATTACCTCAAACATCTTCATTGCTTGTCTTTTCTTAAGTTCATTTTGAGGGAAAAAGAACATACCTACAGCATATTCTCTATCATTGCCAATTAAGATGCCTTCTTCTTTACATATTTTCTTGAAAAACTTATGAGGAATTTGAGTTAAAATACCTACTCCATCTCCAGTCTTTCCTTCGGCATCCTTGCCTGCCCTGTGTTCGAGATTCTCTACGATTTTGAGAGCATCATCTACTATCTTATGGCTTTTTTTGCCCTTGATATTTACAACTGCTCCAATACCACAATTGTCGTGTTCAAATTCTTGACTATAAAGTCCTTTTGCTTGTGTCATATATTCTACCCCTTTCAAAATGCCTTAATCTAGGCAATTAACTATTCTATCAATCGCTTCTACAGTATTTTCATATGTACCAAATGCTGTAAGTCTGAAATATCCCTCTCCATGAGGTCCAAAACCTGAACCAGGAGTACCTACTATTCCGACTTTATCAAGCAGGTAATCAAAAAAATCCCAACTTGTCATATGGTCAGGTGTTTTTAACCAAATATAAGGTGCATCCTGGCCTCCTGAGACATCAAAGCCAGCCTTCTTTAAACCTGAAAGAATGTAAGATGCATTGTTCATGTAATAAGAAACTAAATCCTTGACCTGAGCCTGACCTTCTTTTGTGTATACAGCTTCTCCTGCTCTCTGAATGATATATGGAGCTCCGTTATATTTGGTTCCATGTCTTCTAGCCCAGAGTGAATGAAGACTTACGCCGTCAACTTTAAGGTTTTTAGGGATTACTGTGTATCCTAGTCTCAGTCCTGTGAAACCTGCATTCTTTGAAAAGGAATGCAGTTCAATTGCACATTCTCTTGCTCCATCACATTCATAAATGCTGTGAGCTATGCCAGAACTAGATATATAGGCTTCATAGGCTGCATCGTAGATTATGATTGAAGAATTCTTTCTTGCCCAATCGACCCATCTCTGAAGCTGATCTTTGCTGATAACAGCACCTGTAGGGTTGTTTGGAAAGCAAAGATAAATAAGGTCAGGAACTTGGTCAGGAAATTCTGGCGCAAAGCCATTTTCTTCACAACATGGCATGTAGATAATTTTTTCAAAAGTTTGACTTTCTTGCTTGTAATTGCCACTTCGACCTGCCATAACATTAGAATCAACATATACTGGATATACAGGGTCACAAACTGCAATTTTAGACTCCTCTGAGAAGATTTCCTGAATTGAGGCTGAATCACTTTTAGCTCCATCTGAGACAAATATTTCATCAGCTTCTATTTTGCAGCCCCTGGCTATAAAATCAGTCTCAACAATTGCCTCTCTGAGAAACTTGTATCCCAGATCTGGAGCATATCCCCTGAATGTCTCCTGACATGCCATCTCATCGACTGACTTGTGTAAAGCCTTGATAACAGCATCAGGCAAGGGCTTTGTGACATCTCCTATACCTAGCTTAATAATTTTCTTATCTGGATTACTGGCACTATACTCAGCCACCTTCTTTGATATTGTTTGAAATAAGTAAGATCCTGGTAGTTTTAAATAATTTTCATTTATCTTAGCCATATTAAATTTAACTCCTTTTTATTTTTTATCTTACTAATTAATATTTAATCTATATGATAAATGCCTGTGAACACAGTTTTTGCTGGCCCAGTCATAATGATATGATTAGTTTTTCTATCAAACTTAACTTTGATATCTCCGCCTAGAACATGAACAGTAATTTCATCGTCTGTAAGATTGTTGAGAATGCAGGCAAGGCATGTCGCACAACAGCCTGTACCACAGGCAAGAGTTTCTCCGGTTCCTCTTTCCCAAACTCTCATTTTCACTTCTTTTCTGTTTAATACTTTTACAAACTCAGTATTGGTCCTTTTTGGAAATAAGTCATGGTTCTCGAATAAGGGACCGATTTTTTCAATATCAATTAAATCTGGATCTTCAAAAACAACTGCGTGGGGATTGCCCATAGATACGCAGGTCATTTTGTATTCTTTTTCATTTACTAATATTTTCTTGTCAATTACAGGGCTCTTATCAGATATTACAGGAATTAAATCTTTGTCCAGAATAGGCTCGCCCATATCTACAGATACTTCGTAGGCCTGGCCGCCCTTAACCTTTAAGCTTATATACTTAATTTTTTTAAAACTTTCTATTGTAAATTCTTCTTTGTCAGTGAGTTTATTGTCGAAGACATATTTTGCAACACATCTTATGCCATTTCCGCACATCTCTGCTCGGCTGCCATCAGCGTTGTACATTTCCATCTCAAAATCAGCTATATCAGATGGATTTATAAAGATGACTCCATCTGAGCCTATACCAAAATGTCTGTCACTCATTCTGATTACAAGTTCTTCTTTTTTATCTTGTGCTATTTGCTGACTAGCACCGTCGATGTAAACATAATCGTTGCCACATCCCTGCATTTTGGTAAATTTAACTTCCATAATTTTTCCCTTTTCACTGCTAAGGACCGGGCATTTATATGCCCGGCTTTAGCAACTTATTTATTTATTACTCTACATCGCGAAGAGCTTCGAAGTTTTCTTCTCCAGTTCTAACCTTTACAACTCTGTCAACATCATAAACAAAAATCTTTCCATCACCGATATGGCCTGTGTAAAGAGTCTTCTTAGCTGTTTCGATAACACTGTCAACTGGAATTGAACCTACAATTACTTCAACCTTTATCTTAGGAAGAAGTGTTGCATCGACCTCAGCACCTCTGTATAACTGTCCTGAACCCTTCTGGATTCCACAACCCATGACCTGAGTTACTGTCATACCTGTTACACCTATCTCATTGAGAGCCTTACGAAGCTTGTCGTATCTTGTCAATCTGGCAATAATTACAACCTTGTAAATACCAGTTGAAACTGATGGTACAGAAGCATTAAGAACAGGAACAGAAGCATTTACCTTAGCAGGAGAAGCTGTCTTGTAATCTTCATCACCTAAGTCTGTGTTATCGTTGATATCCATTGTCTCACCAGAAACATCAACAATCTGGAAACCAGCATATGCTGAAGGAAGACCATGCTCAGTGGCATCAAGACCAGAAATTTCCTCTTCTTCTGATACTCTGAGACCTAAAATTGCTCTGATTACGAGGAAAGTGATTGTAATTGTGACTGCTGTCCAAGCTATTACTGATAAAAGACCAAGGGCCTGAATACCAAGCAACTTAAATCCGCCGCCGTAGAAAAGACCAAGCATTGTGTTTCCATCTTTGTCAGCTATTGAATATCCAGGAGCTGAACTAGTTGCAAAAAGACCAACCGCAAGTGTTCCCCATACACCATTCATAAAGTGAACTGCTACTGCACCAACTGGATCATCAATATTAAGCTTGAAATCAAGAAGCCATACACCGAAGCAAACTAAAAGACCAGCAACTGCACCGATGATGATTGAACCAAGGGCATCTGTTGAATCACAAGGAGCTGTAATAGCAACAAGTCCTGCAAGTGAAGCATTGAGACACATTGAAACATCAGGCTTACCATACTTAATCCATGTAAAGATCATGCAGACAACTGTTGCAATGCCAGGGGCTACTGTTGTTGTCAAGAATACAGAAGCGAGCTGATCAATTGATGTACAAGCAGCACCGTTGAAGCCGTACCAACCAAACCAAAGAATGAAACAACCTAAAGCACCAAGGGCAATATTGTGACCAGGAATAGCATTTACCTGGCTGATCTTGCCTGACTTGTCATGTGAAAACTTACCGATTCTAGGTCCAAGAATTTTTGCACCGATGATTGCACATGTACCACCTACTGTGTGAATTGCAGCAGATCCAGCGAAATCGTGGAAACCCATCTGAGCTAACCAACCGCCTCCCCAGATCCAATGAGCTTCTACTGGGTAGATAAAGGCTGAAATTACAGCAGAATAAATACAGTAAGAGATAAACTTTGTTCTCTCTGCCATGGCACCTGAAACGATTGTTGCAGCTGTTGCACAGAAAACTAAGTTAAATACAAAATTTGAAAAATCAAATGTTGAATATGATGTAAATACATCAAATCCAGGCTTTCCGATAAATCCTAGAAAATCTTCACCAAGGAAAAGTGAAAAACCTATTAAAATAAAGGTGACTGTTCCTATACAAAAATCCATAAGGTTCTTCATAAGGATATTTCCAGTGTTTTTTGCTCTTGTAAAACCGGCTTCAACCATTGCAAAACCAGCCTGCATCCAGAACACCAGGGCTGCACCGATTAAGAACCAAATACCAAAAATAAGTGCGTTTGTTTCTTCTAACATATTTTGTCCTCCTAAAATAAGCTTTATAAAAAAGAAAATCCGCAATTGAGGGGGTATATCTTTCTTACGGATTTTCTTTAATTATGAAAAAGGCGCACATACCCTAAGGTATGTACGCCTTTGTACATAATTCGAAGTGAGTCTACTTCACTGAGTAGAGAATTTCGCCATATGTTGGATATGGCCAGATATCAGAAGGAATCATTACTTCAAGAGAATCAACAGATTCTCTAACAGATTCCATATCTGAAATAATTACATCGTGGTGGAACCTTGCAAGTTCAAGTGAATCTTCAATGCTTTCAGCCTTCTTGATATCCTTTTCAAGTCTGCTGAGGTCCTTTTCCATACTAATTGTGAGCTTATTGGCTGATTCAAGCCTATTCTCTTCAACTGCATTTGAAATCTTTAAACCACATGCAGTCTTTGTATTAATTGTGTCAGCTAAGATAGTCTCATACTCACTTGCTGCACCAATGATGTCCTTCTTGACAATTGAGGCCAGTGTCTTTGCCTCAATATCAATGATTTTTGAATATTTTTCAAGTTCAATTTCATATCTACTTGTAAGTTCAACATCAGTAAATACACCATGTTTCTTGAATAAGTCCTTAGATTTATCTGAGACAAATGAAGGAAGGGCATCAACTGTTGATCTCAAATTCAAGAGACCTCTCTTTTTAGCTTCCTTAACCCATTCGTCTGAATAACCATTGCCATTGAAAATTATTCTCTTATGAGCTGTGAGCTCTCTCTTGACAAGCTTATCAAGTGCCTTGTCAAAATCCTTAGCTTTTTCAAGCTCAGTGGCAAAGATATCAAGCTCCTCAGCAACGATTGTGTTGAGAACAATGTTTGGACCAGATATTGAAGCAGCAGATCCTAATGATCTAAACTCGAACTTGTTACCAGTGAAGGCAAATGGCGATGTTCTGTTTCTATCAGTTGTATCCTGAGAAATTGAAGGAAGAACTGTAGCTCCAATCGACATCAACTTCTTTTTCTTATCTGTGTAATCAGTACCTTCAATAATTGAATCAACGACATCTTCAAGTTCATCTCCAAGGAACATTGAGATGATTGCTGGAGGTGCCTCGTTTGCTCCCAATCTGTGGTCATTACCAGCTGAAGCAACTGAAACTCTCAGTAAATCCTGATACTCATCTACAGCCTTGATTACAGCTGTTAAGAATAAAAGGAACTGTGCATTTTTTGAAGGAGTCTTACCTGGCTCTAAGAGGTTAAGACCTGTATCTGTAGAAATTGACCAGTTGTTATGCTTGCCTGAACCATTCACACCCTCAAAAGGCTTCTCGTGAAGGAGACATGTCATATGATGTCTAGATGCTACCACTTTCATCATCTCCATAGTCAACTGGTTATGATCAGTTGCTATATTAGTTGTTGAAAAGATTGGAGCTAATTCATGCTGAGCTGGAGCAACTTCATTGTGTTTTGTCTTTGCAAGAACACCAAGCTTCCAAAGCTCTTCATCAAGTTCCTTCATAAAGGCTGAAACTCTTGGCTTTATAGTACCAAAATAGTGATCGTCAAGTTCCTGACCCTTAGGAGGTTTTGCTCCAAAAAGTGTTCTGCCTGTGTAAATCAGGTCAGGTCTTGCATTGTACATATCAGTATCAATTAAGAAATATTCCTGTTCAGGGCCTACAGTAGTGATTACTCTCTTGACATCATCATTGCCAAAGAGCTTCAAAACTCTTCTTGCCTGTTTATCTATAGCCTGCATAGATCTTAAAAGAGGAGTCTTCTTATCGAGTGCTTCTCCTGAGTAAGAACAAAAGGCTGTTGGAATACAAAGTGTGTCATCCTTGATAAAGGCATATGATGTTGGATCCCAAGCTGTATATCCTCTCGCTTCAAATGTTGCTCTCAAACCACCAGATGGAAATGAAGATGCATCAGGCTCGCCCTTTACAAGTTCCTTGCCGGAGAAAGACATTATTACTTTTCCACCATCTTCAGGTTGAATAAATGAATCATGCTTTTCAGCAGTGATTCCTGTCATTGGCTGAAACCAATGTGTAAAATGTGTTGCACCTTGTTCGATTGCCCAATCTTTCATAGCATGTGCCACTACCTTAGCAACATCGAGTTCAAGTTCAGCGCCATCTTCGATGGTCTTCTTTAAAGCTTTGTAAGTTTCTTTTGGAAGTCTTTCTTTCATGACCTTATCATTAAAAACCTTACTTCCGAAGAGTTCAGTAACATTCATTGTCATAATACTTTCTCCTTTACTTTCTATAAACTAGCAATATATGTAGCAGAATTTTTCATATAAAGCAGCGATTACGAATAAAGAAAAAAAGGCGCCGTCAGTTATACCTTAACTGAGCGACGCCTTTGTCCTTCAAACATAATGTAAAAAAAAATAGCGCTTTGATCTCTCGACCAAAGCGCCTTTGCTTTTCACAAGTGTTAATATACGACCTTAAAAGATATTTGTCAACATCTTTTTTGAAATTCTTTAAAAAATTTTAAATCATGTTTCTAAGGGGTATTTACATGATATAAATCATGATTTAAGTTCTATTTTCAAGATACTTGAATGATATTATATCAGTCTAAAGCCCTTATCATCGCATTTTACCAAGCCTCTAGGTGTAATTCTAAGCTCTGGAATTACTGGCAAGGCCATGAATGAGAGAGTTACAAATGGAGCAATGTCGCGAGACACTCCTTTTTCATGAACCCTCTTAATCATATAATCAAGTTTTGATTGAACTACTTCATGACACTCTTCACTCATAAGACCCATTACTGGTAAAGGGAGTGTTTCATAGATTTTTCCATCATCAACTAAGGTATAACCACCCTGAACTCTTATAATCTCGTTAACTGCCATTGCAATATCACGGTCGTTATCGCCTATTACAATAATGTTGTGAGAGTCGTGAGATACTGAAGATGCAACAGCTCCCTTTACAATATCGTATCCTTTAGCAAGGCCTATGCCTATCATTTGAGTATTCTTATGTCTCTCAATAGCTGCAACCTTTACAAGTCCATTGCCGGACTCAAAGTTGGCGCATTTTTCAAGCTCTAGCTCTAAATCATTAGTTGTAATTTGTCCTTTGTTGAGTTCAATTACATGACTTAAGCCATCTATAGCCAACTTAAAGTCATCTTGACTGACTGGGTCTTTAAATACAGTGTGAAGAAGTTCATATGGGCATGGTTTACAAGCAGGAATATTATCTTTTTCTACAAGTTTTCCCTTGAAATAAACCTTTTCGATATTAAAATCATTGATATTGTCAACTATCAAGATATCAGCCTGATAGCCCGGTGCAAGTGCTCCTAATTCCTTGAGCCCGTAGCACTTGGCTGTATTAATGCTGGCCATCTTTATAGCTTCAACTGGATCAAGACCAAGCTGAATAGCCATTCGAACATTGTTGCTAATATGTCCATTCGCATGGATATCTGCAATGTGCTTGTCATCTGTACAGAAGGAGAAGTTCTCAGTAGATATCTTGTTTTTGATAATGCCTGAGACAATGTCTGTGAGATTGTGAGCTGCACTGCCCTCTCTTATATGGACATGAATACCTCTTCTCATTTCCTCCACTGCCCATTCAAAGCTAGTTGCCTCATGATCAGTCGCAATACCAGCTAAAGCGTAGGTGTTTAACTGCTTTTCTGTAAGGAATGGAGCGTGTCCATCTATAACCTTGTCTTTAAAGAGATTTAGCTTATCGTGCATGTCCTTGACATCGTGTACAACTGAAAATGCATCCATGACCTCACCCAAGCCAAGGATCCTGTCATTGTCAAGAAACTTTTCCATATCTTTCGCGTCAAATGTGCATCCGTTATCATCAAGATAGGTTGCAGGTACACAAGATGGCATCATGACATAAACATTGGCCGTAGAATTCTCAGTCTGATCAAGAATATACTGAATTCCCGCTGCACCGCTTACATTGGCAGCTTCATGTGGATCTACGACAAATGTTGTGGTTCCAGCCAAAGAGGCTGTAGCAATAAGTTCTGAAGGTTTAACGCAAGTAGACTCTAAGTGGAGATGAGCGTCCATAAGACCAGGCACAAGAGTCTTGCCTTCAAGGTCTATTGTCTCATTCCCTTCGTAATCACCAATACCGACAATATAGCCATCTTTTACAGCCAAAGTTGCCTCGTAAATCTGATTAGTGAAAACATCGAGTATTTTTCCATTCTTAAAGACTAAATCAGCCTTTTGGTCCCCCATAGATACTTTTGATAAATTTGAAAAATTCATAAAAATCGCTCCTATATTTGAATATATAATAATTATAGCAGAGAAAGCAGAATATGTTAAGAAATGAAAAAATGCAAGCCATGAGTGTGTGAATCACTCAATGGTTTGCATTTTTAATTTAATAATTAAGCCGAGATATTGTTGCCTGTATAGAGCTGATAATATCTGCCCTCTTTTGCTATAAGATCATCATGGCTGCCTCTCTCAATGATACGGCCCTGTTCCATAACCATGATACAGTCGCTGTTCTTGATAGTACTCAATCTGTGAGCAATTACAAAAGTAGTTCTTCCCATCATGAGCTGGTCCATACCTTCCTGTACCAGGCGCTCTGTTCTAGTATCAATAGAGCTGGTAGCTTCATCAAGAATCAAAACAGGTGGATCAGCTATAGCAGCTCTTGCAATTGCAAGCAACTGGCGCTGTCCCTGTGAAAGGTTGGCACCATCACCAGTCAGCATAGTGTCATAACCCTGTGGCAATCTTCTGATAAATCCATCAGCATTGGCCAACTTAGCTGCTGCATATACTTCATTATCGGTTGCATCAAGCTTTCCGTAGAGGATATTCTCTTTAACAGTGCCTGTAAAGAGATGAGTATCCTGGAGAACAATTCCAAGTGATTTTCTCAAATCTGCCTTGCATATCTTTTTGATATCTATACCGTCATACTTGATATTGCCCTTCTGAATATCATAGAAGCGGTTTATTAAGTTTGTGATTGTTGTCTTACCTGCTCCAGTTGAGCCTACAAGGGCAATTTTCTGACCTGGATGTGCATACATATCGATTTCATGAAGTACAGTTTTTTCATCATTGTAGCCGAAATCTACATTTTCAAATATAACCTGACCTTCAAGTCTCTTATAGTCGCAAGTGCCATCTGCATGGACATTTTTCCAAGCCCATACATCAGTTCTATCCTCTGTCTCTACTACATCATCATTCTGGTTAAGGGCATTTACTAAGTGTACATATCCCTCGTCCTCTTCAACTTTCTGATCAAGAAGATTAAAGATTCTCTCAGCACCAGCAAGGGCCATGATTATAGAGTTGAACTGCATACTTACCTGATTTAAAGGCATGCTGAAGTTTTTATTAAAGGTGAGGAAGGAAGCTAGAGCTCCGACTGTAAATCCTGCAACTGAATTGAGAGCAAGAATTCCGCCTACTATAGCACACAATACGTAGCTGGTGTTGCCGAGCTGGGCATTGATTGGGGCAAGGATGCTTGAGTAAGCATTTGCCTTGTAAGCACTCTCATAGAGGTCTTCGTTGAGCTGGTTGAAAGTTTCAATTGACTCTTCTTCATGATTGAAGACCTTTACGACCTTCTGACCAGTCATCATCTCTTCAATATAGCCGTTAATTTTACCTATATTCTGCTGCTGAGCTATAAAGTTTTTACCAGAAATCTTACTAGCCTTGGCTGTTGCAAAAATCATAATTCCAACCATTGCAAGTGAAAGGATTGTCAGTGGTATATTCAAAACAAGCATCATAGCGATAATTGATACAATGGTCAAAGATGAAGATAAAATCTGTGGCAGAGACTGTGAAATCATCTGTCTTAAGGTGTCAATATCGTTGGTATATATAGACATGATATCTCCGTGAGCATTGGTGTCGAAATACTTGATTGGAAGCTTTTCCATGTGCTCGAAAAGATCTTGTCTTAAGTTCTTTAAGGTTCCCTGTGTTATGTAAGTCATCAGGATTGACTGGGCATATGTAGCGGCAATGCCAATTCCGTAGAAGATAGCAACCTTCAAAATAGCCATTTTTAGTGGGCCAAAATCTGGATTTGGGCTGCCAATCAAAGGAAGAATGTAACTGTCAATAAGTGTTTTGGTAAACATAGTACCCTGAATATTGGCAAATACTGATGTCAAAATACATACTACTACAAGGAATAGTTGGATCTTATAATTCTTCAAAACATAAGCCATAATCCTTTTAAAGAGTTTCATAGGGTTTTTAATCTTTGGCTTAGGGCCCTTAGCACCTCGGCCATGGCCAACTTTTACTTCTTTTGTTTCTGCCATAATAGCCTCCTTACTTAGTTTATCTCGTCAAAATCAGCTTCGCTGCTTGAACTATTCTGGGATTCATAGACTTCTCTGTAGATTGAATTAGTGATCAAAAGATTACTTGGGGTGTCAAATCCAACAACCTTACCATCATCCATTACAATGACCTTATCACAGTGCTCTACAGATGAGATTCTCTGTGCAATAATAATCTTTGTAGTTGAAGGAATCTCACTTGCAAGTGCATTTCTGATTTTAGCATCAGTAGATGTATCAACAGCACTTGTAGAATCGTCAAATATGAGTATTTTAGGCTTTTTCAATATAGCTCTGGCAATACATAAACGCTGCTTCTGTCCACCTGATACATTAGAACCACCCTGTTCAATATGAGTATCAAAACCATCAGGCATCTTTTCGATAAATTCAGTTGCACAAGCTATATCGCAGGCCTTCTTGCAGTCTTCAAGGCTGGCATTCTTGTTACCCCAGCGCAGGTTTTCTATGATACTGCCCGAAAAGAGAACATTTTTCTGAAGTACAACTGAAACCTGATCTCTCAAGGATTTAATGTCATAGTCCTTTACATTATGGCCACCAACTTTTACCTGCCCCTGGCTGACGTCATAAAGACGGCTGATAAGGTTTACAAGGCTTGATTTGGCAGATCCTGTACCACCGATTATTCCGATAGTCTCACCTGAATTGATCTTTAAGTTGATATTGCTAAGAACCATCTCCTTTGCATCCTTACTGTATGCAAAATCAACATTTTCAAATTCAATGCTTCCGTCATCAATCTTGCTGATAGCATTGCTAGGATTTGTGATAGTTGGAACTTCAGTTATTACTTCGACAATACGCTTAGCAGAAGCTTCTGACATAGTGAGCATGACAAAGATTATTGATAAGAACATGAGTGACATAAGGATATTCATGCAGTAAGTCAATAAACTCATAAGTTCACCAGTTGTGAGGCTCTGGCTGACAATCATATTGGCACCAAACCAGCTGATTAAAAGGATACATACATACACTGTTGTCATCATAAGAGGAACAATTTTTGCAATTTTTAACTCAGCCTTAACAAAGAGAAGATAAATATTGAAAGCCGCCTTTTTAAATTTGCTGATTTCTGTATCCTCTCTGACATAAGCCTTAACTACACGAATTGCAGATACATTTTCCTGTACGGATTCATTGAGTAAGTCATATTTCTCGAATACCTTTTTAAAGTAAGCTGTAGTTCTAACCATGATAAATGAAAGAACAAGGCCAATTAAAATAACAGCAACAAGATATATGCTAGCAAGCTTAGGACTTATAAGAAATGACATAACCATGGCAATAATCATAGATGCAGGGGCTCTCATAGCCATTCTAAGAATCATCATATATGCCATCTGTATGTTGGTTACATCAGTTGTAAGTCTTGTTACAAGGCTTGAAGATGAAAAATTATCAATATTTGCGAAGGAAAATGTCTGTATATTTTTAAACATCTCCTTTCTAAGATTCTTGGCAAATCCAGCACTTGCCTTTGATCCTGTAAATCCACCAAGGACACCGAAGAAAAGTCCAATAATAGCCACAATAAGCATTATTGCTCCAGTTCTTAAGATGTAATTCATATCATTGCCTTGAATACCAAGATCAACAATTCGTCCCATCAAGATAGGAATAATCATCTCACAGATTACTTCACCTATCATAAATGCAGGTGTAAGGAATGATGGTAACTTATATTCCTTTACCTGTGATAAAAGTGTCTTTATCATAATTAACCTCCATATTTTAATTATTTTTAAGAAAATATAAGTCCTTAATAGACTTATACTTTGCTCAAATTATCATATACCTTTATTAAAAGGCTATTTAAGATTTCAGTCTCCTCTTGACTCATACAGTGCAAGATAATCTCTGAAGTATTTTCCCTGAATTTTTTATGTTTATCAAGGATTGCTTGACCGTCAGGTGTCAGTCTTATTGTTTTAAATCTTTTGTTTAAGGGATTAGTATGCCTTTGAACTAAATTTTTGTCTTCTAGGCGGTCAATCAGGCCAATAACCGTAGGATGTGTAACATGCATAGATTCACATATTTCTTTTTGAGTGACATCATGTGTTGAATTGTTTTTTAAATAGATAAGCAATTCCATCTGAGCATTGGTAAGCCTGTCTTCTTTTAAACCTAAATTGATTATTCTTACGAACTGATCGTGTATAAGTTTAAATTTAAAAGCTAAGGGCACTTGGTCAATTTTAAACATCTTTTCTCCTTTCATTTGCTTAAAAGAAAACTAATTCTTATCATCTGATTAAATGTAGCAGGCTACATATTTAAATATTATATGTAGCAGGCTACATGTTTTCAATAAATTGACTCTTAAAAATATAAAAAAGCGAAAATACCATGATAAGTATTTCTTCCTTAACTCTTCTATAAGAGTTAGGAAAGAAGCTTTCTAGTAATTTCGCTTTTCTTTGATAAAATAATTTAATTTAAATCTTAATTGTCACTGCTGGCAATAAGCTCTTTAATCCTTGCTATAGCTGCAAGTCTTCCCTCTGCTGAAAATTCAAAATCTTCTTCAATAATCTCTATACCACTTTCAAGTGAAGGCTGATATGCAAAAGGCCCCTGCCAAACCTGAATTCTTAAGCTATTTTCATCCTTGTCAGCATCTTTGTGATGAGAAATTCTGTAGCGCATTTCGCCTTCTTCTCCGGTGTAGACACCATTATAGGAGAAAAAATTAAAAGGAAGAATTAAATTTTCGTCAATCATGATTTATCTCCAATTCAATTTTAGCTTAGTGTATTTCTGAAAGATCATAAGGAGTAACCTGATATACATAGTAGTTAAGCCAGTTTGTATATAGGTTGTTAGCGTGGCTTCTCCAGGATAGAATTGGTCTTCTTGTATAGTCATCTTCAGGGTAATAGTTTACTGGCATATCCACATCATCGAGTTCTTTCTCAAGATCTCTCTTGAATTCATTATCAAGAGTGTATCTGTCATATTCTGGATGACCCATAACAAAAATTTGCTTGCCCTCTCCTGCTATCACAATATAAATACCAGCTTCATCAGAATCAGCAAGTACTTTTAAAGCAGGATTCTTTAAAATCGCTTCTCTATCAGCTTCTGTATGTCTTGAGTGAGGAGCATTAAAGATATCGTCAAATCCTCTGACAAGAGGTTCTTTCCTGTTCATCACCTTATGCTTATAGATACCTGAAAGTTTTCTATCCAGTAATTTCTTGCCTATATTAAAGTGGTAATAAAGTCCAGCCTGAGCTCCCCAACATATATGGAAAGTAGAAGTTACATGACTTTTAGACCATTCCATTACTTTTGTGAGCTCATCCCAGTAGTTAACTTCACAGAATTCAAGCTTTTCAACAGGAGCACCAGTGATGATCATGCCATCATATTTATTGTCTTTAATATCATCAAATCTTTCATAGAATTTTTTAATATGTGATGAAGATGTATTCTTAGAAACATGTGATGCCATCTGTAAGAAAGTAATATCAATCTGCAAAGGAGTGTTTGAAAGAGCTCTGAGCAGCTGTAATTCAGTATCCTGCTTGATTGGCATTAAGTTCAGAATAAGTATGTGAAGAGCACGGAAATCCTGAGATAAGGCTCTCGATTCATCCATGACAAATATATTTTCATCTTCCAGTTCTGCCTTAGCCGGCAAATCACTTTGAATTTTAATTGGCATATGTTGCACCTCCAGTGAAAGATTTCTTGCATGGTAAATTTGAAATTAATAGGTCTTAAAAATTATGCTCATGCAAGCTATAAAACTATTTTACAGCATATGTCAAGTATAATAGGCATGCATGTTTATGATTTATTCTTTTATCATCTCTAAAAAGTCATCTTCAGAAATGATTGGTATGCCAAGACTTTGAGCCTTCTTATTCTTAGATGAAGTTGATTCCTTGTCATTGTTAATCAGGTAAGTAGTCTTTTTAGTCACTGAATCTGTTGCTTTGCCTCCCAAGGCTTCAATCTTTTCCTTCAAGAGACTTCTATTATCAAAATGATTTAAGGAGCCAGTTATGACAAAGGTCTTTCCCTCTAGGATATTGCCCTGAGAACTTGCTTGATCATCTGGGATTTCAAATTCCACTAGGTCTAAAAGACTGAAATATTCCTTTCTCATGGCAGTTTCCTTGAAGAAATCGACATAGGACTTAGCTAGAACTTCACCCATTCCATCTATAATTGTTAATTCTTCAAGACTTAAATCAATTATAGATGCTGGATCCTTGCCGTATTTTTTAACAATTAGCTTTGTTCCAGCCAGTCCTATACCCGGAATTCCAAGACCATATAAGAGACGGACAAGGTTTGTCTTTTTTGATTCTTCAAGTGCCTTTATTAATTTGTCATAGGATTTCTTTCCAAAACCGTCCAGTTCGATAATCTGATCTTTATAACGATCTATTCTGTAAAGATCTGCATAATCCTTAATAAAGCCCATCTGAATGAACTTTTCTAGGGTTTGTTCTGAAAGGCCGTCAATATTCATGGCATCCCTGGAAACAAAGTGAGAAAAGCTCTTAACATGTTTTGCCTGGCAATCAGGATTATCACAATAGAGGGTTGTCACATCGTTTATATTTCTCAAAGAGGTTTTAAAGCCACATACAGGACAGCTTTCAGGAATTTCTATATTGTCAGATTGGGTAAGATTCTCAGCTATTTGAGGGATAATCATATTGGCTTTAAAAACCTTAATTCTATCCCCTATACCAAGCTTTAAAGAGCGCATAACACTGATATTATGTACACTGGCTCTTGATACATTGGTACCTTCAAGTTCTACCGTGTCAAATATAGCAACAGGATTTATAAGACCTGTCCTTGAAGCAGACCATTCAATACTTCTAAGTATTGTCTCACTAGTTTCATCCATCCATTTAAAAGCCATGGAATTTCTAGGATACTTGGCTGTTATACCAAGAGACTGACCATAGGCAATATCATCATATAGAATTACCAAGCCGTCAGATGGAAAGTCATTTTGGCTTATCTGAGACTTAAAATACTCTATATTTTCAAGAAGATTGCTTGAGTCAACCATCCTGTAGTCAACTGTGTCGAATCCTTGCTTTTTAAGCCATTCAAATTGGTAGGCTCTTGAATTCTTAAAGTCAACGTCACTTGCAGAGACAAGCATAAAAGCAAAGAAGTTAACATTTCTCTGGGCTGTAATTTCATTGTTGAGCTGTCTTACGGATCCAGAACACAGATTTCTTGGATTCTTGTACTTCGCGTCAAGCTCTGGAATATTTTCATTAATTCTATTGAAGTCAGAATATTTGATTAGAGCCTCTCCTCTTATGACAAGCTGACCCTTATAAGGGATTTTCAGAGGAAGATTAGCAAATACCTTTGCATTGTTGGTTATAATTTCACCAATCTCACCGTTACCACGAGTTACAGCCTTATAGAGCTGGCCGTCCATATAGGTGAGTACAATGGTTAATCCATCTAGTTTCCAAGACAGCAAAGCCTTTTGATCCTTAACCCAGCTGACTAATTCTTCTGGATCCTTTGTTTTACTCAAAGAAAGCATTGGCGAAGGATGTCTTTCTTTTGGGAGCTCTGAAACTGCTTCATAGCCTACATGTATTGTAGGACTGTCAGAAAATACTGTGTCAGTCTCTTTTTCGAGTTCTACAAGCTGGTCATATAATTTATCATATTCAAAATTAGACATTATTTCACGGCCTTCAGAATAATAAGCTTTTCCGGCCTTATTCAAGGTGTCAACAAGACTTCTCATAAGTGTTTTTTTATCTTCGTACATATCAATCCTCCAGCTTCATTCCGCATAGCTTTAATAATTCGTTGTATTCCTTACCTGTTACTGGTCTGCAAGCCCCCTCTTTAAGGTCACCTAGCATTATATTCATAATTCTGACCCTTTTAAGAGATATTACCTCGCGACCAAATGCCTGACACATACGTCTTATCTGTCTGTTTAAGCCCTGGGTAAGGATAATTTTGAAGCTATAATCGTCAAGTTTAAAAACCTTACAAGGATTTGTCACCCTATTCAGTTCTTTTAGCTTTACACCTGAACTCATTTTTTTTATGAATTCTCGATTAATAGGCTTATCAACTTTTACAATGTATTCTTTTTCGTGATTATTGCTGGATCTCAATATGTTATCCATCAGCTGACCGTTGTTGGTCAGAAGAAGGAGACCTGATGAATCCTTATCAAGTCTGCCAACAGGGTACATGTATTCACTTAAGTTTAAAAAATTAATGATATTGTTATCGCCCTGCTTGTCTGTTGTGGTGCAAACAATACCAACAGGCTTATTTACAGCAAGAAGCTTATATGAAGTCTCTTTTTTTATAATCTGTCCCTTGCAGGTGACTAAATCACCTTCTTCGACTTGGCTGCCAAGAGTTGCAATCTGGCCATTTATAACTATCTCTTTGGCCTCAATTCTTCTATCAGCTTCTCTCCTCGAACAAAAGCCACAATCACTTAGATATTTATTTATTCTCATATAATTCCTCAATTATTTTCATGTAAAAATTCATACTCAGTGATTATAGCATATTTTTATCTCTTTACAAAATTAAGCAGTTATTGTATATTAAATACAATGCGCATGTAGCTCAAAGGATAGAGCGTTTGCCTCCGGAGCGAAAAATACGAGTTCGATTCTCGTCATGCGCATTGCCTTTTTTAGTATTATTAAGAACCTTATGCTTTCCTTTTAAGGTCTATTTATTCATAAAATTGTAATGATTTCTCGAGAGATGATTTTAAAACTCTTTAAATGCATATCTCAATTCTTTTAAATGCTTATCTCATCCCTCTCAAAGTTGTATTCATATACATTATCAGATAAAATCTCATCGTCTGCTACTTCCTCGACATTTACCTCGTGTACCATCTCTATTAAGTCAGATTTTACAAGATTATGATTATCTTTTTTGAGCAGGATTACCTCATGGATTGATGATGGCAGAATATATAAGTCACCACCTAAAGCTTTAGAGAATTCCTTTAATACATCTTTGTAAAACATGCAAGAGGCTCCATTGGTTTTCTCAGCATTGGTCAATATATACATTTCTAGGGCATTGCCAGTTATGACCTCATTATAGTCTATCTGCATACCTTTCTTGTTCAATTTTAGGTCAGAAAATGTCTCATCTTTGTTTTGACCAATCTCATTGATAATTGTGTTGATAGACTTAATTCTTGATTTTAAGATGCCTGGTGTATTAGCAGTGGCTATATCGTAAAGTTTTTCTATATCTATACCCCACATATCTAAATGACTGTTATGTATCAATATAGACGCACTTGCAGCATCGAAGTCACCTGTGATGTCCTTATTCAATTTCAAATAAAAAACAATGGCTAAATCAAGAATTTTCTTATAGGGGATGTCTTTAAGGAGATCGATATTTCTTTCATAATTGATAATTTTATAAGCTATCATATCTTTGATATTTTCAAATTCTGAAAAAGAGTTTACATCTAACTGACATTTGTTTTTATTTTGCAGATAAAAGTGATAGATTTCTTCTGCAATGGTATCAATACTTTTGCCAGTTAAGTACTGATTAAAATATGAATTGATATATATTGTCGGAACTACATTGCATTCATCAGAAACTATAACCAAGCCATCTAATTCTAATCCGTTATTTTTAAGAACCTTGTGGACATTGACCTGCTCACCGGACTTAGTAAGGCCACTAACACTGTTACATACTTCTTCAATAAAACTCTGATATAACATAATTTCTCCTTTTAAATGATATGAAAATTGATGTGGAATAAAATGATTTGATTAAATCAAAATAAGATGATACAGTTATGAATGTCATATATAAAAGAAATGACTGTATCTTTAGAAATTTAAGCCTATAGCTTAATTTTTAGAAATGACAATTGTCAGATAGATATCTATGGCAATATATTAACTCTATTGTTTTGAGTTAACTACTATTTTTTTTACAAATTTAATAAGTTTTTTTACTATTTTTTTCAGAAGATTCAGATAAGGCTGAATTTAAGCTTTTTATAGAGCTTCTCATAAATATTGTAGATTTATGTTGACATAAGCTAGATAATATACTAAAATATTCAAGTATGTTTGAACAAGACGTCCGTGTCCGGACTTGATTCAACACTTAATTTAATCAATTTATAATTGGAGGTGTACAGATTTGGCTAACATTAAATCTGCTAAGAAAAGAATTTTAACAAGCCAGGCAAGAGCTGACAGAAACAAGGCTATTAAGTCTAAGGTTAAGACATATATCAAGAAGGTTGAGGCTGCTGTTGCTGAGAACGATAAGGCTGCTGCAGAAGCTGCTCTTCCATTAGCTATCGCTGAGATCAGCAAGGCTACTTCAAAGGGAATCTTCCACAAGAACACAGCTTCTAGAAAGATTTCTCGTATTTCAAAAGCAGTTTCTTCAATGAACTAATTTGAAATTAATATGAATTTTTTAAAGACTCTAGACATACCCCCTCGTCTAGAGTCTTTTTTTTTTATGCAAAGAAATATCCTATTTATTTCAGAGACTACCCTATCTTAATTTAAAAACCCCTAATCTTTATATCCCGACCATAAGACTATCGCCTTATTCAGAGATATAAAAATTAGGGAAAATCTCTAAGTAGAGTATTTTACTAGTTTCCGCTTATGGCACTCTTGAACCATCTTCCTGTATCAGAGAGTTCAGAATCTGACCAAGAGCTTAATGATGAACTTGAAGAGTTAATTAAAGCACTAGTCTCGTCTTTGTTGCATAAGCTCCATGCAATAAATGAAACGCCTCTGCTGTTAAGTAAGTCAAGCCAAGCTGAAGCAGAATCATAATCAATTCCACCATTACCGGACGCATCACATATAGAACACTCGGTTACAAATACTGGTACACCACCGTCAAGTGCTGTAGTCAGCTTGTTTCTGATATTGTCTTTGTGTGTTCCAGCATAGAAGTGAAGTGTGTACATAACATTTGGATCATCAATCTTGTTGCCTACAACAGCGTCAACATCCTGGGACCAGGTGTTAGTTCCGACAATTACTAACTGACTGCTGCCAGCTGAACGAATAGCTGATATTACACTTTCTGCATATGGCTTAATATTGGATGCATAATCAGCCCCAACTGGCTCGTTACATATTTCGTAGATTACATATGGATTATCCTTATATTTTGAAGCCATTTCGCTAAAGAAATCAATAGCCTGATCCTGGTATTGCTGTGGATTGTAATTTAGTACGTGCCAGTCAATCAAGACGTACATGCCTAGATTTGTGGCATAGTCAACTCCATCAAATATTGTTGACTTGAGTCCAGACTGATCACCACCTGTTAAATATCCATTATACTCAGCAGGATACATGGCCAATCTCACAACATTTGCCCCCCAATCATTCTTAATTGTGGCAAATGCATCTTGATTGACATACTGTGGGAACCATGAGATACCGTGTGTACTTACTCCTCTGAGCTGTACAGGATTTCCATTAGCGTCTACCAAGCTTGTTCCATCAACATGAAGCATGCCTGAAGGGTTAACGTTATTAGATGAATATGAAGGCGAAGATGAAGAGTTTGAACTATTGTCTCCTGAATTGCCTTCTGAAGCTGGCTGTGCATCTTCTTTAGCCACCTGATCTTTAGCTTCTTCCTGGCCACCTTCTTTAGATTCCTCACCTGTGCTCTTTGCGATAATACTTGCTCCATCTTCAGTTTTTGCAGCAATCTCATATGTCTTTAAATCGACATCTGAAGGTGTGCTTAGAATAAAGCCTATGCCCTGAGTTGAAGATGATTTTTCAATCCTTTTATTGAAATCGACAGGACTAATCTTGATAATTGATTTGCCGTTTTCTGAACTGATGTTAATTGAACAATTCCAAGAGTTATCAATGCTTGCTCCATCAACAGTCTCAACATCTATCGTCCACTCGCTTACAGCCTTGTCACCTTTATTGTTTACACTCATATCGAACTGAGCATACTTTTTGCCTGAACTTTCCCAAGAATTTGACTTGGTAAATGTAGCAATTAAAGTTGCTTCTTCTGGCTTATTATCATTCTTAGACTGACTTGTCTGTGCTGTTTGACTGCTTGAAGAAGTGCTTTGCTTTTGATTTGCTGTCTCATTTGTCTGTTTTGTAGAAGAGGCTTTTTTAAATATAAAAAATACCACAAACAGTGCTATAAGAGCTATAGCAAGAAAACATACTAGAGTAACCTTCCTTTTTTTGTCCATAAAATGCCCTCACTTTTAGTTAATTGAGCTGAGTTTTATTATCAGCATCTCAGCTCCTATTTTTTCATCAATTATATTACCATATCTAATCTCCTCTAAAACTTCTGTAATAAGGCTTAAGGAAGATTTTAAACGATGCTTATCGGCTATGTTTGTCAGGTTCATCGCATTCTTTAACATAAAAGAAGGTTTACCTAATTTCTTGGCGATAGCCGCAGGGCTCATTTTTCGATCTTTTAAATCTCTTACAAGAAGCATCTCATTAAACTGGTAATAAAGATTGCTGATTATTCTTTGTGAATTAACCTTTGATTCAAGCGCATCGTAGAAAAGTCTCAATGCATTATTTGAATCATTTTTTAAAACATATGTAATAATCTCATAGATATTGTTTTCTATAAGGTCAACGCAGACAGCGTCAATATCAGACATATCAACTATTTCTTTATCCTTACAGGAAGAAATAAGCTTTTCTGTCTCATTGTAGAGTGTGTAAAGAGAGTCCCCCACTTTGCTAATTAGATATTTGGCGTCAGAACTTTTGATTTTCTTTCCCGCTTTACTTAAACGATTTCCAACAAAAGCCAAAAGATCATTCTCTGACAACTTCATGATTTTATTGTCTCCGCCAAGCTCCTTAATAGCCTTGAAAAGTTTATTCTTTTCAACAGCTTTTACCTCCATCTTCTTTTCAATAAAGACCAGGATAGTAGACGAAGGAATTTGCGGCAAATATTTTATCAGCTTATCTGCTTGTTTAGAAAGAAGCGACGTATCTTCGACCACTATTAGCCTGTAATCGGCAAAAAATGGACTAGTATCCGCCGCTTCTTTTATTAAATCATATGTGGCGCTGTCACTATCAAAATATGAATAGTTCATTGTGTTATCTCCAATGACAGCATTTATCAGTTTTTTCTTATCCAGATCTATGATATATGGCTCATCGCCATATATCACATATGCTGGAAGATATTGATTAATCTTAATATCATTTAAAATCATATAATACCAAGTATCCTTTTTTGAACTCGCTGCATATCAAGTACATTTGGATTAGAAGATGGTTTCTGAAGAGCTAAACAATTTACTTCATTAATTTCCTTGATTTGAAGAATATGCTTTTGGAGAACCATTATATCTGAGATGTTTATTAATCCATCACCATTTATATCATCCTTAACAATTACCACATAATTGTCATTACTAACGCTTGAATTGATAGCCAGTGTTGAACCAGTTCCAATTCGATTGTTATTTGTATTTGCAAATGTAAGAATAAATCTATCATCGTCAAGTATAGACATAATTAAACTTGTTGATGTTTTACTTGTATCAGCTAAGATACATTTTACCACACTATTGTTGACATTGTTAGTACTTACACTAAAACCATTAGCACTTAAGTATTCGTCATTTGAAGAATAATTAGCACTAGCCTTAGTTGTGGCCTTAGTTGTGGCTTTAGTAGTAGCAGCTGTAGTTATAGCCTTGGTTGTGGCTTTAGTTGTAGCTTTTGTAGTTACTGCAGTAGTTGGGGCCTTTGTTGTAGCCTTAGTTGTGGCTGCTTTTGTAGTGGCCTTTGTTGTAGCCTTTGTAGTGGCTGCTGTTGTAGCCTTTGTAGTAGCTTTAGTTGTGGCTGCTTTTGTAGTGGCCTTTGTTGTAGCCTTTGTAGTGGCTGCTGTTGTAGCCTTTGTAGTAGCTTTAGTTGTAGCTGCTGTTGTGGCAGCACTAGTATTAGGATTAGCTATAACTTTTAACAAAAAGGTATAGGTTAGATTACTTCCATCTTTTGTAACAACACTTATATAAGTCTGTCCTATACTCTTTGCTTTTAGTAATCCACTATCAGTTACTTCTATGATCTCTGGTCTTGATGAAGAATATGTCAAGTCTTGAACTGTGGCCTCAATAGGACTTATAGAAGGAGTAATCTGCAAAGTAGATCCCTCTTTTAAGCTAAGAGAGTTATAAATATTGAAGATAATACTCTCCACCTTAATGTAGTCATTATAAGTGATTTTATTTAAATCAAGTCCAGTTGAGTTAATACCTGATACTGTAGAAATCTGAGCTTTTGATGCCGCATAATGTATAGTGTTGAGATTAATACATGAATCAAAAGCATTCTGGCCTATGGATTTTATGCTTGTTGGTATTCTGATTTCAGTCAAAGCAGTGTTTTTGTAAGCTGCATAGTCAGCAATGCTTTCAACTCCCTCAGGAATTGTATATGAATGACTGCCAGATGGCAAAGCTATCAAAGTTTTCATATCCTTTGTATATAAGGCGCCATCATAAGAAGTATAGTATGGGTTATTTGAATCCACATTGATATACTGAAGGCTAGGACAGTCTATAAATGGGACAGTTCCCAGACTGCTAAGGCTTGCAGGAAGATTTATTTTTGTTAGGGATGTGTTTTGAATAAAGGCATAATTACCAATACTTTCAACTGTATTTGGAATTGTTATGCTATTAGTTCCATCCAATCCAGCTAAGGCATAATCTTCAATTTTAGTCAATTTGGCACCGTTGATATATGATTTAAGGCTCAGATCACTTGGAGTGAGACTGGCATTATCATATTCTGGAGCTATTAGACTTGCCTTAGAATTTGAAATTTGATAATAAAATCCTAAATTATTATCGTAGAGATCAAGAATATAAGATGATGACTCTGAATAATTATGAGTTACAGATGCCTCTATATACTCAATAGGATTAAGTGCACTTGTCGCAAAGAAAAAGCTACATAAGCATATTGAAGCTAATCTCTTTAGTTTCTTTTTCATTGAATAACCTCTCCGTTAAAATAAATATTTCTAGAACAATCTATAAGTATCTTAATAATTATAACAAATTTCCAAAAAAAATTAAGTTTTTTTACTTGGTACTTTATTCCCAATTTTCAGTTTGATTTCTCCCTCATCTTTGGTCACTCGAACTTTAATACCCATTTTTTCATATCTTTCTAAAACTTTTTGAGAAGGGTGGCCATATATATTATTTATTCCAGCGCTTATTAGGCCTATATCTGGCATTACCTTCTCTAAAAAGGCCTCACTGCTTGAGCTTGCACTTCCATGATGTCCAACCTTTAATATATCGGCTTTCAAATTGTCATAATTTGATAATAAGTTCTCTTCAGTCTTAAAGCCGGCATCACCTGTAAAGAGGATTTTTGTTTCATCCTTGTATTCAAGCATGAAGACGCTGGAATAATCGTTTCTGGAATAATCGTTGCTAGAATAATCTCTATTTTGATAAACACCACTTGAATAATCGGTGCTGGAATAAGAACTAGCTGAATTTTCATTCTTTGCTCTATTCTGACTTTCTCCATCATTTGTTTCTCTGTCACTACTTGGATATAAGTATTTAAGTCTAAATTCATTGCTTAAATTTAGAAGGCTATTAGCTGATAGGTAGTAAATTGGGGTATTTGAAGCATTTGCCGCATCTATAATTAAGAGCATATTTTTATCTTGGCTGTAATCCAGGTCAGCTATAAAGATTTTCTTTATCTTAATCTTGGAATTAGGAGAAAGCAGGCTTAAATATCCGCTTATATGGTCCATATCTGAATGAGATATAAAGGCATAATCAATGCTTCTTATTCCTAAACTGAGAAGACAAGGCTCTATCTGACTTTTGGCCAAGTTTTCTATAGAAGATGAACCACAGTCTACCATTATACTTGTCTTATTGTCGCCTATCAGATGACAATCCCCCTGCCCTACATAAAGGCTTCTCATATAAGCCTTAGAATCTAAGCTAGGACCAATTTTTAGAATAAGAATAATTATGAAAAATATTGTGAGCGGAATTTCTATTCTGGATTTTTTTAATTTGAAATTGATTATTTTCAACTTGTAGAGTCTTTGAATTTTCAGACTGATAAGACAAAAGAGTAAAAGTATTGAATAGTAGATTAGCAAGGTTTTTATATCTGGTCTTATAAAATAGATTTTAAATAAATCTAGTTCTATGACTATTTTTGATAAGAATTCATAAAAAAGTAATATGTAGTGAAGGGTCGCAAGTATAAATCTAGATATGATTAGGTTAATCGGCATAAGAAGTAGACCCATAATTGCAGACAAAATACATAAGGTCATAAGAGGAATTACAATTAAATTTACTATTATTGTAATAAGTGAAGTTTGATAATAATTGTAGGCAATTAGAGGAAGTGTGCAAATGATTATGCTTAAAGATATGCTGAAAGCCTCCGTAAATCTCTTTGTAAAATAGATTAGAATCAAGGTCAGCTTCTCGCTGTGTATATAAAAGTTTTCTTTCATATTATCTAAAAGAGGGTTAATATAGGCCATTAGGACGGGTTTTAGTATTGCGATGGCACAAAGAGCAAGAAATGAAAACTGAAAGCCTACATTTAAAGCAACATAAGGATTTTCAATCAACAAAACAATAGAGGCTAGGCTTAGAGATGTCATTAAGTCCATTGAGCGGCCCAGGCTTTGGGATAAGATATATATAATACACATAAGACCGGCCCTCTTTGCTGATATAGAACCTGAAGTGATGATTAGATAGGCGGCAAGAAATATAATAGATAGGGACATTGCAGCCAGATGACTTAGGGATATTTTCTTTAAGAATTTGTAAAAGGCAAGAATTATTATACTTATATGTAGCCCCGATACTGCAAGTAGGTGGCTTATTCCAGCTTCCTGATATAATAGATATGTATCTTGGTCAAGTTGGGACTTATCAGATAAAAGAATTGTCTGCATAAGACCCGCATCTTTTTTAGATAATTCCTTATCAAGACTATTTTTGCAATATAATTTAAGCTTGTTTGCAAGGCGATAAAAAAAAGACGCATTTTCCTCTATTTCCAATTGACCATCAGCTTTTATCTTTATACTTTGGCCTTGGGAACTTGCGTATTGTCTTGGATTAAAGCAGCCTTCATTCATGGCAGGCAGTATCCTTTTTACTTCTCCCTTTACTTTCACCTTGACTCCGGCATAAAATTTGCTTTCATCAAGAAAATCAGCGACAAGTAAGCATTTGCCGAGAGGAATCTGATCAGATTTAAGGCTGATACTTGTTCCGTACTGAGTTAGTTTTATACTCTCAATCCTTCCACTAAGGCTTATGGTCCTGCCTTCAGGATAGGCTATATCTATGGTCTCGAGCGCTTTTTTGTATTGGATACTTTTGAAAATGATAAGTGTGAGAATTACTAGGAAAATGATATTTAGATAACTGAATTTATGGTCATATGAATTGATCTTTAAGAATTGAATTAAAAGAGCCAAAAGGAAAATTATTAATAATATCCAAGGTCTGTCATCAAAAAATGATATGATTAAAAGGTTAGCAGCCATTGATATGACCGCTAACCCTAAGAATGGTCGCAAATCTCATTCCCCCCTCTTATTGTCTACAATCTCCTCATTGTATTTAAAATTGACATCAAGATTTATGGTTTCTTTATAAAACTTAGCACTTTGACCGTTCACAAGGATCTTTACAGAATCGATGTTACTTAGGCTGGTTAAAGAATTAACTATAGAAAAGACTGGGATATCATTGGACACATTGACCATCTCTGTCAGGAAATTAGAACTCAGATTTACATAGCAGACACCGTTGCTGACTGTAATACTTAAGAGTTTAACATCAAGCGGGAGTGTGGCATTCATAGAATTATCTACAGGTCCTCTAATCAACTGCTCAACGATAACTTTTTCTATTGGAGTTTGTTTGCTGTAGGCGACTGTTTCGGTCTTTTTGACCAAGGCGTCACCGCTTTGATTTGCAAAATACAGATTAACATCCCTAAACTTTACGGTTGGTATTGAATCAGAGTTCTCATCAACAAAATCTTCCTCAGATTGGAGACCAATAAGACTTCCATCCTTGTATTTAGCGTCCTCCCCATCTACGTAAAAAGAAAAGTACTTTACATCATCAATTTGGCTTAAGGTTTTGATTAGTCCAGCGCGCAAAAGAAGCTCGTCAGAGTTTTTTAAGCTTTGATACTTGCTGTCAAAATAGATCAAAACCCTGTTGCCATCAATTTCTACATTGGTGACAGACAAATTATCAGGAATTAGCTGAACTATTTCATTCTCCTTGGATTTTGTTCCCAGTCTGGCAATTAGTTCCTTCACAAGGGTCTCTTTATCTGTGGTTTTTGTGTCATAATTTGTTTCAATCAGTTTTGTCGATGCCATATTTCTATAATAGACAATATAACGTCGAGCCTTCGAATTGAGACCACAAGCCCCAAGTGGAAATATTAAAGTAGAAATAAGGACTATGATTAATACTTGTCGCCAGAATGCCTTTTTGTATAAAAAAGCAGTAAGCTGATTTATAAAATTTTTTATATTATTTCTTATATTATTTCTCATAATGTTTCTCATAATATCTCTCATAATATTACTTTTCACTCTCTGTCTTTCCCTTATAAGTGAGAGGAATTCTGATGGTAAATGTTGTTCCCTCACCAAGGTTACTGTAGACTTTAATTGTACCGTGATGTAAGAGGATTATGCTTGAGACAATTGATAAACCGAGACCAGTTCCTCCAGTTTCTCTAGATCTGGCCTTATCTACACGGTAGAATCTCTCGAAAATATGGGCCTGATCTTCCTCAGAAATACCTATACCTGAATCTTCGATTCTAATAAAAAAGTACTCATAATCGGCATTCAAAGAAACATGAACCCAACCATCATTGACATTGTATTTAATCGCATTTTCAACAATATTGCTGATAACCTGGGTAATCTTTGATTCATCTACCTGAGCGATAACTGGTCTAAAACTCTCGAAAAGAAGCTCAACATTTTTCTTTTTAGCAATAGGTTTAAGTCTCTTTAAGGTCATTTCTAACATGTCATTTAGATTAGCTGATGATATATTTAGCTGAGTCGCAGCCTTATCCATCCTAACTAAACTAAGAAGATCATCAATTATCTTACTTTCACGGTCAATCTCACTTGTTATATCACCCATAAATTCCTTATACATCTCAACAGGAGCATCATCCTGCATATTTAGAGAATCGGCCAGGATTTTGATAGATGTAATAGGAGTCTTTAACTCATGAGAAACGTTTGATACAAATTCCTGTCGGCTTTGATCAAGAATTGTCGACTTATCCATTATGCTATTGAATATGCCGGCAAGTTTTCTCAGTTCAGTTTTGCCACTGACAGGTATTCTCTCGTCAGTATGACCATTTTTAATGTCAACAAGTATTTCAAAGGCCTTGATAGGCTTCTTGCTCAAGTGTCTTAAGAAGATAGAGACATGGAACATAATTACGACAATAGCCGCAATATTGGCAAAATTTATGCTTATATTTACCTTATTCTTAGGATCTATAAGTTGAGATGTGTCTTTATCCAAAAGAATAGCCCCAATACATGTATCCTTTGAGTTGATAATTGGGTATATGGCATAAATCCAATTATCCTTGCTGCTGAAATCAGAGGCACTTTTTCTTGTAGATATTGCATTAATTATGTTTGAATTTAAAATATTTTTGTCATAGTCGACGTAATATGAGTCATATATAATTTTGTAATTAGTGTCTATAATACGGACTCTAACCATATTAACAGCAGAAATTCTTAAAATATTATCAAAGACATCGTTCTCTTTAGCTCTTGTAAAATCCTCATATGAGTCAAATTCTCCTGCCAGAGTCGCTGCATTGGTTTGCACCTCAGCTAAGGCAGCATCATAGATTCCATTGCTTATAATTAACTGAGTCACAGATTTTGAAAAATAAGAAATTGTCATGACACATATAAGGATACAGATAAAAATACTAGCCTTATAAGATGTAAAAAAATTCACTAGCCTTCTTATAAAGCTATTAAATTCCTTAGTGTTAAAAGCACTATGACTGTTAAGTCTGCTAACTTTTCTTTGCTTATTTTTGACTAAAACAGATTTTTTCTTATTCTGATTACTCATTATAATAATAACCTACACCCCATCTGGTATGGACATATCTTGGAGTGCTAGGTGTCTCCTCTATTTTTTCTCTCAGTCTTCTCACATGAACATCTACAGTTCTTGCATCACCAGGATATTCCTTACCCCAAACCATCTCTAGAAGCTGGTCTCTAGAATAAGCTTTACCAGGATTTTTAACCAAAATCTCAAGAAGCTCAAATTCTTTTGTGGTTAGATTAATCTCTTTTGACTTAATGTAGAGGCTATTTGAATTAGTATCCATTTTTATATCACCAGATGTGATAATACCAGTATCTTTTTTCTCAGAATCATTTCTGTGTCTTCTGAGAATGGCCTTCATGCGGGCTTTAACCTCAAGAATATTGAAAGGTTTAGTAATATAGTCATCAGCGCCATACTCGAGGCCCATTATTTTGTCCATATCCTCACCTTTAGCTGTCAGCATGATAATAGGTACATCAGAAAATTCTCTTGTAGCCTGACATACTTCTAAGCCTGAAAGTTTAGGTAACATAAGATCAAGCAGTATTATTTCATAGGAATTATTTTTTATTTTATCAAGTGCTTCTTCTCCGTCATAAGCAGCATCTACTTCATATTGATCTTGTTCCAAACTGAATTTAAGACCTTTAACAATAAGTTTTTCGTCATCGACAACTAACACTTTTCTTGACATTACTTCACTCCTGGATTTATCTATTTTATTCTATAAATTCGTTTAATAATCTTTGTAATTTTACTATCATATCATATTATTTTGAAAACACTTAAATAGTAATTGAGTCTTTTATCTTAGCATAAGCAGCTTCTTTAATGCCACTCACATTCATAATATCCTTACATGATTTAAAAGGACCATTTTCTTTCCTGTAACTTATGATATCCAAAGCCCTGCTTTCACCGATTCCTGCAAGTTTCATTAATTCTTCCTTGCCTGCAGTGTTGATATTTATCTTTGACTGATTTGAGCTAGCCCCGTCAAATTCAAGCTGATCTTCAAGTTGAAAATTGTCTGCTTGATGAGGGATATATATTCTTGTCGAATCAGACAGATGAGCTGCAAGGTTTACTTTCTCGCAGTCTGCATCATCACTCAAACCGCCCGCAGCCTCGACTGCATCAATTATTCTCAAATCAGAATTCAAGGTATAGACACCGCTATTTACAACAGCTCCACAAACATAGACAGTACACTGACCTTGCTTATATTTAGACCTAGACTCTTTTTGATCTGACTCGCCAGGCAAGGAATTTGCCTTCGAATCAAACTTTTCAGTCATAAGCTCAGAACTATTTATTTCCTTTTGGTCAAGACTAGTCCTATTCGATATCATAAAGACAAGTCCAGATAGGACAAATACTGAGACTGCCACAAGAATCCTGATTATAATAAGCCAACCTAGGGATTTTATATAGTCGATTAGGTTATAAAAAGCCTTGAGAATCGGCCTCAGCTTTTTTAAATTAGACTTGAGAGTTTCCATAAGTCACCTCTTTAATATTAACAAATTTTTTTTCAAATACAAGTGCAAAAAGCAGGCAAATATTGTACAATTATAATAATTTTATTCAAAGATAGGAGAAAAAAAACGTGGCTAGCATGAATACTAATTCAAAAAGCAAGGCTCATAAAAAAGATAAGCTCAATATGAGCTCAAAGAGCCTTGAAGCTGCAAATGCTACAAAGTCTTCAAAGAGTTCAAAGAGTTCAAAGTCTTCAAATGACTTAAAGGATTCAAAGACTTCAAAGACTGAAAAAGAAAAGTTTAACCTGACAGAATTCCTCTTTGACACTGTAGTTGACGGAATCCCTAGCGGTAACTTTACTCTTGTGACAGCATTTTTATTACCTTTTGTCATTCTTTTAGCTCTCTATTTTCTTAGAGACATCTTCCCTTTTGGAGGAAATGTATATCTAAAAATTGATATGTATCACCAGTATGCTCCTTTCTATGCTGAATTGGCCTATAAGTTAAAGCATGGTGAGAGTTTGCTCTATACATGGGATATTGGTATGGGAACAAATTTTGTTTCACTTATGGCTTACTATCTAGTGAGTCCTATCAATTTACTTTTACTAATCTTCCCACAAAGATATGTAGTCCAGCTCATGGATGCCTTTATTACATTAAAGATTGCTGGCTCTAGCCTAACATGTGCCTACTACATTAGCAGTCATTTCAAAACAAAGAAGTTTACAGTAGCCTTCTTCGGACTCTTTTATGCCTTCTCTGGATACATTGCAGCATATGCTTGGAATATAATGTGGTTAGATTGTGTTCTCTTATTCCCACTCATAATCCTTGGACTAGAGAGACTGGTCAATGAGGGCAAATGCGTTCTCTATACTGTCAGTCTTGGTTTATGCATCCTGTCAAACTACTATATTTCAATTATGGTAGTTGGCGCAGTGATTATTTATTATCTGATTCTCAATCTTGCTTATGATTGCAAGGGAAAGAAAATCAAATATATTAAAAATTTCGGACGTTGGGCCCTATATTCTGGTATTTCTGGTGGATTTGCTGCCTGTCTAATCTTGCCTGAGATTTATACTTTCAGTCTCTCAGCATCAGCAGATCATAAGTTTCCTAAAACTCTTGAAGTATATTTCTCCGTTATGGAAACTCTTATAAGACATTTGGCCTATGTTCCAACAGAGCTGGGACTTGATCACTTCCCTAATATATACTGTGGAGTCGCTGTTTTGATCCTTATACCACTCTATATATTTGCAACTGATGTTAAACCGCTTGAAAAATTTGGTAAGCTATTATTACTAATCTTCTGTATTTTATCTTACAACCTAAATATACTTGACTACATATGTCACGGCTTACACTTCCCTAACAGCCTTCCTGCAAGACATTCATTTATCTATATCTTCTTTGTCTTGATTATGGCTTATGAGGGCTTCACCCATTTAAGGAATGTGTCAAAGCAAGCCCTAATAGCAAGTGTCTTGTTCCCTGCAATTCTTTTAGTTCTTGCAGAGCCAGAATTCTTTAGTGCAGACAAGTACAACTACAAGGTCTTTTACTACAGTGGAGGCTTCTTGCTTCTCTACTCGATAATCTTCTTCTTTTATAGAACAAGAAAGATTGCATCCAATATTCTTTTGTATGCAACTCTTTTCATAGTAATTATTGAGAGCTCACTTAACGCCCTAAATTCAAACTGGGACACAACTGATTTTAATGATTACATCTTAGATTACAATGCTGTAGCCAGCGTAACTGATACTGTTTACGAGAATGATCCTAGCTTTTACAGGATGGATAAGGTTTATGGTGCAAGGACTAAAAATGATGGAGCTTGGCATAATTACAATAGTATGTCAGTCTTTTCTTCTACATGTAACGATGGAGTGAGAAAGCTCTATCAGAACTTAGGCATGATTGGCGATACCAACTACTACGGCTATGAGGGCTCTACTCTGGTCACTGATATGCTTTTCTCTGTGAAGTACAGGATTAGCAATGAAGTCCTTGCTTCAAGCTCTTTAAGCAAGTTTACAGCAGGTTCTGACGGTGAATTTATATATCAAAATCAGTATTGCCTGCCAATCGGCTATGTAACAAAATTTGACAATGATAAGTCAATTATTTCTGATATGTATCTTGGCATAGATAACCAAAACAAGCTTGTAAACAAGCTCACAGGCGTGTCCAATGTATTCAAGTTAATGTACAGATATCCATATGAAAATGATGTGACCTTCTCTCCTACTATTAACGGTCACGTTTACATCGATTACACCAATACAGATGTTGACCTCATAGGTGCTATCATCAATGGAGAATCTTACAGCTTCCAGGATTTAAGCACAAATCCGCATGTCATCGATCTTGGCTTCCTCACAACCAGTGATCAGGTCAATATCTCTTGCGAGACAAATATGGGCTTATCTGTCTATGTTCTTGATGAGAGCGCCTTTACAGAAGCTTATAACATCCTCAACAAGAATTCTTTCAATGTTGAGAGCTACTCTACAACAAAATTCACAGGCAGTGTCAATGCTGACAATGACGGTAATTTCCTCTTCTCTATTCCTTATGACAAGGGCTGGAGAGTCGAGATTGATGGTAAAAAGGTTAGCACTTTCGCCTATCAGAACGCATTGCTAGCTTGCAATATCACAGCAGGTCAGCATAAAGTTAAAATAAGTTATGTGCCTGTTAATCTAATTTTTGGTTGTTTAATAAGCATATCTTGTATTATAATTATGTACTTGATAACAAGGTATAAGAATAAGCTAGATTCAAAGATTGAGGAAGCTTATCTTAAAATACTTGAAAAAAAAGCCTCGTCTCCATCTACTTCAGAGGAGAAGGTTGACGAGATATTAAACTCACTTGATGATTTCGATAACATCGACAACAGCGATGACGAAACAAATGAAGAAAAATAATAAAGGATTGGAGAATCACAATGAAATTATGGGGTGGCCGTTTCACTAAAGAAACAAACCAGCTAGTTAACAATTTTAACGCTTCTATCTCTTTTGATCAGAAGTTCTATCAGCAGGATATCAGAGGCTCTATCGCCCACGCTACAATGCTTGGCAAGCAGGGAATCATATCTGACGCTGAAAGCAAGCAGATTGTAGATGGCCTTGCCGGCATTCTTTCTGATATTGACTCAGGAAAGCTTCCTATCACCGACGAGTACGAGGACATCCACACATTTGTCGAGGCTACACTTATTGAGCGTATCGGCGATGCTGGTAAAAAGCTTCACACTGGAAGAAGCCGTAATGATCAGGTAGCTCTTGATATGAGACTCTACACTCGCGATGAAATCGGAGCTGTCGATGCAGAACTTAAGGAGCTTATGGAAGTTATCTTAAGAATTATGAAGGAGAATGTTGAAACTTATATGCCAGGTTTCACCCATCTTCAGAAGGCTCAGCCTGTAACTGTTGCCCACCACTTTGGTGCTTACTTTGAGATGTTTAAAAGAGATAGATCTCGTCTCTTTGATATCAAGAAAAGAATGAATTTCTGTCCTCTTGGTTCTGGTGCCCTTGCTGGTACTACATATCCACTTGACAGAGAGCTTACAGCTTCCCTTCTTGACTTTGATGGTCCTACTCTCAACAGTATGGATTCAGTTTCTGACCGTGACTACCTCATAGAGTTCCTCGATGCTCTCTCAATTATCATGGTTCATCTCTCAAGATTTTCCGAGGAGACAATCATCTGGAATTCTAATGAGTACAAGTTTATTGAGCTTGATGATGCTTATTCTACTGGTTCAAGCATTATGCCACAGAAGAAGAATCCTGATATTGCTGAACTTGTAAGAGGTAAGACTGGTAGAGTTTATGGTTCTCTCATAAGTCTTCTCACTACAATGAAGGGAATACCTCTCGCCTATGACAAGGATATGCAGGAGGATAAAGAATTATCCTTCGATGCTATCGATACTGTTAAGGGCTGTATCAGCCTTTTCAAGGGTATGATAGACACTATGAAGTTCAATAAGGAGAGAATGGAAGACAGCGCAAAGAAGGGCTTTACAAATGCTACTGATGCAGCTGACTACCTAGTTCGTAAGGGAGTTCCTTTCCGTGATGCCCACGGTATTGTAGGTCAGTTAGTTCTTCTCTGTCTTGATAAGCAGATTTCTCTTGATGAGTTGCCACTCGATGAGTACAAGAAAATTAGCGATGTTTTCGAAGAGGATGTATACGAAGCTATCAGTTTAAAGACTTGTGTTGAGAAGAGACTTACTATCGGTGCTCCAGGACTTGACGCAATGAATAAGGTTATTGCTATATATGATGACTATATGGCTAACAACTAATAGAATAGTATCACTATAATTAGTATTTGTCAATTAACTTTAGTCTTTTGATATGTATAAATAAAAAGAATGAGCTTACTAAATGTAAGCCCATTCTTTTTTTATATTCTTTTTTTATATTAAGTTGATCTAGCCTAGAATATATAGCCTAGTAATAAGCGCTTAATTCAGCATGATATTGTCTTTAAAAGCTTACGCTTATTTGGTCTTTATTTTAGTACCCTTGGCATCTCTGTGGCTAGTTTTCATCGAGGTCAGATTTACACTCTTTCCTGCATACTCAATGCTAAGCTCATCGCTCTCATTAATCATATAGACATCAGATATAGAGTCGTCTTTGCCAAGCTTTATGCCTCTGACACCCACAGCATTTTTCTTCTTTTCAGGAATTGAATCGAGTCTGAACTTAAGGAAAAAACCATCTTGAGTCTGCAAAATAAGAAGCTTATCACTAAATATCAGGTTTTCTTCGCTGATACTTCCATCTAGATTAAACTTTGAGAAAGACTCAACTTTGACATCTGTCTCATAGATTTCAGCAATAAGGTCATTTTCTAGCAGTTTAGTGGCTGCTATAGTCTTTTTAGAAGCATCAAACTCTTTAGTGTCAACAATCTTTAACATACCCAACTTGGTGACAAAGAGTAACTTTTTGCCTTCTAGTTTCTTAGCAGTTGAGAGGAATATGATTCTTTCTCCGCTAGAGTCATAGTTTCCAAGATTATCAATAGGAACTCCCTTATCTCTAAACTTGTTAGTGAAAGGAATACTCATAAGCTTAATCTGATGCATAAGACCATTATCAGTAAAGATTACAATTTTGTCTGTGTTCATACATGTAAAGACATACTTAAAATCGTTGAGAATTGCTGTCTGATTACGCTCATAAGCCGCAGTATCAATAGTTTTAGCATATCCAAAGCGGTCCATAATAAAGACTACTTCCTGCTCTCCTATCTCCTTCTCAACAAAGACTGCTTTGCTTGAGTTTTCAATCAGAGTTCTTCTCTCAACAGCAAATTCTTTCTTGATATCTCTCAAGTCTTTCTTAATCAGTTTCATCATAGAAGATTTATTCTCAAGAATATCCTTGTATTCAGCAATTTTTTGAAGACAGTCCTCATATTCCTTCTTAAGGGCATCTATTTCAAGTCCAATCAACTTGTAAAGTCTCATCTCTAAGATAGCAGTGGCCTGTTTCTCGGTAAAGTTAAGTTTTGAGGCCTCAAGTCTAGACTCCTGGCTCTTAAACTTAATACCCTCACAATTGCCGTTGATAAGACAATCTTTAGCCATTTTAAGATTTTTACTTCCTCTTAGTATCTCTATAATGAGGTCGATACAGTCACAAGCTCTAATCAAACCTTCCTTTATCTCTTTCTCGGAAAGCTTTGATGCAAGCAATGTCTTGTATTTTCTACTTGTGAGCTCAACATGGAAGTCAACATGATGCTTGATAATGTCATAGAGGCTAAGAGTCTCTGGCTTACCATTGACGATAGCTAACATATTCATGCCAAAGGTGTCTTCAAGTTTAGTCTTTGAGTAAAGTAGATTCTTTAAATTTTCTATATCTGCATTCTTTTTGACTTCTATGACAATTCGAATGCCTTCCTTAGATGACTCATTGGACACATCTGTGATATCTGTTGTCTTTCTTGAATCAACTAAATCAATTATGTCTGAGATAAATTTACCAATTCCAGCACCAATCATGGTATATGGAATTTCAGTAATGACAAGCCTATCCTTTTCGCCTTTCTTTTTAGCTGGCTCAAATTCAATCTTACCTCTGACCTTAATCTTACCATTACCGGTCTTATAGATATTTGTAAGCTCATCCTTGTTAATTACAATACCACCAGTTGGGAAATCAGGGCCAGGTGCAATGCTCAAAAGCTCTTCAACACTGATTGAAGGTTTGTCTATATAAGCACAGACAGCGTCAACAATCTCTCCCAAGTTGTGAGGGGCAATATTGGTTGTCATACCAACAGCAATACCATCAGCACCATTTACAAGCAAGTTTGGAACTCTTACAGGAAGTACTTCTGGCTCTTTCTCAGAGTTATCAAAGTTAGGCACAAAGTCTACTGTATCAAGATTTAAATCTTTCAGATAGACTTCCTGAGTAAACTTTTTAAGCTTAGCCTCTGTGTATCTCATAGCAGCGGCACTGTCGCCTTCTATTGAGCCGAAGTTACCGTGGCCATCAACCAAAGCCATACCCTTTTTAAAATCCTGAGAGAGGACAACAAGAGTTTCATATATTGAGCTATCACCGTGGGGATGATACTTACCCATGGCATCGCCGACTATACGAGCAGATTTCCTGTGAGGCTTGTCATAGTTGAGTCCCAACTGATCCATAGCATAAAGGACACGTCTTTGAACCGGCTTTAAACCATCTCTCACATCAGGAAGAGCCCTGGCTGTAATAACACTCATAGAGTAGTCGATATAAGACTTCTGCATGAGTTCTGAGTATTCTGTTCTTACTATATTTTCCGACATATTAAAACCTTCTTGTTTGATATTTAGGCATCTATCTGAGCTTCATCAGCGTGATTGTAGATAAATTCTCTTCTTGGTGCTACATCAGTGCCCATAAGCATAGATGTGATGTCTGAAGCCATCTTTGCATCCTCAATCTCAATTTGCTTTAAAAGCCTTGTCTCAGGGTTAAGAGTTGTCTCCCAGAGCTGTTCTGGATCCATCTCTCCTAATCCCTTGTATCTTTGCAGGGCAAATGTTGACTCTGCATGATCTTTCCTGTAGTTATCAAGAGCTTTGTCATCAAAAAGATATGTGACAGGATCAGAGCCATCTTTTGGCTTCTTCTTAAGTTCAGCCCTATAAAGAGGAGGTGTTGCTATATATACATGACCATCATTTATAAGGTCTGGCATAAATCTATAGAAGAATGTAAGTAAAAGGGTATCAATGTGAGCACCATCGACATCGGCATCGGTCATGATGATGATTTTGTTGTATCTCAATTTTGAAATATCAAAGTCATTGCCATAGCCTTCAAGGAAACCACAGCCAAAAGAATTAATCATAGTTTTGATTTCAGCATTAGCTAATACCTTATCAATACTTGCTTTTTCGACATTTAGAATCTTACCTCTGATAGGAAGAATAGCCTGAGTCTTTCTATTTCTAGCTGTTTTTGCTGAGCCTCCGGCAGAATCACCCTCTACGATAAAGACTTCGCACTCACTGGCATTCTTAGATTCACAGTTGGCAAGTTTGCCATTGCTGTCAATTGAGAATTTAGGCTTGCTTAACATGTTAGTTTTAGCCTTCTCCTCAGCATGTCTTATCTTGGCTGATTTTTCAGCACAAGCAATCACAGACTTTAAAGAGTCTAAGTTTCTGTCAAAGTAAAGCTGAAGCTCATCACCAGTTATTGAGCTGACAATGACACCTGCATCAGGGTTATCAAGTTTAGTCTTAGTCTGGCCTTCAAATCTAGGATCTGGATGTTTAACTGCAACTATTGCAGTTAAGCCATTTCTCACATCAACTCCTGTGAAGTTGCCATCTTTTTCTTTGAGTATTCCCAAATCTCTGGCATACTGATTTACAATCATGGTAAGTTTCTGCTTGAAACCTGTTATGTGCGAGCCACCTTCCTGGGTATAGATATTGTTACAGAAACCAAGGATATTTTCCTCAAACTCGTTAACATACTGGAATGCGACTTCAACCTCAATATTGTCCTGCTTTTTCTTAAAGTAAACAGTGTCTGTCACACTCTCTTTGCCATGGTTTATATCTCTTACATAGGCCTTAATACCGTCATCCTCATGAAAGATAAGATCTTCTGGCTCAGATTTTCTCAAATCATGGAATTCTAAGGTGAGTCCAGGATTGAGATAGGCTGTCTCATGCAGTCTACTCTTGATTGAATCTGCCTTAAATACTGTCTTTTCAAAGATTTCAGGATCAGGCAGGAAGGTTACTTTTGTACCTGTATCCTTCTTTGCACAGCTGCCACACTCGGTAAGCTTAGTTATTGTCTTACCTCTCTCATAGCGCTGCTTATAGACTTTTCCATTTTGATGAATCTCAACTTCAAGCCATACAGATAAAGCATTAACTACAGAAGCACCTACTCCGTGTAAGCCGCCTGAAATCTTATATACATTGTCTGTAAACTTTCCACCTGCATGTAAGACGGTAAAAACTACCTCTACAGCTGGAATGCCTGCTTTTGGATGAATACCTACAGGGATACCTCTTCCGTTATCCTTTACTGTAGCTGTTCCATCAGCATTTAAAGTTACACTTATATTAGAGCAGAAACCAGCAAGATGCTCATCCACAGCATTGTCCGCAATTTCATATATAAGATGGTTTAAACCTCTTGTACCGACACTACCGATATACATGCCAGGACGCAATCTTACAGCTTCAAGTCCTTCTAGAATAGAAATACTCGATGCATCATAACCACTTGCCATAATTCCTCCATCACTTGTCCATAAACTTTACTGAGTAAGTCTTAATAGTATTGATATCAAGTGATGAAAAGGCTTCATCGTTGACATCAAGATATATTCCAGCCTCAATAGGCTCAAATTCCTCATTAAATTTTGCTATCTTCTTTTTCTCTAAGAGAGTTGTCTTATTGGCCTCTGTCTGAGCCTTATTGTTATCGCTATTGCACTTGATGATATAAAACTTTCCAGCTACTTCAACTATGTCGCTGGTCTCACCAGTTTTGAGCTTGTAGGCAGCATCTTCAAATTCTTTTTCCATCTCACCGCGTCTAAGCTCAGCCTCGTAGTTATTGCCATTGTACTCCTTGGCTACCACATAAAAGATTTCACCAGAAGCAATTCTTTGCTTAGCCTTCTGTATTCCCTCTAAAGAATCTGCGCAAATATACTGAATATTTATAACACGAGCTTCATCAGCACTGATTTCAAAGTTGTACTTATCTGAAAATAACTGGTATACATTCTCAGAAGTAGCATAAGCCTTGTAGAGTTCTGTAATACTTTCCTTATCAACTCCCAAGGCTGAAGCCTCAGAACTAGTAATTGAAGATATATATGCTGAAGCCTTGTTAGCTGACTCCATCTCTTGATCTCTTGTGAGAACGATGCCGTTTTCTTTAGCATATATATTCATTGCAGCAAGTCTTAGCATCTTAGTTCTCACCTGGTTTACAGCGTAATCCTTGAAGCTTATATCTCCTAAGCTTTCTTTAAAGATATCATCTCCAAAGAGATTTTGATAATCCGACTTTGAGTCAGACAGGAGGACCTTAGCCTGGCCAGTAGTGAATTTTAAATCTTTTGTCTTGATTACTACATCAGCCTGCTTGCCATTAGTTATATAAAACCATTTGCCGTTATACTTGTATCCCACATATGCCAGGAGTCCAATGCAAATCAGCAGTGAAATTGTCAAAAGAAGCTTGAGTTTTTTCTTTCTCATAATTTATTCCCCATAAATTTTATTTAATTTTGTTAAGCAAAATAGCACAACATACCTATTATACAGGCCATAATGAATTTTAGCAAGGAAAAAAGCAAATGTATGTTCGTTTATCACTTGTGATATGGCTCATTGTTGATTATTCTAAATGCTCTGTAAATCTGTTCTAAAAGAATGACTCTCATAAGCTGATGAGGAAAGGTCATCTTTGAGAAAGAAAGGCTCATATCAGCCCTTTTCATAACCTGGTCAGAAAGGCCTAGTGAACCACCAATTACGTAAGTGATTTGACTTGTACCACTTAAGGTCAGACTGCTAATCTTTTTGGCATGTTCCACTGAATCAAGCATATCTCCTTTTATGGCAAGGGCAATGACAAATTCACTGTCACTGATATGACTAAGAATTCTATCACCCTCTTTGTTTTTGATAAGTTCTTCCTCATGCTTACTCGCTCCTTCCGGAGTCTTTTCATCTGCCACTTCAACAATGCTTAAATTACAGTACTTACTAAGTCTTTTGCTGTACTCAGCTATGGCCTGAACATAGAACTTTTCCTTAACTTTTCCTGGTGCAACTATTTTTACTTTCATAAAATTCCTCTTTCAAGATAAGCCTTAATGCTGTCGCTAACTTTACTACATTCATGGTTGGCACATTCCTTAACCTTGGGATCAGCCTTCTCCATTGCAAAAGAATATGCTACTTCCTTAAACATCTCCACATCATTAAAGTTGTCACCGAATGCCATACACTCCTCAGGCTTCAAATTTAGCCTTTCTTGCACCTTCTTAATTGCAACTCCCTTATTTACGCCCTTAGCCATAAAGTCGCAATATAGGTCTCCTGAGACCGTACAGGCAGCATATGAGCCAAAAGTCTCCATAAAGTGATCTTTAGAGTGCTCTATTCCAGACAAGTCACATATGGCAATTTTTACAATGTCTTCTTTAATCTCATGGAAATCCCTGATTATATTCACGTCATACTTTACAACCTCAGTCATACGCCTCTTGTAAGTCTCTGTTTTAGGGCTGATATAGGCTGTGTTTACGCCACTGACTAAAAGCTCACAATTTTTGACCTTGAGAACATCGTCTATTATATCCATGGCAAGATCGTGATCTAGGACGGCCTTATGAATTATTTCATTGTGGTAGGTTACCATAGCTCCATTTTCCGCGATTGTCAGCATCTGATCTGAGAGCTTGCCAAAGAGCATACGCAGTGAAGCTGTCTGTCTTCCGCTGGCCGCGGCAAATATTATTCCCGAATCTAAGCATCGCTTTACAGTGAAAAGTGTATCTGCATCTACGCTTTGCGCTCCATTAAGGAGGATTGTGCCATCCATGTCACTTGCAATAAATTTAATCATTGATAACTCCCAAATTCTTAAGCTCCTGATAAAGTCTAGCTACAGGCAGACCAACTATGTTGTCGTAATTACCCTCGATACCTGCAACATACTTGCCAAATATTCCCTGAATACCATAAGCACCAGCCTTATCATAAGGCTCATTGCTTGAAATATATGCCTCTATCTCCTTGTCAGACAATTTCACAACATTTACCTTGCTTGTCTCATGAAAGCTATGAGGGCCATCCTCCATAATAAGGCAGACACCAGTGTGGACAAAATGACTTCTCCCAGAGATAGACTCTATCATTAGTCTGGCTTCTTCCTTGTTTTTTGGCTTGCCAAGTATCTTGCCATCAAGCTCAACTACAGTATCTGAACCAATTATTACATAAGGGCCTGTCAAAGACTCTTTTATGTCTTCATAGACACTCAAAGCCTTTATTTTAGCCAATTCCTCAACTAAAATTTCCGGCGATTTTTTTTCAATATTTTCATCTGCATCGCTGACAATCACCTCGAAATCGTCAAATATCTCTTTTAAGAGTTCTTTCCTTCTAGGCGAGCCAGAAGCAAGAATAAGTCTATATTCCATTTTTTCACTCCCATATCCAAAACTAAGGGCATCCTCGAGTCAACGAAGATGCCCTTATAATTATATTAGCTTATGTCAAGTATTAGTCTTCTAAGCTTCTGTTCATAGCAGATACTAAAGCGTCGATTGAAGCACGGATAATATCGTGATCAATACCAACACCATAATAGTCCTTATCACCAGCATTGATACCCACATAGGCGATAGCGCTGGACTCTGAACCCTTATTGTTGAGTGTGTGCTCCTCATAACAGTTGATATTGCAAGGCTTTCCAAAGAAGTTGCTGAGTGCAATACTTACAGCATCAAGACGACCGTTACCCTTTGCTGTAACTACTTCTTCCTTACCATCTTTGACAATATTTACTGATGCCTCGATTCCATCAACCTGTTTGAAATGAACACCATCAAGCTTAAATACTGGAGTATGGTTCTTGTATCTCTTCTCAAAGATTTCAAGTACTTCAGCTGGTGAGAGCTCCTTATGTGCATTGTCAGATACATCTTTTACTGCGTATCCTAAATCTTCTCTCATCTTCTTTGGTATAAGCATACCGTAATTGTGCTCAAGTACATATGCAACTCCGCCTTTACCAGACTGACTGTTAATACGGATAACATCTGAATCATAAGTACGTCCGACATCTTCAGGATTGATTGGAAGATATGGAACTGTCCAAAGATCTGGATTATTTTCAATTCTATAATGCATGCCCTTTGAAATGGCATCCTGGTGAGATCCAGAGAAAGCTGCAAATACAAGCTTGCCACAGTATGGACGACGATCATCGATTGTCATCTGTGTGAGCTTCTCAAATGTAGAAGCAAGTTCAGGCATATTAGAAAGGTTGAGTTCTGGGTCAACACCGTGAACATAGAGGTTCATGGCAAGTGTTACAATATCTACATTTCCAGTTCTCTCACCGTTGCCAAAAAGTGTACCCTCAATTCTATCAGCACCTGCAAGTAATCCAAGCTCTGCATCAGCAACACCTGTTCCGCGGTCATTGTGTGGGTGAAGGCTTAAGATTACATTCTCACGGTTGTGGAAGTTTTTAGACATATACTCAACCTGTGAGGCAAATACGTGAGGTAACGACATCTCAACAGTTGCAGGAAGGTTGATTATACACTTATTGTCGCTTGTAGGCTCCCAAATATCAATTACAGCGTTACATACTTCGAGGGCATATTCTGGCTCAGTACCAGTAAAGCTCTCTGGGCTGTACTCAAATGAGAAGTTACCGCCATCTTCAAGGGCAAGCTTCTTTAAAAGCTTTGCGCCTTCAATAGCAATCTGCTTAACTTCTTCTTTTGACTTCTTAAATACCTGCTCTCTCTGAGCAACTGAAGTCGAGTTGTAGACATGAATTACTGCCTTAGGAGCTCCCTTTACAGCCTCGAATGTCTTCTTAATGATATGCTCTCTAGCCTGTGTGAGAACCTGAATTGTTACATCTTCAGGAATCATATTGTTATCGATAAGTGTTCTTAAGAATTCATACTCAGTCTCTGAAGCTGCTGGAAAGCCTACCTCAATTTCCTTAAATCCTACTGCTACGAGCATTTTAAAGAACTCAATTTTTTCATCGAGTCCCATTGGCTCGATTAAGGCCTGATTACCGTCTCTGAGATCAACTGAGCACCATGCTGGAGCCTTATCAATATACTCCTTCTTTGTCCACTCGTTGCACTCTACTGGTGGTAAAAAATAACCTCTCTTGTACTGTTTAAAATCAAACATAAATTCCTCCTTCTGTCCGCTAGCCTGATTCTTTTATTTATGATTAGAGTTGACTCTAGCCAAACAAATATGCCCGGCTCTGCTTCGCACAAAAAAATCTTTCATCTCTTAAGTCGGCGACTTAAGAGACGAAAGATTTTTATCTCACGCGTTACCACTCTTATTCACGAAAATCGTGCTCTCATCGGATACGGACCTGTCTTGTCTTATACCCTGCCCCTGTAACGGAAGGCTTACCGTCTGCACCTACTTAATTTCAGGCAGCTACTCCAA
>Ga0326512_10000011_pt1 | contig 161196 bp, 162 predicted proteins | sample 1_2617_0518_D_FD_203652 | JGI IMG/M metagenome (GOLD analysis project Ga0326512, IMG submission 203652) | Bovine rumen microbial communities from UC Davis, California, United States - 1_2617_0518 | ecosystem: Host-associated > Mammals > Digestive system > Stomach > Rumen | place: USA...
GGCTGTGGTTATTGCCTTTCTTAAAACGTCAAAGCGTTAGGAGGCCATAGACTAATCCACAGCGTCTGTGAGCATTATAAGACCTTGATGAGGGTTTATAAAAACTACAAATCTAATAATACGAGGAGGTATAAGCGTGAAGAAGATTCAAAAGACAAAGAAGGGTTTCACTCTTGTAGAAATGGTGCTCGTTATTGCCATTATCGTTATCCTTGCTGCTATACTTGTTATCGGTATTACGAAGTACATTAACGCAGCTAAGCAGGCTCAGGCATCACTTTCAATGCACGACTCATCTATCGGTGAAGTTAACAGTGCTATTTCTGCTAATACAGATCTCAACTTGGGTACAACAATCTGATTGGTTTATTTTAGCTAATAAAAAGAGGAGAACTCAGTTCTCCTCTTTTTTATGAATATGCATTGCCGGCACTCAAAAACTCAAACAATATTCTTTATTCCCTCGCATATTCTTCTGGCTACCAACGGGTTATTCATCGTATAGAGATGGATGCCTGAGATGTTGCTGGTAATCAGGTCGATTATCTGACTTAAGCAGTAGGACATGCCGGCATCGAAAAGAGCTTCCCTGTTATCTTCGTAGCGGGCGATTATCCTCTGGAATCTTGCGGGAAAAGATGCATTGCAGAGCGATACCATTCTCTTGATCTGCGCCGCATTTATTACAGGCATAACGCCCGGAATAACGGGTACGTCGATCCCCGCTATCTCACATTCCTCGTGGAAACGATAGAAGATATCGTTGTCGAAGAACAGCTGCGACAGGAGAACTTCCGCACCTGCATCGACCTTTTTCTTGAGACTCTTGATCTCGGAGACAGTGCTTGGTGATTCGGGATGGCACTCCGGATAACATGCACCCAGAAAGCAGAAATCGTTTTTGTTCTTGAGATAAGTTATGAGATCAGTCGAGTGTTTGAAATCATCCTTGGCGCTGACATTGGGATTCGGGTCACCGCGGAGCGCCAGGATGTTCTCTATTCCTTCGTCCTTTAATACTTTCGCGAACTCGTCGATCTCATTCTTGTCGTAATGAAGACATGTGAGATGTACCACAGGTTCGATGTTGTATTCATACTTGATCTTCTTTGCAAGCTCGATAGTCCTGTTGCAGTTGGACGATCCGCCTGCACCGAAGGTCACGCTGATGAAGTCAGGCTTGAGCTCGGCCAGGACTTCGAGAGTATCGTCGATGTTCTCGAGTTCGGCATCTTTCTTGGGCGGAAAGATCTCGAAAGAAAGACTTCTTTTATTCTTGTAAACCTGTGATACTTTCATGTTTTATCCTCTTATCTGTTTTGCGGCAGCCACGAGATTTGTAAGGCTCTTTACTGTCTCTTCATTTCCTCTTGTCTTGAGTCCGCAGTCGGGGTTGACCCAGAGCTTTGAATCTTCGATCTTGGCTCTCATCTTTGTAAGAGCTGCGACGATCTCTTCGACTGAAGGAACGCGGGGGCTGTGAATGTCGTAAACGCCCGGTCCGACTTCTGTCTTGAAATTGTTCTCCTTGAGCGAATCAAGGATCTGGAGGTCTGAACGTGATGCCTCGAAAGTGATGACATCGGCGTCCATTGCATCGATCGCGGGAATGATGTCCGTGAATTCGCTGTAGCACATATGCGTGTGGATCTGAGTCTCTGGCTTTACTTTGCTGTGAACGAGTCTGAATGCGGGGATCGCGAAATCGAGATACTCGCTGTACCAGTCGGACTTTCTTAAAGGGAGCTTTTCTCGGAGTGCGGCCTCGTCGATCTGGATGATGTTTATGCCGTTAGCTTCAAGGTCAAGGACCTCATCTCTTATTGCAAGTGCAATCTGGAGAATGCTCTCCTTGATGGAGATATCTTCTCTCGGGAAAGACCAGTTGAGGATAGTAACGGGTCCTGTGAGCATGCCTTTAACGGGCTTATCTGTGCAGCTCTTTGCGTACTTCGACCACTTGACCGTGATAGGTGCTTTTCTTGAGATGTCGCCCCAAATGATCGGCGGCTTGACGTTACGTGTGCCGTAGGACTGGACCCATGCCTTCTCTGTGAAGACATAGCCGTTCAGATTCTCGCCGAAGTACTCGACCATGTCGTTACGCTCGAATTCGCCGTGAACGATAACATCAAGACCGATCTGCTCCTGGAGCTTTATGCATTCTGCGATCTTCTTTTTGTTGAATGCAACATATTCTTCACTGGTGATGTTGCCCTTCTTATAGTCCTGTCTGTTCTTTCTGACATCGGATGTCTGAGGGAATGAACCGATGGTTGTTGTCGGGAACAAAGGAAGCTTTAATGCTTCTTTCTGGATCCTTTCCCTCTCCCCGAAAACAGGGAGTCTTACATAATCCTCATCCTTAATGGATGCAACGGCATGTTTAACTTCCTTGTCTTCACTGTTTACGCGGCCTTCAAAGAGATCCTGATTCTTAATAAAATCAGGATCACTGTTGTAGTCCTTATCGAAAAGGGATGCGATCTCATTTAACTCGGTGAGCTTTTCTTCGGCGAATGCGAAATGTTTTTTGTAGTCTTCAGCAAGCCCCGTCTCGCTCTCGAGTGAATAAGGAACATGGAGAAGTGAGCATGATGTGCTCAGCACGATATCCGATGCATTGATGCCCTTAAGAGTCTCAAGTGTTTTCTTGTAATTATTTCTCCAGATATTCTTACCGTTAACAAGTCCCGCGAAGAGGATCCTGCCTTCCGGAAAACCGTTCTCCCGGATAAGTTCAGATGTCTTTCTGCCCTCGATAAAATCAAGTCCGATACCGTCAAAATCAAGTGCCGTAACCTGTGTATAGATATCTCTGATATCGCCGAAATATGTCTGAAGGAAGATCTTTGCACCGTTCTTATTTGAAAGGATCTTACTGTATATCTCATTGAAAAGTGCGATGTCATCAGAGCTCAGATCTCTTACAAGATATGGCTCATCAAATTCGATATAGCCTGCACCCTTTGAAGCAAGAACTGATACAAGCTTTACATATTCTGATGTAAGTGAATCAGACACGTCAGCGATCTTTTTCGCGCCTGTGAACCTTGCAAGTTTTAAGAATGTGAAAGGTCCAGTGACGGCAACTTTTGTGTCGATACCGAGTGCTTTTGCTTCAAGGAATTCATCGACGGGCTTTGTGCCTGTGAGCTTTATCTCCGTGTCATCGTCGATCTCCGGAACGAGATAGTGGTAGTTGGTGTTGAACCACTTCTTCATTGCGAGAGCTTTGACATTGCCGTGATCGCCCTGATATCCTCTTGCCATTGCGAAATATGTACCAAGATCTGAAAGGTTCAGATCCTTATATCTTTGAGGGATGATATTGAAAATAAAAGCCGTGTCGAGCACGTTGTCGTAGAATGAAAAGTCGTTGGATGAGATGTATGTGATGCCTGCTTTCTGCTGGCTCTCCCAGTCTGACTTTCTGATGTTCTTTGCGGTAAGAAGAAGTTCGCCTTCTCCGATCTCGCCTCTGAAAAACTTCTCTGACTCAAACTTGAGTTCCCTATCTTTGCCGATCCTCGGATAACCGATAACTGATGTATTCATGTAATGCCTCCGTGTTTTTGCAATTGTTAATGGAATGGAGTATATGCCTACCATTGCAATAGGTAAAATACAAAAAGGCATTGCTTGGTTATAGATTTTGTCTATGGCAAGTGTTAGAATCAAGATTATTCCTATCAGGAGGATATGAGCATGACACTTAAACAACTGCAATATCTGGTAACCGTTTCCGAAGAAGGAAACATAACGAGCGCAGCAAAGAAGCTGTTCATCGCTCAGCCGAGCCTGACATCCGCGATCCATGAGCTTGAGAGCGAATTCGGAATCACTGTTTTCGCAAGGTCGAACAAAGGAATAAAGCTCACTTCCGAAGGCGAAGAGTTCCTGGGCTACGCAAGGCAGGTCCTTGAGCAGACCAAACTCATCGAGGAAAGATACACCGGCAAAGAGACAGGCAAACTCAAATTCTTCGTGTCGTCCCAGCACTATTCATTCGCCGTCGAAGCGTTCGTAGAACTGCTTAAAAGGAGCGGTGCCGACAAATACGAATTCCACATGAGAGAGACGCAGACGTTCAACATCATTGATGATGTCGCTCACTTAAGGAGCGAGATTGGAATCCTCTACTTAAATAAGTTCAACGAGGAAGTAATAAGAAAGACCCTTAAAGACAATAACTTAACCTTTACTCCCCTTTTCAAAGCCGAGCCGCATGTTTTCCTGGGCAAGAATTCGCCTCTGGCAAAGAAGAGATCCATCACGCTCGAAGACTTGAAGCCCTATCCGAGACTTTCATACGAACAGGGAAGCCACAACTCTTTCTACTTCGCCGAAGAGATCCTGAGCACAGTTGACTGCGACAAGGAGCTCGTTGTCCTTGACCGTGCAACGCTGTTCAATCTGCTGATAGGTCTTAACGGATATACGATCTGCAGTGGCGTTATCAATGAGGAACTGAACGGACCGAACATCATTGCTAAGAAGTTGAAAGTCGATGACTACATGGAGATCGGTTACATAATCCCGAACTCTATACACCCGTCGCACCTGACATCGGAATATATAGATATACTGAAGTCCCTGACGCATCCGAAAAAGAAATAAAAACGGCTTTGGCAAGACGCCTAAGCCGTTGATCAGAATCATTAATCTGACAGGATAAAACCTGTGATCAGACCGGCGGAGCGTACTTTGACTGACCGCAGTTGCCGCAGAAGTTATAAGCGGTAAGAGCGCCGCATCTCGGACAATACCAGGAGTTCACGACAGGTCTCTGTCTTCCGCACTTGGGGCAGAAATTCAGATAATTCGAAGAACCGCATGCGCATGTCCAGCTGCCTGCAACCTGAGGCACATAAACCGTCTGCATGCCGTCTGACAATGTGACGATGCAGAAGTCTTTGCGGGATGCCCTGATAACCGTGATGACCGATACGACAAACATCGCGATAACAAATGCAATCCAGATAAGGAAGCTGACACCCATTGCGAGTCCCGAATCAGATACTCCCGCAACGAAAAGTACTGCATCGTAAATGCCGTGCATCAGGATAGGAACGAATATCGACAGAAGGAAGAACAATGCGCACTTGCCCTTCTTGCCGGTGAGCGATGCATACTTGGCCTTGCTGTAGAAATAACCCATGAATACCGCATAACAGGCGTGACCCGGAACAGCTACGAGCATACGTAGGATTGCTGTAAGGACACCGTTGCCCATAAAGACGTAGCCGATGTTTTCGAGAGCGGCAAAACCCAAAGATACGAAAACAGCATAAACGAGCGCATCGTAACTGTAATTGAAGTTTTTGTTCTTCCATGTCATGAGCCTTAAGACTATGAATTTGCCGAGCTCTTCACACGGCGCTACTATCAGCATTGCACTCAGAGCCTGAGCGAGCGCGGAATCGGAATCAAAGATGCCGCCCAGGATCGCATCACCTGCAAGTTCGCCGACTATGGCCGTAACTGTCGTTGCCATACCGAGGAAGAACAGAGCGATCAGAAAGCCGAACGGTTCCTTCTCTTTCTTGTCGTTGAAGTAGATGAACATCAAAAGTCCTACAACAGGGACCAGTGCCAATAGTGTCAACATAATGCTTTCTCCTAATAATAAACTGACATCAGAAGCTGATCCTGATCAGGGGTCTTACAGAAAACTCCATATCCTGAGATACTTCCGCGGACATCCTTCCCATATTGAAAGCGATGCCGTTACCATTCACTCCATTGATATCACTCAGCCAGAATGTATCCACGATCTTCCGGTTGGCAGGCAGGACCTCATCTTCAAGTTCAGTATGCTCTGCATAGAATGCCAGAGTATATCCTGTATAGAGATTATTCCTGAATTCTCTGTCATTATGGAACAGATCGTTCAGCGCATCTCTGGAAATGAGGGATACCGATCCGCCGTTATCAAAAGCCACGAGTTTTTTCTGCTGTTTTGAATCAAATGCATCATTTACAAAATCATCGTTCAGCCAGTCATAAAGCGCAGTATCCTCAAAAGAATCCGCCCCGTTACTGTCCATCTTCATGTCGTCGATTGCATATCTGCTTAACACAGTCAGACCGTCTTTATCCTTATCGATAACATACCACTCCAAAGGTTCACCCGAATAAGAACCGAATGTAACTATGTCATCCTTCCTTATATCGTCACGCGAAAAAGACACCTTGTATTCAACATTGATTACCGGTCTTACTCCGACATCCTCGGCATCAAATTCATGATTTCCAAAACCGGTATTACCGCTGACATCACCTAATGTCAGAACGAACGGTCTGCTGTACGGTCCGTCAACTGTACTTGCCGCAGAAGCTTCCGCCACATCTCTTGACCAGTAGATGCATGAATCTTCCGACATGATTATGTCCTTATCTTTCGCATATCCGGTAGGCTCGCATGCAGAATCTTCACGCTGCATCCTGTACGGAACATATGACATCAGATATACCTTATCGGTCAGAAAACGGGTGTTGCCGTAAATATTGAAATACGGTGTATCAGCGATCATCTTCTGTTCTGATTTTGAGAAGGCCTCATTATAGAAATCCTCATTCAGCCATTTCCTGAGCGAGCAGTCTTCCCATGTGCTTTCGCCGTCTTCGTCAAAAGGCACGCAGTCGATGACATACTTGCTCCTGAGCTCAACTCTGACCTTTCCTTCATCTACAAGGAAATTCCTGCCTGCAACTTCCCACTCGATAGCCTCGCCCTGATATTTTCCGAACTTGATATCACTTCCGACACGGAGATCCATCTTGTCAAACTTTTTGCTGCATCCAGCGAAGACACCGACTGCCATGACCGATGCCATGATCAATGAAACTGCTTTTTTCATGCTATTCCCCCTTTTTCCTGTGTCTCAAATATCAAAATTATCTGAAACTGCGGTCAATTATACCAACAAAAAGGACAAAATACCCGTAAATGTACATAAATAATTTATATATAGTTAATCGCGTATGAGTGAGTATTTATGCACACCATGTTAGAATAGTAAAAAGTCCGGCGAAGGAAGGGCGATCTATGCGGCTTAGTGCAACAATCGTTTTCTCCATATTGGTACTCGCGCTTCTTGTTTGTATGGTTATCGCCAGGAAATCCAAGAAGCCGATCGGCAACGCCCTTTCGTTCCTTCTGGCCGGACTCACCATTCCCGTTCTCGGCAGTCTGATCCTTACAGTCTCATATACTTTGACGCCCGCACTTTTAGGTTATTACACCTACTTTCTCGGAATGGATGCCGCCATTTATTCGCTATGGTATTTCACTCATGTCTATTGTGAGATCGGCAAGCCTAAAAAGGCGCTGCAGATCCTGGTGTCCACACTCTTCATAATCGACATCATCCAGTATGTGTTAAATCCTTTCCTGAATCTCACTTTCTCTGTCGAGAAGATCCTCGTCGAGAACAAGATCTACTTCAGGCTCGTTCCCTATCTTGGACAGGCTTACCACAGATTCATCTGCTACGGGCTGTATGGTGCAATACTTATCATATTCTTCGTAATGACCATAAAGTCGCCAAAAGTATACCGCGATAAGTACAGGGTTATGCTCCTGTCTATGATAATCACCGGTGCGGTTGAGACTTATTACATTTTCTCAAGACAGCCGCTCGACCTCTCAATGATCGGGTTTGCGTTATTCGGATTGATGTTTTTCTTCTTCTCGCTTCACTACAGGTCGATGAAGCTTTTGGACCGTATGCTAGCGGGAATGGCTTCCGATATGCCAGACGCCCTTTTCTTCTTTGACAAGAGCGGCAAGTGCATCTGGACAAACGAACCCGGAAGAAACCTGATCGGCGTTGCAAAGGATAATTACGACGACGTAAAGGAAAAACTCACATACCTGTTTGGTGACATCGATTTCAGGAGCAGCGGCTGGTTTAAAAGAGTTACCATCGGCACCGGCGAAGAAGCGCAGTACACACATCTCGCTATGCGTTCCACAGTCGATGAACAGGGCAAGGTAACAGGTTCATACTTAAGCATTCGTGACATCACCGAAGATCAGCAGGAGATGAAGCGCGAGATGTACAGATCAACGCACGATTTCCTGACCGGTTTCTATACGAAAGAATATCTTTATGAGAATGTCAGCAAGAGACTTCATAATGACCACGAGACCGATTACATGATCGCTTATTTCGAGATCACGAATTTCAAAGTCATCAACGATGTATTCGGAAAAGAATTCGCTGACCACACCATCTTGGATGTAGCCTCATTCATCCAGAGCCGCGCGAGCGAGAACAGTCTCTACGGAAGGCTCTCGACTGATTCATTCGGTATCCTCATAGATAAGAGCTGCCTGAAGGCAAATGAACAGGTGCTTGCAAAGAAGCTCGAAAACTATACGGTAAAAGATAAGAATCTCGAACACCGCCTTCTCATTCACTTCGGAATCTATGACATCAAGCCGGAAGACGGGATCGATGTCCCCCTCTTTTTCGACAGCGCACGTCTTGCAACGACAATGATAAAAGACAACTATCAGAACGTTATCGTTTACTACGACGACAAACTGAGAAACGAGATCATCCACAACCAACTGATCTCCAATCAGCTCAAGGAAGCTATCGAAACGCGCCAGATCAGACCTTATCTTCAGCCGATAGTCGATTCGCGCGGAATGCTCGCCGGTGCGGAAGCTCTCGTAAGATGGATCCATCCTGACGAAGGATTCATGAATCCGGACATGTTCATACCGGTTTTCGAGAAGAACGGACTAATCGGAGAAGTTGACAAACATGTCTGGAGATGCGCGTGCGAGATCCTCGCAAACTGGAAATCCAGAGGCATAGAAAGCTTCATCTCGATCAATATCTCACCCAGGGATTTCTACTACATGGATGTCATCGCGACACTGAAGAGCCTTGTTGAAGAATTCGGGATCGAGCCCGTCAAGCTCAGAGTCGAGATCACCGAGACAGTCATGATGACTGATGCCGTCGATATTCTCGGGACCGTGGACGGCTTAAGAAATGCAGGCTTTATCGTCGAGATGGATGACTTCGGAAGCGGCTTCTCTTCACTCAATCTTTTGAAGGACATGCACATCGATGTCGTAAAGATCGACATGCAGTTTCTCAAAGATTCCGAGCGCAACATGAAGGCCGGCATAATCATCAAGAACATCATAAACATGTCTGAAGAACTCGGGATCGATTCACTCACCGAAGGCGTTGAGACTGCAAAGCAATTCGAGAAACTTTATGCGATGGGGTGTAAACTTTATCAGGGATACTACTTCTCCAAACCTGTTCCCGTCGAAGACTTCGAGAAGCAGTGGTTCGATGACTGATCACGTTTTGTATAAGACCGATTAAGTGAGGTACGCGCAATGGCTAAAGGAATGAACAAAGGACGTCTTGTCGGAATGATCATGTCTCTGATCATTTCTCTTGCGATGGGGATCGTCTCATCGCTTCTCGTCATTGCCACCAACCCCAATGCGCTTCAGGCGCACTCGGCATTCTTCATCTATGCAACCAACATTTTGTTATCGCTTATCTTGGGATTTCTGATCTCACTTCTTCTCCCCTTCGGGAGACTCGGAGAAGCGCTCGCCAGAAAGGCAAACGCAGCTCCCCTGAGCATCAAGTTCATCCTGTTAAACGCAATTCCGCACTCTGTCGGAAGCACATTCATCATAAGTCTTGCTCTTAGTTTCTTCGGTGTCTTCACCGCGCGCATGAAGCTTCCCGAACCGGTTTTATCGACACTTCCGCCATTCCACATCATGTGGATCGGCAGCTGGTTCAGACTTCTTCTGCCCACACTGCTCATCAGCTATACGCTTTCGGTTCTGCTTGCGCCGGTCATTGCAAGACTTGTCGGATACGGCAAACCCGGCAGACCTGCCAAGTGATTTGTTTTCACATAGCAGGCCGTCCGTTGGTTTTACTGTAATTACGAATATTTTCCGTAGTGGCTGATATCATTCTGCAAAAGATCCATAACCACCTGTTTCTGTTCTTCGGTGAGATCTTCCATACGGATCTCTTCTGCAAATTCGTTATAAAGCCTGACTGCGCCGTCATCGTCGCCCGCTCTCTTAGCGGCAACCAGTTTGAAGAACGCGAGACTTCTCCTTATTCTGAGATAATGATTCATGTCGATTGCTTCCTTTCCGGTTGCGTAAGCTTTGATGACCCTTTCGCACCACTCAATGACTTCTATCGCCTCATCCTTTTCACCCCACCAGCCGTAGTTCTCGCCGTAGGTATTCAAAAGGCTTGCGATAAGCTCGAAAAGCATTACACGGTTGTTCCCGATATCGTCCTTCATCTTTTCGAATCCGCTCTCGAAAAATGTGAGCTCCATCGAAAGCTTCTCTTTTATCCTGTTGGATGAAATACTCGGCAAAACGTTGATTGCTGTTGCGCATGTTTTTCAAACAACGGAGAGTTGAGCGCGAATCAACCGGGCGGGCGCGGGCATCAACTGAGAAGTTTTTTCGCGAGAGACTTATATTCTTCCACGAAGAATTCGTGATACCGCTTTACAAATTCACCGTCGCCGTCTTTGCACGCGAACTCGAGCGCTTTTGCATGCTCTGAAATGTCATCGGCGCCGATGGTCTTGGATGAACTCTTAAGCGAGTGGACGAGGATCTCGTAGTTGTGAAGATCGTTGTTTTCAAAATACGATGTGAGTTCTGCGCACTTCTCTTCGCAGGCGTTTGCATAGTCAGAGAGAAGTTCAAGATAGAAGTCTTCTTCACCGCATGCATAACCGATTCCAGCATCAACGTTGAGACCGAGGAAACGGGCTTTCCTGACAGAAAGAGATGAATCAAGAGTCTCTGTGACGGCGGGCTCTTCTTCAACAACTTCGATAAGTGAAGACGGCAGATATTTCTTGAGAGTTTTCTCCATGTCATCGACCATGATCGGCTTGGAAAGATAGCCGTCGAATCCGGCCTTGAGATACTGTTCTTCTGCTCCGACGACAGCATTAGCAGTGAGTGCGATCACAACCGTTTCACCGATTATATCTTCGTCCCGAAGAGCTTTGAGAGTCTCTATGCCGTCCATCTCCGGCATCATGTGATCCAGGAAAACAATGTCATATTTTTCTTTGCGCATCAGCTCGATAGTCTCTTTACCTGACGTGCATGTGACAGGAGTGATGCCGAAGATCTTGAGGAAGTTCACGGCGACTTTGATGTTCATCGCGTTGTCATCTGTGACGAGAATCTTGGCACCGGGAGCGCAGATGTGTTTTGCATTGGCACTGGCAGCGGAGCTTATCTTTTTGCGCTCGTTATAATTTCCGATAGGTACTGGATCGACTACGCGGAGCATAATATCAAAACCGAATGTCGAACCGATTCCATACTTGCTCTCGACATCGAGTTTGCTGTCCATCATCGCGAGAAGTTTGACGACGATCGAGATACCGAGACCGGTGCCTTCGATATGACGGTTGCGCTTCTCTTCGATCCTTTCGAATGACTCGAAAAGCTTGCCGAGATCTTCATCCTTGATACCGATGCCGGTATCGGCAACTTCGAATCTGAGTTTGACGTTATCGCCTTCTGTTCCGCATTTTCTGACACGCATAGTGACCTTGCCCTTCTCGGTGTATTTCACCGCATTTGTGAGCAGGTTCATGACGACCTGGCTGAGCCTTACATCGTCACCGTAAAGCCCTGACGGAACGCGATCGTCAATATCGACGATGAACTCGAGATTCTTGGAGCGGGCACGCTCGCTGATCGAATTTACAAGATCATTGATAAACGAAGAAGTATCGAATTCGACAGGAACCAAAGACATCTTGCCGTCTTCGATCTTCGAGAAATCGAGAATGTTATTAATGAGCGACAAAAGCGTATTGCCGGCACTCTTGATGTTGGAAGAATATTCAAGGATCTGCTCGTCTTTCGACTCACGGAGTATCATCTCGTTCATGCCGAGCACAGCATTGATCGGCGTCCTTATCTCGTGCGACATATCCGCAAGGAAATCACTCTTCGCCTTGTTTGCACTGTCGGCCGCAGACTTTTCGAGCATCAGTATCTTTGCTTCGTACTCGCGCTGCTGCTCAAGCGCCTTCATCGCTTCCATGCGCTTGTTGACCTTTCGCTCGTGCATATAACTGATGATGTAGAATGCCGAAATAAACGCGAATACGACAAGTCCTATAAGGATACTCACAATGAGGATATTACTTGTGTCTTTGAAAAGATCATCGTTGCTGACAACGATAACAAGGTGCCACTGATCGTGAACAACAGATGTGAAAACCGTGCACTCTCTGCCATCGATTACCATGTCAAAGTTGCCTTTTCTGGTGCTCATAACATTATTGAAAAGATCCACACGTTCGGGATTATCGCTGTAATTCTTACCGTTCTCGGAAATGTCGTGATGAGCAATAACCGTGCCGTCGTAATTGAGCACGAAACCATATCCGCAGCCGTTGATCTGAATATCCTCAACAGTATCCTGCACACCGGAAAGCGTGAGATCCATACCCAATACATCGTTCGTGTTCGTCAGCGCTTTGCAAATGGAGATGATCATATTGCCCGTCTCCGCATCAATATACGGCGACACAACAATAGGCTGCCCCGCTGCCGCAACGGATTTCTTATACCAGTCGCGTGTCGTCGGGTCGTAATCTTCCGGCGGAACCCAGCCGACACCATCAACGTAACTGCCGTTGATATATCCGTAGATTCCCGTGTAACTTTCATCAAACTGGTCGGCGGTATTCGCGGATTCACGCGATATATACTCTATGATCTCATCAGTTGTTGCACCGTTCGCAACCATGTGGTCAACAGTATCAGCGGCTACCCAGAGCACTGAGCTCGCATTCTCGAGATAGTTCTCAAGTTCGGCCGTGATCGCTGATGCCTTGTCATTACCGAGTTCATCGATATAAGAATGCGATGCCGTATACATCAACCGCGAGAAATATGCGACCAGTACGGCCATAAGCAGAAATGTCGCGCCCAGTGTAAGTAAAAGTGTCTTGCGGTTATTGTGCATAAGATCCTCGGAATTTTGATATATAAAAATAATATTTTATTGATATTATTTTTTCAATCTGTCCCAATGCACAAAAGAACTTCGTTTAAGAGTCTCCCGATTAGGTGAGTGATTTAATGGACCGGAGTCTCTGTTAACTACATTCATATAATGATCTCTTATCCGTTAGTCCGGGATAAAACCCGTTGTAAATTATCACCCGAAGCGGATAACTCTGTCCAGGATCCCTTTCATCTTGCCGATCGCAATGCCGTAGTTGGTCATGGGGATGCCCTGCTCGCCTGCTTGGCGGTAACGGCTTGCAACTTCGGTCTCGCCGAGCATGCAGGCACCGCAATGGATCACGAGGTCAAAGCCGGAAAGATCTTTCGGGAATTCAAGGCCTGATGTGAACTTGAATTCAAAATCCTTTCCTGTGTATTCCCTGATCCAGCCGGGGAGTTTGACAGTGCCGATGTCTTCGCACTGGCGGTGGTGCGTGCAGCCCTCACTGATGAGGATCGACGCACCGTCCGGCAGGCTGTCAAGCATGTTAGCACCCTCGATCGACTGGTCAAGGATACCTTTGAATCTTGCCATCAGTATCGAGAATGAAGTCAGCGGGATGTCGGCAGGAACGATCTTCGACACCTTGCCGAAAACCTGGCTGTCAGTGATCACCATGCGTACTTTACCGACTTTCGAAAGCGCGGTCGAAAGCTCAGTGTCCTTAACGACAACAGGGATCGCGCCCTTGCCGAGAAGGTCTCTTATCACCATCTGCTGCGGCAGGATCAGTCTGTCCTTCGGTGCCGACTTATCGATCGGGACGACAAGCACAACGAGATCGCCTTCTTCGACAAGGTCAGACACGAGCGGACGGACTTTGCGTTCTTTGATGATGACCGCAACGCGCTCTTTGAGTTCTTCGATGCCCTCATTTTTCAGCGCGCTTACAGTTATGGAATTCTCAAGCTCGGGAATGTCGGCGCCGAGATCACTCTTGTTGAACACGACAAGGTAAGGTATCTTGCGCTGCCTGAAAACTTTTACAAGCTGCTTCTCATCTTCGCCAATGCCGGCACACGCATCTATTACGAGGATCGCGATGTCGGTCTCGTCGATGACACGGAGGCTCCGCTCGATCCTCTGATTACCGAGCGTTCCTTCATCGTCGATGCCGGGCGTGTCGATAATGACAACGGGACCCAGCGGGAGCAGTTCCATGGTCTTTCTGACAGGGTCGGTCGTCGTGCCGGCCACGTCAGAAACTATCGAGAGTTCCTGCGATGTGAACCTGTTGACGAGGCTTGATTTGCCGGCGTTGCGGCGCCCGAAAAATGCAATGTGTGTACGTTCCATTTTCTACCTCAAGTTTGAAACCTAAAAAGATTATTTATCTGCTTCCAGTGTTTGATCTTCCGTTGTTCTGATATTTATTGTGCGAGCGATTCCGCACAAGCGAAGCGCGGAGGACCTTAGCGAGCGCAAAAATAACAGAACATTAGAATCTGAAGTCACGCTCACCGTTCTCGATCGCTACGAGTCTGTCTCTGAGGACAGCGCGTGCCTTCTCGTTTGTAACGTCAGGAATGTTCTTCTCAATGAGGAGCTCGCCTGCTGCGCGGGTCTCGGGAGATGCGTAGTCAACGAGATATTCCTTGAGTGTCATGAGCGCGTTAGGCAAACAGCAGTTTTGGATCTGCTTTGCTTTGCAGAGGGCCATAAATCTGTCGCCGGTCCTGCCTTCGCGGTAGCAAGCGGTGCAGAATGAAGGAACATAGTCCATGTCGATAAGCCACTTCATTACCTGGTCCAAAGTACGCGTGTCGGATACGTCGAACTGTGCTGTCTCGTCGACTCTTTCCTCGTGTGTGTAACCGCCGACGGATGTTCTCGAACCGCCGGAGATCTGTGAGATACCGAGGTGGAGAACACGCTCTCTGGACTTCTGCGATTCACGTGTGGAAACGATCATGCCGGTGTAAGGAACTGCGATCCTTATGCATGCTACGATCTTAGCAAAAATGTCATCGTCGATGGCATTTGAGAAATCGTTTACATCGATATCATCGGCGGGGCAAAGACGGGGAACAGAGATCGTGTGGGGGCCTACGCCGTGAACTGCCTCAAGGTGCTCTGCATGCATGAGAAGACCTGCGAATTCATAACGGTACTTGTCGAGTCCGAAAAGAACTCCCAATCCGACGTCATCGATGCCTCCTTCCATAGCTCTGTCCATGGCCTCTGTGTGGTAAGCATAGTCGTGCTTGGGACCGGTCGGATGGAGCACTTCGTAGGAAGCCTTGTGGTATGTCTCCTGGAAAAGAATGTATGTGCCGATTCCTGCCTCGTGGAGCTTTCTGTAATTCTCGACTGTGGTTGCGGCGATGTTGACATTGACACGCCTGATCGCGCCGTTCTTGTGCTTGATCGAATAGATAGTCTTGATGCTCTCGAGAATATATTCGATAGGATTGTTTACCGGGTCCTCACCTGCTTCAATCGCAAGTCTCTTGTGACCCATGTCCTGCAATGCGATAACCTCAGCCTTGATCTGTTCCTGTGTGAGCTTAACTCTCGGAATGGTCTTGTTCTTTCCGTGATAAGGGCAGTATGTGCATCCGTTGATGCAGTAGTTTGAAAGATAAAGGGGCGCGAAAAGAACGATTCTGTTGCCGTAGAAATCTTTCTTGATCTGCTCTGCAAGAGCGTAGATCTCCTCATTCTTTTCGGGGATCTCGCATGCGAGAAGAACGGAAGCATCACGGTGCGAAAGACCTTTGCGCTCCTTGGCCTTCTCGATGATGGCATCGATCACTTCGACGTTATTCTTGTTCTCGTCCGCGTATTTGAGAGATTCCAGGATCTCGCTGTCGTCTATGAATTCTTCTGCTTTAAGTGATTTGGGATCGTACATAAATTACCTCTTTCTGTTTTTGAAATTGATGTTGTCACCTCTGTCGGTGACTATCTCATAGCCAATATTTCCAATTCTGTTTTTAAGACAGTTCATGCATTCGGCGGCCTCTTCGCCGGTGCAGATCTTGTTGTCGTAAAGATCGTATTTTTTCCTCACTCCGACAGGAGATAAGTTCGGCATCACAACGTTTGCGCCTGCAAGTATCCCTTGTTCTCTTCCCCTCGGATCGATCGTTCCGAGCGCCGTTGTTGCGGGCAGAAGGACCGTCGGGAGCATGAGCCTTATTACACTCAGAAGGAAAAGTGTAAGTTCCAGTGTACCTGCTTTTTCGCCTGCGAAAACCGTATCTTTGTGCGGAATGAAAGGGCCTATTCCGATCATCGCGGGATCAAGTTTTTTGAGAAACAGCAGATCATCTGCGATGTTCTCCAAAGTCTGATAAGGTGATCCGACCATGAAGCCCGCGCCGGTCTGAAAGCCGATATCTTTCAGGTTATAAAGACATTGCTTTCTGTTCTCTGATGACAGCGTTGAAGGATGAAGCTTTGCGTAGTGCTCAGGATCTGCCGTCTCGTGCCTTAGGAGATATCTGTCCGCGCCCGCATCATAAAATGCTTTGTAAGACTCGTAACTCTTCTCGCCGATCGACAGCGTGACCGCGCAGTCAGGGTGCCCGTGCTTGATGGACCTGACGATATTCACGATCTTTTCGTCAGTGAAAAATGCATCTTCGCCGCCCTGAAGAACGATCGTCCTAAAGCCAAGATCGTAGCCGTGTGATGCACATGCGAGGATCTCTTCTTCAGTAAGCCTGTAACGGTTGGCGTTCTTATTGCCGCACCTGATACCGCAGTAGTAGCAGTCGTTTTTGCAGTAGTTAGTAAACTCAATAAGTCCTCTTACGAAAACCGTGTTGCCATAGTATTTACGGGCAGTTTCGGAAGCCTTATTTGCAAGGTATGACTGTGTCTCCAAGTCACGGTTTGCGAGAAGAAAAATGATCTCGTCTCGCGTAAGTTCACCTGATGAACAGAGCTTGTCTGTGATGGATCTGATATCAGTCATTTTTGGCAAGTCTCGAGTACGTTATCTTAGCCGAAACGCCGTCGAGCATGCCGAGCTTGCCGGATACCGAACTGATCAGATTCTCGGGCGCGTCAACGACGACACTGATAATGGAGATATTCCTCTCACGATAAGGAATACCCATCCTTCCGACGACATAGTCCCTCACTTCGTGGAGTATGTCATTGATCTGTGCAACTGAATCGGGATTCTCGACAATGATGCCGATAATAGCAACTCTCGTCTCCATTTGACCTCCTTTCACTCATTCGAGCAAACAAGGTTCTGAAGCAATTTAAGTATAAAAATTTACTTAACGCCTTCCGCGTCAGGACGAACCTTCCGCATTCAGAACTGTTGAGCATAAAGTAACATCTTGCTCATGCAAAAGCAATTGAATTGTGACCCGCTTCGAAAAGATGTCACGTTTCAGTATGTAATTTGAATTTAAGTTTCCGAGGGGCGTGAGGATTAATTACTCTGACTTCTTTTTCTTGCCGACCATAACTCTGCGGGCAAGCTTGAGATAGATCTTCTGCCACCAGGGGCGGAGATGCTTGTCTGCTTCCACGAGCTTTTCCCTGATCGGGATGCTCTGGGGGCAATGCTTCTCGCACTTGCCGCACTTAACGCAGAGCGAGGCATCGGCGGGTGTCATTCGAAGGCCGATCGTCTGGAAATACTCAAGCCGGCCAGAGTTCTTGTTCTCGGAATACATGTGGTTGTAGCACGAGAAGATCGTGGGTATGTCGACGCCCTTCGGGCAGGGCATGCAGTATCTGCAGCCGGTGCAGTTTACTTTGGTGCTCTCGATGATGTATGACTTGATCTTCTCGATGAATGCTTTCTCTTCAGGGCCATAGTCGCCAGCCTTGGCTTCGGATGCGATGCGGCAGTTCTCTTCGACCATTGCAATTGAGTTCATTCCGGACAGGACGCAGGTGATCTCAGGCTGGTCCCAGAGCCATCTGAATGCCCACTCGGCAGGAGTACGTCCGTGGGGTTCTTCGGCAATCTCCTTCTTAGCTTTCTCAGGCAGAAGGTCAACAAGCTTGCCGCCTCTTAAAGGCTCCATGATGAACACCTTGACGCCCTTTTCGGCAGCGGCCTTAATGCCTGCGCGGCCGGCCTGTGTGTGCTCGTCGAAATAGTTGTACTGGACAAGGCAGCTGTCCCAGTCGTATGCGTTCAGGATCTTCTTGAATGTTGCTGTGTCACCGTGAAAAGAGAAGCCGACGTTTCTGATCTGGCCGCTCTTCTTTTTCTCTGCGATCCACTCTTCGATGCCCAGTGCCTGAAGCTTCTCCCACTGCTGGAAATCTGTCATGTGGTGCATGAGGTAGTAATCGACATAATCAGTCCTGAGTCGCTTTAATTCCTCATTGAAATATTTGTCCAGACCTGAGCGGTTGTTGATGAGATACTGCGGAAGTTTTGTCGCGAGATTGATCTTGTCGCGTATGCCGTTCTTCTCGATTATGCGGCCGACGAGTTCTTCACTTCCCGGATAGATATATGCGGTATCGTAATAATTAACTCCGAGTTCGAACGCACGCATGAATTCCTTCTCGGCCTTATCAAAGTCGATGCCGGGGCCACTCTTTGTAAACCTCATGCATCCGTAACCTAAAATGGAGATGCCTTTTCGCTGTTGCATAAATACAGCCTCCTTATTCCTTATAAGATGATTATAAACGTAACTTATGAATAAGCATTGTAGAAAATGAGTCTTTTTTGTTCCCGTGCGTGTATAAATTAATCCTTACATCCCGGAAACAGCACAGTTCTTTCATCAAGCCAAACAACAAATAATTATTGTTTTTCGATAAATTTATGTTGCAAAACGAGTTTTCGAGGTGTATCATTATCTCAGCACAACAAGTGCAAAGTGATTAGCGGGGAATAGAAAAATGAAATGGAATAAGGTTTTGATAGTGAGTTTGTGCGGAGCGGTACTGCTTTCAGGCTGTTCAATGTTTAACAGGGATAACGGCAGCCTGGAGCTCCCTCCAAATGCGACATCGATCGAGAGTTCATACGACAAAGACCAGGGCGAGACATTATTCGATTATCAGGGAAGGACATATTCCTACTTTGGAAAACTGAACGATAAGATGTCTGATGACTCCATCAGAGATTGCGTCGGTTACATGGACGACGACAAGAACACACGCATCTATTCACTTAATGAAGATCCTCTCGACAACTATCTCATGATCAAGCACGTCGGCGGCATCATGGACCAGCCTGAATTCTTAAGGGCAACAGACACGAAGAACAAGGATATCTATACTCCCTCCTACATCAGGTCAGGCAGTTTTGAATCATGGGGTTCATCCGGTATCCATTACGAGCTTCCCGCTGCAACGATCGAAGTCGTATGCAATGCAGAAAATATCACAAGCGTAGACTACGTGCTTAAGATCAACGGAGAGGACAATTCAATCGGAGGCACAAGAAATGCTGACTATAGCGTGTTTAAGAAAGGTGAATTGCTGTACTTCGAATTTACGGAACAGACGCTCCGGAACATGGCAACTACAGGCGAGACATTTGAACTCTCCCTCACCTTCAATGTCACTGACAAAGACGGATACACCTATGAGGTTGACGGGAAATACACCCGTGAGATGATGCTGGGCGCATCACTTTCCGACCTGGAGATAAGAGAAAACGGACACGGCGGATATTTTCTTTACGAAGACGTTTAATATCAAAAATAGGAAATATGTTTTCATTTGGATTTACAATTCTGGTTTCACCGTTATTCGCAGCATTGATAGTACCGCCCATAATCTTATTCATTAAGGGCGTTAAGGCCGGCGGCAACAGAAGACGGGTTGCAATCTATATCGCTGTTTCCATCGCATGCATAATTCTTGCATCAGGCATCAAATTCGTCTACGACATTAATCACGTTATCGGCACATACAGCGGATATGAGAGTGATGAGATCGTAATAGACGGCGTCACCTATGTTGAAGACTACGCAAACGACTACTCAGCTTCAGACAAAGGACATTATCTCGGCAGCGTAGTCTACATAGATCAGAACGACTATAAAACAGATCCCAAGTTTGTGTGGGAAATAAAAGGCACAGACGAATACATCTATGTCCTTTTCGCCTACGACGGAACTATCTATAAAAAAGCCGGATGACAGTTACTGTTTTTCCAGGTATACGAAAACCAGCTCGTCAGTAATCTCTTTGCGGTCATATATCAGGTAACCGAGCTTCTGGTAAAGACGGATATTGTCTTCACTTCTCGTGCTCGTAAAGAGTTCAAACCTGCAGTCAGGAAAACATTTCTCGATCTCATTTAAGAGCAGCGTTCCATAGCCTTTGCACCTGTGATCAGGATGGACCATGAGCTTTCCTATATATGCAGTTCCGTTCTTTGCATATGCTCTGACAGAACCTATGATCTTACCGTCTTCTACCAGTTTCAGGATCGTGCCCTTATTGAATTCTTCAGTCAGTTCTTCGATTGTTTCCTTCAACGGCGGAATATCTTTATTGCCAAACAAAGCCGCCTCGCTCTGATAAGCGAGGTATTGAAGCTCCAGGATCTCCTGAAGATCTTTTTGTTCAGCTTTGAGAATGGTCATAAGACTCGTGCCTTATCAGTTGATAACGATCTTATCGAAATCGCAGGTTACCTTTGAACCCTTGATAACTGCGGGGAAATAAAGCATGACTTTTCCGTTGTCATCGTCATCACAAAGGACAATGATGTAATCTCCGTCTTCAAGTGCACCAATGGAATCATTATCAAACTGGAAGATATAGTCTTCAGAATCCTTCTTCTCAGGGTTTTCGATATATGTATAGAGGACATCGTATTCATCTGCTTCCTCTTCATCCTTGTATCCCTTTGTACCGGGAATAAAGCCCATCCAAGCACCCTGTGTCAGCTCGATATCAGCACTCACTGAAAATGCGGTTTTCTCGCCTTTCTGTGAGAAACCGATTCCGGAATCATCTCCGTATTCGTCGTCTTCTACCTCTTCAGTCGTAGCCTTAGGCTTATCATCTTCATCACGGTTTTTACCGCTTCCGGAATCTTTCTTGCCGCATCCGAACAATGCCAGTGACATTGCGCCTACAAGTACCAGTGCCAATAATCTCTTCATAATGATTCCCCCTGTTGTGATTACCCGATCTCTCTAACAGGAAAAGCAAATAGCCTTCCAAATTGTTAAAGAAATTTTACCACAAAACAGAGGGTATTTGTTGGATTCCTTCCGTATATTTATTATGCGTCGATTGAAAGTGTAATCTCGTTGATCTCCAGCACCTCAACTCCGCCGTTCAGATCCTCGTAAATGTATACGAGTGCGTATCCGCTCTCAGCATCGGGAGAGACTGCTGTTACCCTGCATAAGACCGCATGATTCATTCCTGCAACAACTTGGCTGCCGATATAAGCGACGGACTCGTACTCAGCGCCTAAGAGCTTCTCAGTTGCTTTATCAACTACAGATGCTGTCTTTTCGTCGACTGAAGGATCATCTGCATAAGACCAGCCGCCGGGTATCGGATTGCTGTCTGCATCTCCTGCTCCCGGAAGCTCTATGTCGGCGATGTTGAGTATCTCTTCGGTTCCGTCAAGTTTCTCATAGATATAGACTAGTGTGTAGCGGTTCGTTGCTCCGGGATAGACAACTGTAGATTTGCAAAGGAAGCAGTGATTTGTTCCTGCGACCACCTGGGAACCGAGATAAGCTACAGGTTCATATCCGACACCTGTAAGTCCTTCAATCGCCTTGTTGAAGATCTTAAGCTCCTCTTCTGTTATCTTTGTATCCTGAGGAACGGACCATCCGCCTACTGTTTTTTCTCCGCTCATTTTCTCAACTACAGTATCTGCTGTTGTTTCAGCTGTTGTTTCCTTTGCCTTGCTGCATGCGGTAAAGCTTACTACCGCGAGTGCACCGGTAAGTCCGAGTGCTATTAGCTTACTTGTTATGTTTTTCATTTTCTTGCCCTTCTTTCCATTTATGAAACATTAAGCATTTTTTCTACTTCCGGCTTCATTATTACAGCCATATCAGGACAATCCAATAAACAATTACATGCGAAAATGTTGACTAAACAACAGACAGCCTAACAAGTATAAATTATCAGTCATCTTCTGTCGTTTCGGAGATCAATTCACCCTTAAGGGCATAGAATCTTTCCTTTACTTCTTTCATCAGTTTCTGGTCCATTGGTGAATAAACCCTGTACTGTGAAATACCGTAATCATCGTAACAGCTGCCGCCTATTTCAGAACAGTCGAAAACAACAGTGAAGTGCCATGGGCTGTAGTCAGTAACGAATTCATTGCTCTTAAGTCTTTTCGAGAGCGAGATGAAATTTATCTTCTTAATGTATTCTTCAAATTCGGAAGCACTTCCGGATGAAACAGAATAGGTCAGGATAGTAAACGGATCTGAATGCACGTCGCGGTCTCTGCAGATGAATACCCACTCACCCGCATCGTTCTTTTTGAGCTCACAGCTGTGGCTCTCGCCGGTCATATCGCAGTAACCGGGACTGTAACTGAAAGAACTTAAATGTCCGGCATTGCCTTTCTTCGATCCGAAAAGACCCATAACAGTTTCCTCCTGTTTATACCAATAACCTCTCGTCAGGGTCGTTCCATTTAAATGAAGTCTTAACGCCCTTCATGCATGCGATAGAAGCCATGCCGTGAACCATCGCCCAGATCTTAATGAGATCGATCTCCTGTTCTTCAAAAGACTTCTCAATACCCTTCTCTTCCAGATAAAGTCTGTACATCCGCTTAAGCAAAGCAAACGGAGGATAATCGTTTTTATAGTCTTTATTCATCTGAAGGTGCGCATTAATATTCTGCTTACCGAAAAGGAAAACAAAATAATCAGGATTGCGGCTGAAGAAAGTAAGATATATTCTGCCCATCGCAAGGATCGCTTCTTCGGCAGTTGCGCATTCTGCAATACCTGCCTCGAGCTCTTCCATAAACTGATCGGTAACGCTGCTCTTTATCGCTTCGATCAATTCTTCCTTATTGTTGAAATGAGCGTAGGGCGCCGCATGAGATACATTGCATTCCGCTGCAACTTTACGAAGAGAAAGACTCTCTTCACCGCTCTCATTTATTATCTTGATCCCCGCATCGATCAATGCCTGTCTCAGATTTCCGTGATGGTAACTGTCAGCCATTTAACGTCATCTCCTTAATCTCAATTAATACTTTTTCTGTCTCTTCAGGATTCTCCCACAGAGGACTATGTGCAGCTCCGCTGATCTTATAGAATCCTTTTTGCGGTGCATCAATTACATCGCAGTAATCCCGGACAAGTTCCCAAGGACAGTTGTAATCGTATTCACCACTAATGAAGAACACCGGCACATTAATACTTGTAATGCTCTGTCTGTAATCGAAATCATCAAGCACATCAGAAAGAGGAGTCATGCGATACTTCTTCATTGCAGTAACGTAGTTGATCTTCTCTTTTACCGTATAACACTTACATGTAATTATCGGCCAGACGATACCTTCAAATTCACTTTGGTTATATATCGTTCCGCCGCCGGCTTCATGAAAAAGAGCAACATATACATACCAATCCTTACACTTAATATTACCACTGTCAAGATGCTCGACAGAATCTTCAAGTTTCTTAAGGTTTTTAGTATCTCCTCTCTTCCCGAAAACATCCTTCATGAAATGATACATGATCGTATCGTTTTCTTCAGAGTCGGTAACGCACTGCGCCATACCGATGTATGCGTAATAATTCTCCGGATGTCTTTGTGCTTCCATAAGTGCGATATGACTTCCGCCCGAGAATCCCATGATGAAGATCTTATCTTTATTGAACCGTTCTTTCAGATACTCGGTTACTGAATACGTATCATTAAGAAGATTATCGATATTTACACTGTCCACATCGAAGTTTTTGTTATACGCGATGCCCATATAACGGTAGTCCCAATATACGACCGTAAACTCATCTTCGATATGCATGTCCTTGTATTTATCCGTGAATACATAATCATCTGTTCCGGGACCACTGGATACCAGAAGCAATACAGGATTATTTATATCCCTGCCGTTAATAAAGAAACCATTCGGAGCACCGTTGATATCCATCACGAACTTCTCGGATATGCTGTTAGACTCTGAATAAGTTCTTATCTTTCCCGGACTCATTATAAGCCAGGCAAGAAGCAGAAGCAGCGGAATAGCCACTATTACTATTGCAGCAACTATCAATTTATTCTTCATGACATCTCCAATCTTGACGCTGTCTATTTCGAGATTATAACGACTATCTTTACATTGTCAAGTTAGTTGCTGACGCCATTTGATTCTTCGGCTTATTCATTGTCAAATATAGACACGTTTTTATTATAAATCGTGTCCGACATTTGCAATTTTTTCGGTTTTTGCATTTTTCGGACACGAATCAGAGATCATATCATGTCCTTTTTTAGCACTGGCTATACAAGGCACTTGTGAATGTTTCTCAGCAACAAAAAGCACCCCTTATACCAAACCCGGAATAATGGGTGCTGCACTAATTCAAATTAGAGCTATCTTATTACTGCTCAATCAGTTCCGGGTCGACTGCATAGTACTTAACAGAGCCGACTTTATAGTCTCCGGGTTCCTCAGAAAAATCAATCCTGACGACGCATGTTTCTTCCCAGTTATCAGCTTTGAATTCGTAACCATAGATATCATCCTCAGCATCGAACTCGGTCATATCTTTATTGAATGCTGCCAGTGCATCATCCAAAGTCTTATACTTGGCTGAGAGCAATGTGCCTCCGGGGAGAAGGGCCTCGTCATTCCAGGCGAGTGCAACATAGATTACCATACATTCCGAGACCGGCATCGGTTTATCTGATTCGTTATATATCCACGTCATTACTGAGGGCCCAAGTTTTTTCTTAAGGCAGAGTTCATATACGCTCTCGGGATCAAGGAGAAAATCCGCATTAACTTCTTCCTGATATATATCGTTGATCTCCCAGCCGTTGTCGAAAAACTCCTCGGCCTTCATCGGGAATTCATAGACATCTCCGCCGATCCAGAACTGATTGCATGTATCTTCATTAAACTCTGCAGGAAGTTCTTTGTATGCCTCGATAGCCCAATCAGCACCGGCCTTCCTGTAATTCTGCTCCACTTTTGAGCATGATGTCATTGCAAAAAGCATTCCGGAAGCAAGCAAAACTGCAACGGCCCTCTTCAAGATCTTCATAAACTATCCTCCATATTTTCCGTTGTTTTTCAGTTGACGAGATTATATCAGTTATTCTTTTTGCTAACAATTAATGCGATTATGCACATACAAAAAGCAGCCGTGCGTGTTGTACAGGCTGCTTTCTGCATTTCTATTTCTGGGTAGTTAGAGGGTTGGTGTCTTTTTATCCGATCGTCTTGCCGTCTTCAAGTCTTACTATCCTTGTGCCGTATTCTGCGCACTGCTCGGAGTGTGTGACCTGAAGGATCGTAAGGCCTTTCTCCTTATTGAGTCTTGAGAACAGTTCCATGATCTCAACAGTCGATGCTGAGTCGAGGTTACCTGTAGGCTCGTCTGCGAGAATGATCGAAGGGTTGCCGAGAACTGCTCTCGCGATCGCTACTCTCTGCTGCTGACCGCCTGAAAGCGTATTAGGCATAGCCTTTCTCTTTTCTGTAAGACCGGTGATCTCAAGTATCTCATCGAGATCTTTCTTGAGTTCAGATTTTCTCTTTCCGTTGATCGTCTGCGGAAGGAGGATGTTGTCAACAACATTGAGGTTCATGACAAGGTTATAGAACTGGAATACGAATCCCATATTCTTGAGTCTCAGATCTGAGAGTTCCTTATCTTTTAATGAACCGATGTCTTTGCCGCATACGGAGATGTTGCCTTCAAAGCTTCTGTCGAGTCCGCCGATCAGGTAAAGCAGTGTTGATTTACCTGAACCGGAAGCACCCATCAGAGATACAAATTCTCCCTGGTCAACGCTCATGGAAGCGCCGTTTAAAACGTGGTTGATGTTCTCGTTCTTACCAAAAGACTTGTTTACGTTATTTACTTCAATTATCTTAGTCATTTTATTATCCTCCATATATTACTCATACTTGATCTGTTCAGCGATCTTCATTTTCCTGAGGTTCTTGAGCGGGAACAAAACTGTGCCTGTAAATACCAGAGTCATTGCCGCGAAGAAGAACAAAACTGTGAGAGGGTCGATCGTTACTTCCATAACGACGCTCTGTGCGTTCGCCATAGCGGAATCGATAACGAATGAAAGAAGTGTTCCGACCAGTACACCGACACCGGATGCAGAGACAGAAGTGATAAATACTTCCTTAAGAAGAATACCTGAGAGTTTGCCTTTTCCCATTGCGGTCGAAAGCATAACTGCGCATTCCTTCTTTCTTCCTTCAAAGCCCAAAAGCTGATTGGAGATCATACCGATAGCTGTCATGCCGAGTGCGATGACCAGGATCGCAGAAACTACCGCAACTGTCTTTGCATTATCGGAATTCTGCTGTTCAACGATATCGGCGAATGTATCTACACTGGCGTATTTGCCCTTGCCGTAAGTCTCGAGCAAAGTCTTTACTGCATCGGGATCCTCGCACTTGATAAGTGCCATGCCCGGATTGTCATGGAAGAGTGCCTTGAACTCATTCTGATTTACGATCAAAGCTTCAAGGCCGCCGTCGTAGGAATTGCCCTCAGTGATCTTGGCAATCTTATACTCTCTTTCTAATGGAAGTACACTTAAAGGATTGATCGTGATCTTAATAGTGTCACCTTCTGAAAGGCCCTTGCGGTTTGCATACTTCTTATCAACGATGACAGAGCCTTCCTCAATTGTTGCGGGAAGATCCTTAAATCCTGTGAAGTGCTCATATCCGCCATCAGGAAGACCATAGAAGTATGCAATCGTTGTCATTTCCTCATCGCCTATGCTGAATTCCTGCATTGTGCGGTATACAAACTCAACATCATTCACGCCTTCAAGGTCATCGATATATGTGTAGTACTTGTAGCTGTCACTTGTTTCTGCAACGACATCACAGTCATAAGGAATATCGCTTACGGAATCCGTCAGCGCACCTGATACCGAGTAAACAACGATGCACATTGCAGCTGCAGTTGCGCAGAGAACGCCGCTTCCCACAGTGCTCTTACGTGAGATAGCCTCAACTGCGGCGAGTGACCATGAAGCATTCTCGCTCTTGTCGGCAATCTTCTTGATCAGGGATGTAACGAGCTTTAAGATCCTCGGGAAAAGGAAAGCAAGCGCTGCTACAGCTGATACAAGGCAGAGGGTCGCAAGGATGAGATTCTTCTTGAAGATGAATGTCACGATCGCAATTGCAAGGCATACAAGACCTAAGATAAATGTTGACGTGCTAAATCTGTATGCTGTGTCTCTGTTATCGAAAATGATATCTCTTACGGATGTCTTGAGTGCCTTTAAGATAGCCTTCAAAGGGATCAAGCATTCGATAAGGACCGCACCGATGATAACACCTGCAACAAGTGCTGCCGGATAAGGTGGGATCTCGATCGGGATAGAATTGCCGGTGCCGTCATCCGTAATGAACAGAAGTTCCAGGATCGGTCCCCTGATAAACGAATAAAGGACAGTTGCGGGAACGCTTCCCAGAACAGCGTAGAGGACATTCTCAAGAAGAAGGATCCTTCCTGTTCTCGATGTGCTCATGCCAAGGCTTCTGAGCGTTCCGATATAAGACATTCTCTCGCTGACGATCCTGTTGCAGATAGATGCCGTTACGAAGATAACGAGAAGGAATGTGATAGCAAAGAGCATATAGAAAACTGCCTTCAGCTCACCTACCATAGCCATGTCGGAATCTGTCAGGAACAGGTCCGTGATGCTTGCATCAGGATACTTCTCTTCAAGCATCTTTTTCGCATCATCGATCATGGTGTTGTCCTTAAGATCGATCATGATGATATCGGCTTCCCTGTATCCGCAGGAGATGGTATCGCTCGTGTTAAGATTTACGATAGCGGTATTGCCGTAGATAAGGGGATTCTTGTTATCGTCAGGAAGAAGTCCTCCTATAGTGAGTTCGACTTCGTCTTTTGCCCTGTCATGGATCGTGATCTTGTCGCCGGTCTCATATCCGTATGTTTCGGCAAATGTCTTGGTAACATACATCTCGCCGTCTTTGATATCGATCGGCGCCATGAATTCCATATCGACAGCCTCATCAACATCAAGACCGAAGATCCTTAAGGATTCTGTCGTGACATAGCAGTATTCGCCTTCGATCGGCTTATAGAGCATCTCGGAATTACCGATGATCTTCATCGTGTCTGCTTCCGGGAAACCGTCAGGAAGGACTGATACGTCGCTTCCGCTTCCCATCAGGATGAAGTCAGCTCTCGAGATGCTTCCCATGAAGTTTGTAAGGACTTTCGTGATACTGTCACTTAAGTCGAAGCACAAAAGTGCGCAGAGGCTGCATACGAAGATCGCGAAAACGACCAGCAGCGTACGGAAAGGTTTTCCGAATATATTTTTCAGTGAATTCTTCAGTACAATATTCATCTTCTATCCCCCATTAATACCAGCGAGAAATTCTCTCTTCAGGCGCAATATACATTCCGTCTCCCTCGCTGATGCCGTATGTCTCATAGAAGGCATCGACAGTAGAAAGGATCGCATTTACTCGGATGTACGAAGGGCTGTGCTCATCGTATGCGATCTGATCGATGATAACGTCATCAGAAGCAATCTCGCACCAGATCGTTGCATAGCTCTCGAAAAGCTTGATTCTGTCTTCATTTGTTTTCGCAAGCGTGCAGATGCATTCAACACCACCTAAGTCAGCATAGTTCTCACCCAGTGTCTGCTCGCCGTCAACGTGATAGATACCGAATACAGTGAAGTTCTCTTCAAAGTATTTTTTAGCCTGTTCGTTGCGCTCTTCCAGAGCATCCATATCAGCCTGTGCTATCCATGAAGGATCATATGCACCTTCTGCATTAAATAGAATGCAGTTGCTGTCAAAAGCGTGTCCCATCTCGTGTGCGATAACCGCACCGAGACCGCCGAGATTTGTAAAGTAATCCGCATCCTTATCGAAGAACGGCGCATTGGTGATCGCAGCCGTAATAGTGATCGTATTTCCGGAAGGATCATAGCATGCGTTCATCATCTGCATCGGCATGTCTGACTCTGTTCTTGATACAGGCTTGCCGCTGTTAAAATCATCGATGAGCTCTTTTCTGTCCAGTCTTCTGTAATTTACGCAAAGCTCATAGTAGTTGCTTCCGCAGATATCGGCATACTTTGCCGTATCCTGTCTCTTAAGATCAATTGCTGTGATGTAAGAGATATTTTCGAGCTTTTTCAGAAGTTCGGTCCTGGTTGCTTCGGAAAGCCATGTTGCTCCTCCGATAAGGCCTCTGTAACCTTCCCTGATATCGTCACACATGCTTCTTAATGCAGCATCTGTCTCGGGAAGATAATAACGTTCCACATAGATGGGATCTGTCTCTTTCGAGAAATTGGCGGAGATCTCATCGATTATCTGATCATGCTCCGGAGCATAATCTCTGCCTACATAAGCCTGCAAAAGCTCATAGTGAGGAGCAATGTATCTCCTGAAAGCGTCATAGACATTACATAATTCCCATGCCTTAAGAGCATTGATATTATCGTCAACGAAAATGTTGTTGAGTGCTTTAAGCTGGGTCTCATCAGTTACACAGTAAGACTTAACCTTTGAAGTATCAAAGCCTACGGTCTTCATATATTTTTCAAGATCGATATTGCTCAGATATCCGTTCACTTCATCAGCGGGAACGATTTTAGAATACTTGAACGTCATCATATCATCTTCAGCCATATCAAGATCTGTCGCGCTGAAGATATCGAGTGCTACAAAAGCAAGTTCTTTTCCGTACTGCTCGGCTGTCTCTTTATCGTAGCCTCTTGTAGTCAGTACGACCTTAGCATCTTCCTTAATATAATTCAATGCGTAATTGTCTTCGCGCATATCAACGAATGAAGCGTCGAGAATTCCGGCGATCGGAATAAATGTCATGACTCTCTCATTCGGATCAAAAGGATTGATATCCGGAGCGAGACCGATCAGACTGCTCATACCGTAATCTCTCGCGAGCATTGCATCGATCTCGAGAAGCTCATCAACCGAGCCTGCATTGTCGATCCTGTCGATCACATTCATGAGATCTTCAGGGATCGGCTCGTTCTCAAAATCGTAAGCCTGATAATAATCATAAGCGTGCTTGATGATATCTTCTTCGCTTCCCTTAACATAACCGCTTCCGGCTGCGACATCATCTATTATCGCTTCGATCTGGTCATCGATAAGATCAGTACTGAAAGCATAGTCGTAAGACCTGTCGCCGTACTTGATCTCAGAAGTATCGAATCTTTCCTGATTGACGAACCTGAAATAATCGTCCTCAGCTCTGGCCGGGCCTAACTCTTTTACCGTTGTCTCAGCAGTTGATGCCTCGGGATCTTCCACCACCGCGGTACAACCGTTCAACAGAGGCACAGTCATCGCAGCCGCAATAACAATTGCTGCTATTTTTTTCATTTTCCCACTCCCCTTTTCGTGTTTTAGCATGCTTATCTTAACGGAACAACCTTAACAAACGATCATGTAAACCTTAACACAACCTTAAAGAAGCCTGATATATTCTATCCTTTATTGAATATTTATCAAAATATTTTTCTACTCTATTTTCATCCGTTTTAGCGCTGTTTTTACATGCGAAAAGGTAAAGTAAAAGGCGGACCATCTGGTCGTTGGCGATCTCGGCAAAAAGAATGAATGAGGTAAGACCCAGTGTCTCCTTTATCATCTGCACTTTCTCTTGTAAGGAACATTCTGCTCAAATTCGTCCAGCGATTTTACGACAGTCTTTTTGTAGGCATATTTATCAAATGTTTATAGACTCATAAGAATTGCTCTGCAGGGCGCACCGTCGGCACCTCCGAGATTGATCGGCGCACTGTTCAGCATATAGATCCCCTCGTCTACATCACCCAGTCTGATGCCTTCTAGAAGGACTATTTCCGCACCGAGCATGATGAGATGCACTGCCATCGGAGCTTCGACAGGTCCCACCGTCTGCGACTCGTTGCCGAAGAGCAGTATTCTGTTTGCCGCGAAAACCTCCGCTGCCTCTTCTGTCACCGTGGCAGAGCCTCTGACGAGTATCCTGTTGTAGCAGTCGCAGTCCAGATTTTTGGTGTTGACGGATGCTTCCCTCGCATTCCTGATGATCTCTTCGGCATCTTTGGCGGTAATGTCACCCTCGTGGGCAACCACGAATGCATAGCCGATGAATCTTTTCATATCAACCTGATCGATCGTCCTGCCGTCCCTGATGAAATGGTAGGGCGCATCGACGTGGGTACCGTTGTGGGCACACATTTTGAAGGCTGTCAGATTACAGACTTCGCCGGCGTCGATCTTCATCTGAACGATCCTTTCAGGTGAAGGATCACCCGGATAGACTGCGCAGCCGAATACTTCCTGTGAGATATCGTAGACTTTCATGAGTGATCTCCCTGTTTTGGGTTTCTGAATGCGGAACGGGCACTGTAACATTGTTACAATGCCCGTTTTATTAGGGTTTTACGCGTTTTTTCTGTCCGCAAGGCTTTCTTTCAATTCGCCGTATTTGTCGAGCAGATTGGAGATTCCGTCCTCGGAAAGGACACCTCTTTTGAGATCTTTAGGGATCTTCCCATCCTCGTCGAGGTTCCTGTCGATCTTCCAGTATTTGCCCGTGTAATACTCTTCGAGTTTCTTCAGTTCGGGCTCGAGATTTTCGAAAGCGGGGATCAGGGCATCAATACCGGATCCCTCGTCGAGAGCCTTTTCGAGCTGTGACGTAACCCCGATGCCTTTATCGAGGATCTCTTCCATGAGCAGTATCCGCTCCTGTGCCAAGTTGTATCTCATAACACCCACACCCGCCGAAAGAATTAATGTTAAAAGTATATCAAAATTCCTTTATATAGAGAAGATATACCCTGCCAGAGGCGAAAGGACGATCATGATGCACGAGAAACAGAACGAGTTGACCGAAATCAGGGTCGCGCGCTGCTCGGGCGGAACCATCTGATTGAGCGCAATGTCGGATCTTATCTGGAGCAGGTCATCCGCAAAGGCCGTAAGGAGGCCGCCAATCGTCATGAGATACCACACACCTGTAAATTCGCTCACGAGACCGATCAGAGCGAGCAAAAGACAGAACACAAACAGCTTGCCGAGCGTGGTCTTCTTCACTTTTGTCGCACAGAAAGCGCCGATTATTCCGCCCATCGACATGATGAACAGCAAGGGTCCCAAAGTCCAGTCGGGAATGCCCGTCATAGGGAGTTTTGCCTGAAGGAAGAACAGGAGCAGCACGTCGATGCTGCCGATCAGCGCGTTTCGGAAGATCAGGCCGGCCACCATTTTATTTCCCTTCAGAAAACCGAAACTTCCGCTGAACACGTCCTTCACGCGCTTTGCGAGCGTGTCGCCGGACTTCCTCAGGATAACCTTGTTCTCACGCAGGCAAAGAAGGAAGACCATATTCACGGCCGATATCCCGAGTGACAGTAACTGCGCGTTCCTGTTGCCCATGATGACTGCGACGCCCGCGAAAAGCGTTGCTATACCATTCGATATCCTGTAGATCGCCGTCTGGGTCGAGATGTACTTGTCGTACCTGTTCTCCTGCCCTTCCTCGAGCAGCGAATCGTATGCCAGCGCGCTGTCACTTCCCGACGCGAAATTGTACGACAGAGCCGAGAAACCGATCGATATCAGCACGCACGGAAAGCCGGGCAGAAAGCCCCTGACAGCCGCGCTCAGCATCCCCATGATACAGCTCACGATAAGGCTTTTCCTGCGCCCGAACACATCGGCAAACATGCCTGATGGTATCTCTGCCATAAGGCTTACTATATGGAACACGGTCTCTGCAAACCCGACCTGCACCAGCGAATAGCCGTCCGACACCAGGAGCAGTACCCACGCAGCTCCCGCGATCGAAATATTGGATACGAAATTTGACATATACAGCAGACCGAGCTGCTTTTTGACATTAAGTTTAGACATAAATAAAAAACTCCTTTGAATCAGCTTTTGAACAAAGGAGAAGTCGATATCTTTTTGATTGAATTCCGGGTGTTATTACCTGAAAATGGGCAGACTTCTCCTATAGGACACCCTGTAGAAACCGTTCATAAGCTGAATGTTAGGTGTGATCCAATACATATGAGAAGCGCCTTTCGTAAGATTTTTCGTTTGAAATATAACACATGCGGGGCTGAGTTGACAAGACACGGGCGTAATAAATCGGGAAACGCAACGCGAAATACTTTCCTTTTACCAGCACTTCTCCTCGTGTGATGCTAGAGTGTCGCCTTCGTAGCGGAATTTCATGGTGAAGAATCCGGAGTCCTTATGTTCGCCGAAAAGGTAGTCGAACATGATCTTGTCGCCGGACCAGATCGGCAGGCCGTTGATATCAGACAGCGGAACCCAGCAGAGTTCACCTTCGTCGCAGGAGCGTTCGGGAAGGACATAGTCCGGATCGACGGATGCCGTGAATACGTGCATATATTCGGTCGGATATTCGGATGAGATAAATGTGATGAGACCGCGGTAAGTGAAGTCTGAAAGGGATCCGGAGCCGATCGAGGCTTCCTCGGAAAGCTCGCGCAGGACGCATTCTTCCGGGGACTCGTCCTTTTCGAAATGGCCGCCGATACCGAGATATTTGTCCAGGTTCATGTCGCCTTTACGGGTCTTGCGAATAAAGAGACAGTCGTTGCCCCTTGTTATGTATATCAGTGTTGTGAGATTTTCTACGCGCATGTGATTATTATACGTGAAAACGGGCCGCGCAATACAGCGGTGAAGTCATCAGACCTCGATGGCGGTCTCGCCGTAATCGATCGAGTAGTCGCCGTTAGCGAGCGCGATGCGGAAGTTGATGCGGTAGATCATGTAGGAAGATACGTCGATCTTGAATGTCTCTGCCAGTGCGCACCACTTGTCGGCGATGCTGACGATGAAGCCCTCGCGGTGCATGGGCGGGAAAGGGGTCAGTGGGAACATGTGCTTGGCAATGATGTCCTTCTCGACTTCATTGAGATCGAAGTCGCGGTCGGCATTAGCCTTGGCAACGGATGCATGCGTGAAGCCGTGGAAACGTCTGGACTTATCCTTGACGTGCCAGTCGTAGAGGAAGTAATCGTGAAGGAGCGCGCCTCTTACAAGGCTGTCCTTGTCGATGCTGATCCTGAGTGTCTTCTCGAGAAAATATGCGATGAGGAGGCTGAATTTTGCAACTGCAACGCAGTGCTCGAAAACCGTGGTCTCGCCGTGTTGCGTAAATTGTTTCATTGCCTGCGCTTCGGGGCTTAAGATGATGCTCTTGCCGCGAGTGAAAAGATCCTTCGCAAGTCTGTATTCGGTTATGCGTTTTGCAAAATGTACTGCCAATCTGAACCTCTTATGCTTTGATCTCTCAAAGCCGAATTTCTACACCTTGAACAGTATAACGCAAAGTCCTGATTTTTACGCTATAAAAAGATTACATTTTCACATCAATATGCATGGAAAAGTGTGGCAATTTCAAAGAGACTTAAAGGCCGCCTTAACTGCTCAATTATTGTTAAGTTTTATCACTTGAAATAAGTCTTCGCGATCCTCAGATTCCACCAGATCTTCCAAGTGTCGGTGAACATTTTCCAGACGTCCCTGAACTTGATCCTGCCGAAAGACTGGCCTCTTGTGAAGTTGAGCTCGACGGGCATCTCGATGAGTGTCGCCTTCTTCTTGGAAGCGAGTGCCAAGAGCTCGATGTCGAAGGCGTATCCTTCGATCCTTCTGAGCGGCGCGATCTCCCTTATGAGAGAGCCTCTGTAGAGTTTGATGCCGGTCTGTGTGTCGTGGCACTTAAGGCCGAATAGGACCTTGAGCATGATGTAGTAGCAGAGTGAAAAGACTTTCCTTGCGAAAGGATACTCGAGCTTGGAATCCTTATGCATCTTGGAACCCAAGACGATGTCGGCATTCTCGGTCGTCATTTTCGCATAGTACAGTGCGAGAAAATCGGGCGAGAGATCAAGATCGGCATCGATGAAGCCGACGATGTCGCCCTTGCTGTTGACGGCGCCCCATGTGACAGCACCGCCTTTGCCGCGGTTGACATCGTAGCCGAAATCCTTGATGCGGGGGTTGTCGGCTGCTGCACGGGCTACTTCGCTTCCGGTATTGTCTTTGCTGCCGTCGTTAACGGCGATGATCTCGTAGTCTGAAGTAAACGCAGCGAGCGCTTTATCAATGACCATGAGATTATCGTAAATGTGTTCACCTTCGTTATAGGCAGGGACGACGATACTGAGCATAATTATCCTTCGCTAACAAATTTTCCGCGATATTTTAACACATCAGAAGCGTCCGCCGCCACCGCCGGAGAATCCGCCTCCTCCGCCGCCTGAGAAGCCGCCGCCACCGCCGGAAAATCCGCCGCCGGATGAAGATTCGTGATGAATGACCTGCTTGGATTTGAACGTGTCATGCTTTTCGACAAAATTGGTGCCGGTGTGCGGATAAACGCTGATAGCGGGAACTTTGTCGAGTCTTCTTCTAGGAGACGCAAAACCTGTGATGACAAACGACATGCCGACAGGAATGATTATCGTGAAGAATACGATCGCGCCGTAGCTCTGGTAAGAGTAGTCATTGAGGCTCTTTGTGATGCCTTCGACAGCGGTGCCGTACTGACCGTCACCGAGCTCTGACAGATGGCTTCTGAAGAGCGCGTAGCATTCGTCGTCGGAGACAGCGAAATGTGCAGTGCCATATGTGTAGAGCCAGAAGAATCTTCCGCCCTGGTAGTCGAGCGTAACGTCGATCAGGATGCAGACGCCGGAGTTGTTCTGAAGGGGCACGGTCTTGACGTGATCCATGTAGAAGTCTTCGGCAAATCTCTTCTCGTCCTCATCGGAATTGGAATATCTGCTGCCCTTGTCGTTCGTGGTGACGATGACAACGTTGATGTCCTTCTCCTTGGAGAGCTTTTTGGCTGCGTCAGTAATGTCATCTATCTCCTCGCTCGTGAAAAGATCTGCGTCGTCGATCACCTCAACTGTCTTTTTTGGCGAGAGGTTCATGAACACATAGAAAACGATGCTTGCGATGATGATGCAGATAAGTCCTATACCTACACCGATCGAAGCGCCGTTGAGCTCAGAAAGAACTGAGAGTCTCGGGCCTTTGTCTTTGGCCTGGTTCATTTCGTTGATGTCAAGATTATCGCTCATCCCCAGAACCCCCTCATGATGAGGCCCAGAACGAACCTCGTGATAACGGCAAGAATGCCTAAGACAATGAAGAAGAACATAAGCTTCTTAACAGGGCTTACCGGTACCTGTCCTGCGACTTCGCCGGTCTGTCCGTTCATTGCGAAATAGTAGTATTTGTTGCGGTACTTGTAAGACAGGAACCATACCGGAAGCAGCGCGTAGTTAGCTTCCATCGAGTCGATCGTGCTCTTATTCGACTTGATCGTGTAGTCGTCAAATATGCCCTTCAAAGAGCCCTTCAGAGCTGTATCTACTCCGTTGCTCGCACGCTTTGTCGCACGCGCGGAAAGGTCCTGCGGAGAAAGATCATATCTGTCTGCATAAAAGCCAGGAAGATATCTGTAGTCGTAAGGCATGAGAGCCTTGAAATTAAAGGGTTCGATGGCTTCCATCAGTTCATCGTCGATCCTGGTCTCTCCGTCCAATGGAACATAATTCCAGTTGAGGTCCGCATGTCTTTCAAAAGAGAAAGTCTCGATGACTTCGTCATTGCCTCTGTAGTGGATCTTGCGTCCGGTTCCGCTCGCATTAAGTGTCGCTTTGATATTGAAAAGCCAGAACGGTACATAAAGGCCTGTCATCTTCTGAACGTTCTTTTTGGAAACGAATCCGAAGGGTGTCCACTTGCCTTTTCCGGCCCACTTGATAAAAGCCTCTTCAGCGGACTTTCTTGAATACTTGAAAGGAATCATGTACTGCGGCTGGAACTGCTCGGTGAGTCTCTTTCCGACGAGTGCCGGAGATCCGCAGAAAGCACAGAATGTTGCCGCAGTGTGGGCATCGGTTACGAGCTTCGCACCGCATGAATTGCAGACGAACTCAACCTGCTCGGGCGCAGGTTCATCGCCGGGCTGATTCTGCTGCTCAGGGCCTGACGGCTCTGCCTTCTTAGCTTCCAGTTCTTCTACAGTGATCGTGCCGAGTGCGGCAGGATCGAAAGAAGATCCGCAGTTAGGACACTCGAGCTTTTGAATATCCGCATTAAGCGTGAGATTTGACCCGCAATTGGGGCATTTGATCGTATCAGCCATACTATCCCTCCTGAATTAGAAGGATACCATAAATGACACATTATTTGAAGAATCAGACCTCTGCGTTGAGCAGCGCTTTTTTGGTCTTGTCGTGGCTCTTTTCGGAATTCGGATAAGAGATCTCTTTGTACTCTGCGCCCTTGCGTCCGCATATGATCCTGACGAACGATTCGGCGATCTTCGGATTCTTCAGAAGGAGCGGGCCGATGAGACTGATACCGAGCAGGTTGTTCTTCCTGACACCATCCTTCTCGAAAGGAACATTGCCGATAACTTTAGTGATCTCAAAAGCCAGGCCGTCCTTGCCGTGGGGAACGCCCGCGCGGTTAACGAAACCGACATAGAGCTCGTGATTCTCCCAGTCTTCGAGAACGACATCTCCGGTGTAGCGCTTCTCGATCTGCTCGATAAAACTGAAGTCGAAAATGCCGAGTCCTTTGATAACGGTCTTATCGGCGGTCTCGATCCTGTCGCCCAGAATGTCGTAGCTGTTGCCGGTGAAAAGCATCGGAACACCGTCATCAATCGCTCTGACAAGGCCGTCCTTGAAGTTTGCAAGATGCGCTGCAACGAGGTTTCTGTTCGACTCGAAACCGGAACCCATATAAACAAAATCCATGCCGTCAAAACTGATCACGTCATCAGTTATCGTGCGCTTAATTATCTCGACGTCAAATCCCTGATCCTTAAGTCTTCTCTCAAGTATCCTAATGTTGCCGTTGTCACCGTAAAGGCTCATGAAATCGGGATAGAGATATAGTATATTCACGTTCATGCGAGTTCCCTCCTTGTAACGATGGAGAGGATCTTCTCTTTGTCGGAGAAACATGTGATCACGTAAAGGAACGAATCGAGATTGTCACGGCAGTAGTCAGCGGCCTTCTGCACAGTGTCGAAAACCTGTACTTTCCGTGAATCCACACCCGCCAGATCGAACCTCACTGCGAGGTCCTCGCAATACTGTCCCGCAAGGATTATCCTGTCGATTCCCTCATCGTTGAGTTTCTCGAAATTGATATCCCAGAGCCAGCTCGAATCGGATGTGTAATACTTGCGGCTGATCGCGTCAACGATTATCATGACGCTCTTCTTGCGCTTATCCTTAACGACAACATCGATGGAACGGTCGTAGGACACTGAATTCTCGTGCTTTGAAAGAAGCAGGCGGCCTTCGACTTTTCCCAGAGTGAAATCAGAGATACGGCCTGACTTCAGGATATATCCGCCGAGAGATTCAGCGGCCTTCTCCGGTGCGATGCCCGCAACGGTTGCAGCAGTGAATGCCGCGAGAATATTGTAGCAATGGTAGATTCCCGTAAAGAAAACCGGGATCTCATATGTTCCGTCAATGGTGATGGAAGCATGACCGTCTGATTCGCCAATACCTGTAAGAGTATGGTCAGTATCGTGTCTTTCAAAACCACAGGAAGTGCACTTGAACTTACCGATATGGTTATAGTGGTAATACTCATACTCCATCGGTTGTTTGCAGATAGGACAGTACCTGCCGTCGTTATAGATTCCCTCATGCACCGTGGTGTCAGAAGGAAGATTGTCTGCGCCGAAATAGACCGTGCCTTCCCTGTCCTTGCCAAAGCTTGCGACCAGGGGATCGTCGGCATTCAGAATGAGAGTCATGTCATCATAGACCGCATGACCGATTATCGTCCTGATCCACTCGGGATGGCCATTCCTCGTCATCTGGTCCCTGTATAAATTGTTGATCACGAAATACTTCGGATGGAAATACGCGAAAACCCTTCTCGCATATCTTTCATCCGCTTCAAGCAAAACGACGTCGCTTTTGACCTTGCCGCCCATCGTGGAAGCGCCGATCAGGAATGTCGTGACACCCTCGATCTGATTGGAACCCTCTTTGTTATACGCGACCTTGAGCCCGTTGCTCTTAAGCACGTGCGCGATCATCTCAACAGTGGAGGTCTTGCCGTTCGAACCGGTGACGGCGATCGAAAGCTCCGGAAGCTTCAATTCCGAAAGGATATCAGGACAGATCTTGAGTGCATATTTGCCCGGCAAACTCGAGCCGCGGCCCAAAAGCTTTGCCAGTCCCCTTATGACCTTGCAGACAAGTATTGCTGTAAACGCTCTGATCTTCATAGGAAGAAATTGTAGCATAAATTATGGGCATTTTATATTACAAGCGCCGGGAGGGCTAGCAGGCGCGTCTTTACCGGTCCCTTCACCGTCAGAATACGTGACAACTGAACATTTGCGAAGATTCAGAATTCCCGCCCGCCAAAAAGTTTTCGAACAGATTTATTCAAAACTGTTTACAAACTTTCTCAAAGGTATATAATTGCGCCATGAACAAATTTGCATTTACATGGCGTGACTTTTTCTTTTTTGCCTTTACAAATAGGGGTAATTAGTTCACTGCCTGTAAATATTTGACTTGATTTACGTTTATCAGAGCCCCGCAGTGAACAAGCTGCGGGGCTTTTTCAATCAACGGAGGAACGAAACATGACACAGAAACAGGCCGGAAAACGAATCGAAGAAATCGACGAACAGATCAGAGAGCTTTTCGCGGAGAGACTCGAAGCAAGCAAAACCGCGAACGAGACTCTCTCCAAGTCCGAGATCGCGCTGAAAAGCCGACGCTACGAGCGCAGCTATCTTTCAGGACTTGAGACATCCAACTCGCTTATAGACAACTACGAGCGCGTGCTCTTCACCACGATGTTCAACCTGAGCCACTCCTACCGCAACATGGAGTACGGCACACGCACCGAGCTCGCTGACCAGATCCACAAGGCTCTCGAGACAACTCCCAACGAGTTCCCGAAGTCACCAATGGTCGCCTGCCAGGGCATCGAAGGCGCCTACTCGCAGATTGCGACAGACAAGATCTTCCGTCACGCAAACATCATGTATTTCAGGACTTTCGACGGCGTTTTCCAGGCAGTCGAATCCGGCCTTTGCAAATTCGGCATCCTCCCTATCGAGAACAGTTCTTTCGGCTCAGTAACCCAGGTCTATGACCTCATGGTCGGCCACAATTTCCATATCGTAAGAGACTACAAACTTAGGATCAGCCACAAGCTGCTCGCAAATCACGGCGCGAGATTCGAAGACATCCGCGAAGTATATTCGCACAACCAGGCAATCGGCCAGTGCAGCAAATTCCTCAAGGAGCACCCGGATATCAAGGTCAACATCGTTGAGAACACCGCGGTCGCCGCAAAGAGCGTCGCTGATTCCGGCCGCAAGGACGTCGCCGCCATATCTTCTGCCGACTGCCAGCAGCTTTACGGACTTGAGGTAATCCGCGACGACATCCAGAACACGGACAACAATTACACACGTTTCATCTGCATCACCAAAGAGCTCATGATCTTCCCCGGCGCATCGAAAACTTCCGTCATGCTCGCACTGGGCCACACACCCGGCGCCCTCGCTGACACTCTCGCGAAGTTCTCTTCACTGGGACTTAACCTCACGAAGATCGAGTCGCGCCCCATCGCCGGCCGTGACTTCGAGTTCATGTTCTACCTGGATTTCGAAGCGTCTGTTTATTCCGAAGAAGTCATCTCGCTCCTGTGCGAGCTCGATGCCGAACCGACTGAGTTCGCTTATCTCGGAACTTACATCTGACGAATTAAAAGAGCCATCTCAAAATAAATGAGGCGGCTCTTTTTTGAAATATCTATCGAGTATAAAATCAGTACTCAACGCGTACCGAGTCCAGTCCGTACGAAGCCTTGAAACGGCGCTCGTCGTCAGCGCATCTTATGACCATGACTTCCGTGAAGTGACCGTCCTTTTTGTTCTTGAAGCCGGCAACCTTTTCGCCGGTGCAGATGGAACTTCGGATCACGGCATACTGTGTCTCCGGGTCAAACGGAAACTCAGAAGAAAGGTCGTCAGAAGGAGTTTTTCGGTGAAACGGAAGGCGCATGGAAATCACCTGATTATTCCGCCGCCGATGACACAGCCGTTGTCATCGTAAAAGACGGCAGACTGGCCGGGTGATACGCCTTTGACGGCTTCATCGAGAGTGACTTTCGCGAGGCCGTCTTCGAGGATTTCGAGAGTTGCGGGACGCTCGGTCTGATGGTAGCGCGCCTTGGCAAGGCAGCGAAGTGAAGCGCCGGAAGACGGCACGGGAATGCTCTGGAAATTCACATCGCGGCAGATAAATGAAGTACACATGAGTGATGCTTCGGTGCCGAGAACAACCGTGTTGTTCGAAGGGTCGATCCTGGTGACGAATGCCGGGTAGCCGAGCGCGATGCCGAGTCCTTTTCGCTGGCCGACAGTGTACTGATAAATGCCTTTGTGGCGGCCCAAAACATTGCCGTCGGAATCAACAAAATTGCCATCTTCCGGAATCTTTTTGTCCGTGTGCTCGCAGATAAAATCAGTGTAGCGCCCTTCGGTGACGAAGCAGATCTCCTGCGAGTCCTCTTTGTGCGCGCATGGAAGTCCCGCGTCTTCGGCGATCTTGCGCACCTCGTCCTTCGTGTATTTGCCGAGAGGCATCAGTGTGCGCGCGAGCTGCTCCTGCGTGAGCTTGTATAGCATGTAAGTCTGGTCCTTCGCGATGTGGTCAGCCTTGCGCACGGTGTATCTGCCGTTCGCAAGTTTCTCGATGAAAGCATAGTGGCCGGTCGCAACATATTCGGCGCCGAAAACATCTGCCAGTTCCATGAGCTTTGCCCACTTAACATACCTGTTGCACTCGATGCACGGATTCGGCGTGAGACCCTCGAGATAAGCATCGACAAAAGGTGTCACGACGTTCTGTCTGAAAAGCGAAGTGCAGTTGTGCGGATGGTACTTGATATCCAGGATCTCGCAGATGCGGCGCGCCTCGTCGATCTCGCAGCAACGGCTGTCACCCTCCTCGTCAGAACCCCAGACGCGCAGCGTAACACCGGTGACATCGTAACCCTGCTGCTTCAAAAGGTACGCAGCAACAGCGCTGTCAACTCCGCCTGACATTCCGACTATGACTTTGGTCATTAATTATTCTCCCCCGCGAAAACCCTTATGTTGTTGCCGCAGCAATTCCGATTGCAACGATAAGGTAAGCCAGGAACATGTAAAGGCTCCATATACCCCAGAAGATCGTCATACCGATGCCGCCGTATTTTGCGGCGCGGCTCAATGCCGAGCACACTTTGATCTTGACCGTATGGAATCCGCCCCTGTCGATATATTCAAGGATATTCTTTCTGTTATTGATACCCATGAAGATCGAGATGATGCTGCCGACCGGGATCGTACTGATTGCGCAAGCAACTATCGCCTTGGTCAGGAACTCTTTTGCCGTAGCCGCATAGTTTGGATCGTACGGTGCCTGATAAACCTGCTGCGCCTGTGCGGGCTGCTGGTATGTTTGCTGATATGTCTGCTGATATGTCTGCTGAGGCTGAGCCTGCTGATTGTTGTTTTCCATATACACTCCTTCCCTTCCGATGAATCCATCAGTTATCCAATTGCTTATTATACTTCCTTTTGCTCGAAAAGGATAAGTGCGGGAGATCGAATCAACGCGAGTGACGATCAGACCCGAATTCCGATCAACTGCGAGTGACGATCAGACCCGAATTCCAAAATGTTTTCCCGAAATCGCGAAAACAGAAAAAGTTTCAGGAAAAAATCAACGTTTTTTCCAATATCATTTCCTGTTTTGACGAAAATAGGAAAAGTTTTAGGAAATCGATGAAAATAAGCCAAATGGAATCGTGATCCGGTAACCGCAACCTGCCATAGTCGTTTTGCAGATCAGGCAGGTTGCGGCCGACCGCGATTGTCAGTACAACAAAAAAGGAAGAGCATCACTGCCCTTCCTTTTATCTTCAAAAGCCGTTGTTCTTCTGCAGAGTCCGGCTTTTCGATGTCGCTAATTAATCAGTCGTTAATTGCCACTTGCTGACGCATCAATTACTTGATGTTCTCTCTCCATGTTGCAGGCTTAAATTCGTCGAGCAGCGGGAGGAGACGCTTATCAACGTCAATCTTGAATACTGCGTTGAAGTTGTTGGTTGCGATCATCTGGCCTGCGAAGCCGACGATGACAACGAGCTCCTGATCGTTGAAGAACTTTCTGAGCTTGTCGAAAAGTTCATCGGATACTGCTGTCGGGTTCTTTACATACTGCTCAGCGAGTTCGGCAAGGACTGTCTCCTTCTCATCGTAAACGAGGTTAGCCGGATCGAGGCCGAGGCCCTTGACGTCACTGATAAAAAAGAGTGAGCAGAGCTGGCATGAGTTTGTTGTTGAGATCTTGTGGGCAAAGAGGATCGCATCCTTTTCGCCGATTACTTCAACGAGTCTCTTCCAGGATGTGTACCATGCCATGTAAGCGTCGTATGTTGCTGCGTCGTTCAGAAGGCCTTTCTTCATGTTTGTGACTGCATTGCGGCCTGCGAGTTCGTCGTAGCGCTCCTTCTCTGCACCTGTTGCTTCGTTCTGTTCAACCAATTTGATTCTTGCCATTTTAGTAATCTCCTTTTTACGATATTTCTCGGTATTTTTTATGCTTAAAGCGCGAGCTTCAAGATCTCAATTATCCTGGCGGAATCGAGGGGGACATAGTGTCCTACTGTGCCGCCTGCTGTTGCACGGTTTGCCATTACTTCGAAGTCTTTGTCTGTGATGCCGAGCTCACTTAGGTGAGTTTTGACACCCAACTTTTTGAAGAAGTTTTCGAGCTCTTCGGAAAGCAAAAGTGCGCGTTCTTTTTCTGAATAGTCGTACGGGTCTTTGCCGTAAACTCTGCTTGCGAGAAGCGCGAGTCTCCAGGGCTTGATGTCAGCAATGTACTTTGTCCATGCCGTGAAGACGATCGCCATTCCTTCTCCGTGAGTGATGTTGTATTGTGCAGAGAGTTCATGCTCGATACGGTGTGATCCCCAGTCGGCACGTCTTCCTGCGTCGAGGAAATTATTGTGCGCGACTGATGCGAGCCACTGGATCTCTGCTCTTGCGTTTATGTCTTTCGGATCGTCGATAAGTCTTTGTGCGTTAACGAGCAAAGCCTTTACTGCGCCTTCGATAAGATAGTCTGTCGTGTCGGAATTCTTCTCGTCGGAAAAGTATCTTTCGAGAAGGTGTGACAGGACATCAGCGATGCCGACATATGTTTGGTAAGGCGGAAGGTTGACTGTGTATTTCGGGTTCATGATAGCGAACTTCGGGATGATGCGGTCGTCTTCGAAACCTTTCTTCCACTCGCCGTATGAGAGAATAGCGCAGTTGGATGTCTCGGAACCGCTCGATGCCGTTGTCGCGATCACTCCGACTCCGATTACGTGTTCGGGAGAAACACCTTTGTCGAAGAAATCCCATACATCGCCATCGTACGGTATACCGAGAGCTATCGCCTTGGCGGTGTCGATGGAGCTGCCTCCGCCGACTGCCAGAACGAAATCAACTTTATCCTGCTTGCCCTTAGCTACAAGCTTTCTTACAAGTTCAATGGACGGATTGGGTACTACTTCACCGCTCTCAGAGAACTTTATTCCCAAGTCTTTTACAGCTTCGGTGATTACATCGTAGATACCTAAAGTCCTGATGAAGTCTCCGCTGTATACCAATAGGAGTGATGTGACATTATGCTGCGTTAAAAGAGACTTCAGTTTCTTTTCGCTACCCTCACCGAAAACTATTTTCGCGGGATTGTAGTACTCAAATCCGATCATTATTCTAATCTCCTGTTTCTGTTTAATTGCTCATCATCCGAAGAGGGGTACTACTGCACCGTCGTATGTGTCTTCAATGAACTTTGCAACTTCGGGTCCCTGAAGTACTTCTACAAGTGTCTTGATGGCGGGATCGTTTGCCTTGTCAGGTGATGTTGCGATGATGTTGCCGTATGTCTGTGCTGCAAGTCCGTCGTTTGCCTCAACTGCGAGAGCCTGGCTTACGTGGAGTCCGCCTTCGATCGCATAGTTGCCGTTGATGACTGCGACATCTACATCGGGAAGTGCTGCGACGAGCTGCTCGGGTGCGAGTTCCTTAAACTGGATGTTAAGAGGATTCTCTACAATATCTTCTACTGTTGCGTTGATGCCCGCATCGTCCTTGAGCTTGATGATGCCTTCCTGTGCGAGAAGGAGGAGTGCTCTTGCTTCGTTTGTTACGTTGTTCGGAACAGCGATAACCGCACCGTCCTGAAGGTCCTTAAGGTCCTTGACTCTGCCAGCATAGATGCCGAATGGTTCGTAGTGGACTGCGCCTACTGAAACGAGGTCTGAACCATTCTCTTTGTTGAACTGTTCAAGGTAAGGAACATGCTGGAAATAGTTTGCATCGAGTGATCCTTCGATAACGCCTGTGTTGGGTGTAACTGAATCTTCGAGCTGTACGATCTGAAGTTCGATTCCTTTTTCTGCGAGGATCGGCTTTGCAACTTCCAGGATCTCAGAGTGAGGTGTGATGTTTGCACCGACCTTAAGTACTACTGTTTCTGCCTGAGCTTCTGTGCTTGCTACTGTTCCAGCGTCAACTCTTGTTCCCTCAGTCTTTGCGCAAGCTGCGAATGATCCTGTAAGTGCGAGTAAAAGTCCTGCGGCAATCGCCTTCTTGAATATGTTTTTCATGTTAGTAATCTCCTTTTAGTGTTGTGTTTTTCTTTTTTTGTTTTGCGTTAATTACGCTTTGAGTTTGATTTTGTTTGAGCATAAAAAAGCCCGGTCAGATTTATCTCCCGGGCGCATGGCATATCTTCAAATGCAAGTTACTGCTTTAACATCGATCTATCTCAAGGCGTGAGGAATTGTATCCTGCGCCCTGTGCCATATTGCGCACCCGGGAGCTGAACATTCGACAACACATCATGACTGTTGTTCTGGTATCTGTTCTATACATTTCTCACTCCTCCTTTCGTTGTGATGGCGATACTTTACTACTACAAACCTACCGTGTCAATAGGTTTATTGAATTTTTTTTTCGTTGTCTTGTGAAATGCATCTGCGAATACCGCTTTTGCAAAATAAAAAGTTCAGTCTGGACTTCCGTCTACAGACTGAACTTTTAACTGAACTTCCGCTTTTCGAGAATGGGAACGCAAGCTCGAAATAACAAATACTCACGATACCGCGGTCTTCTCGTTGCGCTTGTGAACTTCGCTGCTTTTCGAGAGCTGGTATTTGTCGAAAAACTTGACGTACATGAGCGGCACTGCTCCGACGATGGCTGCACTTGCCTGGATGCCGTTCGGGATGACTGAACCAAGTGCTGCTTCAACACCATACATGAACGGGAGTGACTCGAATGCGAAGTATCCGGCGATCATGATGAGCTCTGCGACTAAAGAGACGGAGAGCTTTCTGATAAACGATGTCTTGCCTTCCCTGTTTCTCTTAAGCAAAAGTCCTGCGACAAGGCCCATGATACCCTTGATCAGAAATGTTGCGACTGCATACTGCGGATATCCTGCAAGAAGGTCTGCAAGCGTTGAACCGAGCGCTGCCGGGATAAAAGCAAATGGTCCTAAGATATACGAGCTTACAAGTATTACGAGGTCACCCAAATTGATGTGTCCTATCGCTGTCGGAATGTGAAGTTCGGTACCTACAAATATCAGTGCTGCAAGCACACCTGCGTATGCTATCTTCTTTAAGTTGTTCTTATGATTGTCTTTACTGCTCATGTTTTATTCTCCTTTAACTTTATTTAATCAAAACAAAACGGGAGTTCTGATGAACTCCCGTACAGTAACCTTAATTTATTTGTGATCCTTGATCCATGCGTTATTCAGATCACTCCGGTCATATGCGGGAGGGTAACTTTAGTACAGCACATGCAGATCATAGTGGCATGAACGTGTTTCATTTTTCTCCTCCTTTAATATGATTGGGATAAAGTTAACATTACTTTCCTATTATGTCAATGGGTTTCGACATCTTTAAAGACACGGGAGCCCGTGGCGCCCTTCTGGCCCTGGTACTTTCCGTCATATGGATTTAGCGCGTGATCATCCATCTCGGCGAAAACGAGCTGGCCAACTCTTCTTCCCGCCTTAAGCTCGATTGCGCATCTGTTTGCGTTATAAAGTTCAAGTGTGATCTCACCTTTAAATCCGGGATCTACCCATCCGGCATTCTGGATGAAAAGGCCCATTCTGCCGAGCGAACTTCTGCCTTCCACAAACGCAGTGAGGTTATCGGGAAGCTCGAAATATTCCATCGTGGTAGCAAGAACAAACTGACCCGGCATGATGAGATAAGTATCCGTAGTGATGGTCTTATATTTGATCTCATTTTCGAGAGTGATAACGCTTGAAGGTGTATCGTCAACGACACTGAAAGTGCGGCCTAATCTTATGTCGACACTTGCAGGCTGTATCTGTTCTTTTGTAACAGGCTCGATAGTAAGTGTTTTTTCTTCGAGCATCTTAAGTATTGTTCTGTCAGATAAAATCATTCTTGTAACCTCACAATTTCAAATTATATATTCGAAGGAACATAGCACACAACGCTGTCAGGCTGGCTGTATGTCTTACCTTCCAAAAGACTAAATGAATGCTGTTTGCCGACACCGCCGAACCATTCATATGGCTTATCTTCTGATGTCTTGCCATCGCAGATTTCCTTGATTCCGTTGCGCATGCATCTCATAAGAGAGATGTCATCGAAGTCACGCGCATGGCCGTGAAGGATCAGGTCAGCCCTGTCTTCAAGGAACATTATATTGTCCAATGCTTTCACGTATTCATTAAGAGATGAGCATCCGTCAAGCTGCATCCAGAGATGGTGATTTATGGCATCGCCCGTGAACAGTATCCTGTCTTCCCGAAGGAGCAGAACGATGCTTCCGGGAGTGTGTCCGGGAAGCGCAAAGACTTCCAAAGTCCTTCCGCCGATATCGATTATGTCGCCTTCGTTAATCGCTCTAAATGGAGGCATCTTCAGGCCGTACTTTTCGCACTCTGTTAAGAATTCAGGAAGCTTGGCAAAAGACTCCGCAAGTTCAAAATCCTTGGGATCAAGATAAGCCTCATCGAAATAAATATTGCCGAATATGTGGTCCGGATGACCATGCGTGTTTACAACAACGATAGGTTTGTCGGTAACTTCCCTGACAGCTTTCTTGAGGTCGTTTAATCCGTTCATAGTGTCGATGACACAGACCTTCTCCTCACCTATTACAAAGTAACCTGAAGCCATGTGGCCTTCATCCATGAGATAGATATCGGGTGTAAGCTGTTTAACAAATAACTCTAGTTTATCCATAGATCATTCACCTTTTATCCTCTTCACGATATCAATGGCAATGTCGAATTTATCGAGTGAATGATTAGCCTCATGAAGTCCCTCGGGAGTGTAATCAGGCTGATCGACAACGTCGCCCGCAACCAGGAAATCGTACAATTCAAAACCGTGATAATCACATACGGCCTGAACTCCTGCAAGTTCCATTTCGACTGCTATGCATCCTTCATCCTTACGCTTCTTTACAAGGTCTCTGGTTTCTCTGTAAAGCGCATCAGTCGTCCAGACTTTACCTTTGACAAAAGGAAGTCCTTTTTCTTCAAAAAGGCCGGCAAGGAAATCCGCATTTTTGATGTCGATATAATCTGCAGGAGGCGCATAGTGATATGACATTCCCTCGTCGCGGTATGCTTGTGTAGGAATGATATATCTGCCGTTGATCTTCTCGGGATCCAACGCTCCGCATGAACCGAACAAGATGAACTTGTCCGAACCTATCTTCCAGTTGGCTTCCATTACATCCGTAGATGCCAGGCAGGATCCAACTTCAGAAAGATAAAAGCCAAGCTTCATGCCGTCAACATCGATCAGGTGGATTGGTCTTATAAGATTACACGCACGGAACTCTTCAATCTTTTCGTTGGGATAGGTCCCAAGCACCGTCTCGAAGATCTCACGAGAGAACGTAATCACTGTTGTATCAACTATCTTTTTCTGCTCTCCGAAAAACGAAGCCGGAGAGATTATCGCTTCACTGGTATCAAAAGAATCCGTTATCATTTATCTTTTCTCTCGTCAGTCACGAAATATTTTACCGTTTCAGAAGGGCATTTCAGCTCGGTTCTGAAAAACTCCGGATACATTGTTATCTTGTTGTCAACGCTTGCCCAAACGAGATGTTCTTTGCATCCGTCTTCATTAAAGTCACTTGACACGGGCTCAAAATCTTCAGGAACTTTCATGTAGAAGAAATATGACACTTCGTAAACAAGTTTGCCCATGTTTCTTTGGGTATCTCCGTAGAAATAATTCTCGTGGATAAACCCGAGCCTGTCTACTTCCATCTTTATGCCGGTCTCTTCGAAAACTTCACGGATAACTGCTTCTTCGGCGGTCTCACCGAAATGTATCCTTCCTCCTACGGAATAAAGATAATCAACGTCGGTATTTCCTACCATCAGGAATCTTCCGTTTTTCAGAATGATCGCCCCCACCCTGATGTTGATAAAACCATCACAACAGGGAACTGTCATGTCATTAATGTTCATAATAAATTCCTTTATCCTCAAATAGAAGTAACTTCGCTTCCGGTATGAGAGGATTATAACATAAGGATCCGAAAAATCAGGGTGCTTCCAATCCGGCAACATCACTTGCGCCGGAAGATATAACTTCATACGCGATGCCGTTTTCTTCAAGAAGTGATAGGAACGCATTAACAACAGAAGACCCGGTAAATCTCTGCTGGATCGAGAGCGATATATTGCCGCCGGCAGCACCTAAGATGACCATAAGACTGAATGTGCACGGAGGGTGTGTCCAGAACTCTTTCATGTATTGTCCGATCGTCGGATATTTCCATTTGCCGGGATAGCTTACCAGATAACTTATGAATCCTTCGCCGCCGTTAAACATCGCCGTAAAGATATCTTTACGAGCTTTGAGGGAAGGAGTCGAATTCATTATACCTTTAACCGTTGAAGCATTGACCGCAAGACCTGCTGCGACCTGTTCTTCCCTGCTCTGCACGAACGTCTTGCCGCGGTAAACCGTACCCTGAGTAGAAAGAGGCATGGAGCTTACTATCGGAGAATAATCGAAGATGGACATACCGAGGCAGTTATGATTAGTTGCTTCAGCGCCGACCATCGGTCTGGCGTTTATGACATATGAACTGATGATGGGTTTTGACCTGTCAGGATAGAGCGAATCGATAGCTTTACCCATCAGGAGTTCGACCATCGTACCCGGAGTGGAATCGTTTTCGCGCACGAATTTAATAAATGTATCTTCAGGGATCTTAACATCCCAAATGACTGGTGACGACTTCTTAAGTCCGCCGTCTGTCTCCAAAGTAAATGCAGGAGTGTAAGACGCTTCCGGTGCGGGGACTTCTTCGATGGTATCCTGTGGATCTGCCATCTCTGCTTCAATATCAGATGCTTCCAGTTCAGGAATCGGATCTATTCCATAAACGTTTTTGCAGTAATGATAAAGGATCGTTGCGAGCACTCTGTACATGCCCGTGCCGTCAGTTATTCCGTGAAAGAAATCGAGATAAATGAAGTCATCCAGAAAAGATACCGCCCACACGTGATAATTGGTCATGGCAGAATTAAGAATGACTCTTGCATCACTGTTTATGACCGCTATAGGAAGATCGTTATCTGCATATTCAAAAGACTCGACCGTAGAGACCAGACGTCCCATGAAATATGGGAATCTTAAAGACGCTGAAGCGACTGAAGATTTCAATGCATCAGGATCGATCTTATCTTTAAGTCTGACCTTGAAACGGACGGCATAATCAACCCCGGCGCCGATAGCACCGTAAACGTGCATTGTGTCTCCGGTAGTGATCTTCATGGATAAAACCTCTTTTGAAGAATATGCTTACCTAATTATACAAAACACCTTTGGTCTTCTCGACTATTGGCATGAATATTGACGATTTCTCATTACTTCATGATCACGAGCTCGTAATCACGAGTTCCTATTCCGATCTTCTCTCCATGCTCAAGTGTTTCTGCCCATGAGACATTAGGATTGCTGTTATGCCATACATCCCCATTGTCGTGGAAGTGTGCGCTTCTCATATTGTCACCGAGCTGGCTGTTGCTTACAGGCTCAGCCTTCTGGCAAAGATCAACGCATGCCTGGTCAAGAGCGACAGGATCGAAAGATGCGAGCATTCCGATGTCAGGAAGGATCGGTGCGTCGTTCTCGCCGTGGCAGTCGCAGTTGGGAGATACGTCGGTAATGAGGCTGATATGGAAGCACGGTCTTCCGCTGACGACGGCTGCCGTGTATTCAGCCATTCTGCACCCTAAGAGCTGGGGAGCATCCCAGTTGTCGTTCTCGATGGCGTCGAAAGCGCAGGCGCCGATACAACGGCCGCAACCTTTGCACTTGGAAGGATCGATCCATGCCTTTCCGTCAGTATAAGATATTGCATCGGATCCGCATTCTTTGGCGCATCTGCGGCAGCCTCTGCAGAGTTCCGTGATAACGTGAGGGTGGCCGCTCTGGTGCTGCTGCATCTTACCGGCACGTGAGCCGCAACCCATGCCGATATTCTTTATACAGCCGCCGAAGCCTGCCTGCTCATGACCTTTGAAGTGAGTAAGAGAGATGAAGATGTCGGCATCCATTACGGCGCGGCCGATGTATGCTTCCTTGCAGTATTCGCCGTTAGGTACGGGCACGATGATGTCATCGGTGCCGCGGAGACCGTCGGCGATAATTATCTGGCATCCCGTAGTTATCGTGTTGAAGCCGTTGATATTTGCGCAGTCCATGTGCTCGAGAGCATTCTTGCGGCTTCCGGGATAGAGTGTGTTGCAGTCTGTCAGGAACGGCAGACCTCCCTGTTCTTTGACTACATCCGCAACAGCCTTTGCATAGTTAGGTCTTAAATATGCGAGATTTCCGAGCTCGCCGAAGTGCATCTTTATCGCAACGAACTTTCCGTCCATATCGATGGTGCCGATACCCGCAAGCTTTATCAGCTTTTGAAGTTTTGCTGTAAGAGGAGTTCCGAGACCGGTCCTGAAATCAGTGAAATACACCTTAGACTTTTCCATAACAAAAAGACCTCCATGCATAATCTAAATATGAATAAATCACATTCAGATTATACCATCAGGGTCTTTTCGGGTTATATCCGAAATCAGTCGTTAGTGTTTAATAAATGTAAAAAACGCTCATGTCTTCCTGTGTTTTTTTGATATGCGGATACCGAGTTCCTGGATGAGCATTACCATGATGACCAGCAGTGCGACCGTAGTCCAGAGCACGTCTTTCTGGTAGCGGTAGTAGCCGTACTGCAGTGCGATCGCGCCGAGTCCGCCGCCTCCGATAACGCCTGCCATCGCAGAGTATCCCAGTACCGTTGCGACATTTATCGCTCCGCCCTGAAGAAGTGATGGCATTGCTTCCGGAATGATGAAGTGGATTATCGTATAAACAGGCGATGCGCCCATCGATGTTGCGGCTTCGATAATGCCTGGATTAACTTCGTTCAGGGACGACTCGACCATTCTTGCAACGATCGGTATAGCGCCAATAGTAAGTGGCACGATCGCAGCCGTAGTTCCTATGGAAGATCCAACAAGAAAACGCGTGAACGGGATCAAGAGCACGAGCAGTATCAGGAACGGCAAAGAGCGCGTGATATTCACGATAAGTCCGATGACGAAATTGACGACGCGGTTTTGCAGAAGACGGCCCTTCGATGTCGAGTAGAGTATCACGCCCAAAGGAAGGCCGACGATATATGAGAAGAGTGAAGCGAAGAACGTCATCTGGAACGTTTCCCATATACCCGTAAGTATTGCATCTCTTATGTAGTCGCTCATTGTTCCACCTCCGTTACGGACAGTCCGCCCTTCTCGAAAAAATTGATCACCGTCGCGGCATCCGTCTCATCCGAAGGAAGTTCAACGATCATCTGGCCATATCCGATGCCGCCGACACTCCTGGTGTTCGCACTCAGGATATTAACTTTAAAGCCGGTCTCTTCGACAAGGTTTGCGATGAACGGCACGTTCGACTGTGTCCCGTCGAAAACAAGTCTTACTATCTTCCCTTCTCCTGCTGAAGGATCGAAAGGATTGCTTGGGAAGACGAGTTTTTTCGCAGCCTTCGACTTGGGATTCGAGAATACTTCCTTCACCTCGCCGATCTCGGCTAAGTTGCCGTCGTCTATAATCGCAACGCGGTCGCATATCTTCTCAACTACGCTCATCTCATGTGTGATGATGACTATCGTAAGTCCGCGTTCTTCATTTATCCTCTTCAGAAGATCCAGTATCTCTCCCGTGATCTTCGGGTCCAGTGCGCTCGTTGCCTCATCGCACAAAAGCACTTTGGGATCGACAGCGAGAGCTCTGGCAATCGCGACACGCTGTTTCTGACCACCCGAAAGCCTGGCCGGAAACTGATTTTTCTTATCGAGCAGGCCTACGACTTCAAGCATCTGAAGTGCCTTCTCGCGCCTTTGTGCACGCGGCATTCCGATTATCTTCAAAGACTGTTCGACATTCTGTATGACTGTCCTCTGGTTAACGAGGTTAAAACCCTGGAATATCATGGAGATCGAGTGACGGACTTCACGGAGTTCCGACGGTTTCAAAAAAGCAAGATCCCTGCCGTAGAAGTTAACAACACCTGACGACACTTCCTCGAGGCGGTTCAAGGTCCTGACCAACGTGGATTTGCCCGCACCGCTCATGCCGATTATACCGAAGATCTCGCCTTCTTTTATCTCGAGGCTGATGTCTTTGAGAGCAGTGAATTCGACACCGTCGTTCTTATATGTCTTGTATACGTTTATTAATTCATATACGTTTTCCATCAGTCGAATAATCCTTTACTTAGGTATCTGTCACCCCTGTCAGGGAAAACAGTTACGATGTTGCCTTCGTCTATCTCTCCTGCAAGTCTTAAGGCAGCTGCAAGTGCCGCGCCTGATGATGATCCTGCAAGGATGCCTTCATGCAGAGCAAGCTTTCTTGAAGCATCGAATGCTTCGTCGTCAGTTACCTTTATTACCTTATCGACGAGCGTGATATCCATCGTGTCTGCGATGAAATCGTTGCCGATTCCTTCGATGTTGTAATCGAAATGTTCACCGCCGCCGATCGTTGATCCGTAAGGATCTGCAAGAACACCCACGACATTAGGGTTCTGCTCTTTAAGATACTTAACCACTCCCGAGAATGTTCCTCCGCTTCCTGCACCTGCAACAAAGTAATCGATCTTACCGTCTAACTGCTTATAGATCTCAGGTCCTGTCGTCTCATAGTGAGCGAGAGGATTTGCGGGATTCCTGAACTGTCTTAATGAGATCGAACCGGGGATAGCCTTAAGAAGTTCTTCAGCCTTTTCCTCGGCACCGAGCATGCCGCCTTCTCGGGATGTGTGCACGATCTCCGCGCCCAATGCCTTCATTACTTTCTGTTTCTCCAAAGAGAACTTCTCGGGTACGGTGAAGATAACACGAATGCCCTGGTTCAAAGCTGCAACAGCGATTCCGATTCCGGTGTTGCCTGCAGTGGCATCAATTATCGTGCCGCCTTCTTTAAGGAGACCTTTTCTTTTTGCATCTTCGATCATGTAAACTCCTACACGGTCTTTGACGCTTCCTTCGGGATTCATTAATTCAAGCTTTGCATAGATATTTACTCCGGGCTTGACGCCCATATGGTTTATCTTCAGGACCGGTGTGTTGCCGATCATTTCTTTTATGTCGTTATATACGTTTTGCATACGTTTCCCCTCACGCCTTAACTGAACTTTCGATTGCCTGCTTCAGGTCATCGATCAGGTCATCAACATCTTCGATACCTACTGAGAGTCTGATGAGCTCATCTACGATTCCTACCTGCTTTCTGATGTCAGCGGGGATAGCAGCGTGAGTCATCGTTGCCGGATGGCATACAAGTGATTCGACACCGCCCAAACTCTCAGCAAGAGTTATCAGCTGAAGCTTCTCAAAGAAGAGTTTGTAATCGTACTTCTCATCGAGAACGAAAGATATCATTGCGCCGGCACCGTCTGCCTGTTTCTTCTGTGTCTCATAGCCGGGATCTGATTCAAGTCCGGGATAGTAAACCTTCGATACATAGCCGCTCTCCGAAAGCCACTTTGCGATCTTGCCCGCATTGGCAACATGTCTGTCCATACGGACACCCAGAGTCTTGATTCCTCTTATGATGAGGAAGCTGTCCCACGGTGCGAGCACACCGCCGATCGCATTCTGCAGATAGTAGAGTCTGTCAGCCAATGCCTTATCGTTAACTACAACAAAACCCGAGATAGTATCGGAGTGACCGCCAAGATATTTCGTACCGCTGTGGATAACGATATCGGCACCGAGTGTCAGAGGGCGCTGGAGATAAGGCGTAAGGAATGTGTTATCTACAATAACGAGTTTGTTATGCTTCTTTCCGATCTTTGAAACTGCTTCGATGTCTGTGATGGTAAGAAGAGGATTTGCAGGTGTCTCGATGTAGATTGCTTTTACATCGTCGTTGATAGCTTTTTCGACGGCTTCAAGATCAGATGTATCCACGATCTTGTATGTGATATTGAAGTTCTTGAAAACGTTATCGAGAATACGGAATGTTCCGCCGTAGATGTTATCTGATACGATGAGCTTGTCACCTGATTTGAAGAGAGAAAGCACTGTATTGATCGCTGCTAAACCTGATGCAAATGCAAGTCCGTACTGTCCTTCTTCAAGATCTGCGATCAGCTTCTCGAGTGCTGCTCTTGTCGGGTTGCCTGTTCTGGAATATTCCCATCCTCTGTTCTTACCAAGACCGTCCTGCTTGTATGTTGAAGTCTGATATACGGGAACATTTACTGCTCCTGTTGTCTCATCTCCGTCGATACCGCCGTGGATCAGTAATGAATTTCTCTTAATGCTCATTTTTAGTTACCTTCCTTTGTAAAAAATAAAGCCCGGGATAATTCCCGGGCTGAATATAATAGATGTCTTAACTTTATTAACATCGATGACCTTCATAGCGCATTAGTGTGCAATCAAACGCCGAGGCCATATCAGCCCGTTTATTACGCATTCGACAACAACACATCAACATCTTCATCGATTTATTCCCTTTCAATTTTGTTACGACACATTATCCGTGTATAAACCTACTTTGTCAATAGGTTTTAGAAATTATTTTTCCTGCTTTGATTCGTAGTCTTCAAGAGCAGCTTCGATAGCTTCCTGTGCAAGGACTGAGCAGTGCATCTTGTAGTCTGGCAGGCCGTCCAATGCTTCAGCAACTGCCTGGTTTGTGAGCTTTCTTGCTTCCTCAACGGGCTTACCCTTAATGAGCTCAGTTGCCATTGAGCTTGAAGCGATAGCGCTGCCGCATCCGAATGTCTCGAACTTAACGTCCTTGACGATATCGTCTTCGATCTTGAGATACATCTTCATGATGTCTCCGCACTTTGCGTTACCTACCGTACCGACACCGTTCGCATCTTCGAGCACACCGACATTTCTCGGATTCCTGAAGTGATCCATAACCTTTTCACTATATAAAGCCATATTAATTTCCCCCTTATAAAATGAACTTTGTTTTTCCTGCAACGAGATCTCTCCATACAGGTGAGAAACCTCTCAGATATTCAACAACTTCTTTAACAGACTTAATAATGTAATCAGCCTGCTCATCAGTGATATCTTCACCAAGGCTGAGTCTTAAAGATCCGTGTGCAACATCGTGCACTCTTCCGATCGCAAGAAGAACGTGTGAAGGATCCAGTGATCCTGATGTGCACGCACTTCCCGAAGATGCCGCGATACCCTTATCGTCAAGCAAGAGTAAAAGCGATTCACCTTCGATCCCTTCAAAGCAGAAGTTAACATTACTCGGAAGCCTTCTTTCTGCATCGCCGTTTAATGCCGAATGAGGTATCTCTTTAAGTCCTGCGATTATCTTATTTCTGACAGGAAGTAGGTGTGCAGTATTCTTATCGATGTTTGCGACTTCTTCCTTAAGTGCTGTGACCATCGCAGCGATTCCCGGAACATTCTCCGTACCTGCTCTCTTGCCCTTCTCCTGGGCACCGCCTTCGATAAGATTCGTTACTCTTATTCCCTTTCTTACATATAGGAATCCGACACCCTTAGGACCGTGGAATTTGTGTGCTGACGCAGAGAGCATATCGATATTCTCATCAACTACATTGATCTTTAAGTGACCGATTGCCTGTACCGCATCGGTATGGAAAATAACTCCCTTTGCTCTGCACACTGCACCGATACCCTTGATATCCTGGATCGTGCCGATCTCGTTATTTGCGTACATGATCGTAACGAGGCATGTATCTTCACGGATAGCAGCTTCAACCTCAGAAGGATCTATGATGCCGTTCTCATGTACATCAAGAAGTGTTACTTCGAATCCTTCCTTCTCAAGTTTTCTCAAAGTGTGGAGCACTGCGTGATGTTCGAACTTGGAAGAAATAATGTGTTTCTTGCCTTTGAGTTCACCCAATTTAGCAGCGGATAAGATCGCCTGGTTATCAGCTTCGCTTCCGCCTGATGTGAATATAATCTCTTTGGCATCTGCACCAATAAGAGCAGCAGTATCTTCTCTTGCCTGCTCCAATACTTCCTTCGCCTTCTGACCGAACTCGTAAAGGCTTGATGGGTTTCCGTAGGTCTCTCTGATGAGAGTTGTCATTGTCTCGATCGCAGCTTCGCTCATCGGAGTTGTCGCCGCATTATCTGCATATATCATGTCGTGTCCTCGTCTTTCGGTTTTTGCTGAACGTATATTAATTCCATTAACCCACTAAGTCAATAGGTTTATGAAAACAAAAACAGTTGACAGGCTAATTTCAATTAGCTATACTTTGGCTAATTCGAATTAGCCGTCTGTCAAAAATGAGGACTAAAAAAATGGACACCAAGAAACGCATATTAGATGAAGCACTCACTCTCTTCTCCGAGAAAGGCTACGCCAACGTCTTCGTCGGCGACATCGCCGACCGCGTCGGTATAAAAGCCCCTTCTCTCTATAAACACTATAAGAATAAAAGAGCCATCTTCGATGCAATAATCGACGAGATGAACCAGCGCTTTGCAGAGCAGGCAAAGTCAATGAACATCAACGGCACCGATGCCCAGAAGGACTCTGAGATATATAAGAACATGTCCGAAGAAAATCTTCTTGCATTAGGACGCCAGTTCTTCCTGTACTACCTTCACGACGACTACAACAAGCGCTTCCGGAAGATGCTTACGATCGAGCAATTCAACAGCAAGGACTTAGCGGACATCTATTCCAAGCTCTATGTTGACGACCCGCTCGCATATCAGTCGATGCTGCTGGGAATGGTCGCGCAGGCAGGCATGCTACACACAGACAACGTAAATATTATGACCCTCCACTTCTACGCACCCATCTACTTTCTTCTTACGATGTGCGACAGAGATCCTGAAAGAGAGCCCGAAGCTCTCAAGACTTTAGACGAACACATAAAGCAATTCAACAGACTATACGGGAGAACAAAATAATGAAGATCACAGTAATCAACGGCACCGAGAAAAAGGGCATCACATACATGGCAAAAGAAACATTTCTTGAACCGTTCAAAGGCAAATCGGAGATAACGGAATTCTATCTTCCCAAAGACGGTCCCGGCTTTTGCATAGGCTGCATACAGTGCTTCTCCAAAGATCAGAATCTCTGTAAAGATGCCGAGAAGGTTCAAAGAATCGAGAAAGCTCTTCTTGAAGCAGATCTCCTGGTCTTCACTTCACCTGCTTACGTTATGCACACGACAGGCGCAATGAAAACTCTTCTCGATCACTTCGGCTACCGCTGGATGCCGCACCGCCCCGCAAAAGAAATGTTCGGCAAAAGAGCCGTCATTATCACCCAGTGCTTAGGCGCGGGTGAAAACTCAACAGCCAAAGACATCAAAGACTCCCTCTCCTGGTGGGGCATCACCTATATCAAAACATGCGGCTTCAAGCTCATGAGCGACATCAAGTGGGAAAAGATCCCCGAAAAGAAAAGAAACAAGATCACAAACAAGCTCACAAGATTAGGCACCAAAATGGCAGGCATAAACTACACCAGACCCGCCCGCACCGGACTTCTTGCAAAAGCCAAGTTCCTCATGGTCCGCCAGATGCAGACAGGCCTTGGCAAAGACAATCCCGAATACACCGACTTCAAGTACTGGAAAGCAAATGGCTGGCTTGAGAAAAAGAGGCCGTGGAAGGGGTAAAGAAGTAACGATTGATCATATTCCTGTCAGGAAAAAGAACAGTCCCATAATCTGAAAAACAAAGACGAAATTCAGATTATGGGACATATTTTGTTTGTTTGAATAACCTGCGTACAAGTATTTACATTCCGCTATTGAATTTTAATTTTAACGATGAATACTAATATCAATATAGTTATTTTATAAGTTCGTATTAGCCATTTTCATTATCAATAAAAATCACATTTACGCAGGCAGTTGATTGATAACTGTTACGTTGCGGGTTACAGGATATTATGATAAAATCATTTCAACACAAAGGTCTGAAAGATTATTTCTATACAGGCTCAAAAAGAGGTATAAAGCCGGAGCATGCCACTCGTTTAGGTCGAATGCTCGACAGATTAGATGCGAGTTTATCCCCAAAAGATATGGATTTGCCGGGCTATGATCTTCATCCACTTAAGGGCGATAAAAAAGACATGTGGTCTGTTTCTGTTAGCGGCAATTGGAGATTAACATTTTATTTTGAAGATGAAGATGCATATCTAGTAGACTACCTGGATTATCACTGAGAGGACTGACTTATGAAAAACATGACCAGAAAACCAACGCATCCCGGAACTGTATTTCTTGAAGATGTGATGAAACCTCTAAACATTTCTGTAACCAAGACTGCACAGATCCTTGGCGTAAGCAGAAAGGCTCTGTCAGAGTTTATTAATGAAAAGTCATCTTTAAGTCCTGACATGGCTTTGCGGATCAGTATTGCTACAGGAACATCCGCAGAGAGCTGGATGAATATGCAGCAGAGATTAACACTTTGGCTAGCTGAACAGGATGCGCCATCAAATGTCGTTCCGTTTTCTCTGAAAAAGGCAAGTTAATACCCTAAGCAGAACTATAACTGTGAATGAAATACAGCAACTCTTAACTGACGATCTGAGAAAATTTGATAACTTTGTTTTGGAGAGAGATTAACTATGGAAATTATTAAGATTGCTTTGGGTGATTACCCGAAATACGAGGAAATGCTTCTCCGAAAAGATAAGTTTGAGAAGGAAGCACAGCAATGGCACGACGAATTCGTCCGGAAATTCGGCAAATATCTTATTGATAATTTTGTATTAAAGCTCGAATGCATAAGACTAAAGAAGATGCTGGCCATTGCACAAACTCAGATCAATCAGGGCTTCAATCCGGATATGGACGAGATCGGCGACGAAGTAAATGAGCAGATGAAATCTTTTAACGACGATCTGGATAATCTGATTGCCGAACATCAGGCTGCTTTGGATGCTAAAGTATGCCCTGAACATGTTGTTCAGCAGGTCAAAAAGATATACAGGGAAATAGCCAAGATCCTGCATCCCGATATCAACGCAAAGACGCAGAAAGATCCGGAACTTCTTAATCTCTGGAACAGAGTTTCCATTGCCTATAAATGCAATAAACTGGAAGAACTGGAAGAATTACAAGTACTGGTCAACACTGCATTAAATAAGAAAGGCATTGATGTTTCCAAGGTTGTTATTCCTAATATCGAAGAGAAGATCCAAGAGCTTGAAAAAAAGATAAATGAGATAATTACCACGGACCCTTATAAATTTAAGTTTCTTCTCGAAGACAAAGCCGAGGTCGAAGATATGATCATTGGCTTTGAAGAAGAGAAAAAGGAATACCTTGAATATAAAAAGGGATTGGAGATCATGATACAAGACCTGTTAGAGAGATAACCATGTCAAACGAATTAACCAAATTTGAAACAGGCCTGGTAAACAAAGTTACCGACGACGGTATCGGTGAACTCTTAAAGCCCCTGACCCAGGAAATACACCTGTTTGATTCATTCGTTGCCGGCACATCCCATCTTGCCGATCAGTCACTATTGGATGAGATAAAAGAAGGTGACACACTCTTCCTTATAAGAGAAGATAACAAGTTCGACTCCAATGCAATAATGCTCCTCTCCAAAGACAAAAAGAAAATCGGCTATGTTCCTGAGAAAGACAATATCGTCTTTGCCCGCCTCATGGATGCCGGCAAGAAACTCTCAGCAAAGATCACCAGCATTGAGAAGAAGGGCTACTTCACAAAGATTGCGGTAAGTATTTATTTGGTGGATTTTTAATAGAACCTGTTCATTCCAAATAGTTAAAGATCTTCATCAGCGCACTTGTGACACGGTTCAAATACCAAACCTACAGCATCATAATATGTTGTCGTATAGCATGAATCTCCAGCACAATCTGAACTGTAGTGATACTTTTCTCCATATCGGGTGACGTATGCAACTCTTCCTTGATAACTATCCAGTTTCATCACTTCAAAAACATAACCTTCTACATCGTCGCCACAAGTCATCACATCATAAACTGTGACAATCGCTATCTCAGACCGACCCTCCTCGAGTCCTTCTGCATAACATTTGAAATATGTTTTTCCGTACTGCTTGCAAACAATTTGTTTGTAAGTGGTTTGTGTCACATGTGTATAAATATTATAAACAATAATTACTGACCAATTGACCAACTTCTATTCAAATCTATAATGATAATGTAGTTCTCTTTTGTGGAAAGGAGTCACATTTATGAGGCTTGGCACATGGCTAATAGAGAAGGCTGTTGATAAGGCTGCCACTGCGGTAGCTGGAGCTGCCATAGCAGGAGCAGCTACCGCTTCAGCAGTTGATGTCGACGCGGCTGTAGAAGCAACAGAAAAAGCCAAAACCAATGCTCCAAAAAAGAAAGCAGAAAAACAATCCAAGGCCACATCCAAGAATGATAGCGTTCGTCCCGAGAAAACCACCAAATCTGATTCCGACTATGATATTAAATTGATTTGCGCAAAAATCGCTATATGCAGTTATATCATTCATGCTGATGATCAAATATCGGTTGATGAAAGAGACTATGTAAATGACATTCTTAATAACATTTATAACGAGTATGGAGAAGAAGCATACAATAAAGCTGTTAATGCGTACATAAGTTCCAAAAACAGTTTTATGAATGTCCAAGATTATTTAAGAAAGGTCAATCTTAAAGATATAAAAATATATCTACAAGCTGCAGATGAGATTGCAGAATTAGATGGCGTAGACGAATCTGAAACAAAGGCGATCCAAAGAATTAAAGATTATGTAACACAGCAGGAGAATGATTTTTCTCACCGCTTAGACTGTCCTTCTTGCAGCGGAATAATGCGTGTAGATAATTATGGATATAAAGCAGTATGTTCAAGTTGCGGAAGAGAAATAATAATTGATAGCGCCAATGCTCCTGATAGCGCCTACAGAGAACTAAACAAAGCCATGGCATCTGAAACTCCTGAAAACACTATAGAAACAGACACTGAATCAGTTTCAGAAAAAGCAGAAACTTCCAATAAATCAAAAAAAGGTAAAGTTGCTTTGAAAGTTGCTCTTGGCGTTATGACTGGTGGCGTATCTTTAATTCCAGATGCTGTAAATGCAGTAAAAAAGAAAGATAAGAAAGATTCAAATTAATCCAACTTAACATAGTCATTCATCCACAAATGACTAAGTTAACTCTCTTCATGACCAAATTGAATTGCGATCTTATTGACGGAGGAAACAGATGGTTCTCTCCCCTTTATTCCTCATCCTTCATTATCCCCATCTGGGCAACTATGGATGCGGATTCGCCGACGAAGTCGTTGCATCTGCCGTTGAGGAAACCCATGAGCTGAACACACTTTAAGTGCTTGTATTTTTCTTTGAAGCGTTTTTCGAATTCTTCTATGTCTGCTTCAGTGCCGCCCATCTCCCTGATGGTCTGTTCTGCTGCCAACACGGCTCCGCATTTGCCTTCAATGGATCTCGGGAAAGGCGGTTCTGTTATGTTGGGATTATTAAGTCCGAGTGCATCGTAAACTGCTGCAGAGCAGTTCATTCCGCCGCGGTGATTTTCTCTTGCTATGGTTTCGTAATCGATCATGAGCAGATCTCCGGTAAAGTATTTATTTGTTATTAATAATAACACGCTGCGTATCCGATGTAAGATCTCGCCTTTCTCGTTTATAATGTTTTGCGAATATAATTTAACGATTATCGTTAAATTCTTGTTGACAAAGATTAATTTGCAGAGTATATTGAAGCCATCTTCGAAGGTGATAGATTTTTGAATTTTGGAGGAGATAGGCTTTATGAACGAAGAAAGTGTAAAGATCGCAAAGATCAAGAAGAGCTGTCATGCAGGCAAGATCGCTGCCAATATCTTTCTGGCGCTTGCAATAATCATGCTGGCGGCAGGCATATGGGGCGGCGTTAAGGTGCTGGTCATGGGCAGGGAATTCGATGACATGGTGACATCAGGAAGATTTGCAGGCATTGTCTCAACGAACGATGAGATCGGTTCTGCTTCTGCAGTCAATATCAATTTGGGATCAGTCCCTCTTGATATCCACTCCGATATCCCTGCCGTACAGGAAGCAATCGACGACCATCCGATGAGCGTTGTTTACGGAACTTATATCCTTTCAATGAGCTTCATCATGGTAGCTGTGGTTGCACTGATATTCCTGGTAAGATCGGTTTTCGCGATTATAGAGAAAGAAGGAAACCCCTTCACCGTTACCGTCAAGAAGAGGATCAAGACCATTCTCATCGCAACATCCGTTGTACTGTTCCTAACATCAGGAACCGGACCTGCAATTCTTGGAATCCTTGTAACTATCGCAGTTAATGCTATCCTTGATTATGGCATTACCTTACAGACACAGGCAGACGAGACACTGTAAGGAGGATAAGATATGGGACAGATAATACTGAGATTAGACAGAGTGATGGCAGACCGCAAGATGTCGCTGAATGAACTATCAGAGAAGGTCGGCGTGTCGAACGTCAATCTCTCGAAGATGAAGAACGGAAAGATCTCCGCCATCCGCTTCTCAACACTGGAAGCGATATGCGATGCGCTGGACTGCCAGCCGGGTGATATACTTGAATATAAGAAAGATTAATGCGGGATAAGACGGGATAGAAAGAGAGGGCTGACTTAAGGAATAAAGTCAGCCCTTGTTCTTTTTATTCTGCAAGTTTTCTTAATCCTTCGCGCAAATCTTGGATCTCACTTAAAAGTACTGAATAATCTGTATCGGTCTTTGCTCTTAATAGTTCTGTGATCTCACAGATCTTCTCGTATAAAGGTGTGAGTGAGAGATTGCCAAGCACACCCTTTAATGCATGTGCGGATTCGAATGCACCCTGAAGGTCGCCCTCACCTATCTTTGAATTTAAGTTATCGAAGTCTTTCTGATCTGCAACTGTTCCTACGAGCCTTAAGTAAAGAGCTTCGTTGCCAATACATCTTCCGAGTCCGTCTTCAGTGTTGGCGCCGTATTCTTTGAGTTTGTCTATAGTAAGCATTTTTGTCTTCCCTTCTTCTTAGGATATTTCCTTGATGATGAACTTCTCGAATTCTTCGGCAGGAACAGGCTTTGAGAAGTAGTAGCCCTGGATGACCTGGCATCCCATGCACTTAAGCATGTCGAGCTGCGCTTTGGTCTCAACGCCTTCCGCTACGACAGGGACACCTAAGAACTTTGCGATATCCAGGATTATCTCTACGAGCTTCAAGCTCTTCTCGTCCTTCTCCATATTCATGATAAAGCTCATGTCGAGTTTCAGGACATCTATCGGGATCGTGGTGATCATGTTGAGGGATGAATAGCCTGAGCCGAAATCGTCCATCTCGATCTTGAAGCCGGATGCTCTTAATTTCTCAGTGACTTCATTGAGCGAACCTGCGTTGTCGGCATAAGCTGATTCAGTGATCTCAAGCATCAGTTCACTCTCATCAAGTCCGTTGCTGTCGATTATCTTCTTGAGCTTATCCTGAAGCACCGGATCGAAGATGTCGATCCTTGAGACATTGACTGATACGTTGACCGAATATCCGAACTTGTCCTTCCATTCCTTTATCTTGTTAGCGGCCTTGTTCCATACATAGTTGTCGATCTTCTGGATAAGACCGTTGCTCTCAAAAAGAGGGATGAATTCGCCAGGACTGATCATGCCGAGTTCGGGATGCTCCCACCTGATAAGTGCTTCGGCGCTGCGGAGCTTCGGATGTACATCCGTGATATCGTACTTGGGCTGAAAGTAAACCTTGAAGTCTTCATTGGAGATCGCTTCATCGATATCTTTAATAAGGCGCTCGTGATAGATCGACCTTAAGTGAAGATCCTTACTGTAGTAAGCGACGGATGTCATGTGGTCCTGTCTTATCTTGTCACACGCTGTTTTCGCGCGGTCGAAACGGATCTCGATATCGATCTCGGGATCGGCATTAAGATAGATGCCCGCGCGAAGCCTTATCTTTGCAGGGCCGGTGCCGTTCTCGAATTCATCTTTTATCCTGCTTATGAAAGGCGAATAGTCGTCGATGTGATCGCAATAGACATAGAAGGTATCTGCTTCAGTCCTGCATGCGATAAGGATGTTGTCGTCGAGGATCTCATTTAACTTATCCGCAACAAGCTTTAATACTTCATTGCCGGTCTGTCTTCCGTACATCTCGTTGACCAGATGGAAGTGGTCGATGTTAAATGCAAGAACATCAACGGGAGACTTTCTGTGTGTCTCGATCTGCCTTATGTATTCGAAGAAATAATCGCGGTGGTAAAGACCCGTGACGGCATCCTTTTCGGTGAGGCCGATTATGGCATTGTCCTCGTATAACTGGATGATGCGTTCGCACCTTGCAAGGATTACCTCAGGCATGTGGTAAGGCTTGGTGATGAAGTCGGATGCGCCGAGCTTGATGCTCTTTACTTCCGCCTCCCTCTCTGATGTCATTACGATCACGGGGATGTGCTTGAATTCAGATACCTGCTGCATCTTCGTGATGAATTCAAAACCGTCCATCACGGGCATCAGGAGATCCAAGAGCACCAGGGAGAAAGCTTTTTCAGCGCCGTGCATAACATCAAGAGCTTCCTGTCCGTTCTCCGCAAAAAAAACATCGTAGGTATTGCCCAGGATGTTCCCTAAGATCTCGCGGTTGATCATCTCATCGTCTACTATAAGGACACGTCTTTTGAATCCGCTGACATTATTAAAATCCATAAGATACCTATCCTCTCTTCCTTATATATTTTGCAAGTGTTTTATACAGAGCCTCAGGCTGAACGGGCTTGCTCAGGTGAGCATTAAGGCCTGCCTGGAGACTTCTTTGAACATCTTCGTCAAAAGCATTTGCCGTAAGCGCGATTATCGGGATATCCTCCGAATCTTTCTTGCCCATCGCACGGATAGTCTTCGTCGCTTCAAGACCGTCCATCTCGGGCATTCTCATATCCATCAGTATCGCGTCGTAATAACCTTCATCGTGGCTCTTAAAAAGCTCGACTGCTATCTTTCCGTTCTCTGCCAGATCGACATTTATCTCCTGGCTCGATAAGACCATCATCATTATCTCGGCATTTATCTGAACGTCTTCAGCAAGCAGCACTCTCTTGCCCTTGAGCTCCGACGGGTCAGGTTCGTTTTCATCAAGGCCTCTCTTTTTAGCCAGAGCACTCTTGAATTCCTCGATCACGTTCGAAGCGAAAAGTGGCTTTGCAAGGAAGCTGTCAACGCCTGCCTTCACCGCCTCATCAAATATGTCATCCCACTTATATGCGGTAAGGATTATCACTGCAGTCTCGTTGCCCACGATCTCCTTTATCTTCTTCGTGGTCTCGATACCGTCCATATCAGGCATCTGCCAGTCAACGAGTATCAGATTATAAGGATCCTGCCTTGCCTGACGGAGCTTGACAAGCTCGACTGCTTCCTTACCCGATGTGACAGTCTCCGATGCGATACCTGCCTTCTCAAGCACGAGCTTTGCATGCTCGCATGCGATGGGATCGTCATCTATGACGAGGATCTTCATCTCGCCCGGATCTATCTCGAAGTTTCTCTTGTCACTGCTGTTATCAGCGTCATCAAGAGTGAGCGTTACGGTAAATTCAGTACCCTCACCCTTCTTACTCTTAACAGTGATATCACCGTTTATTATCTCGACGATGTTCTTTGTTATAGCAAGGCCAAGACCCGAACTTCCGTACTTATTCGTTGCCGAATTGTCTTCCTGCGCGAAAGGCTCGAAGATAGTCGGAAGGAACTCTTCGCTTATTCCGATACCGGAATCCTTAATGGTGAACTGAAGTGTCGTCTTCCCCTCGAACTGTGCCTTCTTCTCGACATCGAATCCTATGCTGCCGCATTCGGGAGTGAACTTGATTGCATTGCCCAGGATGTTTAAAAGGACCTGCCTGATCTTCATGTTGTCGCCGATATAACAGTCGTCGATATCAGGACTTATGTGGCACTGGTAATCGATATTCTTATCAAGGCACTGGCTGGAGATCATGGTATTTATCGTCTCAAGAAGTTTAGCAAAAGAGAACTCCTCGTTCTTTACCGTCATTCTTCCGGATTCGATCCTCGACATATCGAGGATGTCATTGATAAGGCCCAGAAGGTGCTCGGCAGAATCGCCGATCTTCCTTAAGTATTCCTTCGTCTTCTCGGGTGTATCGGGATCGTTTAATGCAATGTTATCAAGGCCGATAATGGCATTCATCGGAGTCCTTATCTCATGCGACATGTTGGAGAGAAATGCCGTCTTTGCCTTGTTGGCACCTTCTGCGGCACTGAGCGCATCTGATAATGCTGCCGACTGCTGCTCTAGCTTCTTCTGAAGTGCTTCGCTCTTATCGAGTTCTTCCTGCTTGCCCCTTATCTCAGCATGCGCTGTCTCAGTCTCAAGTCTGAACTTGGTGCTCCTTCTAGTCTCGGAAATGATGAACACGAACATCAGTCCCATAGCAAGAACAGTTAGGACAGACTGGATAATGCCTCTGGTTACCATTCCTTTTGAGATGCTCGTGATGTTCTGTGAGATAACGCTCTCCCTGACAAGATAAGTCAGGTTCCAGGATGTTCCGTGTATCGGAACATAACTCAATGTCCCCTTGATGCCGTTATATGTGAAAGAAACTTCGCCTCTCTTGCCGTCTCCGAACTCATCAAGGAAACGCTCGTATGTGTAGCCGTTCTCGAGCTTGGCACTCTTCATGGCTTCAAGGAGATTGTTCTCCGCCGCATATCCGCCGAGGACGTTCTCAGTAAGGGAGATACCGTCTCTTGTATAGATGTTGCAGAAAGTCGTATCGTTCCCTGAAGATTCCATCGAGACACCCGAGAGCATCTCCTTCATGTCGATCTCCATGAAACAAACGTTGAAGTGCTTGTCTCCGAATTCAAGATTAACGGGGACGGCGATAATTACTTTTTTCTCGGGCGTATCAGGATTAAAGACCGATATCTCGGGTTCATCTATCGTCAGATAATCTATCTCGTATTCATCGATGTTGTACTGAAGGCCCAAAGATGTGTAGATGACACCTTCGGTATCTACGAAAGCGAACTTCTCAAATGTATAGAGTTTCTTCATCCTGGCTTGGTATGCCTGAAGGTGCTCTATGTCACTTAAGTCCTCTTCGTTCATGAGGCTTACAGCAACCCTGAGGTCACGGATCTTGTTCTGGAGATTGTTCTCTACTACCTGCTCTCTTCTTCCGGCAAGCTCATCAATATACAGAAGGCTTACCGCACGCACGGCCTTCTCATTGTCACGTTGGGCGCTTCTTACTACCCAGATAGTACTGAGCACCATAATAAGAGCGATTATGACACTTCCGATGATCGCTATTCTGGCTGCATTACCGGCCTTCGAGAAAGATTCGCTTTTACTATCCATACCCGTGTTCCTCTCCTATCAGAAAACCTGATTCAGGCAACTATGGATATACTATAAATTATTATTTAGATTTTAGACACCTGATGAAGATGAAATCCGGCTGATAAACAACCCTATCCTGCCTGTTACTAGTCAAGATCGATCCCGTAGCTCTTGAGAAAAAACGAAGCAGCCTTTTTCGCGAATGTACCAAAGGACTTCGGCCACTGTCCGTCGATCTTACCCGTCTGACCATTTATAACGACCATATAAAGCCTGTTGTCGTAGTAGAACGAATTGAGCCATACCGGAACCAGCAGATACTTATACCTGAGATTATAGTAATCAGTTCCAAGCTCAATGCCCATGATGTAATGCGACTTATCCATCCTGTTGATCTGCTGCTCTATAAGGAACTTCATCTCAGGGCCTACACTGTTCCATGCCTCATGAAGTCCTATCGAATAGTGCTCACAGGGAAAGCCCGAAAGTGCAGCCGGGGTATAAGGCTTTGCCTCACGCGTTCTATAATCCCTGATAACATTCAAGAGCAGCTTATCGCCCGACAGTTGTTTACTTGCAACAACCGGAAAATCATCGACCTGATACTGGAATTTACCGCTCTTGAAAAGCGTCCTGTTATTCTCCGAATAATGACCCGTGAATCTGTTCATCGTGAGTACATCGAATGTGAAAAGCGGGACATAGATACCATAGAACTTGTTAAGCTGAGCATCCTTTGCCAGAAGCTCCGGTGCCAGGGACCTGTCCTTTATCCAGTCACTGAAAATATAAAGTGCACGCTTTTCCGTGATTTCGAAAGGGATAATGCCGTTGGGCGCCATGATGTCATTCTCCGGATCAGCCGTATCGATCGAATTCGATCCGCAGAAAGGACAAAGGCCCGACAGCTGCAGCTTATTCTGAATAGTTACCGCGCCGCAGTTCTTACACTGAACAACCTTGGCTTCCATGCCCCAGTCGTGGCTCGCGGTATTCTGCGCAGTAAGGAAATCCATCTCCTCAACTTCAATCTTCGATACCAGTTCAGGAATAACTTCCTTATGTCCGCACGTCGCGCAGATCAGGCTCTTAAAGCCCGGATCAAACGTCATCGTAGCTCCGCATGAAGGACACTTTCTGTCGAGTTCCATTCTCTATTCCCCCTCCGTCATTCGATTATTTTTTTAATTATACAGTATTTTCTCTGCCGCTTAACAGCCGCCCCCTCCCGCGACCCGCCTGAACACCCTGAACATATCAGACTTATGCAGTCAAGGCCGCAGCATTCGCAAGAGCATAACGCAAGTCATCCTTGACGGTTAAAAGGCTGATCCGGTATGGATTTGATCTTTCTCACGCCATTTTCTTTTGGTCGACCGCCCAAAGCCATGATTTCCTGTTTTTGACGGTATAAATCAAGCTGTTTTCATAAAAAAATACCGCGCAAACGAAGCTTTTCTTCATTTGCGCGGTATAAAACGCTAAAATTCATGCTCAGATTCGACGAAATTTACCGCCTAAATCAATTATTTTCGGGTTTAGGCGGTAAATCTCCCTCAGCAGTACCGGATAAACCGGTACTCTCAACCTTACCAGAGTTACCAGTGCTCTCAGCAGCAACGGCGGAACCGGTACACTCAACATTACCGGAAGAACCCTCTGTCTTGCCTTCCGCAGCGGCCTCACCGGCCTGCTTCTCGTGTTCTTTCTCTTCCTTCTCGAAACGCTTGTGAATGTTGACGATATCTTCGGTCGAGCCGCCGCCGATGTCGTCAGGGGCTCTGAATCCGCCGCGGTCAACGATCCTGAGAAAAGCATCGACAACGTCTGCGGTGAGCTGCGTGCCGGAAGCATCCTTGATGATGGATACGACCTTCTCGAAATTCATTCTCTTTCTGTAAGGACGGTTGGAATACATCGCATCGAAAGCATCTGCGACACCGATTATCTGGGCAACTCTCGGGATCTCGTCGCCCTTGAGGCCTTGAGGATAGCCCTTGCCGTCAGGTCTCTCATGGTGGGATTCCGCACCGACCGAGAGCTCGGGCATGATGCTGATATCTTTCAAAACATTGTAGCCGAGCACAGTGTGTGACTGGATCGTTTTGTACTCCTCGTCGTCGAGTTTGCCGGGCTTGTTCAGTACTTCCCCCGGAACACCAATCTTGCCGATATCGTGGAGAAGAGCGATGTTGTAGTACTTCTCGGTCGTCTCTTCATCGTAACCGAGTTCACGGGTGAGCATTGCCGTATATTCGGCAACTCTTTGTGAGTGGCCGTTCGTGTATTTGTCTCTCAAGTCGATCGTCTTTGCAAATGCCTCAACGATCTCTCTGATGAGGATCTTGTTCTCTTCCTGTTTCTTTAAGAGTTTTTTGGTCTTCTTTCTGACATAGAGATAGACCACGAGGACAACCAAGACAAAACCAATCAATGAAACGCAGAGCATAAACCATGTATATTCATAGATCGCCATCTGCTTAACAATGGTTATCGAGTAATTGTTGCTTCCGTGTCCCATCGCATCGGAGATGGTCATGCTGAAAGTATATGTACCGCCCTTGAGATTGGTGTAGTCGATGAACGTCATGTCAGTTCTGCGAACACTCATGACTGTCTTATCAAAACCTTCAAGGTTATATGCTACGGTGGGATTCATAAGCATATATGAGCAGATGAAAGGATGGAGCGTAATCTTCTTTACGTCATGAGCAACTGTAAATATGCCATTTGCATCAGGATAGACCTTAACACCATCTGCCTCGATATAAGGAATAGTCATCTTAATGTTGTCGACAGTCTCAAAGCCCTTTTCGATGTTTACTTTTGCAACACCGGTAGTACCGGCAATGTATAGATCGCCTTCATCAGTAACACAACTGTAGGAATTGGATGTTGCTATTACCGGAAGGCCGTTTTCGATGCCATAGAAGACAGGACTCATCTCGCCATTTGCAATAAGGTTTTCAGCTTTATCAACGTAAATACCATCGCTGCTTAACACCCAGATCTCTTCCAGCGAATTCTCGTAAAGATCGAAGTTGTTTGAATACGGGAAGTTTTTGATCGTAGTTATCTTATAGTCAGCCGTCATATACGCCAGTGAGTTGCTTGTTACGATCCAGTAAATATCACGCTTAACGTCCTTTTTGATCCTCAGTACAACGTCAGACATAAGGCCGTTTGATGTATCAAGATGACTTACTCCTGCAGAAGGACTTATAACGTAGATTCCATCACCATCCGTTCCTGCAAGGATATCCCCGTTAGCGCTTTCGGCAACAGTCAGGATCTCGATATTAGTGATTCCGGAAGATACATCATATATCGTTTCTACCTTATCGTCTCTGATGACAACCACACCGCCTGTACAGGCAACGATATACGATCCGTCACTGCATTCCGAGACAGTCCTTACTCTTTTTGAAGGGATTCCGTCATCAACGCCGAAAGTGACCAAGTTACCGTGATCGAACCTGACAATACCAAAATCACTATAGGTAGAGAACCACAATCTGTCCTTACTGTCTTTGATAATGGATCTGATCCTTATGCCCTTCATCATCGAAATCAATTCAAGATATCCGAGATGCTCGCCTGAAGCGGTTTGCGCATTTTTGATCTCAATGCTGGACACTACGCCTTCTTTATCAAGTACCGTAAGTCCTGAATCCGCACCAATAAAAAGCTTATCATCACAATAGCAGGTGGTGTTAACAACAGTTTCGTCGAGATTATTGGAATCAAAAACATCCGTAAACTGGTTTGGAACGATCTTCATGACACCCTGTCTTGAAGAAACGAACCAGAGATTACCCTGGAAATCTGCCATGACACCTTCAACGTTCGAGGTCATGGGGACATTTTTGAGCATCTCCACTTCTTCGTCTCTATATACACACGCACCATTGTTGGCACAGATCCAGATGCGGTCGCCCTCACATTTGATTGAGTTAATGTATTCAAGCGGAGTAATATGTATCCTCTGGGCTCTGGGGAAGCCGTCTTCAAAGCTGCCGTACCAGACATTCGATCCCTTTGTACCAAGATACAGATAACCGGGATTGTTGGGATCTGTCGCCAATGCATGGACATCCTCAACGCCAAAATCTTCAGCCTTGTGGTAACTTTCCAAAGCCCTGTCCTTAATAGTAAAGATATCGCCGTCCACCGTAAGGGCATATATAAGTCCGTCAACACCTGATTCAAGGCTTTTTACGTATACGCCGTTGACATTGGGATCATCGATCTTATTAAGGCTGCCATCAGCATTTACATAAGATATTCCCTGCGTGGTAGCAATATAGATATCTCCGTCGGGACCCTCGGCAAATGATCTGACGGAAGCGGAAGGAAGACCTTCTGGCTTTCCGTACATCGTAACATTTCCAATATTATCCATAACGGCTGCACCGTTATCGTTTGTGCCTATCCAGAGTCTGTCAGCGCTGTCTACAAAGAGATTTACAACGCTCGCGATTCCCGTGTTGGATTGATATCTCTCGAAATTGTTGCCGTCATATCTGATAAGTCCGCCGTAGCTTCCGATCCAGATAAAGCCGTCTGATGTCTCAGCTATTGCATTAGCTTCCGATGTGGGAAGACCTGTTGTGTTGTCATAAAGGAATGCTGCGTAGCCCTCGTTCTTTCCCGTAGGATCTACAACATGAGGTTCACCGTCCGCATTGACGATAACTGGGGCAGCGGTAATAAGCACGCACAATGACAGAACCATTCCCAGAACGGCCTTTAAAAACCTGCCCTTGCTGTTCCGCTTTTCCAACATATACCAATTCTATCACTTTGTCAGATTCTTTTGTCTTTTTTGAGTAAACTATATGTTAATTATATAAGACAAAAAACCGCGACCAGGTTAGCCGCGGGTAACTGCATCATTTGCTTCGTTTGGGTGTCAGACGCTCATCTGTGGATGTAAAGTCTGGTCGGTTCTGTCTCACCGTCGCCGTGGGCCATACAGTAGAATTCCCAGCCGTATTCGGTCGAACCGTCAAGCTAAGCATTTATGAATTCAAGATATGCTTCCTTGGGCACTCCCCAGCTCTTGTTAAACCATTCAGCGGCCGCTTCGTTAAGCTCAGGGCGCTCTCTTAATGTAATGTATGTATATTCAGACATGGAAATAATTCCCGTTTATTCAAGATTATGCCTTTACTATACACCTGTTATCAATATCGGCAACATGCGAAAATCCTGTACAACTCATGACAAATCTCAGTTCGTCGTTAACACCCTTAATAAACTTCGATACGCCTTCGACGCCGCCCTCTTCAAGTGAAGGGAGCATTGATCTTCCAACAGCCGCGGCATCCGCACCCAATGCAAGACACTTATACACATCGGAACCGCTTGCAATACCGCAGTCTACGATTATCTTAACGTCTCTTCCTTCAAGAGCCTTTTTAATCGAAGGCAGGACCATCATTGGCGGAACGGCGTAAGGAAGTCTGCCGTGATGGTGGCTTACGATTATCGCCTTTGCGCCAAGGTCAGCGCATTTTACGGCCTCTTCTTCACTAAGCACGCCCTTGATAACGAACGGCAGCTTTGTCAACTCGATATAAGATCTGATCATGTCGGAAGTCTGTACTGCCATCTGTTCGCCTATGACGACATCAAGGCCGCCGTCTCCGAAGATGTGATCGATATCCATTCCGATACCGAACGCGCCGCTGTCTTCGGCAAACTTCATCTGGTCCCTTACCTTTTCATTGTCAGCATAAGGTTTTACGATGCGGACCGTTTTCGCGCCCGTATCAGCGATGCGTTTGAACATGTCGTTTTCCATCATGCCGACGAAGTTTAAGATGTTGAGGTTCCTGGCGGCGATGGAGTATTCCTCAAGACCGGTCAGATCGCGGCCGCCAAACTCTTTAAGATGCGAGAACGCAGGAGTCATTACAGGACTCGAAAATGTCTCGCCGAAGAACTCGATGCTTGTATCTGCGACGACGGAATCAATGAGACGCTCTTTTATCAGGAGCGAATCCATGTAGCGTGCCGTGATCTCGTTCGCATCGGAAATTCTGTTATATGCCATTTAGCACCTCCTTGAGGTAATTCATGTATGTGATGTATTCTTCGTCAGTATTAAGGTGCTCCAAAATTATGGGCATGTCCTTGTCGAGCGAATTCATTTTCGAGACGTAATAGCGCAGCGGATATTCGCCCCTGCCCGGAGCACACTCCTCGAGCTGGAAAGTATATTCTTCCTTAAGATGAACATCCTTGATATGGCAGCTGCGGATCCTGTCTCCCAGAAGCTCGGCACAGCGGTCGATGAAGGCTTCTGCTTCATAGTAACGCTCCAGGGAATTGGTCATGTTGATGATGTCCATGTGGACCGCAAAGTGCTCGCGGTCAACTTCTTCAATGAGCCTTACATAATCTTCAGGTCCTGTGGGTATCATCCAGGGCATGGGCTCCAACGTAAAATACGTGTTGATGATCTCTGCGCGGTCGATTATTTCCCGGACCATCTTAACTATCTCTTTCCTGGTTTCGGCGGAAAAGTTTTCTTTATAGTGTCCGTCCCATCTGGGGCCCATCGCACCTGCAACATTTACGGCACAACGTGCGCCTATCCTGTCTGCGAGTTTAAGCTGGTTTACGCAGTAATCCCTTTGCACTTTTCTGTCCTCGGGATCTTGCGACATAGCGTTTCTCCAGATACCCACTTCGGCAATGAGAAGACTGTGCTTTTTTGCTGCATCGACATACTCATTTATCTTCTCTTCGGGATCATCTGACGAGAGCGGAAAGACAACTGCGCGGCATCCTAAATCCGTCTGATTCTTTGCCCATTCTTCTGCTGAATTGTGCATTAGCGGACTTGAAGTTCCGAGTCTCATAATAAAACCTCCCTGACAGGCCATTCATATCAATCAATCGTGTAGTCTGTAATAGTTGCGATTGCATCCTGAAGATCTTTATTTGAGTAGCAGTAGCCACTGTAGATCTCATGTGATACGCCTTCAAGATCGTAGAAAGTAAATGTGTATACAGTGCCGTCGGAAACATCTTCCTTGTAGTCGGCGAACTTGTCTTTTTCAACTGCATCGACGCAAAACTTGTAGAGCTTTGTAAAGTCTTCATCAGACATCATAGGCTCGTAGTCATCTATCGGATTCGGAATGTGAGCGCGACCGTCGTAAGATACGGAGATCTCATATATGCTGTCTTCAAACTCTTCGACAGTTCCTTCACCGGCGCTCATTGATGTGATAACGAGCATCGGGCCTTTGTGCTGCTTTAATTCTTCAATGTTGACCTTGCTGTTCCTACATCCTGCAATAGAAAGGGAAAGAACAAATATCATCAAAACAGTAATCAGTTTTATTGAATTCTTAATTGCGTTTTTCATTTGGTAAATCTCCTTGTTTATGATTTCTAACACTAATACAATTCGGAGCCCCCAAATGTTGCACCCGGGCTTATGCCAGATCTGCAAGAGCTCTTTTGCACTCTTCGGCAATGATGGTCTTTTCAGTCTTATCAAGTCTCTTGTTCTCAGAAGTGCGCTTCATTATTCTCTTTATTCCCGCTGCGTTTCCGTGAACATAGAAGTCGTTTATGGAATTCACGCGCTTCATTAAATTCTGTGCCAGAAGCGTGTATCTGTTGTCTTCGAGTTTCATCACTGTCGCCTTCTTCTTCTCGAAATGGCGTCTCCACTTATCGACATTGATATCGCGGAAAGTGGTATCGGCAGCATATATTCCAAAATCGAAAAACCTGTCCAGCGAAGTCGAAATACTGTTCTCGGATTCTCTTAACATCCTTCTGAATTTTGATTTGACAAGAGATGTGCCCTTCATGAAGACGGCATACTTATCGAACTTTGAAGGATCGTCAAAAAACAGATATGTCCAGATGCCTTCAAGTATGAATTTCTTATCCTTATGTTCTTCGGCATACTCCTGTGCGTACTTAATGAACTCAACGAAAACTTCAGCGTGGTTTGCAAATACGGGTCGTTCATTACGCGAGATATAGTATTTTGAACCATCTCCTGAGAAGAACGAATAAAGAAGATCACCCATCTTCTTAAGTTCTTTCAAAGTGAAGTGATCTTTTGCACATACAAGATCATCAAGCTCTACTTTTTCGATTCCATTCCCTTCATATTCTCTTGTAAGATGCGACTTACCTGAACCGGAATAGCCGATCACAAAACAGAGGTTTACTTTGCCTTCATCGAAGGCCTGTTTGTTGTAGTAAAGATCAGGCTCTGTTACAAGGAACGTCTCATTTATAGGAAACGGCGGATCGATCTTGAAACGGTAACTCATATTGAAAAACATGTTCGGGACATTGCATCCGAAAAGCTTTACCGAGTAGTAATCCGAATATCTTCTGTTCGGCCTTGAAAGCTTAAGATACCTTGCAAACGTCTCGATCAGTTCTTCACGCGCACTGACCTCATCGCTTATAACGGCGATCTCAGGATCTTTCTGAAGCGACTCAAAAGTCAGCTCTTTATCAGGTATCAACTCTTTCATATCCTGATTTTATTCTTCAATCAGGCGTTTATCAACAAGTCAGGTGCCTGAGGCAAAGATAACATCAGCAGCGGATATATTATGATCAAAGAACTGCACATCGTGCCTGCAAAAATTCCTATCACCACTCTTAAAACAGAAATAAACAAGCCCCGTCGGTATGCATCATTAACGAAAAAATTCCCATAATTATTCAATGTCCACTTGTTAGGTAACAGGATAATATCCGTATACAGCTTATCTTCTTATCCGGATCGAATGACCCGATAACGGAAGCCGGAGTGTTATCAGGCTTAAAGTAAATGCCGTGATAGATCTCGCACAGTTCAAAATTCCTCTCCGGAAGAGCCGGAATGGGACAGCATAGTTCATGTTGTCTTTTGTGAGCAGATAGTAAACCCCGTCAAATATAGCAGTAAATCTATAATCGTTATTATAAGCCTGGCCGCCGCAAACGCTATTCGGCTCGTAGTGATCTTTAAGATTTCTGTATGCGATATAAAGATACATAAGTGAATCCTTTTTTGTTTTTCTTAACTTTAACCCCAATGAATTTATTATAGCATTTACACATCTTTTCCATTCTTAGCATGGTGTGTTTGTCCTCCGGTGTCGTAGTTTTCGATGCCGGCTATTCATAACAGTTCGGATTTTAACAGCTTAATACCCTGCCAAAATCAGGCAAAAGTACGGGTGCAGCCATACCGGCAGCCGTATTTTCCGTCCGAAAAAGCATAAAAATACGGCAGTTAATACGGCTATAGCCGTATCGGTTGCCGTATTTTTCGGGTGCCTGACAAAACGGCCGCCAGCAAAAGCTTGAGGCTTTGAGGTCACCCTTTGAAGTTGATCATTCGCTTGCTCTTAAGCTTCCTTTACGAATGTTATCACGGATGATCTGATCGGTTACTTCAAACAAGAACTCCGAGCCGTCTTTGGTCTTGGACTGTCTGCCGTAAACTGTGGCAGCATCGACGCCGTGTTCTTTCCAATCGCCACCACCATTGCTGTTGTTAAGTATCAGCGGCTGGAAATTATCCATGCTGTGAGCGAACTTCGCTTCCGGGGTCTCATTTGCTTCAAACTCGTCAAAAAGAGCTGTGAACTCTTTCTGCTGGTCTTCAGGAAGCAGCGCGAAAATCCGCTCTTTGGCAGCGTCTTCCCGTGCCTTCTGCGTTGCCAGAGCTTCGGTATCATAAGCGTAAGTATCACCGGCATCTATCTCGACTACATCATGTATCAGGCACATGATCATAACTCTTGCGATATCAACCGGCTCATTGGCATATTCTCTCAGAAGGTATGCCATTACCGCCATATGCCATGCGTGCTCGGCATCGTTCTCGTTCCTTCCGTGACCTGAAAGATGAGTCTGCCTGAATACATTTTTCTCTTTGTCCAATTCCAGGGCAAATGCCAGCTGTTTTGTGATCCTGTCTTCCATCTGCATATCCTTTGTTATTCAAAAACTGTTTTGCTCCATGCATGATCTTACCCGGAAATGCACTTGCCGGATCGCATTTTGCGGGAGGATGCATGGAAAAATTATCTATCAACGATTATACATTCTGACTGCTTTTTTTCCATTTTTTTCCAACTGATAAATGCATATATATCATTTGCGAGAAAAGCCGAAAAACAAACGAGCACAGATATATACTTCAGGTTATTCATACTTGCGAGTGTCCAGAGCACGATCAACACGATGTCATTCAATGCGTATGCGAGTGAAAAATATGGGCTTCTCCGGAACGTCAGGTATACCGCCCAAAAGCTCGTAGTTACCGACAATGTGCTTGAAATCAGATTCGCAGTATTAAAGGACTTAAGTATGAAATAGAATAAAACCGTGACGGCTGCGGACAGCGGGATGATAAGCAGCACTTCTTTTACGGACAAGTGATTGACAGACACCTCCGATCTTTTGCCTTTGTAAGGGTGTCTTAACCACGAGACAAGTGCAAATACGGCCATCGGCATAGTCATTCCGAGGTAGGTCGCCATCTCTCCGTAATATGCAACTCTATATGAGATAAAACCGTAGATACAACTGAATATCACCATTAGAAATTGCCCGAGCGGATTGCCTTTTGCGTTAAGGAGGATCGAAGTCACGCCGATCAGGGAAGCTGTTAGTGTTATGTAATTGTTCCTGTCAAAAACCAGAAATGAACCAGTCAAGAGAAATACCGAGATCAGCCATATCGCTATCTCAAGACCTGAAAAATATGAAGTGATCTTCCTGCTCATAAACTCTCCCAAAACAAAAGCATCCGCATTCGCATCTTCTAAGACCTAACGATGCGAAAGCGAATGCCGATGCATTCACTACCCGGTGGCAGTATTCATTTTGAAATAATAATACTATAAAAAGCGAGATCGGAAACCGGACATATAATAAAGAGTATAGCAAAGCCCTCTGATAAAACCGTCACTTGTCACAAGGATTTCGTTGTCCTGCGCGAATGAAAAAGGCGGCAAACGGACAATGCCGTCGCCGCCTCTGTTGATCCCAATCTATCCTCTTTTAAAACTTCATTACGCTCTTTCTAACTGTTTGCCTAACAGCAGTTCTCTTCTTCTGAGTGACGACTGCTGCGAAAAGCATGACTGCCGAGCCGACGCACGCAACACCTGTCCAGAGCGCAGGAGACAAATCTTCACCCGTTTTTACAACGTTTGCTGCGGCCTTAACATTGAGAGATGTTACGGCAGTACCATCCTTGAACTCGATCGTTACAGTGTGACCTCCAACGGTAAGATCTGAAAGAGTCGATCCCTTGATCGTTACGATGACGCTTCCGGGAGCTGCAGTGTAATCTGTGCCGTTTACAAGCAGTTTGTCGTCAATCTTTACACCTGTAAAGTAATCGGAATAAGTCTTCTCGTCATTCTCGCTGCGCTTGATCTGCATTACGAAATCTGTGCCCTGAGTACATGTTCCGTTTGCGCCGCTTACGACTGTGTAGTAAACCGCAGGAATTGTTGCATTCTCCTTCCACTTCGCATAGACCGTGACGTTGGAAGTAATCGCAGTATTGAAGTCGAACGCCGTGGTAAATGCCGCATCCTTATACCAACCATCGAAAGTGAATCCTTCCTTAGCGGGATCAGCAGGCTTTGTGGCCTTAGCACCGCTTGTTACTGTCTGTGCTGCAACAGCGCTTCCGCCGTCAGTGTTAAATGTAACGGTATAAGTAGAAGGTGTTGCTGCTTTCGCACGGAAAAGAACATCGATCTGAACATTGTCTGACAAAGGTGTGTAATCTGCCGGGACAGTGAACTTCGTACTCATGCCTGTCTGAGTGCTTATTAAGCCGTCGCCAAAGCTGATTTCTACGATCTCATAGCCGTCTTTCGGTGTAACAGTCACTTCGATCGTATCGCCCTTCTTTGTGACAGTCGGAGCGCCTGTTACAGTTCCGCCTACTTCAGAGATACAGTTGTTGTCTTTGTCCCAGGTCGTAATAACAACCGTTACTGGGAACTTGGCAGGATCACGCTCGATAACCACATGATCAGCAGGAGTCGTTCCGTCTGATTCTGCAACGAACTTTCCGTCGCTGCTTATAACTCCGTCGGAAGGAGTCGTGATGTTAAGGACTTCGCCTATCTCGATTCCTTTATCAGCCGATATTGCTTCGCCGGTACCCTTTGCTTCTACCCTTGACGCACCATTGGCAATGATAACCTTGCCTTCGAGACTGTTTATCGTATACTGCGATGCGCTTGTTGCGGTAACAGTTCCTCCGGAGATTACGATATCGCCGCCTCCGGCAGACACAATAGCATATGAAGTAGTAGAAAAAGTGGCAGCATTTACATAACCGCTTGAGATTGTAATATTCTGACCGATTATCGCATTTGATTTCTGCGAATTCAGATTTACTTTTCCGCCTTTGATCTCGATATCCTTGGCAGCTATAGCATCATTAAGAACATCTACATTTATATCTCCGTTTATGGTGATGTTATGTTTATATCCGTCGTCAATGATTCCGAACTGACCACCGGTAATAGTGAGTGTGCCCTCAATATTGATGTCCTGTTTGAAATAAACATTGGAGCCATAAAGTCCGTAACTGCTGATAGTAGGATCATCGAAAACCAATGTCTTCGAGTCAGGATAGTACTTTGCCTTTCCGCCATCGCCAAGGATATCGTCCTTGTTGACGCTGGTAACCTGGGTGTCACCTACCCAAACAGGATATGTGGTCGATCCTGTCTGGGGAACGAGCGTTACTGTTTTCGCAGCTTTTCCGTCCGATCCGATGATGCAATTTCCAGCGGTATTTAATTTACCGTTTTCAGGACTTTTAATAATCAGCTTGTCACCCAATATGAGATTAAATGGAGTGAACAAACCCATGGCATCACCTGAAAAACTAACACTGGTGATATCATTTCCTATCGTAATACCATAATCGAAGACATATACGCCATAACTTTTAGCTAGATTTGAAGGGCATTTACTTGTAGCTGAAACAGTTCCGCTGTTAATATTCAGTTCACCCCTAAATACAAGTATTCCGGCTCCGTTGTAACTCATAACCGAAACAGTAGCATTGCTGATGCTCATATCACCGTCACTTGAGACAACAGCATCTCCTATTGACAAAGAAACTGTTATCTCTCCCCCGGAAATACTTATTGAATCAGCGCATATGGCATTTGAAGCATCTGTTTGTCCTGTGATAGTAGCATTTAAACTTCCCCCGGAAATCTCCAAATGGCCATGACATATCAAACCTTCATCACCAGCGCCAATAGTTATTTCACCCGAATTAATGGTTACATCGTTTCCGAATATTCCAGATGCATCATTACCATATCCTGCCGCCCAGATTTTTCCACCAGTTATTGAAATATCGTTTTTTGCATAAATGGCCCACTCTGTTCCAAAAGCATTCACTTCACCACCGGAGATCGAAATATTTCCATCAGTTTTTAAACCATATTTACCACTGGTATTGGTGATCTTACCACCGGTAACATTAATTCCATTATCTGCCAACACAGCACTGACAGAAGAATGAACTTCTTCTATTTTGAAATCGCCATTGAGTGTAAGAACACCGCCGGAGGTTCCGTTCTTAACAACCTTAATTGCACCAAATGAAGATGATGAAAAAGTCGCGCTGCCTTCCAGAGTAAGATCTATTCCTTCTGAATAAATCAAGGCATCTTCATGAGATCCAGCAATTGAAGGATCATTCAATGTCAAAGTGTTTGTCGAAGTATCAAACTTTGCCTTTCCGCCGTCGCCAAGGATATCGTCCTTGTTTGCGCTTGTAACCTGAACACCGGATACCCAAAGGGGATATTCAGTAACAGAAGTTGAGAATATGTATGTTACAGGCTTGTACTTTAATGTAGGATTGGATTTAACATAACTGTCAGTAATAGTTGCTGAATCAAGCTTTGTAATAATACCATCACTGCCCGGTGTCCATTTAACATGAATATCATAATCGCCAACACCGTCCAAGTTTCCATCACTATCTATTGCAGAACCGGTTATGACCTGCATAACCTCATCAGGAACAGTCGCAGAACCGCTTGTCAGATCAATTGTATAAGGAGTTGCATCTGAGAATTTGAATTCAACCGTAACATCATTGTCCGGCATTGTAAAACTCCACGTGGGTACTACAAATGTTTCCGTCTTCAAGGTAACACTTGCTTCAGGCGTTGACAATAAATCGTAATACTTGTCTGCCGGAAGAACCCCTGTATCAAAGCGGACAAAGATCGTTTTACCTTCTTCAGCAGAAGTTAACTCATTAAAATCCGTATCGTACGCCTTACCATTCGTAACAGTAATACTGTGTGAACCTGCCGCGTTCACCTTGTCATTTCCCAGGATCTTCGGGAAAAGACCAATGGTGATTGCTGCTACAACGAGCGTTGCGATGATCTTCTGAACCGTGAACTTCATCTTCATACTAATCTCCCTCTTTTAATTTTTTTATTCCTATGATTCCCATATCATTCAGTCTGGTCATTGCCCAACCTGTCGCTGTCGCTGACGACGAGGCCGGTGCTTTTCGCGCTCATGGCAAGATCGAGGCGGCTTTCGAAGCCCGTCTTCTCCATGATGTTCTGGATATGTCTTTTTACTGTGTTAACTGAGATGTGGAGCTTGTCGGCGATCTCTTCGTTTGTTTTGCTCGCAGTGAGCTCCCTGATTATTTCAATCTCGCGGTCGGTCAGGTCATCTCTTGTGATCTTGCCGAAGGGGACCTTGGGGGCGTCTTCAGGATAGACGGATTCGCCGTTCATGGTGCGGTCCATGATCTCCATGAGGCCGTGCTCATCGTACTCCTTATACCAGAAACTCTCGATGCCGGCGTCTTTTGCCTTCTGCTCCCAGCTGGTCTCGGAAGTGGAAGTTGTGAGGATCACTTTTATCTCAGGATGGGATTGTTTTATTTTCGCTGCTGCGGAAAGACCGTCGATGCCTTCCTGCATCATGACATCCATTATCACGAGGTCTGCCTGATTCTTATCGACATAGTCGATCGCGGCCTGAGCGGTGCGAAGTCCTGCTGCCAGCTCGTAATTGGACGATGCACGGACGTACATCTCGAAAAAGCCGCGCGAAATATTCTGATCGTCTGCAACTACGACTCTTGTCTTGCTCATAGCGGGCGCTGCCCTTCCTTTCCGTAAACATGGATGTAAGTATTACAATTTAATTACACCCCTATATATTAGTTTAGCGGGTTGGGAATGGGTATCACCCGTTTGTACCATTTTTTTGATTTTTTCAGAATCTCATTATTAAATTGAACTCAGGTTCGCTCTCGATCTGAACCGAGCCGCCCAGATTCTCGACATCTCTTCTAAGCGACAGGAGGCCGCCGCTCTCGGTGATCTCGCCCTTCGGAGGCTTACCGTTGTTGGTGATCGAGATAAGCGTTCTGCCGTTATCGGCGCTCAAATTTACGGTTATGGTGTTGCCTTCCGCGTGCTTTATCGTGTTGGCCGCACACTCGGTGATGGCCTTGGAGAGAATCTTTCTGACGTCAATGTTTTCGGGCGCGGGGCTGTTCATGATGACCTTGATGCCGATGCTGCCGGCCATTGAAACAGCCTGGATAATCGAATCATCCTCACCCTGATACGGCTCTTTCGCTTCACCGAGGAGGAACTGGTTCATCTGGCGGGTTGCAGCATAGACCATATTAGGATCGGTAATGTCCTGGTGGTTAATGTAGTAACGGCCCATGAGCAGGACCTGGCCAAGCTGGTTGTGGAGTGCGGCTCTGGCATCAGCTTCCTCCTGCGCGATGAACATGTCACCGGACAGGTCGGAAACCTCCTTCATTCTTCGCCTGATATCCTGAAGGTGCCCGTGCTTTTCTTCGAGTTCCCTGATGATCTTGTAACGCTCGGTAACGTTCATCGAAGTTATCTGATCGTAGTCTGCGTCGTCGATACGGAGGTCCTCTTTGGTGAACAGCCAGACTTCGTTATCCGGAAGATCAACAAGAAAAGAACCGCCCTGTTCTTTGCCGTTCTTGATAACTGCATCCCAGAACAGCTCTGCATTCGTTAACACTTTGCCGGTCAGGACGCGGCTTAAGGTGTTGATCTTCAGGTTGGACAGACGGACCAGACCATCCTTGCTGCTTATCGAGATACCGTCAGGAAGAGCATCAATCGCCTGCTGGATCGAATCGGGCGTCACGTTGTCAGTGCGGTATTTCGCGCCTTCTATAACCATCGCGAAAAGAGCAATGCACGACATAAGCTCGACCATAAGATATATCAGGTAAGGCACCTCAAACAACGCTATCTGGAAGGCTTTGTAGGCATCAGTGTTTGTGACATGCATGTAGTGTCCGCAGTCCATCAGGACAACGATGACAACACCCGTCATGAGCAAATTCAAGAGCACGATTATCACCGGTGCCACTTTGCGCTTGTCCATCAGAAAACTGAAAAGCACAGCGAGTGATCCGACGAAAAGGATAAGCGCCGCAACGCATATCACATACCAAATCCATGTGCCAGCAATGTTGACCAGCCCTGTCATGCCGCACCGCCTTCCGGAATGCTCACGGTGAAATACAATATGCCGTCACTTTCCTTGCAGCTTACGGGCAGATCCGACTTTGGAAGTTCCTGCTTTTCGCCCGCTTCCATTGCTATGCGGATACCGTTTTCGAGGATCGACACCGTCATACGCTTCATCGACTTCAGATAAGTCTCCAAAACAGTCTCGAAAGTATCGTAAAGATCGTTGACCAGAGCAAGCGGCAGCTTCGAGTACTCTTCGCCTACTACCGCCGCATGGATGTTGCAGCTGTTAAGAAATCTGCACGACTCTGCAAGCGCCAGGAACAGCTCACGATTGCTTTTTGCGAGGGTGTCTTCGGACAGAAGCAGCAGATTAGTTTTGCGCTTGGAATATGCATTAAGGACACAGACGGTTCCGAGTGTCTCCGAGAAACTCTCCGAAGAGGGATCCGACTTATTGAGCAAGTCATCTATCTGCTTCTGCTTGGGATAAATTGCGGCCGTGATGCGTTCATAGACCTGATTCTGCGCATCGAGATGAGCCTTCTGCTCTTTGAGCCTGTTCTCTACCGCGATAAGATCGTTCTCCTCGCTCAGGAGTTCATTGGCATTTGCAAGCTTCTGCCTCTGCTCTCTTAACTCATGCTCATTCTCTGTCCAGAAAGCATATCCAGCGCGGATCTTCATGGAAGAAAGTCTCGTGTCCTCATCAAGATAAGAAGGCGCATTTTTGGCCTTAATAAGATCTTCCTTAGTTGCATTAACAGGCACGATCGTCTCGTTGACATTCCCGAGTTCTGCATCTGTAATCAGGATTGGCAGCTTGAGCTTCTTGAAGAAGCCCGGATAGTTCTCGTTATGGGGAATAAGCCTGCTCCTTATACAGCACTCGAAGATCAGCAGCATGCCAAAGCAGTCGATCTCAGGTTTGAAATACGGGCGAGGAATGCTGAATCTTTCGAACACCGCCGAATGGACGAACGACAGCAAAAGCCATACCGCGACAGAACTTGCAAGAAGGATGATCGACTTTTTCCCTTTCTTTCCGATGACCTGCAAAAGGAATACCGCACCGAATAGCAGCGCCTGAATTATCCATCCGTAAATAACATAAAATCCTATCCCCCACGAATATGTGTTGTCGTCCATCTTGAACACGGACAAATCGACTTTCGGAACATAAACGAGGTGATGCAGATCGTTGGTAAATGCGATCAAAGACACAGTCACTGCAAGAATGATAACGACCTTCTCGATATTATTGCTTATTTTATTGTCGCCATACTTCAGGTGGATCGCAGTAACGAGCAGAAGCGACGGCATCATGATCAGCGGAATGAAATAGAAATAGCCCATATATCTGTATGCGATAACGGAGTTTATGAGCAGACGGTACCTGACCACTCTTTGAAGGATATAAAGGATCATGAAAAACGACGATGCGATTATGTATCCTCTGGTCTTGGTCGGCAGGATGCGCTTTATGACATGCTGCACCCAGAAAATGATGAGTCCGATATAGATCATGAAGTTCAGACAGAACATCAGTGTTGCAACAAACGTCGTCTGAACTTTGGTCAACATATTGCATACACCTGCCAACAACAGAAAGCAGATAAATGTGCTTGTGATCTTATGCTGTCTGATAAGTGTCACGCTCCCGCGAATCCTTCCCTTCACTCTTTTGACCAGTTTTAATTATAACAGTTCCGGATTTGACGGCTTCATGCCCTCACAAAAATACGGCAAAAGTACGGGTATAGCCTGATTTTTACCGTGATTTTCCCCTTGTTTGCTCGAAAAGTACGGCTAGAAATACGGCTATAGCCGGACTTTCGCCTGATTTTCGAGAAGGCAGCAGAAAGGCACTTCTCTTTTCCTAAATCGTTACCTAAATCAACAAAAACAGGAAAAGATTTAGGTAAAAAGCCCCTGTTTTTCCTGATTCTTTTCCCGAATCGTCGAAAACAGGAAAAGGTTCTGACAAAGCCATAATCACCTTTTCATAACCAATTTGCAATATAAATATCACGCAAATTAAATCCAAAAATGCGTAATTAAATATAGAATTAATCAAAAAAACGAGAGGTTAGTATGGATATTGTCCGCAATAAGGTTTTTAAGTGCCTGTGTGCATTTCTTACAGCAGGAGTTTTTTTCGCAGCATTAAACTTTCCGGGAACAGGATGGGAATCAAATGCTGCGACTGAGAGTTCGCTAAAGGATACAGCCAAATCCGACACTTTCAAGATCGGTGCATATCTGACAACCGTAAACGGAGAGGAAAACCTTCTTGACGGCAATGTTCACGACATAAACTACGGCGATACAGTTGATGTGGAGATCCGCTGGGAATTTGATAACAACACTCCGATCGCACCCGGTGATTCTTTTGTTTATCAGCTTCCTACACGATCAAATGAACAGCCGTATGTTGATATACTTTTCTTTAATGTAGATAAAGATATTATCGACGAGAACAATAATCCTGTCGGCAAACTGGATATCAGCAACAACAAGATAACCGTCACTTATACCGATGCAAATTTTTGCAGCAGGAATGATAAGAAGGGATCACTTTCATTTTCGGGCAAGGTCGGAAAATCCGACGGCAGTGAAACAGTCGAAAGAGACGTAACTTTCAAATTGGACGATGCTGTCGAACTCAAATTGCACATACTGCCGGTAGTTCCAGCTAATTCTTTTAGCGTTAACAAAGAGTTTTCTGACGAGATCTCTTCTGACAGCAACGGTCATTACTATGACTGCACTATCAAGATCACATCAATAGCCGACAACAGCGATGTAAGGGTCGTTGATGACATGTATCCCGGAATGTCTTTAAATCCAGGCTCTTTGAAATTCTACGAAGATGCTTCCTGTACAACTGAACTTGATCCGTCAAGACTGAGCATTAACAATGCAACCGGCAGGAATATCGATGCTACTATCAGCAGCATGAGCAACGGCGAAAATGTTTACATGAAATATCAGGTTACTGTCCTGAACGACATGTATGACTGGACTACCGCAAATGCTTATCTTCAAACAATCGGCACTGACAATACCTATGACAACGGAAAATATATCGGACGAGTTCCAAACAGCGTAAGAGTCTGGAGCAATGAGGTTACGGCCGCCAATGCTGTTTGGTCCTGGGATGATATATACACGCTTAATGCAGGTCTTAACAAGTGGAGCAACGCCCCTGATAATAAAACACAGGAAGGCCTTTTGAGTTGGCAGATCACACTGTACAACATATATGGAACAGACTATATGGAGGGTGATGTTTACATTATCGACGAGCTTCCGTCAAATACTACTCTCTATAATGATGCAGTTAATGCCAGATGGGGCGGCGTAGAGTATCCCGATGCCATAACAGTTTCTTATCCCGATGCAAATGATAAGAGCAGGGTTAAATTCACCTTAAGTCAGGATCTGCTCAATCATCTGAAAAGCAGCACTAATGCAGAAGCGTTGCTGTTTTACTATACAAAGGTAGAACGCCAGGATGTTGAAGAGGGTTATTATAAAAACGTAGCCAATCTCTATTTTAAAGATGCTCTATACAGATCATCACAGGCAGACATGTTATATACAAAACCTGATGCAGTCGACAAAATCGGAATATATGAACGCGGGACTGCCCCGAATATCGAGTATGAGATATATGTTAATCCGGCCTCGCTAGATCTTGTTCCGGGTACTGATGACCTTACTCTTACAGATGTCATGAGTGCAGCTTACGATCTGATACCTTCTACAGTTAAGGTAAATGGTCAGACACCCGGCACCGGTATGTTCAGCTTTGATCCCGCCACACGCACTCTCATTTTTAAACTTCAGGATAGAACCGCATATACAATTACATATGAAACCAGAGTTAATCTTGTGCCCGGCAATTACTTAACGAAAGAAAACAGCATAAATGCTATTGATCTGACAGCAAACGGACAGACTGTTTTTAAAGATAATTGTTATATTGACAGAGTAGTTTATGCTAATGCTGCCAGTGCATCTTCATCTGATAACAGAGGATTTTTAAATGTTGTAAAACACGATTCGTCATCTGTTACGCTTCTTTTAAGCGGTGCCGAATTCACGCTTACAGAGATGACTCTGAGTTCCGGAGGCTCCGTTACCGGTTCGGCAGGCACCTCGAAAACCACAGGTCAGGACGGCACCGTCACTTTTGATAGTCTTACAAGAGATTCTATCTACATGCTCAGCGAGACAAAATCGCCTGACGGATATGATCCTGATACAACCCCGCGCTTCTATGTTTTCGCAGGCGCAGGAAAAACATATCCTTCAAACGTTTCTTACAACGGCAGCAGCTATCCGCTTACAACGATCGATATTGATCACACAAGTTTATATGAGTACATAGGAAATGACCCGGCAGCTAACCCGGTAAACCCGACCTCGCCCTCAACTTCAGAAACGGCAGCACCTTCAGCTACAGCTGACCCTACAGTTTCTTCAGCACCATCTTCTGCTCCCGAACCAACCGTGACAACATCTTCCGTAGCCTCTGGGACTGATTCAGCATCTATACCAAGAACGGGAGATACAAGATCGCCATTTATCCTCATCGGAGTCATCACCATAGCTGTTGGAGCGGTCTTCGGACCTGCTGTAATGATCTTAATCAATAATAAGAAACGCCGGGGATAATAAAACTGTTTGGAACATGTTGCTTGAAGTAAGTTTTCGCGTGAAAAACGCGGTTGTCTTCTCTTTTCCTAAATCGTTACCTAAATCAACAAAAACAGGAAAAGATTTAGGTAAAAAGCCCCTGTTTTTCCTGATTCTTTTCCCAAATCGTCGAAAACAGGAAAAGGTTCTGACAAAGCCATAATCACCTTCTCTTTTCAACCGCGTTTGCTATCAGATTTATTCCGACGGCAAGAAGGATGAATACAGAGTTTGCCGCTAAACAGCTCCGAGTCGCAAATCTAGCATAACGGTAACTGCCTAATTCCGAATTAAGACAGCATTCCAGATAAAAAACCTGTTTATCATCTGCAAACGGATCTTTTGGCTCATCTCCTAATCGCGCTGTAACGTTGGTTACTTTTAATCTGTCTCTTGAGACAGGTTGGACATAATAATAATGATGATGTTCTAAATGAAAATTATTACCATAAAAGTCTTCCATGTCAGCATCATTTATCTCAAACAATACACGGCAGTATCCCTCGTATTGAGCAACGATCCAGCCTTTCTTTATTGAATTCAACGATACCTAATGTTCTTCGGGTTCATAGCCGTGAGGCGCTATCCCGATTACAGGATAAACTCGCACCATTATATCGTCTTCATCATGAACTTTTTTGATCTTAACAGGCGCAAAGGACTGACTGTTGATTCCCGGATGTCCGCTCTTCAAATATCCTCCAAGGAAAAAGACTGCAGAAGACAGCAACGCAAACACAACACATACGATTATCGATACTTTAACTCTGCGTTTCATGTCTTTCTCCTTCGCAAATAATCCATTTTATGAACAGAAAACCGGATGCAAATAGAAATAAACAATGCCCGCGATCTTGATCAAGGAAAGAACGGAAAAGAACACTGTGTTACCTTTGACATTATATCTGTTTTTATACAAAGCAACCCCGACAGCAAAAGAGATGCCGGCAAACAATAAACCTACCAAATAATGTAAAAGATGCTCTGCAGGGAAAAAGAACCAAAGTCTTTTCCGCATCATATACTTATTAAATTCTGCTTCACCTTCACGTCTTTTTTCATCCTGTTCCTGCTTATACAGCTCGGAGATATTCTCGAATTTATCAGGATCTTCCAATTCTTCAATACTGATCTCAAATCTGGCATATGGGTCCTCGGTCCAGGCTAATACGTTTTTTCTCTGCTCTTCTGGCTCAATCCCGGCGGTGCCTCTTACACTTTCATAAACATGATGAATGTAGACCCTGTCACCCTGGGAAATGGTTATTTCATTTCCTTCAGCATCAGTCAAGACCAGATCCTGCCGGGATAGATAAGCATCATAATTTCCGATGATTCCAATAAAATGATGCTCACATGTTAAGAACTTCGGCATTCCAAAAAGCAGAAATGATGCTATCACATTGATTGTCAGAACAATTTTGCATAGAACGTAAAGCTTATTGTTCATAAATCTTTGCTCCCAGAACTAAAAGAATTTTTACATTTATTAGTGTACTACCTTTTAAAATTTATAGGAACACCAATTCGATTTGGCTGCAGCATGTCACGGCAGACAATTATATCTCCACATTATTTTCTTCTTCAAAACGTGCGAGAAATTCTTCCAGGAATGCGTGTCTTGATTCGGCAAGTTCACGTGCGGTTTGGGTATTCATCTCGTCTTTTAAAAGAAGAAGCTTCTCGTGGAAATGCTCTATCCCGCCATCAAGTGGCCTGCCGTGTTTTCCGCCGTAGGCAAATGTGCGTGCAATTCCGATCGCACCCATTGCATCTAATCTGTCAGCATCCTGGACGATCTTACCTTCAAGAGAATCAGGCGTTTTACCTCTGTTCTTGCTAAACGAAACTGAGTTGATAATTGTACAGATGAAGTCTATCTTGTCGCTGTCAACATCGTTGCTTTCAAGAAACGTTCTCGCATTCTGATTATTCACCGTATCAAAGAGTTTGTGATCGTCGGCATCGTGCAGAAGCGCTGCGAGTGCGACTGCTTCCATGTCACACGGCGGTTCTTTACGGGCAATAGCAACTGCATTTGAAAACACTCTCAGACTGTGATTAAGATCATGTCCGTCCGAGTGTCCTTCAAACAGCTTTGCGATATAGCCTTTGGCATCACTGATCAGTTTGTTTTGTTTTTCGTCTGCGTAAAGATCCACGTTAATACTCCTGGTAAGAATCCATATCTATCATATAGATGTCTACTCTGGCTATGTCTTCTTTCGAGGCATGATCGTGAGAATAAAACCTGCCAGGCACAATTTGCTAAGTTCTTTGTTTGAACCGCCCATCGACTTCTCCATTTGTTTTTTCTCCCAACAGGATAATTATATCACTTGGATTAATCAGCAATTTAATGCCGGTACCACATGCGCTTATTTCAGCTGTTTACCTCTTCAACGAACTTCTTTATCTTGTCACCATTAAGTCCGTAATCCTGATGCTTCCTGTCGAGAAGCGAGACCTGATATTTCAGATTCGGGATCCTGTCTTTTAATGCCTTCACGCATTTATCTATATCTCCGCCACCGGATGTGATTATCAGGCCTGTGACTTTTCTGCTTATATTCTCATCCTTCAAAAGAGCATTGATCGCAGGGACTCCCTTGCTGTTCCAGATCGGCGTTCCGATGAAGATCTCATCGTATGAATTTAGGTCTTTATCTATCGGTTTAAGCTTCGGGATCTTATTGAATGCGACCTGCCCTCCACCGACAAGCATGCGTGCCGCAAAAGATTTTGGCATCTGCTTTTCTGTATCGATCCTTAAAATATCGCAGCCCAACTGTTCAGCTATTAACTTAACTGCTTCTTCCGTATTTCCTGACAGTGAATAGTAAATAATTATCCTTTTCATCTTTTGCTCCTCACGATCTTCTTTCCTGAAAGAATCTTTCTCGCATCCTCGCACCAGCGAAGATATGCTTCGTATGTCTCTATACCGAATGTGACGGTTAAATAAAAGAAAACATGATCTCTCTCATCCAGCACTTTGCTAAGATTCTTTCTGTATGTATTGAGCACCGCGAGATCTGCTTCAACTTCTTTCTCGAATTCAGTTATCGTCGCAATCGAAACTTCATTATCAGCAACGCCGCCGAAATATAGTTTTAAGAGAGTCTCATACTTAAGACTGTTGGATGACTTCGATTCCGACAGCCACGCGAGAAGATTTTTGCGACCGGCAGCAGTGATCTTATAAACGATCTTTTCACGTCCGGTGCTGCTGCTTTTGCTCTTAACTTTTTTGATCAGCCCGCTCTCTTCAAGTGAAGACAGCGCCGGATAAATGCTTCCAAAACTTCCCTTCCAGAAATAGCGCAGACTGCCGTCGATCCTCTTCTTGATATCGTATCCGGTCAGGTCTTCATGATCGAGCAACCCTAAGATAACCAGATTCATTTTGTTATCACTTGACATGGTAAATCTCCATATATCATTTTGATATATCAATCATATATCAATTTGATACATGTTTCAACAACAAATCAATATCCGTAATTGCGAATATAAAAAGATTTCCCAAGGCTTTTGCAATTATCTGCCTCTATAATCACTTGATACTTCAGCAAATGAACGCTTCCCGAAGATATAATCTTCATAAGCTGCTTCAGGATCTTTTCCATGAAAGATCTTACACAGACCACACATATCGCAATCCGCAATACATGGAAATCTATTTTTTATATACTCTCTCCGTTCTTCTTCAGTTGTACTTATTATGTCAGGTTCATTATTCACTAACTGTTATCCTCAGGTAATCTGCCTGTTCTGGCGGTATTCTTCCATATATCCCATGTTGATCTCTTTGATCTCGCGTTTGCCATCGATATAGTCCTGGTAAATGTCCCATGGTGATCCGCCGCCCAGCCAGCAGGATGAACAATTCTCGCAACCGCCGCCGCAATCGAGAGATGCTCTTACGATTGCTTCACGTTCTTCGCGGGTCGTATCTTTGATCAAGATCGATTTCATAAATACATCATCTCCCTTTCACGATAGTCTTCGCTCAGCATATAAACAACCTTGTTTTCCGTATATTCAGGTGATCAAGTCACAGAGAGCCTTGCATTCAATTCATCTTCAGTATCTGCCATCGCCTGCAAAGTCATGGTAAGGAGCTTATCAAGTTCCCAGCCCAACTGAACGGCCCCGCGTTCGATTACTTCCCTGGAACATCCCGCGGCAAAACCTTTGCTCTTGTATTTTTTCTTCAACGATTTGAGTTCCATGTCCTTCGTGCTTTTCGAAGGTCTCATAAGGGCTGCAGCACCGATCAGGCCGGTAAGTTCATCAGCTGCAAACAAAACCTTCTCCATCTCATGAACAGGCTCAACATCAATTGTCACTCCGCATCCTACGGTAATTCCATATCCGTGTGAGCAAACCGCATGAATGATATCTTCACCGACACCGCCGTCTCTTAATAACGCGGGAGCCTTAAGACAATGTTCATCAGGATAAATCTCGAAATCTATATCGTGAAGGAGTCCTACGATTCCCCAATACTCTGCTTCTTCGGCATAACCTAACTCCCTTGCATACCACTGCATAACCAGCTCAACTGTAAGAGCATGCTGGATATGAAAAGGATCCTTATTATATTTCTTAAGCAATTCAAATGCTTCATCTCTTGTGATCATAGATCTACTCCTTGAGTTTATTCATTTTTCAATCCTCTTGAAACCTATCATGTAAATATGTTTATATCCAAGTAGGACAGACATGTCAAGCGTAGCAACACTATTAAGCAATAAAGGGCATTCCGTTATGAAGTAAACCCCGGAAGTTGGACAAACTTCAGGGGTTTAATATGAAACATAGTCTTGAATTAAAAAGAAAATCTACGAGAAAAAGACATGACAGATATGTTTCCCAGCATTAGATATGTCCTCCTACTCAACACTTAGAGTGATTGTAACATCTCCATTTCCCAGAAGTTCTGTCAGTTCATCTTCCGACATGTTTATCTTTCCGAGTCTTGTATACGCCCATGAATTTGAACCATAGAACACAACGATCTGGTCTCCGGAATAAAGAACGATATCACCGGGAGCAGTCGCTATCTGCTCGTCATCTCTTGCGATGCTCTGTCCTATCGGTCCCACCTGTTCAAAACCGCCGTACATAGACATCTTTATAGTTAGCCCTGACGCTGCAAGCTTCTTCAGGTCATCAACTGAATCATTATCTTCCCAGGTGACCTGAACTTCCCTTTCTCCGATCTTTAATGTCATTGATATTTCTGCCTCCGTGACGGTAGTCGTCTCTTCTGTCTGAGCAGTCGTTTCAGACGTTTCAGATATTGCAGTTGCGGTAGTGTTTTCTGTTGTCATTTCGGACGTTTCTTCAGCCGTAGTCGTAATCTGCGTTGCAGAAGTTGTTTCAGATTCAGGAGCCGCAGAACAACCTGCCAGACTTACCAGGATCGTGCCTGCGGTCAAAGCGGCTGCAATGTTCATTCTCATATAAGTTTACCCCGTTAATACCAGTCGTGCTTTTCGTTCCGGTCGATAGCATTTATCCTTGCCATCTCTTCATCCGAAAGTTCAAAGCCGAATAGATCGAGATTCTCCTTTATGTGATCCGGATTACTCGAACCCGGGATCACAACTATTCCTCTTTGCAGATCCCAACGCAGGATCACCTGTGCCGAAGACACTCCGTGTGCCTCTGCAATCGAACTGATCGTCCCGTCATTGAGGAGTTCTGATGTATGACCTCTTCCTCCAAGAGGATACCAGCACTGTACAACGATGCCCTTTTCCTGAATGAACGGGATCACATCCTGTTCCTGATAGTAAGGATGTATCTCGTTTTGTACAAGCGCCGGAGTTATGGATACCTTGGGAAGAAAATCCGTAAGTTCCTTCACATACCAGTTTGAAAGTCCCAAAGAGTGGATCTTTCCCTGAGCAACATACTTTTCCATCGCCTTGTAAGCATCAATATCTCCTGTTCCCGGATGGTGGAGAAGCATCATGTCTATATAACCTATATCAAGCTTTTCAAGAGCCATATCTATCGCTTCTTCCGGTTCGTTATACTGGCTTGGATATATCTTTGTGATGACGAATATCTCTTCACGGGGAATGTTATACTCTTCCATCGCCTGTCTGACGCCTTCACCTACAGCGTCCTCATTGCCGTACATATATGCCGTATCGATCAGTCTTCCGCCGTTCCCGAGCAATACTTTTACGGAATTGACACAGGTATCGTAATCAAGCGAATATGTACCGAGTCCCATTATAGGCATGTCATATCCGCTGTTGAGCCTGACTTTTTTGTTTACCATGTCAAAGGCACCGGCTTTGGCTTCAATGCTCTGTTCTGTTGTTGCTGTCGTCTGCTCACTCATGGATGTCTCCTCAGAAGCCGTACTTGTCTCCGTTGTCTGCACAGTAGCGGCAACTGAAGCAGTGCTCTGCTGCGTGCTGCAGGCTGTTGCCGCCAACACGACTGATACCAGAATAAAGAGTGAAAAGGCTCTTCTTATCTTCATATGTATTTCCTTATGAATTCTTCGATATGATCAAACGGAATCACATCGAGATTATCGTACAGATCCGTATGAACCGCTCCGGGAATTATCATGAGTTCCTTGTTATCTGTATACTTGCTGTCCTTTGTCATATTCGCATATGCGTCTTTTGAAAAATAGCAGGAATGCGCTTTTTCGCCGTGGATAATGAGCACTGCGCTTCTTATCTCATTCGAGTACTTAAGAATCGGCTGATTCATAAAAGACTGACAACCGGTTACGTTCCATCCATCATTGGAGTTAAGGGACCTTGCGTGATATGCCCTGCCCTTGTAGTATTCGCTGTAATCTTTTACAAAGAACGGAGCATCCTCAGGGACAGGAAGAGGCAGACAGCCTCCTGCACGCTTATAAGTGCCGTTCTTAAGGTCTTCGAGGCGCTGTGCTGCCATCGCCTTCTTTTTCTCATAACGCTGTTCTTCCGAATCTTCAGAATCAAAATAACCGTTGGCGTTGACTCTGGTCATGTCATACATGGTCGAAGCGACCGTAGCCTTGATGCGGGGATCTAATGCTGCCGTGTTAAGTGCCATGCCTCCCCAGCCGCAGATTCCTATGATGCTGATACGTTCCGGATCCACCTTTTCGCATAACGAAAGGAAGTCAACAGCTGCCATGAAATCTTCGGTATTGATGTCAGGAGATGCCATGTATCTCGGCTCACCGGAACTCTCTCCGGTAAAGGAAGGATCAAAAGCGATGGTAAGAAATCCCCTCTCAGCCATAGTCTGGGCATAGAGTCCGGAACACTGTTCCTTAACTGCACCAAAGGGACCGCTTACAGCGATCGCAGGGAGTTTTCCTTCTGCATCCTTAGGCACATACATATCTGCCGCTAACGTAATCCCGTAACGGTTAATAAATGTCACTTTGCTGTGATCGACTTTATCACTTTCCGGAAATGTCTTATCCCATTCTGTTACAAGCTTAAGTTCTTCTGCTTTCATGATCTCTTTATACCTCCTCCGGCGTTATGATATTTCTTTCTCGGCTTTACGGATCAGATAATCTATCCGGTCCACCTTTTTCTGACTCTTATGCATCTCATCTACCAGGCCGCACCGGCACTTCTTAAGATATCTGATCAATTCCGTATTCTGTCCCGAACCATAGAGGATCTTAGCCGTATTCTGCTGTTCAGCGCTTAACCCTATGTCAGACAGACTGCCGATCATCGCTTCCAAATCCATAACCGGGTCTCCTTGCATATGCATAGTTTTTGTACATCTGAGATCAGTATATGGGATTGCCAAAAGATTCGCTAATGAATAAAATGAATATCGTGATATGCCATATTGGAATATCACAGAAAGGGGAGCATATGGAGATAAAGAACCTCAGATACTTTCTTGCAGTAGCCAGAGAAGAGAACATGTCCCATGCGGCAGAGATACTGCATGTTACACAGCCGACATTATCCAAGGCATTGAAAGCACTCGAAGATGAACTCGGTAAGAAACTCTTTACGCGCCACAGTTTCTCCATCAAACTGACTGACGAAGGCATGCTGCTCCGTGACCGTGCCGAAGATCTTATCGCAATGGCTGATAAGATCGAGCAGGAATTTATCTCCCTTGATGACATCACCGGAGGCGATATTTATTTCGGGCTCGGTGAATCGTATCAGATCGCATTGCTCGCGCGTGAGATAAAGAAGTTGAAAGACAGATATCCCTCATTCACCTACCATATTACCAGCGGCGATACGGAACAGGTCACGGAAAAGCTTGATAAAGGCCTTCTTGATTTTGGTGTGATCTGCGAGCTTCCAAACAGAGAAAAATACGAATATCTCCCGTTTCCGGCCACTGACCGCTGGGGCGCCGTTATGCTGAACAGCCATCCGCTCTCAAAGAAAAAGAGCATCAAAGCTAAAGACCTGATCGGTCAGCCTCTCTTCTGCTCTGAACAAAGCTGGAATCTCGAGATACGGGAATGGGCAGGCGATCTGTATTCCAAACTCCGCCTTGAAGGCTCTTTCCGTCTTTCTTATAATGCATCGATGTTTGCCAAGGAAGGTCTTGGAATACTTCTGACCTTCGAGCATCTTATAAATTGCTCCGGAGAAAGCGAACTCGTATTCCGTCCGCTCTCCCCGAAGCAGGAAACCAAACTCTATCTGATCTGGAATAAATACCAGACCTTTACACCTATTGCAGAGAAGTTTCTAACGCAGGTGAAAGAGTCGTTCTGACACATGTCATCTGATATGCCTGCTCAAAACTCCCGATTAATATATAAATCCAAGATCTTATTAAGTTTAATAACCAGAGGATGATCCGTAAGCCAGCATGCATCTACCATGCCTTTCGGGTAATACGGAAAAAACTTTTCGGGATCTCTGATGCGGGCCATTCTACAGATTTCGCTTTGAACATCTCTTAGCTGGTCATACTTCATATAGTCAGGCCTGACATCAGGATTCCTGAGAAAAACTCTGATTTCTCTTTTTGTTTCTTTTATTAATTCATCAAATTCAGCCATATATAATGAAGTCTCAATTCCATTAAGTTTACACCATTATACAATATGCGATTTGCTCAGTTCGGTAATATCCTTGATCTGATATGTAGCAAATCCATCGGCATCAGGTTTATCATTCCGATTGATCCACACTGTCCTGAGGCCGGCATTGCGGGCTCCCGCAATATCGGTTTCATAAGTATCGCCGATAAACAATACATCTTCTCTGGTAGCATCCGGATATTGGTTAAGCACTTCGCCAATGGCCATGTTAAAGAAATCAGCTGATGGTTTGACCTTTCCAAAATCAGCACTAGACCATACCTTTTTAAAGTATTTACCGATCCCGTATGAATCAAGCATCAGCCGCAGCGCATCTGCTCTGAATCCGCTGTTAGATAGTACATACATCGGTATTTCTTTTTTCGCGAAAAGATCCAGCATCTCAGGAAGTCCGTCATAGACTCTCTCTTCGTTGCACCTGCTCAAAAACAAGGCTTCCTCTTCTATGCTCATGCTAATAACATCGCCGCCGAATCTCTCAGCATACATCGGCAGTTCATCTTTTACGAAAGGAAATTCAAATCCCTGTTTATGAAGACCCTGCATATGTATGAACAACTCTTCACCATAAGCACTGATCTCATCAAAAGAACACTTATCTTTATAATATTCATTCCAAAATGGCTTTAATCCGAGATTAAAATCCATACTGATGACTTCAACAAGCGTTTGGAAAAGGTCAAATATTAATATCATTCCGGTTTGCTTTCCTGATTCGATATTCACTTTAATTATAGCATTCACACCCAATGGCAAATTGAAAAACAAATATGCCCGAAGCGAATCGCTCCGGGCATATCTTATAACTTAATATTTGTATAATTAAGCCTTGCTGTCAAAAAAACAATGTAATAATAAACGCTTTTGTCAAAAACACAAAAACTGATGGATTAATTAGGACTGTAACTTGAGACAGTCCCATACATTATATTTTTATGTTTCTTAACGCTGTGCGTTCTTTCTCTTTTTTCTGAATCAGAACGATTACGAAAACACTGCTGCTGCCAATCCAGAAGCTCACCGGTTAAATGTACATTGATCGTAAGTTTTGTTGCTATTGAGCTATCTATTAAATGTAAATTTCCACTCGCATTTCTTGGAACCCATTCACTTTCTTGTATCTTGAATCCCGAGCAAAGTATTCTTTAACATCCTCCCTCGTAACGGTCAAAGTCATAAAGTAGAATGTCTTGCGATTGGTATCGCGTTTTCTGAAACTTAAATGCCCTTGTGGTGTATTGCAGCCTGAAGGGCCAATTTACTGCCTATTATGTCATGTGGTCTCTTCGATATATCTTTTTAACAAAAACAAACAGAAGTGAGGGAATGTTTTCACCTTATCAGTAATGCCTATATTACCGGATATAAATTTGATGCCGTATTTTATATCCGGATAATTATCATTATTGATCAGTTCTTTCATTGACTTCGACTGATCATTTCCCGACTTGATCTCAACAGGAATTAGATCATCAGCAGACCTTACAAAGAAATCCTCTTCCAGAGTGGAATTCTCGCGCTTGTAATAGTATAAATCATAACCTTGCTTCACCAGAGCTTCGGCTGCGAAATTCTCATATAGAGCACCCTTATAGATACCTAGATTTTTATTGGCCCTTAGATCAGTCTGTGCTTCAGGATCAACAGAAGCAACCAAAAGTCCCGTATCAGCCATATATACTTTAAATTTGCTTGGATCTTCGTTACCCTTTAGCGGCAGCTCAGGGAAAGACAGACAATTGCACACATTTACAATTCCCGCATCTTTAAGCCAATCTATGCACCCCATGTAGTCCTTGGAACGACCGCCTTCTCTTACTTTCCTGAACTGGAACTTCTTGTTCTCTTTGGCAAGTTGCGCTGGAATAGACCTGAAAACACTTACAATTCTGGCTTGATCTAATCCCTCTGAATACTTGCGTATATCACTCTCATAGTCATTAAGCAGTTGCTTTTGAAGAACGAGACTGCCTTCAAAAGATTCCTTCTCAATATATGAAGCAACAATCTCCGGCATACCGCCTAACATACAGAATTCGATGAAAAGATTAGAATATAGATCATTCTCAACACTAGTGAATGCCGCTCCGGAAACCATGTGATTTAACATCTCCCCGATTACGTCATTGCCATAACCTTTAGCCCAAAGGAATTCTTCAAAATCCATAGAGCGCATATCATAATCAGTCTTATATCCGACGCTGATACTGTCGATTCTGTTATAATTCACCCCCAAGAGTGATCCCGAACATATAACATCAAATCTCCCATCCTCCTTAAAAAACTTAAGCGATGTTGTGATTTCAGGAAAACTCTGAATCTCATCAAAGAAGATAAGCGTCTTACCTGGTACGATCTTAATCTCAGGATTGATCCTCGTTATGATCTTAATAATATCAGAAACTGAATATCCCGCTTCAGTTATTCCCTGATAATTCGGATTTGTAAAGAAGTTTATTTCTATAATGCTATCGTAGTGTTTGCCGGCAAATTCTCTGATTGTTTTAGTCTTTCCGACTTGACGCGCACCTTTAACAATGAGAGGCTTTCTGTCCGGATTCTTATACCAAGCCTCTAAATATTCATCTGCTTTGCGCTTCAAATACATAATTAGAGCCCTCCAACAGCTTCACTCCAACAAAGAAATCAACGACGGCCAACATTTTTATGAGCCACTTTTATTCCAATCTTACATTTTTATGAGCCACTTTTCAACAAGATTTACATTTTTATGAGTCACTTTTTCAGCTCAGATTACATTTTTGTGAGCCACTTCATCAAGTTCACTTTTTTCGTTGTACCTGTACCTGTCAATAAAAGTGGACACCAAAAATATTTTTCTTTAATTCTTTTTTCTGCCGGTAGACACCGGCGATATATTTTGTCCTGATTCATTTCTGATAGTAGACACATAAAACATTTTTTTCTATATTATAATTTATAAAAAAATAGAGGTGCTCATCATGGCAGTCAGAACAAAACAATATATTTGTGATGCTTTCATGACTTTATTGGAGAACGAACCGGTCAGCAAGATCACCGTTCAGAACATAGTTGATCAATGTAATATCAACCGTAATACTTTTTACTACCATTTTGAAGATATTCCGGCTCTTATAGAATACATCGTGGAACAGAAAGCGGATGAACTGATCGCCAGGTACCCTTCCGTTGATTCAATCAATTCAGCCATGCTCGCTATCATGGAATTCGCTGAACAGAACAGAAAGATAATATGGCATGTCTGCAGTTCGGCAGACAGAGCACTCTTTGAGCTGCATCTCTGGCGCATATGCGAATATGTTATCTCAGAATACGGAAAAGTACTCTTCAAAGCTGACGATATATCAGAAGATGACCGCATGATAATCCTTCACTCTTATGAAGATGAATGCTTCGGCAAAGTTATGGGATGGATCAACCGCGGCATGAAGACCGATGAACATGACAGACTCATCAGATTTCTGGAACTCCGTTCGGGTGTTGCCGAGATGATGCTCGACAGAGCCAAAAACATCTGACCGGTTTTTGAACAAAAAACGCAAAATGTCTGATTTTTGTATACTCACGGTCTAATGACCATTCATTCCGTATGAAATAAATACGATACTTCCAATCGATAAAGGGCTAATGCCCGCAAGAAAGGAAGTAACGTGAATGAAAACGGGAAAGATTATCGTTAAATACCGTTTCCCAATACTGATCCTGACATTACTGTTAATGATTCCCGCTGTACTCGGTATGGTAAACACGCGTATCAACTATGATATGCTCAACTACCTTCCGGAAGACATGGAAACAGTTAAGGGCCAGAACGAACTCTTATCCAATTTTGGTAAAGGCGCATTCTCTATGATCATATTGGAGGACATGGCTCCTGAAGATGTCAGCCGGTTAAAGGCTGAGATCGAACAGGTCGATCATGTTGATTCTGTTGTCTGGTACGATTCTTTTGCAGACATGTCAGTCCCTATGGAAATGCTGCCGGACAGACTCTATAACGCTTTTAACACAGACAATTCAACTATGATGGCTGTCTTCTTTGACACATCGACGTCTGATGATCTTACCATGGATGCCATACGTGAGATCCGCGGCATCTGCGGAAAACAGTGTTTTGTGGCAGGCATGTCAGCCCTTGTCACAGACCTTAAGGATCTGTGCGAGAAAGAAGAGCCGATATATGTCGGCATTGCAGTAGCTCTCGCTCTTGCAGCAATGATCTTATTGCTGGATAACTGGCTGATACCTTTCATATTCCTGGCATCCATAGGAATGATGATACTTTTAAACCTCGGAAGCAATTACTTTTTCGGTGAGGTAAGTTACATCACAAAAGCGCTGGCTGCCGTACTGCAGCTTGCAGTAACAATGGATTACTCGGTATTCCTCTGGCACAGCTACAATGAACAGTTAACCCTGAACCAAGATCACAAAGCCGCAATGGCTCAGGCAATCAATGAGACATTGACTTCCGTATTGGGAAGTTCGGTTACGACCGTTGCGGGATTTATAGCGCTGTGCTTCATGACTTTCACGATGGGGCGCGATCTCGGCATCGTCATGGCCAAGGGTGTCATATTAGGAGTCATCGGATGCGTTACGGTCCTCCCTGCTCTGATACTGATGCTGGATAAACCGTTAAGCAAAGTATCACACCGTTCCCTTATTCCCGACACACGTAAGTTTGCCGGTCACTTGATCAAGGTGTTCCCTGTATTTCTCATTGTTTTCGCGCTTCTTATTCCGCCTGCATTCTACGGTTACAAAAAGACGGAGAATGAAGTTTACTATGACATGGGAGAATGCCTTCCCAAAGACATGGAATATGTTATCGCGAATTCCAAACTCCGTGACGAGTATGATATCGCATCAACACACATGATCCTTGTCGACTCTTCTCTGGATGAAGGAACAAAGAGAGAGATGATCCGTGAGATGGAAAAAGTTAACGGTGTCAAAACAATAATCGGATTCGAGAGCCTGTTAGGTTCTGACGTTCCTTCAGACATTATTCCGGACTCCTTAAAGAGTGTTCTCGAGAACGATAAATGGGAACTGTTCCTTATCAACTCCGAATATAAAGTAGCCGGAGATCAGGTAAACAATCAGATAGATAATCTGAACATGATATTAAAGCATTACGATCCCACCGGAATGCTTATAGGTGAAGCACCCTGCATGAAGGATATGATCGAGACTACCGATAAGGACTTCAGAGTCGTCAACATAATATCCATCGTCGCCATCTTCATCATCATCGCATTCGCAGAAAAGAGCATAAGCCTTCCGATGATACTTATATCCGTCATCGAATTCGCGATATTCATCAACTTAGGTCTTCCCCACTATCTTGGTCAGAGCCTGCCGTTCATCGCGCCGATATGCATAAGCACCATCCAGTTGGGAGCGACCGTTGACTATGCGATCCTCATGACGACACGTTATAAGAACGAGAGGATCAGAGGGCAGGATAAAAAGACAGCAGTACACACTGCGCTCTATACTTCGATCCCGTCGATTCTGGTATCCGGTTCAGGACTTTTCGCAGCGACATTCGGAGTAGCAGTTTACTCTGAAATAGACATAATCAGCAGCATGTGCATGCTGATGGCAAGAGGTGCCGTTATCTCCGTCCTCGCGGTAATACTGATACTCCCTCCGCTACTCTATGTCTTTGACAGAGTCATATGCGCGACAACGTTGGGAATGAATAAAAAAGTAAAAATTAAACATCTGGAGGCATATTAATATGAAAAACAATATTGATAAGAAAAAAGCTTTGTCATTATTACTTGTAATGACCATGTCGGCAAACATCGCCGGATGCGCATTCACCACGGATGATGTCAAAGATACTGATCCGATAGCCAAATACGGCACAAGTACGATCGCATATTCAGGTGACTTCGGAAAAACCGTTAATACCAGCGATACATTCTATGTGATCTCCGATGCTGAAGGAAACATTGAAAAGCTCAGCGGATGCGAAGAATCCGATATCCCCGTCAGCGTAAAGATCAGTTATTACCTTAACGGCAAACGGATAAAGCCTGAAGATCTTGCAGGCAAGAGCGGAAAGGTTACCATCCGTTTTGATTATGACAACCATGTCAAAACAAATATCAGCATCAACGGTAAGACCGAAGAGATCACAGTTCCCGTCACCATGATGTCTGGAATGGTTCTCGATAAGGAAAAATTCTCCAATGTCACCGTAAACTCAGGCAAGGTTACTGATGACGGCAGCAGATTCTTTGTAGTAGGCCTTGCCGTCCCGGGATTTAAGGATGCGATGGATCCTGACAGTTCAAACGATAACATCAAAGAAATAGAAGACAAACTCACGGATTATGTGGAGATCACCGCTGATGTGGAAGATTTTGCACTCGATATGACAATGTCTGTCGCATTGCCGGATCTTCTCTCGGAATTCGACATTACAGATGATGTTGATATAGATACGGGAAAACTGAGCGGATCAGCAGATAAGCTCTCAGATGGAATGAAGCAGATCCTCGACGGCTCCGATGCTCTCTGCGGCGGCCTTGACACACTTTACGACGGATGCGGCAAACTGTCAGACGGAACTGATAAACTCGCGGACGGTGCACTGGAATTAAAGAACGGCACCGCTGAACTTGATAAAGGCGCAAACGATCTAAGCGCAGGCGCTGACTCATTAAGTTCAGGTCTTAATGAATTATCTTCAAACAGTGATGATATCGTCGGCGGCGCAGTACAGGTTTTCAATGCACTGCTCGACACAGCAACCAAGCAGATCCGTGATGCGGGTCTTGATTGTCCTGACCTCACCATCGATAACTATCAGGAAGTATTAAACTCATTGATTTCTTCCCTTGATGACAACGCCGTATATACACAGGCTTTATCCGAAGTCACGGCTGCAGTCGAAGCAAAAAGAGCCGAGATTCATGCGTTGGTAGAAAGTGCCGTTAAAGATAATATCACCTCAAGAGTAACCGAAGCAGTTAGAGCCGAAGTTGAATCACAGGTCGAAAATGCTGTCTGGGAGCAGGCAGAGCCGGCAGTAACAGCTGAGGTTACATCAGCTGTCAGATCACAGGTCACACTGCAGGTAACATCTGAAGTAAAAGATCAGGTCAGATCTCAGGTATTGGCTGCAAAAGGTCTGGACGAAGACACTTTCGATGCTCTGGATGACAGCACGAAAACTGAGATAAACAATGCAATAGAGCAGCAGATGGCCACAGAGGAGATATGTTCACTTATTGATGCCAAAGTAAATGAACAGATGGAATCAGACGAGATCAAAGCAATGATCAGCGAACAGGTGGAACTGCAGAAAGACAGTGAACAGATACGTCAGGCAGTATCAGAACAGACTGATATCCAGATGTCCGGCGATGCCGTTCAGGCATTGATCGCGGAAAAAGTTGATGAGCAGATGTCCGGTGACGAGATCAAGGCCCTGATAGATAAGAACACCGATGAGCAGATCGACAAAGCCATCAGCGAGGCCATGGCAAGTGATACCGTACAGTCCAAGTTAACAGCAGCATCTGAAGGCGCCCAGAGTCTTATCTCTCTTAAGGCATCTTTGGACAGTTACAATACTTTCTATATCGGCCTTAAGAGCTATACCGACGGAGTTGACCAGTGTGCTCAGGGTGCTTCTGACCTTAAGAGCGGTGCCGAACAGTTGGCAGACGGTGCGGACAGATTGAGCAGCGGAGCAACGGAACTCTACAATGGTATCGTTACTCTTCAGGACAGCATTCCCGAATTCACTGAAGGGATCCTCCTTCTCCGCGATGGTGCAGGAAAACTTGATTCAGGCCTTAACCGTTTCAATAACGAGGGCATATCAGAAATCTGCAGTATCCTTGATGAGGATAACATCGAACAGTTAAACAGGGCGAAAGCAGTGTTTGAATCTGCAAAGGCTTACTCTGATGCCCATTCCGGAGAGAAATTTATCTACAAGAGCGGTTCGGTCGGCGAAGTCTGATATAACCGTTAACATAAACCAACAAGGGCTGTCTCATATGAGGCAGCCCTGTTCTATTCAGGATTATATTAAAATCAGCTCAAGCTTTCCATGTCTCGGTAATAAGCGTTACATTATCACGGGTAACATTGAGCATACCTGCTCCGATCTCCGCTTCAGTATCATCTGATGCATCATCGTAGACTATGGTGCACTTGCCTTCACGGACAGCTGTTACAAAAGGTATGTGTCCTGCAAATATGGCAAGATCACCTTCACTGCCGCGGAGATAAAGACCTGATACCTGTTTGTCGATAACAGCGCCCTTCGGCGTTATGACTTTGAGTTCAAATGTTTTCATTACTTCTTACCGCTTCTTGCAGCTTTTTCCACAGCCTCATCGATCGTTCCGACGAAGAGAAATGCCGATTCGGGAAGATCATCGTGCTTACCCTCTATGATCTCGCGGAAACCGCGGATGGTCTCAGACAGCGGCACATATGTGCCTTCGATACCGGTAAACTTCTCGGATACATGGAAAGGCTGTGATAAGAATCTCTGTATCTTACGCGCACGTTCTACCAGCACCTTATCTTCATCTGACAGCTCATCAAGACCCATGATCGCGATGATATCCATGAGTTCCGTATAACGCTGGATAATACGCTGAACTTCCTTTGCAGTCTCATAGTGATCCCTGCCAAGGATCTCAGGTGACAGGATGCGGCTCGTGGATTCCAAAGGATCAACGGCAGGATAGATACCCTGTGAAGCGATGCTTCTGGACAATACCGTAGTGGCATCAAGATGTGCGAATGTCGTTGCCGGCGCAGGGTCAGTCAGGTCATCCGCAGGAACATATACAGCCTGGACAGATGTGATGGATCCGTTTACGGTCGAGGTGATCCTCTCCTGCAGAGCACCCATCTCATTAGCGAGTGTTGGCTGATATCCTACAGCTGAAGGCATTCTTCCGAGAAGTGCTGACACCTCCGAACCTGCCTGCGTGAATCTGAAGATATTGTCGATAAACAGGAGCACATCCTGGCCCTCGTTATCTCTGAAGTATTCAGCCATTGTAAGGCCTGACAGAGCAACTCGCATTCGTGCTCCCGGCGGTTCATTCATCTGACCGTATACCAGGGCGGTCTTATCAAGAACTCCTGACTGCTTCATCTCATTGAACAGATCATTTCCTTCACGTGTACGCTCGCCTACACCGGTGAAAACGGAAAGGCCGCCGTGCTCTTTGGCGATATTGTTGATAAGTTCCATGATAAGCACGGTCTTACCTACTCCCGCACCTCCGAACAGACCGATCTTACCGCCTTTGGAATAAGGGCACAAAAGGTCGATGACCTTGATTCCGGTCTCGAGGATCTCTTTATTTGATGAGAGATTAGCATATTCGGGCGCAGGTCTGTGAATGTCCCAACGGGGAGCATTTACCGGTGCCGGCTTTAAGTCAGTAGGCTCACCCAGGACATTGAATATTCTTCCCAGTGTCTCACGTCCAACAGGAACGCTTATAGGCTTACCTGTATCGATTGCTTCGGAGTCTCTCTTAAGACCGTCAGTAGAAGACATTGCGATGCATCTTGCCGTATTGTCTCCTATATGTTGGGCGACCTCGACCACGAGACGTCTCTCGCCTATCATGATCTCGAGAGCATTGTTGATCGGAGGCAGACACCCTTCAGCGAACCTTACGTCCACGACAGGGCCCATTACCTGCGCGACCATTCCTTTATTACTGTCCATTACGAACCTCCTACTTTCCCGCACCGGCTACGATCTCAGTGATCTCCTGAGTAATCGTACCCTGACGGGCTCTGTTATATTCAAGTGTCAGATTATCGATCATCTGCTGTGCATTCTTCTTAGCGCTGTCCATCGCCATTCTTCTCGCAGCGACCTCACACGCAAAACTCTCTTTTACGAGTGCATATAATTTGGCTGCAAAATACTTCAAAACGATATTCCCGAACAGTTCCTCAGGTGACGGCTCGAAAACACCCGTATCAACACATCTTTCCGTTCCTCTCTCCATCGGAAGGATCCAGAAAACGTCCGGTTCCTGGCTGATTATCGACACATATCTGTTATATACGATACCGACACGGTCGATCTTTCCCGCAAGGAAATCCTCGCAGCAGAGCTTTGCTTCAGCCTCGGCTTCCTCATATGTATAGTATTCAGAAGACTGATATAAAGGCTCCTCATCATCGTTCATTTCCTCTTCAGTCTCAGGACGGTATCTCTCAAAGGCTCTCTTTCCGACAGGATGGATGTCAACATATTCCATATCCCTTACAGTCCTGAAAATATTGGCGTTGTATCCGCCGCAAAGTCCTCTGTCACCGGCTATTATGATAAGTCTTGTAACACTCTTTGCAGAGACAGAACCATCTTCATTATCTTCTTCCGGCTTGGGACGGTTAATGCCGAAATAAGGACTCTTACTGCATTCAGGACATGAAGCAAGTCTCTTCGTAACATCAGATATGGCAGCTGAATATTCACGGCCGGCAGCCATGGCATCACATGCGCGTTTTATCTTTGATGAAGCAACAAGACCCATTGCACCCGTAAGATGCAATGTGGAATCAAAACTCTTGATCCTGGTCCTTAAAGACTTTATATCCTTGCCCATGTCTTATTTCCTGTTCATCCTGTTAAGGACGCCCTTAAGCTCCTCTTCATCTTCTTCAGTCCAGGATCCCTGGCTGATCCTTACCATCCAGTCTTTATGCTCGTGATCGAGTTTCTCATACAGACGTTCCTGATAATCCTTGATATCTTCAAGTGCAACATCGTTGAGATAACCGTTGATTACCGCATAGATGATTCCAACCTGGTCTCCGACAGGAACCGGTGCATTACGATCCTGCTTTAACACTTCCACGATACGTTCTCCAAGATGGAGTCTTGCGCGTGTATCCGCATCAAGATCCGAACCGAACTGCGCAAAAGCCTGAAGTTCACGGTACTGAGAGTACAAGAGTTTTAACTCGCCGGAAACCTTCTTCATAGCCTTGACCTGCGCAGATCCTCCGACTCTGGATACTGAGATACCCGGATTTATCGCAGGAATAATGCCGCTGTGAAACATCTCTGTCTCAAGGAAGATCTGTCCGTCAGTGATGGAGATAACATTTGTCGGAATATAGGCAGATACGTCACCTGCCTGTGTCTCGACAATAGGGAGCGCGGTAATGGAACCGCCGCCGAATTCCGGTGAAACACATGCCGCACGCTCAAGAAGTCTTGAATGCAGATAGAATACATCGCCCGGATAAGCTTCTCTTCCCGGAGGTCTCCTGATAAGAAGTGACAGAGCTCTGTATGCGACAGCATGCTTTGACAGGTCATCGTAAACGATGAGAACATCTTTACCCTGCTCTCTGAAATACTCAGCCATGGCACAACCCGAATAAGGAGCTATGTACTGGACCGGTGCACTCTCAGCGGCAGTTGCAGACACAACGATCGTATATGCCATTGCGCCTTCTCTTACGAGATCAGCGACCAGGGATACAACTGATGTAGCTTTCTGGCCTATGGCAACGTATATACAGATGACATTCTTGTCTTTCTGATTGATTATCGTATCGATTGCGATCTCGGTCTTACCTGTCTGACGGTCACCGATGATGAGCTCACGCTGGCCGCGTCCGATCGGGATCATGGAGTCAATGGCTTTGATACCGGTCTGCAGAGGTGTTGATACGCTCTGTCTCTCGATAATGCCGGGAGCCTCAGCCTCAACAGGTCTTCTGGCTTCACCGAAGATAGGACCTTTGCCGTCAATAGGCTCACCTAGAGGATTTACTACTCTTCCTAAGAAACTCTCGCCTACAGGAATCGAGAGAACCGTTCCTGTACGCTTAACCTTTGTTCCTTCCCTGATATCGTACTTATCGGAAAGTATCGCAACCGAGACAGTGTCATTCTCAAGATTCTGGGCTAGTCCGACTGAACCGTCTTCGAATTCCAGAAGCTCTGTTGACATGCAGTTGCGGAGTCCGTATACGGAGGCAATGCCGTCACCGACCAATACAACAGTTCCGACTTCACCCATATCCACACGGGTCTTGTAATTGCGGATCTGCTCTTTAATGATATTGCTTATTTCTTCAGGTTTTCCTGCCATTTACGATATCACTTCCTTTATGTTCTTAAGGTTCCTGACAACGCTTCCGTCAAAGAACTTTCCGTCACAGGTTACGGTAATTCCGCCGATGATCGATTCATCGACCTTATATATGGGCAAGATGGCTTTGCCGGTAACCTTTCTTAAGCGTGTCACGATCTTTCTCTTTTCCTCATCAGTCAGTTTGACCGCACTGGTAATAACGGCAAAACTGATCTTCTTATAGTCTTCATACATCCCCTCGAATTCTTTCGCAGCAGTGAAGAATTCGTTTATATGGTTATTTGTGACCATTACCGCAAGGAATGAATACAGAAGGTCTTCGACATTATCCTCGAAAGCTTCGGATAATGAATCGAGCCTCTCTTCCTTGGGGATTCCCGGATTCATCAGGAAAGAGATGTAATCCGGCTCCTTTTTAAGGAGCTTTCTGATCTCTGTAAGATCTTCTCTTACAGCATCCAGTGAACCGTCCTCATAGGCGGCTTCGAATAATGCGATCGCATATTCTCTTCCTACATTAGTCACTGCTCTTCACCTATCTTATCAATGGCTTTATCTATCAGCTCACGATGGTCATCCATGTTGATCTCGCGTCCGATGATCTGCTCGGAAAGGGTCTGAGATACGTCAACGATCTCTTTCTTGATCGTTTCTCTTGCATCTTTCCTCTCACGTTCGATATCGGCCTTTGCCTTACGGATGATCTGATCAGCTTTCTCACGGGACTCATAGAGCATGACCTCGTTACGGCTGTCCGCACGTTCGACTGCATCACGTATGATCTTATCGGCCTCAGCTTCCGCTGTTGCCATCTTACCTTCCCATTCAGCCTTTATCGAGTCGGCCTCAGCCTGCGTCTTCTCAGCCTTTTTATACTCAGACTCGATTTCTTTCTGCCTCTTATCAACGATCTTATTTACAGGCTTGAAAAGAAGCTTTTTGAGTATAAGGAAGAGTATTACGAGATTGGCGAGCGAGATGACTATATGCCAGATATTTACTGAAATAATATCCAGATCCTGCATGTGTCAGACTCCGTTTCAGCCGCCGATCGTAGTCATGAGAAGATCCACGAATCTTCCCGGTGCAACAAAGATCAAGAGGATGGCGATAACGAGCGCATAAAGACCCGTTGTCTCTGCAACAGCGCATCCCATGAGCATTGTTGAAGTAACATCACCTTTGCACTCAGGCTGTCTGCCGATAGCTTCGCAGGCCTTAGCAACCGCATGTCCCTCTCCGATACCAGGACCGATACCGGCAATCATGGCGCAGCCGGCACCAAGAGCGCATCCTCCTAAGATGATTCCGATTGCAAGTTCCAACATATTTAAATACCTCCGTATGTTGTTTATATATTAATTATCCGCATGCTTTCCAGCGGTCTGTGAACATGCGGCTTTGGCTGCAGCGCGTTCCTGTCTTCTCTTTTTCCTTGCGGCATATTCCTCAGCAGGGAAACCGCCTGCCACATACAGCATGGTAAGAACGGCGAAGATAAACGCCTGGAGACATCCTGAGAACAGATCAAAATAAATCGACAGTACAGCAGGAATACCGATCCTCAGATAAGGGAAGTCGGCAAGTGCTCCCGGCAGGAATGAGAACAGGCTGTTAGACAATTTGGTGAGTCCCACTGCTATGAGCACCGAAATTATCGAACCGGATAAGACATTTCCGTAATGTCTGAATGCCATGGATATCGGAGTGGCAACCTCACTGATGATATTAAGAGGAGCCAGGAGAGGCTGTGGCTGACCGAAACTCTTAAGATAGATCCAGGGGCCGGCCTTCATCTTATAGTATGTGATTAGGAAGAATACCAGTATTGCCCAGCCGGCGATGATATTGATGTCGGATGTCGGCGGGAAGAGTCCCAAAAGCGATGAGAGACTCGAAAAACCTGATAATCCTAAGATCGCGGCTATAAAAGGAGCAAAACCTTCAAAGTATTCTCCCATGTTTGTCCTTACAAGACCTGTCACCTTCTCCACGATCCATTCTGCGACCATCTGCCTTATTGATATGTTACGTGTCTTTAGACCCGTCGTAAGAAAAAGGCACAGGAACAGAACTGCAAGGATCACACACCAGGAATTGACCTGTGCTTCAGTTATCGGGAGATCCTGTATCGGCATTTTGATGGTAAAGAATACATGTGCACCCGATATGGCGATACCGTCAGATGCAGGGACAAACATAACCTTAACGGCTATGGCGGCCGCCATCGAGAGGATGCTGAGAATAAGGAACACTATGCTCATTCTTCTCCGTCCCCTCCGTTATCAGCATTATCTGCAGCAGCCGGCGCAGAAGCTGTACCGGTTTTCTTATCTTTATTGAATATTGCTCTCGTATAGACAGCGATGGTCGCAAAAAGCAGGGATATCAGTGTAGCCCACATATTAAATACGGACGGGATAAGTATGGCTATCAGTACAAGAATAACCATTAGCGCGTATCTCAGGGCATGGGATGCACGAAGGATCTCTTTTGCCCTCGTTTCCTCGTTTTTGACTGCTTTTTGAACAGACAGGCCCAGAAGGAAGAAATTAAGGATGCCTGTGCCTGCTCCTACAAGATTTCCGAACAGAACAGTAAGATGCCACTGCCTTAAGATCAGGAATACCGATTCCATCAGCATGCTGAGTATCAGAGTGACAACACATACATATATTGTCTCTTTTTTTACTGTCGGATCGATCTTCAAAAACAGTCCTCCCTTCCGCTGCCATCAACCATTTTCTATCGTGGAGTATAGCATAAACCGCTTCGGGTTAGACGTAACAGATTGCGCATTTAGGACAAATGGAAGAAATTGTCTAAATATGGTTTTCGGCCACACAAAATAAAACCGGCAAGATAGCCGGTGCCTAATGGATTAATTGAAATAGAAATATGCCCGAAGCATATCGCTCCGGGCATATCTTATAACTTAATGTTAATTATTTATTTAGCCTTGTGCTTGATTGCAGCCTGTGCTGAGGCCCGCTATTTAGGGGAGTATCCGGTAAGAACACTACTTCATGGTTCCTTTTTTGTCCTGTGCAGGACAGTCTCATTTGTGTTGTCTCATCAAAGATCAGGTGCCACTCCAAGTAATCTTCATATACGACTATTTTATCAACAAAAGCTCTGATCAGGTCTTCAGTTATTCTCGTATAGTTGTATTCTTTCTGTCCCTCTAAGACCTCCTTCATAGCCTTTACACGGGTTTCTATACTATCTTCCATCGCCTGATACTTAGAGATTTTTTCTATCTTCTCCTGCGCTTGTGCAATAAGTTTATCCAATTCTTCTCTTTTCCTGGCATAGTCATCTCGGTCGATCTCTTCTGACAAACGAAGATCAAGAAGTTTATCAATCTTACTTTGCGCTTTATCGATTTGCTGATTTAGCCTGTTAAGTTCTTTTTCTTCGCTGTTTTTCTTTCGATCAACTATTCCGTTCGACTCAAACATAGCGTTAGCCACACGCAGAATTGCCTCTTTGTTATTGAAGAATTGAGCAAAAATTACCGATGCTTGAGCCTCCAACTTCCATGCCTGTACAAACTGAGACCGGCAAACCCCATCCAAAGGTAATCCTTTATTCATTCTCGTTTTTATTGATCCGGTATCTTTTTGAGAGGCACATTGATATGCATACTTAATATCTCCAGCTTTCGTTGTATGATATTTCACGCGGTTCAGTTTTCTCCCGCAGCAACATTCAAGCTTCTCTCCCCATGCATCAGCATGTTCCTTACGTCCGGTGACTTTAGATTTATTGTTTGCGGGTTGAACATTATTCTCGATTCGTGCCTGTACCATAGCAAATTCGACTTCGGAAACAATAGGTTCATGACTTCCCTTAACCCGTATTCGTTCGACTGCACCATGATTATTTATCTTCTTTTGTTCAAGATAATCGGGCACATACTGCTTGCGATACTCAAGAATTCCGCAATAAAACGGATTCTTCAATATTCTTCCGATGTTAGAACAATCCCAATGACTTAATCCTTTCGCCGTCTTTCTGCCTCTTTGTTCGAGCTCAAACTGTATTGCGCGCAAACCTTTTCCGGAAAGATACAGATCATAAATCAATCTAACCGTCTCTGCTTGTTCTTTATTAATCACATATCCGCCATGATTGGGCAGCTTATCGTATCCAAGAATATTACCATTTCCATACGGAACGCCATTCTTAAAAGAGATCATCTGACCGGCTTTAACACGTGTGGAGATCTTCTTGCTCTCATTCTGTGCAAGTGTTGCCATGAGTGTAAGCTTTATCTCTCCATCGGTATCATCAAACGTCCAGATGTTATCTTCTGTAAACCATACCTCTACGCCCATAGCTTTAAGCTTACGTGTTTCAAGAAGAGTATCGACAGTATTACGAGCAAATCGCGAGACCTCGCGCGTAATAATCAAATCGAAACACCCTTTCTTTGCATCTTCCATCATACGGAGAAAGCTTGGTCTCTTGTTTACAGATGTTCCTGTAATGCCCTCGTCGATGTATCGATCATAAAGTTCAAACTCGGGATGGCGCTCCAAAAGCTCTGAATAGTACTGAACCTGATTTTCCAAAGCCGATATCTGTTCCTCGTGTTCGGTCGAAACACGGGCATAAATTGCGACTTTTCTTCTCATATACACCTCCGTTCTAGACTACCTTATTAGTAGTCATACTATCACCGTATAAGAGATTTCGCCAGCGTTTTTCATTGTCGGACACTATCTCAAGGTATTCATCTTCTGTAAGCAAACCCTGTTCTTTGAACGATTTGAATATTGAAACAGCCATGATAATGCTCGCTGCCTCTACAAATCTGTCGGGAAAAACAATCTTTAATTCATTGAAAAGCAATGCATCCGTTGTCCTATTATTCTGTTTTTTCAACCTTATCATCTCTGAAACAAGCTCTGTAACATATTCCAGATCTTTCATTTTTTCGTGTTCAAAGAGCCTGTCAGTAACATAAATACTGCCGTCAGATTCTTCAACAAGAATATTTTTAATATTAATTGCCTTAATGCTATCCATATAAAATTCCTCCTGTGATTTACATTGTCATGGTTGGACCACATCCATCACGTTGTTGTTTCTTCTTTTTATCGTCATGAGAAGCGATCTCACGAGCAATCTCATTCTCATCTCGTTCTTCATCTTGTGGAGATTCAATCAAAGTTGAAGCACCAGCCACAAGGTAAGCACCGCTGAGAGCAACGTCGTAAGAAGGCAGGGAAGAAGCAGACGGTGATACAGTCTGTCCGAATAAGCCTGTATTTCCTTCTTGACCTTGGCCAGATCCGTAGCAGATTGCTCGCTCATTTTCCCAGCCTGTGAGGTCAGATCTGTCATCATTTTCTTCGATTGTTCTTCCAATTCCGTCTTCAGAGTCTTTGCTTCGCCCGTCAGTTCTTCCATCCAATACTGTTCGTGTTTGATATGAATATCCGTCATTTGATTTATAAAACTGCACGTCTGCTCTGCTGTGAGTGTTCTGTTCAGTAACATTCCAAGCCTGTCCATCGCTTTTAACTGCGCTTCCAACGTCTTGACGATGCTCTTCCAGTTCTCTTCCGAGATCATCACGCACTTCGTCGGTTCTGCTGCCTGTATAAGATTCTTCTCTGCGTTGCCGATGAAGCTCGTTAATTCTTCGTCGTATTTCGAATTCATAATCCATCATCTCCTTTGTATATTTCTTGAGATGTAGTTTGTTATCTCTGCATTTTTTGCCGTCCGGGACAGTGTAAGTTATGTATTTCCTGGTATCAGACCACGTCACTTTATATCCGCGCGACTCCATAAATCTGATGAAATCATTTCTTGTTTTGGCTTTTGTCATAGCGAGATTGATCGTAGCCATGAGGTTGATCTTCCAGCTTTCACCCTTTGATGCGGCTCTGTATTCTCTTGTTCCCATCTTCCGGAGACCGTTTTCTGTCTTTCCAATCACTGAAAGACCATGCTTCATACAGAGTGCATCTGATGCTTCACGTAGTCTTGGGATGTTATTTTTGTCCGAATGGTATTTCTTTCCATCAATGTGGCTGACACTGTTAAGCACGATGTGCGAGTGTATATGGTCTCTGTCGACGTGTGTAGCAACGATCAATTCATAACCCTTAAATTGTTCCTGAGCATACTCACAGGCGATCCTATGGGCTTTTTCTGGCGTTATAGTCTCATCCGGAGAAAACGACTGAAGGATGTGATAGTATTCTCGACCGTCTGTTTTGCCATATCTCTTCTTTGTCGCCATCATGTCCGAGTATGCCGTTTCAGGCAAACAGTCGATTCCTGACACGAGTTTATGTCCGTCATTCATTGTTTTTGCTTCCTGCATGCAGTAGTCGAGGACGTTCTTGAGCGGTTTATGACCTTGTGTACTTCCGTTGGAAAGAATACTTATCACTGCCATCAGCGCCACCTTCCACGTTCAAGGATCTCATTCAGTTTCCCTGTAACCTTTGCATATTCGTTTTTGACTTCATCGAGACCGACTACATTTACCGCCCCGCTGTTTGCAATTCTTGTGAGCTGATTGAGGTTGTTGCCAACATATTTCTGCTGCCGTATCACTTCATCGATACCTTCAATGACGAATATCTGTTTCTCAAGACAACACTTAGTCACATAATCAGTAACAGTCAAATAGGATGACAAAGCCTTTTTCCTTATAAGTTCAAAGTCATTTTCTGATAAACGAATATGAAGATTTTTGGTCTTGTTTTTCTCTTTTGTCATTGTGAATCACCTCCTGTAAATAAAAGTGGGTTCGGGCTTCTGCCCGATAAGTTGCGTCCTTGTGTACACGGACGCGATGCTTGCCTTAAACCAAAAGAATGAACAACAATTCTTTTAGTTCGTAGCGTAAAATTGTGTCACCTTGAATTGAAAAGACAGAAAATAAAAAACACCAACACGTCGAAACTTATCTTCCAGACATAGTTGTCCTCAAAGGAAGAATGAAGTCTCAAACTTGTTGGTGCCTTTTGCTTGTCATGGATCCTGGCATCAAAATGCCTGAACATTATATATCCGTCCGCAAAATGGTCACTTTATTACTGTCATCTTCTGAATACAAGACACAGTTAAGCGAATGTATGTGAACACAGATATATCACGCTAAAAAGCCTTTGTCAAGAACTTATGTTTGTTTTTGTTAAATCTGTCCCATTTATTTGTTTAGATTTTTTCTGGCACATCAATATGCAACAGCCAATTTCAATATTCTGGAAAACATTATTATGTTGGGTTGAAAAACAAAAAGGTTATCGCATAACCTACAACTAATACATAACCGGAAGTAAGACGATCACTGATAAGTATTCATACTATATATGAGAATCTTATATTAGCTTCTGATAATAACTTATATTATTGGTAGTACTCTACTATAGTTAACTACTATCTTTTCAACTTAATATATTCAGGTGTTATTAGTTCAATGTAATGCATGGTTCACCAGTGAACCGTGCCATGGTTCACTATTTCATACGCGATCTTCCTGATTTAGTTATCTATACGCCAATATTTCCAATGTATGACGGGTGCATACATCATATGATGAGATCTGCTAATGCAGATTGCATGGAAAAAATTTGAGGTTGTCTCAAAAGTGACTAGTTCACAGAGAGGCAACTCCTTTTAAATTGTTCAAAACCGAACACGTAACACCTCTAGAATCGTTAAAAATCGAGTCTCAAGGGCAATTTTTGTAGAAAACTCCATTTCCGAGCATGCTAACGCCAGTTCAGGATGGTTTCTGAACTGTTTTTTTATTTTTCTAAGCTGATTCGGAAAGTGGAAACAGCGCTTGTCCAATCCGCCCGCTTTGTATTCGGTTGTGGAGTTTGTTGAGGTCAAATGCTATTGCTAACAATGTGTATTCAGTCGCAACATTTTCTTTGCCCCGCATGAGGAATCTCTTGAATCCGTAATCCTGTTTGGTTATTCCAAAGACGCCTTCGGCTTGTATGGATCTGTTGACTCTCAGTTGGATCCCTTTTTCTGAAGTAATATTGTCCCGGCTTTCCTGTCTGAATGCATCGAAGACCTCACTTACCTGAATGCTCTTTGTGTATTGACCTTTGTAACACTTGCCATAGTATGGACAGCCTTCACAGGATTCGCATTTATAGATCTTTATCGTGCTCTCATAACCCGTGAAGCCTCTCTTGTATCTGTTTCCTGAGAACTTGAGTGTCCGTCCGCCTTTACAGGTGTATTCATCCTTTTCCCCGTCGTAATCCATTGCAAGTCTGAATTCCATCTCCTTTTGGAATTTCTTTGTTTTTGAATACTCGTAGTTGGAGGGTTTTATATATGGCGTGATTCCATTGCGCTTGAGATAGTCGTAATTCTCTTCGCTCTCGTAGCCTGCATCAGCAATCAGATTGTCGAAGTTCCTGCCGTAGTTTCTGTTAAGCTTGTCCAGAAAAGGAATAAGAGTACGCATATCTGCTCGTTCAGCTGATACATCTATTCCAACTATGTATTCGCTCTCAACGGCTGCCTGGATGTTATAGCCCGGCTTTAACTGACCGTTACGCATATAGTCTTCTTTCATGTGCATAAAAGTTGCGTCTTTATCTGTCTTGGAATAACTGTTTCTGCCTTTAAAGGTGGCCCGGGCTTCTTCGTACTTTTGCTGTCTTGCCTTAAAGTCTTCTATTGTTTCTATCTGTTTTTGTAATTCTGTCTTTCTCTTGCCTGAGCCATAAACAAATTCAGTTCCCCGGCAGTCTGCTATCAGCACAAGATCGCTCAGAACCTTCTGTAGATACTGAGCCGTGATATATTCGGGAACAACAGTAAAACCTAATTCCCCTTTAAGATATTGTGTTGCCTTTATCTGGAGCTTTGCTTCGCTCTTTTCAATAAAACCACGCCATACAAAGGAATACTTGTTGGCATTGGATTCTATCTTTGTTCCGTCGATAAACAAGTTCTCAAATTGTATCTCGTCTGCTTCAGCCAACAGATTAACCAACTGAATAAGCAGGCCTTCTACACAATGCGTTAGATGCTTTTGGCGGAATCTTGCTATGGTGTTATGGTCAGGAACCTTTTCTCCTCTGAGCAGATACATAAATGCCAGATTTAACTTACAGGCCTTTTCTATCTCTCGCGAAGAATAGATATGCTGCGAATATGCATATACCATTATCTTGAACAGAGTCTTCGGTTCGACTGCAGGATTTCGTCCTTCGGACGAGTAGGTCAGGTACAATTCTTTGTAATCTATCTCCTCTAAAACCTGATCTATGAGTCTTACTGAATCGTCTACGGGAATTAAACATTCGGTTTGAATTGGAAGTGACAGTTGAATATAGCTCCCGTTTTTGCTATAGTCAGACTGTAATGTTAGAGGTTTTTTCACAGATTCATTCTAACAATAAACGGGCCCTTCGGGACCCGTTTTCTTTTGAAATAGTTAGGGGCTATCTCGTTTTGTTTTGAGACAGCCCCAAAAATCGTTTTTTTGGGGGGAATGTTATTAGCTTTCACCGTAATAAGTATTGAACGTATTGGTTACATTTTCCGGCGTTGTATTATATGGAAGAATCATGACATGCTCGAACATGGTAGGCAAATGTCTAATCGTAGCAAGAGACATTGTCGTTCCATAATCGTCTATCACTATGTTTACATAATCTTCGTCTGTTTCATTTGGTCCTAGACACAATACATCCCGAGTTTCGGTAATAATTGTGAAGCTATCACCGTAGCCAAGAGAACATTCCATCTGAATAAATTCATGTGGTACCCCAAAAGAGAAGAACATACAAGCAGCTAGTGGCTCCTGGCCAGATGCTGCTAATTCTTCTGGCAGACAGTATGTATAACTGTCGTGACTGTCATCCGCATAGATACGATACTTAATTGTTGCTCCCTGATCTCTGCAATAGTTGATGAGATCAAATTGTGTATCAGAGATCCAATAGTCTTCTAAGCGTACAGGTGTAATCCTAGAATCGGATGATACATAATCACCGGAATTAGTATTTCCCTGGCTTGTAGCCTCGGTAGTACTATTAACATCCTGAGATGTAGGCTCCTGTGTATTTGTATCAGCGATTACTGTCGGATTGCTCGGATTTGCGCTTGTAGACGGATTGGTATGCTTTCCGCATCCAGTCATAAGCATGCAAATTGCCATCATTACAACAAAAATTCTGAAATTTTTCATTTTCATTCCCTCCTTTTAAGGTTCTATAATTTTTGAATTTGTAGGTGATTCTCCGGGGTATCACATACCGCCTTTCTTGCAATTAGTGCATACTTCATAAGGTTATCCTTGGCGTCTTCCGATGTGATACCGATATTCCGATGAAGCGTATATCAAGATGCAAATTAGAATCATGCTCCGATAGGCAGCTTCATACCAAAGAGATCACTGTATCCCGTTTACTTTGAATTGTTTTAGGTTCACGAATTAATTGTGTTTTCACATATGAGAGCATAACAAATCCTTTAAAATATTAGTGTTAAAAGTATTCTAAATCAATACTAGAAATAAAAAGAGAAACATAGAAAAAGAATCAATCACAATCGGCAACATCGGAAACGGCAACACGTGTTGTACTGTTGATTATGCTGTTTGTTCTGATCTAAGGTTTACTTCAACAAAAATATTTGTACCCAATGATAATAAAAAAACAAATATGCCCGAAGCACTTAAGCTTCGGGCATATATTAAATGTAAATATCAATTCTCATATCCTTGTACGCATTGACTTTTGTGTACTCCGGAACGTTCGCGAAATACCGCATTACGTCCTCTTTAGTTACATACAAGGTCATAAAGTAATATGACTTACGTGGCTTATTTCCTCGAATGGTGGATTGCAGCCTGTGCAGCAGCAAGTCTAGCAATCGGTACACGGAAAGGTGAGCAGGATACATAATCCAAACCGATCTCGTCGCAGAACTCAACAGATGTCGGGTCGCCGCCGTGCTCGCCGCAGATACCGAGGTGGAGGTCAGGACGTACTGCCTTACCGGACTCGATAGCCATCTTCATGAGCTTGCCTACGCCGTTCTGGTCGAGACGTGCGAACGGATCGGACTCGAAGATCTTTGCCTCATAGTAAGCTGTGAGGAACTTGCCTGCGTCGTCTCTGGAGAAACCGAATGTCATCTGTGTAAGGTCGTTTGTACCAAAGCAGAAGAATTCAGCTTCCTTAGCGATCTCGTCAGCTGTAAGAGCAGCTCTGGGGATCTCGATCATTGTACCTACCTTGTAGGACATGTCTACGCCTGCAGCCTTGATCTCTTCGTCAGCAACCTCTACGACTACCTTCTTAACGTTTACGAGCTCCTTGATCTCGCATACGAGCGGGATCATGATCTCAGGTGTAACGTTCCAGTCGGGATGCTTAGCGTTAACGTTGATAGCAGCGCGGATAACTGCTCTTGTCTGCATCTTTGCGATCTCAGGATATGTAACTGCGAGACGGCATCCTCTGTGACCCATCATGGGGTTGAACTCGTGGAGAGAAGAGATCAATGTCTTGATCTCTTCAACAGACTTACCCTTCTTATCAGCGAGTGCCTTGATGTCTGCTTCTTCTGTAGGAACGAATTCGTGAAGCGGCGGGTCAAGGAATCTGATCGTAACGGGATGACCCTCGAGTGCCTCATAGAGAGCTTCGAAGTCGGACTGCTGCATGGGAAGGATAACTGCGAGAGCAGCTTCACGCTCTTCAACTGTATCGGAGCAGATCATCTCACGGAACGCGTCGATTCTGCCTTCACCGAAGAACATGTGCTCTGTACGGCAGAGACCGATACCTTCAGCACCGAGCTCACGAGCCTTCTTAGCATCGTTAGGTGTATCAGCGTTTGTACGTACTTCGAGTCTCTTGAACTCGTCAGCCCACTTCATGATGCGGCCGAAGTAACCGTTGTTAGGATCAGCGTCAACCTGAGCGATAGCGCCATCGTAGATCTTACCTGTAGAACCATCGAGGGAGATGATGTCACCTTCCTTGAATGTCTTGCCAGCGAGTGTGAACTGCTTGTTAGCTTCGTCCATAGCGATGTCGCCGCAACCGGAAACGCAGCACTCACCCATACCACGTGCAACAACTGCAGCGTGTGATGTCATACCGCCACGTACTGTGAGGATACCTTCTGCAGCCTTCATACCTGTGATGTCTTCAGGAGATGTCTCAAGTCTTACGAGGACTACCTTCTCTCCTCTGTCGTGCCAAGCTACTGCATCGTCAGCTGTGAATACGATCTTACCGCAAGCAGCTCCCGGAGAAGCACCGAGGCCCTTACCAATTGCCTCTGCAGCCTTAAGAGCAGCGGGATCGAACTGAGGGTGAAGGAGTGTATCGAGGTTACGGGGATCGATCATTGCAACTGCTTCCTCAGGTGTTCTCATACCTTCGTCAACGAGGTCGCAAGCGATCTTCATAGCAGCCTGAGCTGTTCTCTTACCGTTTCTTGTCTGGAGCATGTAGAGCTTACCGTGCTCAACTGTGAACTCCATGTCCTGCATGTCTCTGTAGTGTGTCTCAAGAGTGTTGCAAACCTGTGTGAACTGAGCGAATGCTTCAGGGAACTTCTGCTCCATCTCAGCGATCTTCATAGGAGTACGAACGCCTGCAACTACGTCCTCGCCCTGTGCGTTTGTGAGGAACTCACCGAAAAGTCCCTTCTCACCTGTAGCAGGGTCTCTTGTGAAAGCAACACCTGTACCGCAGTCGTCACCCATGTTACCGAATGCCATGGACTGAACGTTAACTGCTGTACCCCATGAATAAGGGATATCATTGTCTCTTCTGTAAACGTTAGCTCTCGGGTTGTCCCATGATCTGAATACGGCCTTTATAGCGCCAACGAGCTGCTCCTTAGGATCTGTAGGGAAATCAGAACCGATCTTTGCCTTGTACTCAGCCTTGAACTGTGAAGCGAGTTCCTTGAGGTCGTCAGCTGTAAGCTCAACGTCCTGCTTAACTCCTCTTTCAGCCTTCATCTTGTCGATGAGCTCTTCGAAATACTTCTTGCCTACTTCCATAACAACGTCGGAATACATCTGGATGAATCTTCTGTAGCAGTCCCAAGCCCATCTGGGGTTACCGGACTTTGTAGCGATAACGTCAACAACCTGCTCGTTAAGACCGAGGTTGAGGATTGTGTCCATCATACCAGGCATTGATGCTCTTGCACCGGATCTTACGGAAACGAGGAGAGGGTTCTCGAGATCACCAAACTTCTTGCCTGTGATCTCTTCGAGTTTTACGATGTACTCCATAACCTGGCCCATGATCTCGTCATTGATCTGACGGCCGTCTTCGTAGTACTTTGTGCAAGCCTCTGTGGTGATCGTGAATCCCTGAGGAACAGGAAGACCGATGTTTGTCATCTCAGCAAGGTTAGCGCCCTTACCTCCGAGAAGTTCGCGCATGTTTCCGTTGCCTTCGGTGAACAGGTAAACGTACTTTGTCATTCTTTTTATCCGCCTTTCATTTATTGGTTTTTTTGTTTCTCATATGGCTGTTTAGCCTGCTAAAAACTTATCAGTTTATTTTAACAGATATGTTCCTTAAAAATCGAACTTATCTGAGAAAAATTCATCGAGTTTATCGATAGGGAATCTGATGTTTCCGGGCTCGTACTCGACGTTCTTCATTGAGTCTCTTTCTCTGATGGTTACGCAGCCGTCATTCTCGGAATCGAAATCGTAAACTACGCAGTAAGGAGTACCGATCTCGTCCTGTCTTCTGTAACGCTTACCGATCGACTGACGATCATCAAGCTCGCACATGTACTTCTTGGAGAGCTTCTCGAAAATAGGCTGAGCCTTGTCTGTGAGCTTAGCTGACAGAGGGAGCACACCGATCTTGATGGGTGCGAGGAAAGGATGGAAGTGCATAACTGTTCTAACGTCGCCGCCTTCGAGCTCTTCCTCATCATATGCAGAGCAGAGGAATGCGAGAGTTACACGGTCAGCACCGAGCGAAGGCTCGATAACGTAAGGGATGTACTTCTCGTTCTTTGCCGGATCGAAGTATGAGAGATCCTGCTTTGAGTATTCCATGTGCTGCTTGAGGTCGTAGTCTGTACGGTCTGCGATACCCCAGAGTTCGCCCCAGTCTGTGAAAGGGAAAGCAAACTCGAAGTCTGTTGTAGCTCTGGAATAGAAAGCAAGCTCTTCTTTTGCGTGATCTCTTGTACGGAGTTCCTCTTCCTTGATACCGAGTCCGATGAGCCAATCGTGGCAGAACTTCTTCCAGTAGTCGAACCACTCGAGGTCAGTACCGGGTTCGCAGAAGAACTCAAGCTCCATCTGCTCGAACTCTCTTGTACGGAAGATGAAGTTACCGGGTGTGATCTCGTTACGGAAAGACTTACCGATCTGGCAGATGCCGAACGGGATCTTCTTACGTGAGGAACGCTGAACATTTGCGAAGTTAACGAAGATACCCTGAGCTGTCTCAGGTCTTAAGTAAACCTCATTTGTTGAATCCTCGGTAACACCGATGAATGTCTTGAACATCAGGTTGAACTTACGGATGTCGGTGAAGTTGTGGCCGCCGCATACAGGACAGGGAATGTTCTTCTCTCTGATGTAAGCAACCATCTCTTCAGGGCTCATACCTTCAACAGGTACGTTCTCGATTCCGTTTTCCTTATTCCAATCCTCAATAAGGTTATCAGCTCTCTGACGCGCCTTGCACTGCTTGCAGTCGATAAGAGGATCGGAGAATCCGCCGACGTGACCTGATGCTACCCATGTCTTGGGGTTCATGATGATCGCAGCATCGAGTCCTACATTGTAAGGGCTCTCCTGGACGAACTTCTTCCACCATGCTGCCTTAACGTTATTCTTAAGCTGAACACCTAACGGGCCGTAATCCCACGCATTTGCGAGACCGCCGTAGATGTCGGAACCCGGATATACGAAGCCTCTTACCTTAGCAAGAGAAACTATCTTATCCATTGTTTTTTCTACTGCCATAATCGATCTTTAGCTCCCTTGCTTTTTATTCTTCATCTTCTGTCTCAGGCTCATCTTCGCCTTCAACTGCTGTTTTCTCTTCGTCCGAAGAGCTGCCTGCAAGGGCATTGATGAGATCATCCAGGCCTTTGGAGTTGAGATCGCCTGTAGCAGACATTCTCTCAGCTCTTTCTTCCTCAAGCATCTTTCTTCTGTTCTCGGCTTCTTCTCTTCTTCTGATCTTCTCTTCTCTTGTGATCGGGATGACTGCCTCATCCTCTACATCGCCGGCTACTGCAACTACCTTGTCAGCTGCAACTTCACGGCATGCGAGTGATACAACATTTGCTGCACCCTCATCGTCGATCATGGGCTGTGCGCCGTCTGTCAGTTCTCTGGCACGCTTACTTACCAAAACGGTAAGGTCGTAAGGGCTTGCTGACTTTGCCTTGAGTTTCTCGATTGAAGGATCTGTTAACATCTTTTTACCTCTCTTCTCCTTTTATTCAAGTTCTTTAGCTGTGTGTATATTCTTCGAAGCCTTAAGCTTTTCAGCGGTGATTATCGCAAGAATGTCTCTTGCCGCTTTCTCGAGATCGTCGTTGGTTACTATGTACTCAAATTCACCTGCACGCCTGATCTCTGACTTTGCCTGTTCAAGTCTTTTCTGAACCTTCTCTTCAGTCTCGGTTCCTCTTCCCCTCAGTCTGTTTTCGAGCTCTTCCATTGAAGGAGGAAGGATGAATATCGTTACCGTGTCATCGTCAAATTTTCTGTTGAGTGCGAGACTGCCTTCAATTGTGATATCGAAAAGAACATCCTGTCCTTTGCCTACCATCTCGGCAAGCGGATCTGACGGTGTACCGTAGTAGTTATCAACATACTTGTCGTACTCGACTATCTTGCCGTCTTTGATCATCTGCTCGAACTGTTCCGTGGTTCTGAAATAATACTCGACGCCGTCTTTTTCCTGACCTCTCGGAGCTCTTGTCGTAACAGAGATCGAATGACCTACGCTTCCGGGATTAGCCTGTTCCAAAAGTTCTTCAACTCTCGCAAGGACCGTGCCCTTGCCGACACCTGAAGGACCTGATACTGCTACTATCAATCCTCTGAAATCACTCATCCCAGCATCTCCTTTATCTCTGATGTAGCAAGCGCTGATGTTAATACGAGTCCGCTGTCAGTTACTATTACCGACTTGCACTTCTTGCCTGCACAGCAGTCAACCAGCGTTCCCCTGTCTTTTGAATCCTGCATCATGCGTCTTACAGGAGATGACTCAGCTGAAGCAACGCAGATGATGCGTGATGCCTGTGCGATATTTCCAAAACCGATGTCTATAAATCCGGATGCCATATTCCGCCTTCCGTTATACGAGATTCTGAATCTGTTCCCTGATCTCTTCGACGAGGTTCTTCATTGAAAGAACTCTTGAAGTGATCTCTATGTCATTTGCCTTGCTGCCTGTTGTGTTGACCTCACGGTTGATCTCCTGTACAAGGAAATCCATCTTCTTGCCGACAGGACCGTCTTCTGCAAGGATCTTTCTTGCCTGTGAGAAGTGTGATGAAAGTCTTGCCATCTCCTCGTCTATTGCGCACTTGTCTGCGAAGATCGCTACTTCAGCTGCAAGACGGTTGTCATCGTAGAACTCTCTCTGGTCGCTCGTTAAGATCTCGTTGATCCTTGAAGCGAGCTTCTGCTTATATGTTTCAACGACCTCGGGGGCTCTGGTAACGACTTCACCTCTGATAGTCTCGAGTGAACCGATCTTTGTAAGGATGGATTCAACAAGATTGTCGCCTTCTCTCTTCCTCATAGCGAGCATTCCGTTGATCGCGAGATTGAGTGTCTCAAGAAGCTCTTTTGAAGCAGCTTCCTCATCGATCTCATTCTGGGTAACGCTCAATACGTCCTGCATCGTTGCGATCCTTGCAACGCCGAAATCATCTTCTCTTCCGGTAACTGCGCTGATAGCTTTGGCAGCTTCGGAATATTCCTTTGCAAGGCCTGAATTGACGGTAACAGTCTGACCTGCCTCGCCCTGATCCTCGTAATTGATGAAGATGTCGATCTTGCCTCTTAAAAGCCTGTCAGTTACAACGCGGCGGATATCACCGTCAAGATAGTTGAACATTCTGGGCATTCTGATCGAGATATCGCAGAATCTCGAGTTAACGGATTTGAGTTCGATATTGTATTTTCTTGTGTCGAAAATCTTCTCGCCACGGCCGAAGCCTGTCATCGAGTATGCCATGTGATTACCTCTAATGCAGATATAGACAAAAAAGAGCCGCCGCTGAAGGGATTATCCCTGGAGCTTCGGCTCGTAAATTATTATATATTATTATATAAAGGCTGTCTATCAAATAAAATTTATGTATCCCGCAAACGCCTTAATTCATTGCGTTTGCAGACTTGAAAAAAATTTTCGAAGGCAAAATTTCCTATACGATCTTAACCGGTTTGAACTCCGTGTAATCTGCCGATGCGCAGATGAGCTCCATACCTTTAAAATCACCTTCAAAGACCTTCTTATGTGCCTTGCCGTGAAGATGTCCGTAAACACAGATATCCACGCCGCCTTCAGCTAAAAGATCCGCAAATTCGGTGAAGTCCTGTTTGGCCGTGACCGGCGGATAGTGGATCATCATGATGTGCTTTTTCTCATGCTTGGGGTCAGCCTTTTCGAGCTCTGAAATGCACATGCCGATCCTGAGTTTTTCGCGCTCGTAGATCTTCCTGTTGTCGGATCCTTCAAGGCTCTCTTTGGTCTCTATCATCCAGCCTCTCGTGCCCGTGATCAGACACCCCTCTGCTTCGGTAACATTGGTCCTTACAAACTCAAGATCCGTAAACCCTTTTTCAGCGAAAAACTCCTCCATCTTTTTCATCGTCGTCCACCAGTAATCGTGGTTGCCGCGCGATAAAAGCTTCCTGCCCGGAAGGTCTGATATAAACCTGAAATCCTCTTCAGCCTTGTTGATATAAGTCGCCCAGGATATGTCGCCCGGAATGAGCACAGTGTCAGATGCGGTAACCGTACTTTCCCAGTTATCTTTCACTCTCGAGATATAGTCGCCCCACGAATGCCCGAACACCTCCATGGATTTGTCGGGACAGCTCAGGGACAGATGAAGATCTGCCAATGCGTAGATTGCCATCAAGACTCCCTGTGGAAATACTGATAGATTGCCGAAGCGTCCTTGTCCGAAATACCTTTGGCTTCACGGAGTTCTTCCTCGGAAGCATTTTCCACGGCTTTTATTGTACCAAAATGCGAGAGCAGAATCTTGCGCTTGGCAGGACCTATGCCTTCGATGTTCTCCAGCTTGTACTTTATGTTTCTCTTGCCGGCAAGTTTGTGCTGGTATGAAATCGCGAATCTGTGGACCTCATTCTGAACGCTCGTAAGGAATCTCAAAAGTCCCATCTCGGCATCAGTCAGTGTCCTTCCTTCAAGCCTTATCTCGCGCCCGTCCTCGAAAACGATTCCCGACGTTTTGTGCCTGTCATTCTTGACCATTCCCGCAAGATATATCTTCTCCGTTCCCTTGATGGATCTGACTACGGAAGCGACCGCTTCAAGCTGGCCTTTGCCGCCGTCAACCAGGATGATATCAGGGTATTTAAAGCCGTCTTCCTCATTGTGTTTGAACCGTCTTTCAAGAGTCTCTCTCATCGACATATAATCGTCCTGTGATGTGACTCTCTTCATCTTGAAAAGCCTGTAGGACTGCCTGTCTGCACGGCCGTCTTTGAACACGACCATGCCTGCGCAGATATCGTCATTTCCGAGGTTGGAAATATCGAAAGATTCGGCTCTTGATATCGCTCCTTCAGGTACACCCAAAAGCTCTTCCAGATATCTTAAAGGGACCGACGGATCTGCATTCGCATTGCCGCCTCTCAAGATCCTGCGGACCATCATCTCGCGGGCATTGTTGTTTGCAAGATCCGATAATTCGCGAAGCTCTCCGCGCTCCGCAACATGAAGTCTGCAGTTCTTGCCGAGCTTGTCGGTAAGAGTCTTCTCGATCACTTCAAGATCGTCTTCTTCCATACGGAAAGGAACAAGTATAAGCGGCGGAATGAACGGCGCATCCTCGTAATACTGCATGATGAAATTCTTGAGTATCTCTTCCCTGTCGGCCTCTTCGCCGGTGAAGAAATAAGTTGAGGATCCCACTATTCTTCCCTGTCTTAATTCAAGCTTTCTTACACATGTTTCACCGCAGTCGGAATAAAGTCCGATCGCATCGACATCACGTTCGATATCAAGATAAACTCTCTGGTTTTTGCGGATTGCACGGAGTGCATAAAGCCTGTCTCTTAAAGCACCCGCCTTCTCAAATTCGAGATTGGCGGAACACTCTTCCATCTGCGCTTTTATGTCCTTTTCGATGCCGTCGTATTTACCCTCAAAGAACTGCACGATCTGACCTACCATCTCACGGTAATCGTCACCGCTCACCGTACCTAGACAGGGCGCCATGCACTTGCCGATGTGATAGTTGAGACAAGGTCTCTCCTTGCCGATATCTCTCGGAAAGATCTTCTTGCAGCGCTTGAGCGGGAAGATATCATTGATCGCCTGAAGCACTTCAAAACAATCGGAACTCATGTAAGGACCGTAGTATTTCGCGCCCTTTTTACGCGCTTCAGGATCAGGCCTGAAAGCCTTGAAAACTCTCGGGTATGCTTCATTCAGAGTGACACAGATATAAGGATATCCCTTGTCATCTCTTAAGAGGATATTGTATTTTGGCTGGTATCTTTTGATGAGATTATTTTCGAGCAGAAGTGCCTCAGGTTCGGAGCCGACTACCGTGTATTCAAAGTCTGCAACGTGCGATACCATCGCCCTTACCTTCGGACTTGATATCGTTCCGCCTCCGAAATAACTCTTGAGCCTGTTCCTGAGTTTCTTCGCTTTTCCTACATAAATAACACAGCCCGAAGAGTCCTTCATAAGGTACACTCCGGGGCTTAAAGGAACAGTGTCCAGACGCGCGTCGAATTTACCGGCGGGCATTACACTGCGATCTTAGGATTCTTAAGATGGGAAACAAGTGCTTCGCAAGCTTCCTTCTCATCAACGCCGTCAGCTTCTATCTCGATCTCGGCGCCATTCTCGATTCCGAGGGACATAACACCAAGCAAGCTCTTTGCATTTGCTCTTCTGCCGCTTCTAACAATATAGATTGTGCTGTGGAACTGTGAAGCCTTCTGGATCATGACCGCAACGGCCTTCATCTGTAAAGCATCTTCACAATCAAAAACAATCTTTTCTTTAGTCATAGTAAGGTACATCCCCTCATTTATTACGACATAAGTATATTTTTGAGCCTTTCGAAAATCAACCAAAAACAATTCGATTTGCCCAATTTCGACTATTTAACCCAAATGAGATATTTTTGGCAAAACCTTTTGTTAAAAATATCAATCAGATATCTTTTAGCATGAGGACAGCATCTCTGCCCTGGCCGTAATAGTCGCGTCGTAAGCCGTATCCGGTAAATCCGGACTTCTCATAAAGCGCTATTGCAGGCACATTATCAGACTCAACCTCCAAAAAGACATTGGCCATGCCTTTCTCTTTCAGAAGTCTCAGAAGTTCAGCCCAAAGCATGCTTGCCAGACCTTCACCCCTGTGATCTTTTCTCGTCACGATATTGCCGATGCTGCATTCATCCAAAACCATATCGGCACCGACATAACATACGACCTCACCTTTGAGCTCTCCCGCAAGACATATCTTATTGTCGTCCGTGATCAGTTTTTCTATCTCGCTTTTTATCCACGGGTGTGCGATTGAACCCTGTTCCAGAGCCATGATGTCCTTGACATCTTTCAGTTCTGCTGGCCTGATTATGAGGTCGGTATCAGCCATTTTTTCTGAGCCTTTCAGCCTGTGAAACCGCGCAGTAAGATGCTTTTAAATCTCTTGCATCAATGAATTTTCCGCTTGCAAACGCAGATGCCGCAACACCATTCGGCATTATCGCAGCGCCCGGCGCATAGTAGATATTAAGTTTGGATCCGGCTTTCTCAAAAGCCTTCTTCATGACGTTTGCGCCGCTTCCGACAACTATTATCTGTCTTCTTGCACCGTATATTATCTCAGGTATCTTCTCTATCTTCGATACGAATTCATCTGCATCGTATGCATTCTCTTCAAGGAGTGACTTCATCGTATCATCTTCTGCCGCCTGCGCGAAAACCCTGTTGTTCCTTGCATCGATCGCAGGTATTATCAGCGTCTCGTTTTTGGCAGTCATCGTCACATTCTCGCATGACCTCGCAAGCGCCTCGGTAGATGAGACTGCAATACACTTTTTGCCTGCAGCAAGTGCCATTCCTTTTACTGCAGCAAGACCGATCCTTATCCCTGTAAATGAGCCGGGACCTACGGTTACCGCATAACCGTCAAGATCCTCATGCTTTTTCTTCGCCTTTGTCATGACCCTGTGAACAAGCGGCATGAATGTCTCTGAATGAGTCAGTGTCTCAAATGAGAGTTCATAACAGATCTCTTTGCCGTCTTCGAAAACACCGGCACTGCAGTTGCTGTTGGATGTATCACAAACAAGTAATCTCATTCTTCTTTTTCCGCTCCAGATATTGCAACGGCTTTCTCTATGTAGCCGTTATACTTTTCGCCTGCCTCACACTCGAAAACTCGCGTGTTGCCGTCGCCCCTTATTGTCATCTTTATTGTGTCCTGCGGAAGAAGTTCCTCAATGATGTCACTCCATTCGATGACGCACACGCCGCCCCTGAAAAAATACTCATCAAGTCCGCTCATAAGGAAATCTTCAGGACCAGATAGTCTGTATGTATCGAAGTGGAAAAGCAGGAGCCTTCCACCCTCATATTCATTTACTATCGTAAAAGTCGGACTGGATACATGCGACGTCGAACCAAGTCCCTTGGCAATACCTCTCGTAAGACAAGTCTTCCCCGCACCGAGATCGCCCGTCAATGCTATGACGTCGCCGGCGCACAAAGACTTGGCAAGTTCGTAACCGAACTTTTCCGTCTGTTCAGGAGATGTCGTCTTAAACTTGATCATGAGTAAGTATCCTTTTTCGCTTTGCGTGATAATTGTACATTCAAGGAAGATAAATAGCAAAACCGGAATTGCTTTATAGCAGAGGTGTGTAATGAGCAAAGATTGATCTGTTTCAATTCTGCAGTTGTCCGGAAAAGTCTTATTTCTCGCTATTACGGACACTAAAATGGAGTTTCATGTCAGTAATGACCGATTTTTCGTGTTTTTCGGACACATCTTAATCCGTCACAACGATGCGGATGCGATTATGGAAGTGCACGCGAAAAAGAGGGCGTCCCATATCCCCGATGAAATAGATACTATAATAGATGTACCATACGAATAACAAATGCGGCGGAACACTCCGCCGCTTCTTTACCATTTACTGTATTTCAATGTTTTCTATCCCATGGCTTAATATTATATTTTTAAGTTCATTTCTGGAATAATTGCTCTCAGCGGCAATTTCGTCCAATGCTCTCAGAATGTTTTCTTTTATTCGAACGGTAATATTTTTGCTTCCATCCTCGCCCCGTTTTTTATTATGATTGGTTCCTTGCTCATATTCATACCTCGCTTTGTATTAAGTCTAGATTGATAGCAGATTGTCGAATATGCTACAATCAGATATTTATATATAATACGTTTAGATATCAATAGTTATTTGAATTCCTTTATGGAACAGAAGGTACAACTATGAAAAAAATCGGGGTGCTTACTTATCCAGTAAAACACAGAAAAACCTTTGACCTCATTAGCATTCTCAAAGCAAATGGATATAAAGATGTTATAGTATATGCCATTCCTTTTCATTATCAAAAGAAAACCTTCCCAATATATCAGCATCGACCCGAAATGAATTATAACGTTCCACCAATGGAACAGCTATGCAGTAATCTAAGTTATCAATATAAGCAAGGACAATTGGCGGATTTTCAGATTGAAACAGATCGCATAATACTTATAGCAGGGGCTGGAATCATTCCAGAGGAATTTGTTAAAACTCATACACTTATAAATGCTCACCCAGGCTATATTCCAAATTGCAGGGGGTTAGATGCCGTCAAATGGGCAATTGTAGAAAACCAGCCGATAGGTGTAACCACACATTTGATAGGTGATTACGTGGATGCAGGACAAGTGATTGAGCGTAGGCTCATCCCTGTATATAAAACAGATACCTTTCACGCGCTTGCACAAAGAGTATATGAAAACGAAGTGTCCATGCTTGTTGAAGCAGTTGAGAAGTACCAAACCGATAATTTGATTATGATGCATCCTGATGGGTTCGTCCTTCATAAACGTATGCCTGCTAACATTGAGCAACACTTGATGGAACGATTTGATGAATACAAAAATACCAACGGCATAGAAAGGACTTTATAATGTCATAAACCATATGTATTGATAAAGATGCTTATATTTGCAATAGTAGTAGCATCGGTTTCTTCTCCTGCATCGGAAGAAACACACGCATTGGAGAACGTGTAAGAATAGGTAGCCATGTCTGTATTTCTGAAAATGTTTTAATTGGAGATGATGCATAATCGAAGATAAAGTCACTATTTGTGATAACGTCGAAATTGGTAATAATACATTTATCGGAGCGGGAACGGCATTCGTTTCAAAAATCAATCAACGCGCGCGTGCGGAAGTACCGACTGTATCCAATAACCACCGAATCTAAAAAAACAGGCAAAACAAAACCCCCGAAATCTCGGGGGTTTTGAAAAACTCAATTTTTTTAAAATTAACGCTTTGAGAACTGTGAAGCCTTTCTTGCCTTCTTGAGACCCGGCTTCTTTCTTTCCTTCATACGTGCGTCACGTGTGAGGAATCCGTTCTCCTTAAGTGCTGCCTTGTAGCTCTCCTCGTCTGCTTCAACAAGAGCTCTGGAGATACCGTGACGGATAGCACCAGCCTGGCCGGAGATACCGCCGCCAACAGCCTTAACGATAACATCAAACTTATCCTCAGTCTGTGTAAGAGCGAGAGGCTGACGAACGATGAGCTTCAGTGTATCGAGACCAAAGTAATCGTCGATATCCTTGCCGTTGATTGTGATCTTGCCCTTACCGGGAACCAAACGAACGGCTGCTACTGCGTCCTTACGACGGCCTGTGCCGTAATAATATACTTTGCTGCTAGATTTCTTTGCTGCCATTATTAGTTAGTCCTCCGATTAAAATGTGTGAACTTCGGGCTTCTGAGCTGCCTGCTCGTGCTCGGGGCCGGCATAAACGTGAAGCTTTCTGAACATCTGACGGCCGAGAGAGTTCTTAGGGAGCATACCCTTAACTGCGAGCTCTACTGCCTTCTCAGGGTTCTTTGCCATCAAAGTACGATAGTCGATCTCCTTAAGTCCACCCGGGAAACCTGAGTGATGACGATAAAGCTTATCGTCGAGCTTCTTACCTGTAAGAACTACCTTGGAAGCGTTGATTACGATTACATTATCACCGGTATCAAGGAAAGGAGTATATGTGGGCTTGTGCTTACCTCTTAAGAGCTTAGCAACCTCTGTAGCCAAACGACCGAGAACCATGCCCTCAGCGTCGATTACGAGCCATTTCCTTTCTATTGAATCCTTGGTTGCAACATATGTAGCCATGTGTCTTTCTCCTTGAAATTCATTGAATCTTTTTATCTTACGAAAGGGCAAAATCAGCCCTTTGTATGCGCAAGCCTGCTTATAATAACCGCGTTAAACGGTTATGTCAACAATTTTCTTGAAAAAACTTCGGAAATTCTCCGATATTCATCGAAATTCGCCTTTTTTCTCGATTATCCTGCTACTCGGTAAACGATCTCAACGATCTTGTCCACACCGTCAGTGATGATCTGAAGCTGAGTTGTTGTTCCCATGTAAACGAAACCGTAGTCGTCACTTACATCAGGTGTTCCGAGGAGATCCTTAGTAGCCTTAACCGAATCGCCGACATGGATACCGCCGCAGTCGATGATAGGATCTGTTACGTCGATAACCTGGATAAGCTCAGAACCATTTACGTTATATGCACCGAGAGTAAAGCCGTTGTACATGTAGGCAACGTCAACGCCCTGACCTGCACATGAAGCATCCTGACGCATATCGTAATCGTCGCCTAAGATTGCGAGCGCATCCTTTGTCTCTGTACCGGGAAGGATCTTATAGCCGTTGTATGTGAATCCGTACTCGCCTTCTGTTGAGACATCCTCCTGGGAGTTCTCAACTGCGATCTGTGTCTGACCGCCCTCGATACGTGTAGCTGCTGCAGTCTCCAAAGGTTCCTGATTGCTGCTGCATCCTGCAAACATAGTTGCTGCCATGCATAAAGCAATTGCTGTAGTAATGATCTTTGTCTTTTTCATTTTCTTTTCTCCTTTTCTTTATCCTATTATCTTAAATATCAGATTAGGCATCTTCATATTCCGGTGTTCCGTCTGCCCTTACCGGCAGCATGGAACCGTTGAACTGGTGACGGCTGTCCCTGATACCATCATCAGTAAGCTGGAAATACAGGTTCTGATGGTTCATGAACTTCGTCGAATCACAATGATACCACTCGCCGTCAAGTTTGACGAGATTCCAGAAGTGTCCGTTGTATGTGATCGGATATCTCAATACAGTCATGTTCGGGATACCGGCGCAGTCAAGAAGGACTTTGCAGCAAGCGTAGAATCCGTAGCAGTCGCCGGAATGCTTTGTAAGAGCATCGTATGCGGCTTCCTCGAAAGTAAGGTTCTCGTGAACTGTCTCATAAGAAACATATGAATGTACCCATGAGAAAATATTCAGTGCCGTTTCTGTGTCGTCAGAACCTCTCAATGTATCAAGAAGCTCATTGGCAAGTCTGTAAACCTCGTTATGGAACGGAGTATCCCATGAACTTCCGGCACCCGTTACACCTTCGTTATCATCGGAAGGCTTGATAATGACGTGCGCGTCCTGTTTACGGATATTTCCGGCAACATCGATCGTGCTGTAAGTGATCGGATATACACCGACTTCGCCGATCTGTACCAGAGACGAATCAACAGCAACTCTAGGGGATTCATCGTAATCGTCTTTTACTGTTACCCCGTCAAAATAGTTGATTATTGCCTCTTCTGAATCATCGATCGTTATATCGTGAATGCCATAGAAAAGAGGTGCGTTATGATCATCAGTCACGTGGAAAGGAACTTCTATAACAGTCGAATTGTTATAAAAATCAGTTACCACAACAGGCACCATGTAATCACCAGTCAGCTGATAATCGGGAACGCCGTCCCTGTACTCTATCTTGGCGATACCGGAAAGGTCATAAAGATATCCGACACACTCGGATGCTTCAGGCCATTCCAGGCTCGCATACTGATTGTGCGGAAGTGCTATTCCCTTAGGCGCAACGTGATCTTCGATCCTCAGGACGACATCCTTTTCGAAGGCTTCGTCATAGAAAACCTTGAGCATATAGATTGAAGGTACATTGGTATCGATCCCGGAAATATCAGTTACGAACCTTGCGTCATCCGGGCATTCGTTAAAGAAGTCCTCGATTCTTATCTGAGAACCTGCTTCTATTGTCACCTCTTTGATGAGGTTTTTGTTGGCATCCCTTATCGTGAAATATACTGATACCGCGATCAGACCGGCACAGTATATGCATGCCCCTATTTTTCCAATTAACTTAAACATACGGCTAATGTTTTAATGCAGATATATTAAATGTCAATATATCTTTATATCTAAATTATCACGCTTCCGGAACCGGTGTATTTGTAGGTTCCTCTGGTTCAGGCGTCGGCGTATCCGTCGGAGTATCCTCCGGCGTAGGAGTCGGTGTGTCCTCCACCGGAGTCGGAGTCGGTGTGTCCGTAACAGTTTCAGGCGTCGGCGTAGGTGTATCCGTAACAGTCTCCGGTGTCGGAGTAGCAGTTACCTCTCCGGCAGGTGTCGGAGTCGGCGAACCTGTAGGAGTTGCTGACGGTGAAGGTGTTGCTGAAGGCGTAGGTGTAGGCGAAGCAAGGAACTCCGAAGAGCCGCCTGCACGCGCCGGATAGAGTGAACCGTTGAACTGGTGGTATCTGTCGTTGATCTCGTCATCCGTACACATGAACCAGATGCCCGGGTGATCGCTGTATCCTTCTGTTGCATCACAGTGATACCACTCACCGTTGAGCTTAACGAGAAGCCAGTAGTGAATATTTCCGTTGTACTGAGGATAACGGTCAACTCTCATGTTCGGAATGCCGGCCTCATCAAGGAGCATCTTGCAGCATGCATAGTAAACATAGCAGTCACCGCTGTGTCTCGTGAATCCTCTGTATGCTGCATCCTCATAATCAGGTGTACCCCAGAGAAGCTTAAACCAGAGATTGTCATGCACCCAGTTGAAGATCGCTCTTGCAGTCTCAACGTCACTGCCTCTTCTGAGGTTAGCAACAATACCTGCAGCGATTCCGTAAGGATCACCGTCACCTACATAGTAAGTGCCGTTATCCGTTGTTCCTGTTGAAGGTGCTTCATCTTCTTCCACAGGCATATTGATCGTGAGCTTGCACTTTACTGTTGACATATTGCCGGCCTTATCCTTGGCTTTATAGATGAGGTCGTATGTTCCTGCCTTGGTGTAGTTTACCTGGGACTGATCGACAACGATCGTAGGTTCTTTGTCGTAATCGTCTGTAACGGTAACACCAGCCATGAAATCAAGCTGATCCGGGTTGCCCTCAAGTGTAAGATCCTTTACGCCCTTGATTACCGGCGGCGTATGGTCGTCGATCATGTTGAACGGAACCGGAATCATTGTCGTGTTGCCGTAAACGTCAGTAACGGATACGGATACCTGATATGTTCCTGCCTGTGTGAACTTAGGCGTTCCTTCGGTATATTCGATCTTCGCAATACCTGACAGATCGAAAAGATTGGTAACGCATTCTTTTGCCTCAGGCATTTTCCAGTTCAGATAAAGCTCCTGCGGGACAGGATCACCTGTAGGACCGGTATGGTCTTCAATTCTCAGAACAACATCCGCAACCTGGTTATGACCGTAACCGATCTTGAGCTGATAAACGGCAGGCTGACTTACATCGATCCCTGAAACATCCGTAAGGAAAACCGCATCAGCAGGAACCCTGTCAAAGAATGCCTCAAGAGTAATGGGTGTGCCCGCTTCAAGGAGAACATCCGTCTTGACGCTCTGGCTTATTGAACCGCCCGGTAAGAACAGCATGATGCCGCAAACAACAGCAACAATTCCCAGAACAATTATGCCCGCGAGCATTGCCATCTGCTTTTTGTTAAGCGGATTCTTCCCTTTTGCCTGAGATGACTTGTGAGTCTTGCTCATGCCGTACATTGAACTTTCGTCTTCCTTGGAATACGAAAGCGGCTCTCTCAGGCTTCTTCCGGCAACATAGTCTGCTGCCATTCCTGACAGCGGATCTTCCTCGCCTTCGAAAGTCTGAAAATAGTCTGTCTCTTCCACCGGCTGGTTATAGCCTTGTCCGGCATAACCCTGTCCGGTATAGTTCTGTCCCGCATAACCCTGCTGCGCGTCATAGTATTCCGATGACCCGCCCTGGTATGCATTTCCTGTGTAAGGATTTTCGTTAGCACTGACAGCAGGTCTTCTGGCATTTCTGGATGCCTGATCACCCCTGACCGGTGTTAATCCTCTCTCACTGCTTTTTTTCATAACTTTTTTCCTTTAATCCCCATTAAAGTTTTTGAAAGTCTGTCAATCTATATAAGGGAAATCCGACGATATGGTTCCCTGATATACGTTTACATAACTCTGTACAGAGTCTGTTGCTCTCTCCGGATACGCCTCTTCATCGAAATCGTGATTCGTAGGAGCATGAATGATCTCATAGTCTGTCATCATGAAACAGAAATAAGCTTTTGGTGTGTAGTCGTTAAAATACTTTTGGGCATCACAGTGCCACCACTCGCCGTTGAGCTTTACGAGACACCAGTAATGCCAGTTGTCCCAGCTGTTGGCACGTTCTCTTACAACACAGACATTCTCGATACCGGCCACATCGAGCATAGCCTTGCAGCATGCCCATGTTCCGTAACAGGATGAATATCTCTTGGTGAAAGTGTTGATCGCAGCAACAGCCCAGTTGTCGTACTGGGGAGTGCTCAGCATGAAGCTGATGTTGTTGTGTACCCAGTAGAAGATCTTCATTGCCTTCTCAACTTCGGTATCCTCATACCAGAGGATATCATCAAGGATCTCTTCTGCCATAGCATATGCTTCCTCAACATATGCCTGTGTCTCCGCTGATGACATATCTGCAGTATCGATAACGATGACGTGAACCTTGACTGTGATTGAAGTCTTGTTGCCGACATCGTCAGATGCCGTAAATGTGAGCGGATAATCTCCGACAGTATGGAGATTTACCTCCGAGTTATCGATTACGAGAATAGGGTTCTCACAGTAGTCATCCGTAACGATAAGGCCCTCTCTGTAAGCGACTGTCTCGCTGCCGACCATAACATCGATATCGTGAGCACCGATGATAACCGGGGGCGTTGTATCCTTGATAACATCGAAAGGAACATCGATAAGCGAATAGTTGCCGCTCGTATCCGTAAGTCTTACTCTTACGTTGAATTTGCCGCCTTTGGAAAGATCCGGTTCACCGTCATTATATGTGCAGTAAACATCAGTCATGTCGAAAACATCCTTTACGAGAGTCTTCGGTTCAGGTGCAACACCCGAATACATGTGCTGCGGAACCGGACTTGCAGTAGGCGCGGTACGGTCAACGACATTGAGGATCGAATGAACAACGTGACCGCCGCAGTCGATAGCGATGTCGTAGGATGCGAGCATTCCCGTGTCGATCATGTCCACATTCGTAATGAACTTCGTGTTCGGCGGGATTCTTGTAAAAAAACAATCGAGCGTGATCGGATGACCATACTCGATATCAACAGTTGAAAGACATTCCTGATCAATTGTGTTGATCAGTCCGGAGTAGAAATAATAAGCAGCGAAAAAACCTAATAAGGCTCCTGCGAGAAGAGGCATTACACCCCATCCCAAAAACCTTATCATGTTAAATCCTGTTTTCTTTCCTACTCTGGTCATTATAGATAATCTTGTGTGCCGAAATATGTAATGAACTGAACCTTTCCGTCAGCATCAAAATCGAACTGAAGCTTGGAAGAACCCTTTGTGTATGCAAGGCTCAAACCTGTATCGATAGCAGGTTCGCCATAGACAGCTCTAACTTCGTCCATTGTGCTGCCGATGTGGATACCTTCAGCAGTTGATACTGTATCATCGCGAAGGAAGATTCTTGTGATGATGTCCTCGGAATTAAGTCTGAGCTCAACATCAAATGAACGTGTCTTGTATGTCTGTGCGAGACCTACACCTGCACAGGAAGCTTCCATAGCTACATCGTAATCTTCAGGAAGCTTGGACTCATCGATAGCTGTATCAACGATAAAGTTGTATCCGTTGTAGTTGAATGCATAATTCTCAGATGCGGCATTTGCAACATCTGTAGCTTCTGTGCCGGAACCAGAATTCTGGCCCTGTGTTGAGATGATATTGATATCTGAAGATACCGGCTCGGGCTCATTGGCGCATGCGCAAAGGCTCAGGCCGACTATGCTTAAACTCATAAAAAGAGCTGCTGTTTTGACTAATTTCATTAGTACATTTCCTCCGAAACGTTAGAATAGACACCATAATATGATACACCAAGCGTGTATCTCGCATATGACAAAAATAGGGAAAAATGCAAGAATATTTTACTCTAATATGACTAATTATATTATTAGGTCAGTAGGTTAGTTTTCGACGGCGTTAAGACCGTAACTTTTCAGTTCACCGTAAGTGGCGATCTCGTAGAGCTGATCGTCTCTCATATTGTTATAGAACTTGATGTCCTTCTCGTATTCGGCAGCAACATAAGGAACTGTCCTGTAGTCAGTCAGATCGTAGTGATCCACAAGATACTGACCGAAGAAGACGCTGAGCTTCTCGGCGCCGTAGATATTGAGATGAACGCCTGCATCGTAAGTATCGACATTCATGTCGAGCCCAATCTCATCGGCATAATCGTTGAAATTGATGTATGTGAGGCCGTACTGTGCGGCATACTTCTCGACATTCTCGTCCCACTGCTTGTACCACTTGTATTCGATCGGTGCGCGCACGAGAAGGAGCTCGATGCCGTTCTCTTCGCAGAGGATCCTAATCTGGTCGAGATAATACATGGCATTTTCGCCGAATCTGTAATTGAGCTGCAGGGGCATCGGAGGGAACGGTTCCATCGGCTTTATATCGCAGCGCATGTAATAGCCGTTGTGTGATGTGATGTCCTTCGAGAAAACATGCTCGAAATCAGTTCTTGTTAGCTTGTTCCATCTGTCATGGTAACGGAGTATCGGGAAAACATAGGATGCGAAAGTCTCGCCTTCTGTCATTGAGACATTGATCGCATCGACCTTGTCCTTTGACCATCTCATGCCGTCCAGAGTCATTCTGTTATAAGCTTCGTTCCTCGGAACGTCGTTCTGGAGATTATGAACCGACAGTACAACGACCTTCGGAGTCTCAGTTCTCAAAACATCCCTGAGAAGATAGTAAGACTGGCAGACATACTGCTCACCCGAACCTCTGATATAAGATGAGATGCCGTATTCCTGATACATCTTGACCGGCGAATAGCTCTCGTAAGCATCGCAGTCACCTAAGATTATTACATCGTGAGGAACCTTTTCCCTGTAGTACTCCTCAGTGAATGATCCCTCGATAACACCCTTCTGATATTTGGGCATGAAGAGTCTTTGCAGGAATCCCAGTATTGCAAAAGTCAGCGCAAGCAAAACAAGCGCTGTTACAACTTTCTTTATGGTCCTGGATTCTTTCTTTGTTTTATCCGTCATCACATTGCCTTTTTCAGACGGCGGAAGTCACCTAGTGCCTTCCAGCCGATCCTGATTATTTTTTTGATATTTATTGAATTCCTGCCGCCCTGACGCGGTCTGAATGTCACTTCGCGGAAAGCATACTCTTCACCGTAATAAACGAAGTAAGTTGTCATCATGATGTTCGGCAGATTGTAATCCCTGTCGAGCCTGGGAAGATATTTTGCAACAGTCTTCGCATCCATGAGACGGAACGGTGCATTTGCATCAGGTACCTTCACATGAAAATAGCACTTGATAAGGAAGCATACGACCTTCTCTACAAACGCTCTGGACTTGCCGTCGCCTCTTACCACTCTGTGTCCGAAGATTCCCTTATAGCCGTGGCGCATCTGCCAGAAAGAATCGAATTCCCCCGGCAGAGTCTGTCCGTCAGAATCCGTCTGGAAAATAAAATCCGCACCGTTCTTTATCGAATAATCGTAAAGCGCGATCACCTTGGGACCGTGTTGTTTTCCGGTATCAGAAAGGATCTCAAGCTGCGGATGGTCCTTTTTGAAGTTCTCCAAAAGATCATGTGTCCTGTCAGTACTTCCGCTGTCAGCTACAACAAGTTTGGATTCAGTGTCTTTACCTTCAAGCAACGGATACCAAGAAGAAACAACATCAATGATGTTGTCCTCTTCATTGTATGCAGGCATGACGATGTAAAGAATATCCACTGTTTGCTCCGTCGGTAATTTACTTTATGGATTATAGCATAATCAGGCTTCTTCGATTGTATGGTTCTTGTAATCTATCCTGCTCTGGACCGATTCAGTCGCACTTTGCGGATAATCATCGACCCTGTACTGGAAGCCGTTCCATCCACCCTGCCAGAAATTCTGAAGTTCCTTCGTCGTGTACATGAAGAAATAACTGTCGTATCCTTCACGCCATGTCGCATCGCAGTGATACCACTCGCCGTTAAGCTTCACGTAATTCCAGAAGTGAGTTGCAGTCTCATAAGGCCATCTTTCTATAACCATGTTCTCTATGCCTGCTACATCAAGAAGTGCTTTTACGGCATACACGGTCGAATAGCAGTTGCCGGTGCGGTAAAGGTATGCGTTGTAAGCTGCTTCGGTCCATGAATCGCTGTTTGTCTTCAGGATGAATCTGATGTTATATCTGCACCACCAGACGATCTGAAGAGCGATCTCCTCTTCGGTCATTCCGGGTTCGGTTATCTCATCAAGGATCTTTTGCGCCTCTTCATAAACGACCTCAGGTTCGATATAACCTTCAGGCTTTTCGGATATCGTCAGATCGACTGTGACCGAAGTGCTGTTGCCGGAAAAATCTGTTGCGGTATAAGTGACCTCGTAAACACCTTCCTCATCCATATTCACATTCGAGTTGTCGATCGTAAGAACCGGATTGGGATCGTAATCGTCAGTAACTATTATGTTCTCCCTGTAAGTGACCGAATCACCGATATAAGACTGGAAATCCAGCGCACCTTTAATCTCCGGAGGCGTATCGTCCTTCGTCACTTTGAAAGGAACGCTGATATATGTCTCATTTCCGCTCGCATCAACCAATGCTGCCGTAAGGAAATAATTACCGCCGTAAGAGATATCCGGAGGATCCTTCCAGTATGCAGAAACTTCCGTAACATCGCTGATGTTCGTTATGCAGCTCAGCGCATCAGGCAGACCCTGACTTGCGAAGATCTCCTGCGCAACAGGCTCACCCGTGGGCGGAACCGTATCAACGATATAGAGCCTGCATGAGTTGTTCACACCATAAATACTGATATTGAAATTAACCGTCTGAGGAAGACTTGTATTGACCTCATCGAAATTCAGATTGCACTTAACAAGATCCGGGAAAGTCACCTCACCCGTGAAATACATGCCGAGTTCAGGCTTAACCGTTCCAGCCTCTATCGTGACTTCAGTTTTAAGAAGAGCGATCTCATTCTGATAGAACCTGATAACACCTGTTGCAAGAAGCACGACCAGCAATATAACTGCTGCGCCTATAAGAAGTCCCACCACGCCCTTTGAAGTCTTTACAGGCTTTTGCTCAACCTTCTTAGGAGGATTTCGCTTTGCGTTGACCGGATGTTTGGCTGCAGGACGTCTTTGGACAGGATGCCCGGACGACGGCCTTGCCGCATTGGGTACTGTTCTTCTTTGTCCTGCGGGATTTCTCCGGGTTGTATTTCCGGGAACGACAGGTCTTCTCTGAACAGGACGTGCATTATTGCACCCATCAGGATTTCTGTTTGTTCCGCCGTTTGTACTGTTCATACTACTCTCTTATTCTGTGACTTCCGTAATCGATCATGTACTGGACCGAATCCGAAGCTGATTCGGGATAAAGGTCCTCATCGAAATTATAACCATTCCATCCGTTATCCCAAAAATCATGTAATTCCTCTGTAGTATACATGAAGAAATAACTGTCATATCCCATTCTCGGAGTTGAGTCGCAGTGATACCACTCACCGTCGATCTGGATATAATTCCAGAAGTGCGGATTGTAGATATAAGGATCTCTGATGATGATCATGTTCTCGATTCCGGCAACATCGAAAAGCGCCTTTGCCGTCATTGCAAACACATAGCAGTTTCCGGTCCTCTTGGTAAGTCCGTCGTAAGCAGCTCTCGTCCAGTTCGTGTCATCGCAGACGGAGATGTAGTGAACGTTATATCTGACCCACCATGTGATCTGAATAGCAACTTCCATATCACTCATCGAATCCCATGTGATGCTGTTCAATACGTCTCTTGCTTCCTCATAAACGAGCTCGGGATCGACCCATGTATCAGGCTTCTCATTCAGTGTAAGCTCGATCGTTGTCTCCGAGACATTGCCCGTAAAATCTTTTGCCCTGTAGATGACTTCGTAGGTTCCTTCCTCTTCAAAATCGACTCCGCTTGTATCGATCTCAATTGTCGGATTAGGATCGATGTCATCTGTTACCGTGACATTCTCCATGTATGTAATCGAGTCACCGATAAACACTTCGATATCCTCTGTGCCTTCTATCACAGGCGGCGTGATATCTCTTGTGACATTGAGAGGGACATCAACGATCGTCACATTGCCGGATGAATCCGTGATGCGTGCCTTTGCAACGAGATTGCCGCCCCATGTGTAATTCGGTACCTCATCCCACTCGATCGTGACATCGTTTAAGTCATAAACATTCTTTATGCATTCTTCCACCGGCGGAAGTTTATCCGTCGAATACAGAGTCTGCGGTATGCCTTCTGCAACAGGCGCTGTCGTATCAACGATATTAAGAACACATGGAAAATGAGTCCCGTAAAAAGTGACTGTAAATCTTATCGTCTGGGGGATCGTGTAATTTACTGTCGTAAAATCAAGATTGGAATGAACATATTGAGGAAATACAGGTTCTCCCGGAACATACATGCCAAGGTCAGCAGTCTGACCCGCTTCGACCGTATTCTCGCGGACTAACATAGCCGTATCCTGATCGTAGATCGAGATGGCCATATATTCCATGCCGAAAACAATGAGCAGCAGGACAAAGATTACAAGCAGCGGAACAAGGCCCTTATGTCTTTTCTTTATGCCGTAAAGCTCTTTCGTGCTGACACGTTTTGTACGCTTTGGCTTTTGTTTGGGTTCAGAAGATCCGGATTGTCTTACTTCAGCAGTTTCAGCCTGTCTTACTGATGGTTTTGTCTCAGGATGGCGTGAAGATCTTTTCTCAGCCTTGCGTTCAAGAGCAGCTTCATGCTCCACAGCTTTTAAAACTGCGGCATCAGCGGATCTTACGCGTGCTTTCTCGTGGCCTCTGTTAGAGGGACCTTCGTCCTGCATTTCCTATACCCCGTCATCGTTCCGGATAATTCCCCGTGAAGCAGGCATCGCAATATCTGAAATCATCGCCGCCGAGCATCACATCAAGATCTTCGTTATCCAGATAACCTAAAGAATCGGCACCTATTATGCCACAGATTTCAGGGATTGTGTGCTTACAGGCGATAAGATAGTCCTCATCAGGTACATCAGTACCGTAGTAACAGGGGTGCATGAACGGAGGAGAACTGATCCTTACATGGACTTCTGTGGCTCCCGCATTCCTAAGCATATTGACCTGATTTGCGATGGTATTTCCTCTGACGATCGAGTCGTCGATAATTACAACTCTCTTACCTTTAACAACGGCAGAGATGGGATTGAGCTTGATCTTAACAGCCTGTTTTCTCTGTTCCTGCGAAGGCTTGATAAACGTTCTTCCGACGTATGAATTCTTAACAAATCCCTTCTCATAGGGGATGCCTGACTCAGCGGAAAATCCGAGCGCCGCATCGATTCCGGATTCCGGAACACCGATTACGATATCGCAGTCACAGGGATGCTTTCTGGCAAGGATCCTTCCTGCTTCCCTTCTCGCCTCGGCTACGGAGATACCGTCGATAACAGAGTCGGGTCTTGCAAAATAGATGTATTCGAAAATGCACTTCTTCATTCCGTGCTTTATGCCGGAATCGATTGATCTGATCTCACCGCCGTCAACAACGACTATCTCGCCGGGCTTTACATCTCTTATAAATTCGGCACCGACAGCATCGAGAGCACATGTCTCAGAACAGAAGATAACGGCACCGTCAAGCTTGCCCATTACGAGCGGCTTTAATCCGAAAGGATCTCTTGCCGCAATGAGTTTTCTGGGGCTCATGACAAGGAGAGCATAACCGCCCTTGATAAGTCCCATAACTTCCTTTACAGCTTCCTCAACGGAAGGAGTGGAAGATCTTTTGTGTGCAATGAGATATGCGATGACCTCCGAATCGGTGGTCGTATGGAAAATAGCGCCCTTGTCTTCAAGCTCTTTTTTGAGAGCACCGGCATTTGTAAGGTTGCCGTTATGTGCAATGGATAATGTACCTTTGGAATACTGCGTAACGATAGGCTGCGCATTCTCCGGAACGCTGCCGCCTGCCGTGGAATATCTTACATGACCGATCGCGATATCGCCTTTGAGACTCCCGATCTTATCGCTGCTCAGGACATCGCTTACAAGGCCCATGCCTTTGACGCACTCTATGGAAGCATTGTCATTCGTAGCAATACCACAGCTCTCCTGTCCCCTGTGCTGGAGACTGAAAAGTCCGTAGTAAACATCACTGGCGCAGAATTTACTGCCGTGAATTCCGAATATTCCGCATTCCTCGTGTATTGCCATGAGTAGATTTTAGCACCAAGTTGACGAACAGAAATGCATTAAAATGTCTGTATTTTTATTATCTCAATTCGGCTCTGTTTGGATATAACAACAACGGTCATGTCCTTAGTAGTAAAATAGCATCTGTTATGGAAGATCTATTTGCCAATTGCAACCTTTGCCCCAGGCGCTGCGGTGCCGACAGAACTGCCGGTAAGACAGGCTTTTGCAGGATGCCTTCAGTGCCTGTTGTAAACCTCATAAAGCTCCACTACGGCGAGGAGCCGGTAGTATCAGGTGCAGACGGCAGCGGCACGGTGTTCTTTGAAGGCTGCAGTCTCGGCTGTATCTTCTGCCAGAACTACGGCATCTCAAGAGGGCCCACGGGTCACGGCACAGAGATGGACAAAGACAGTCTTGCAGATGCTTATCTTAAGCTTCAGGATGAGGGCGCCAACAACATCAATCTCGTAACTCCGATGCACTTTGCACCCGAAGTTGCCGCTTCTGTTGCAAAGGCAAAGACGATCGGACTTAAGATTCCAGTTGCGGTCAACTGCTCCGGATACGATCTCGTATCAACACTCAGGCTTTTCGACGGGCTTGTCGATATCTACATGCCCGATATGAAATATTTCTCTTCGAAGTTCTCTTCTGAATACTCCCACGCGCCTGATTACTTCTCAGTATGCTGCAGTGCAATAGATGAGATGGTAAGACAGACGGGCAGTGTTGTTCTTGATGAAGACGGACTGATCAGGAAAGGCGTCATAGTAAGGCACCTGATCCTTCCGGGCGGCATATTTGATTCAAAACACATTATCGATTATCTGACTTCAAGATACGGAGACAGGATTTACATAAGTCTCATGAGCCAGTACACGCCGATGCCTTCATGCACCGGAAAGCTCGCTTCAAAGCCGTCGAAAAGCGCATGTGATGCTTTGGCGGATTACCTTGAATCCACGGGACAGGCTAATGCCTTCATCCAGGATTACGATTCATCCGGAAATGAAATGATCCCGGACTTCCGTATCTGAAAGCCCGGGACCATTGTTTTCGATTTAATTTCAAACTCAGAGTATTTCGTCGATCAAAGCCTCAAGTTTAGGCTGGGGAACAAATCCCAGTGACTCATTGACGATCTCACCGTTTTTGAAGATCTTGACCGCAGGGATGCTCTCAACGTGATACTTCTCGGCATACTCCGTAGCTTCATCAACATTGTATTTACATACCTTGATCTTGCCCTCGTACTTGCCTGCAATTGCAGCTACGACAGGACCCAACATCTTGCAGGGACCACACCAGGGTGCCCAGAAATCAACAAGAACCGGGATGTCGCTAGCGATAACTTCTGATTCGAAATTACTGTCATTTAATACGATCTCAGCCATAAGCATTCTCCTTCTGGTTTAGTTGGTTTTATTATCTCACGGGGTATTTTTCTTTACTATCCGAAATATTGCTTTCTTATAGAAAAAACCGTCAATCTTTGCACTCACCGCTGCTGCAGAGCTTGCTGTTCGGGCAGACGCTGTAATTTCCGCCTTCGATCTCCAGCACTTTTCCGTTTACGAGAAAATCCGCGATCTTAAATCTTGCGGATTCATAGATCTCGGTAACAGTCGTTCTTGAGATATTCATCTGCTTAGCACATTCCTCGTGCGTCATCTTCAGATAATCGACATGGCGGATGACTTCGAGTTCCTCAACGGTAAGATTGGCTTCGTCTTTGGGTTCGGCTTCGCCGGCAGGTTTAAACTTTTTGTATTTCGGCTCTTTGCAGATCCTTCTGACTTTCACGGGTCTCGGCATAGAAAACTCCTAAAAAAAGACATATGCCGCGTTTGCGACATATGTCAATTATAGCACTCTGAATTTTAATATGAGCGGTGCTCTTTTCCTGTCAGATATCCTCGCCCAAAGAAGCAAGATACTGACCATAATCGGTCTTGGACATCGTCTGCGCAAGTTCAAGGAACTTATCCTTCTCGATCCATCTGTTGTGCCATGCGATCTCTTCGAGACATCCGATCATGCGGCCTGATCTCTGAGCAGCCCTGATCTGTCCTGCGGCCTCATAAAGGCTGTCCGGATTACCCGCATCGAACCATGAGAATTCCTTACCGAGAGGAATAACATGGAGCTGGTCATTCTTAAGATACTCCTCATTGACTGAAGTGATCTCAAGCTCGCCTCTTGCGGAAGGCTTGACTCTGCTTGCGATGTCGCAAACCTGTGAATCGTAGAAATAAAGACCGGGAACAATGTAATTTGACTTCGGATGGCGCGGCTTCTCCTCAATGGATACGGCCTTACCGTCAGCATCGAATTCAACGACACCGAAAGCTCTGGGGTCAGCGACATAGTAACCGAAGATTACGGCACCTGATTCCTGACGTCCCGCAAGTCTCAGCTTACGTCTGAAGAAAGGTCCGTAGAAGATGTTGTCGCCCAAAGCGAGGCATACGGAATCGCCTGCGATAAAGTCCTTGGCGATGATGAAAGCGTCGGCGATACCTCTCTGGACTTTCTGTTCCATATACTTGATGGAAATGCCGAGATGCGAACCGTCACCCAGAAGATCGACGAACGGCTTTGTATCATCCGGCGGAGTAATGACGAGAATATCCTTGATCCCTGCCTCCATGAGAACAGAGAGAGGATAGTAGATCATGGGCTTATCGTAAACGGGGAGCAAGGGTTTGCAGACCGGCTTTGTAATAGGATAAAGCCTTGTACCCTTTCCTGCAGCAAGAATGATTCCTTTCACTTGTAGGACCTCCGGAATATTCAAAATATGTTGATAGTATAAATATACAATAATCGAAGGCTCTTTGAAAGTTCGGTTATCTTTTGCCTTCGAAAAACAGGCACAAAAAAACTGCCTCGTAAGAGACAGTTCTTAAAATGGTGGAGCGGGATACGAGACTTGAACTCGCGACTTTCACCTTGGCAAGGTGACACTCTACCACTGAGTTAATCCCGCGTGCCTGATTATTATATGGTCGAGTCTCCGATTTGTCAACAACTAAATTTAATCACTTATATCACTGTCGATCGCGACCGCTACTTCGTACTCCGGAAGCACGGTCTTAACATCGCTGATTATGTGATTTATAAGGCCTTCCCTGTCCTGCTCATCGAAATCGACGACCACATCAAAGGTGATCCTCTTCTTTTCCTCATCAACATAAAAGCCGTGAAGCTGCAGGATATGCTTGTGGTCAACAACGAGTCCCGTAATATCATTTCTCAGCTTCATGAGCTTCTCATTTGAAGAATTATTAGAATAAATGCCGACAGCCGTAATAAAGATGCCGGTATCTTTGAAGGCCTTCTCGGTGATATTTCTTGTCAGGGCATCGATCTTGTCGGCGGTCATGGTATCGTCAATCTCGACATGAAGGGAACCCAGATATCTGTCGGGTCCGTAATTGTGGAGCACGACATCATACACACCATGAACTTCCTTAAAAGCCAGAACGCTCTCCTTGAGCTTCCTGGTGTATTCAGCCTCAACCCTGTGGCCGAGCATATCGTCAACGGCCTCAAAGATGATCTCAACGCCCGCCTTGAAAATGAAGAACGAGATGATAACGCTGACATAAGCTTCGATATTGACCTTGAAGATCATGAGAATAACGGCGGAAACGAGCACCGCAGTAGACAGTATCGCATCGAAAAGCGCATCCGTTCCCGATGAAATAAGAAGATCGGATCTTGCCTTCTTTCCCTGCTTCTTTACGTAAATTCCCAGAACGATCTTAACGACGATCGCAACCGAGATAACAATAAGGGATACCGTTGAATGCTCAGGCGCGACCGGATTGAATATCTTTTTAATTGATTCCAGGAGCGATGTGATACCTGCGTAGATGATCAATGCAGCGATTATCATCTGGGCAAGATACTCTGCTCTTCCGTGACCTAAGGGATGCTTTTTGTCTGGCTTCTTGGATGCTATCTTCGTACCGATGATAGTAACGACAGAAGATAAGACATCACTGAAGTTGTTTACCGCATCAAGAATCATGGCTGTCGAATGAACGGTAAGACCGACGAGCGCTTTAAAGGAAGCGAGCAAAACATTTGCCACGATTCCTATTATGCCGGTCCTTACTATTGTTTTTTCTCTTGAGATTGCTTTTTCCTGATCAGCCATGATTTAAATACAGGAACGGCAGTTTTTACCTGCCGTTCCATTCCTTTAACTTTTTTGTCGAAATTTATGCGGGCTGGAAGTTTTCCTTGCCTACACCGCAGACAGGACATTTCCAATCATCCGGGATATCCTCGAAAGCTGTGCCGGGTGCGATTCCGCTGTCGGGATCACCTATCTCGGGATCATATTCGTAGCCGCAAAGTGCGCATACATATTTCTGCATGGTCGTGTCCTCCTTGGGATTTTGATAAGCTCATTTTACACCCATCGCGGTAGGGATTTATATCATGTTCAAGGTATAATTCCTTGTTTGTTTTGTCTGTCTTTTTCAGAGCTTTTTTGTATGCTGTTTGCGTGGCCTTTGCAGTATTCTGTCTGTTTTTGCCGCCTTTGTCTTAAAACCTGTAAGGAATCGTGTCGGAAATCTGATATGGCTGCGGCCGTAATTCCGGCAACAAAAAAGACCGTTTCCGGACTTCGGAAAACGGTCTTATCTGGAGCGGGTTACGGGGTTCGAACCCGCGACATTCAGCTTGGGAAGCTGACACTCTACCAACTGAGTTAAACCCGCAAAAGCTTTAAATCAAAGCAATCTTAACAAACCTGGTCATTGAAATCAAACACGGGTGCCATCTTGATCCTGGGGTCCTCGGCGAACTTTACGAAGTCGTCACACATCTCGTGTCTGAAGTCTTCCGTGGCGAAAGGGATCCAGAATTGCGTGTCCGAGAAATTGGCCCAGACAAGCATATAAGCGATACTCTTTCCGCCTGCTGTTGAGGTTATCGCATCGAGCGTTTCGGTGAACCATTCAGGTGCCGTGTTGTCCATCGGTGCGAGGCCTTCGAAATAGCCGTTCTCAGTCTCTAATGAACGGTAACCGATCTCGGTGAGGGCAGCGATCAAGCCGCGCTCTTTTGCGATGTCGTCGATGATATCCAAAGACTCTGAAAGCCTGTGATAGAAGCCGTCGCCCTTGTGCGGCTTGTCGTGGTAATAATCAAGGCCGAGGATATCGATATATTCGTCTCCCGGGTAACGCGATAAGTAGCCGTCAGCATTTTCGACAGGGCCGTTGGGAGAATAGGCGACTGCAAGGTTGTCCACGCCCTTCTGGCCCATCAGGTAATCGATGGTGTATCTGAACAGGGCCTTATATTCCTCATCTTCGAGGAAGCCTTTGCCCCACCAGAACCAGTCGCCGTTGCATTCGTGGAAAGGACGAAAGATCATGGGGATCTTTTCGCCTTCGACGTCAACGCATGCGGATGCGAAATCCGCGATGAGATCCAGGAATCTGTTGTACTTTTCGTTGAGATCTCCGCCCGGTAGGATCCTTCTGCCGCAGTCTCCGTCGGTGATGTTGGGAGAATAATCGTAGAATTCGTCGCCGCCCAAAGAGAAGTTCGGCATGTGCGAAGAGAGCGTGATAATAACGCCCTGACGTCTCAGGTTTTTAACGACTGCTATGAGGTCATTGTAGTTGCCCTCATAACCCTGAAAGCTCAATGTATCGACACCGACGATCGCAGGATGCATTCCCGTAAGGTTCTTGCAGTCCGATTCCGTGCCGTCAGTGATATCGATCGATACGCCGATGTGACCGGCGTTCTGCTGTCCGAATAAGATCTGGTCGCTGTAGGAGAAGTCTCTTAAAATGTCTAAGAGTCTTATCAGCTTGTCAGATCTTTTGTACTTAAAGTTCATTATTTCCTGCCCTGTTTCTTCTGAAAATCTCCGAAAGGATCCTGGATATCGGATATATCACCGCCAAGATGCTGGATCGCGGACATCATCTCATAGAAAAGATCACGCTCGATCGTCTTCTGGTTGCGGTTGATGTAATTCTTAAACATCGCAACTGCTCTGTCGTCACCGTAATCCGCAAGGCAGATGACCGCATAGATCTTGTTGGTCATGTATCTGAAGGCATGTCTCAATGTCTGATATATCTCTTCTGTCTTATGCTGTTTGCCGATCTCCGTGAGCATGATGACAACATCTTCACAAGGACCTTCAAGGCCTGTATCGACCTGGCTTTCGATGATGTTGATAAGGAAAGGCTCGGATACTTCCGGGAATGCCTCAACGTATTCGGCGATGGATTCTGCAACGAATTCCCTTGTCTTACCATAGCTCAGATAACGGTCAAGGACTGCCTGGATAAAGCAGGGTTCCTTCATCTTTGTCAGGACTTCAAAGCATGCGATAGCCTTCTGGAACTGCATCTCGAAAAGGACATTCTCATCGGATAATTCCTCTTCTGTCCATGCGCATTCGCCGATGATCCTGCCGCAGTAATCCCTTACCTGATCTGCAGGTTCCGTTGCGATGCTTGCCACAAGAGACTGCGGAACGCCTCTGTCGAGATTTAAAGCGCTGTATTCAAGTGCTTCTGTCTTCTCGTCGAAGCCCATCTCATCCCAGATCTGTCTCATGGACTTGTCGCCGAGTCTCTCGTCAGGCTCATTCTCAAGCTTGGCGGTAGCTTCATCGGTCTCTTCCTTTGCAAGACGCTGAATATATTCCTCATATGTGGCATCGTCGACGCCCTCAGGTCTCTGGTCGAGCTTGTCGCCGAACTCGTCGAGCTTCTGCTCCAGGATCAATGCGCCGATCTCGTCGTATCTTTTGAGTAATTCCTTGATATCCTCTCTCATGTAAACCTCATCTTTCGTGGTAACCTTATTTTATTGACCCACATATTTTACTCTGATTATCTAATCAAAAAAAGCGCCGCTTTGTAAGAAAAAGCGACGCTTTGGAGGTACCACCCAGATTTGAACTGGGGATCAGGGTTTTGCAGACCCATGCCTTACCACTTGGCTATGGTACCATTGGTGACCCGTACGAGAGTTGAACTCGTTACTCCGCCGTGAAAGGGCGACGTCTTAGCCGGTTGACCAACGGGCCTTTTATGGTAGCGGCGGTGGGATTCGAACCTACGACCTGCCGGGTATGAACCGGACGCTCTGGCCAACTGAGCTACGCCGCCATAAAAGTTGCTTTGAAATTATATCCACTCAAAGATTTAAAGTCAATAGTAATAATCTATCAAAAGTGGCTTTCTGTTCTTTCTCTCAGCCATCTGTTCATTTTGGCTTCGTGTTCCGCTCTGCTGATCTTATTTGCAAGAACTGCGGCCTTCCTGAAAGCACGTTCTTCAAAACATTTTGCACCAAGCAGCAACAATATCGCTGACACAAGCCCCAGTAAGGATTGGAAATAAACAAAGGAAAGAGACTGCCCGTAACGGACAGCCTCTGTAAGTCACTATTCTAAAGTATTCAGAAGAATTACTTGAGCTCGAGCTCAGCGCCGCAATCAGCGAGCTTCTTCATGAGGTCATCAGCCTCATCCTTAGAAACGTTCTCCTTGAGAGCAACAGGTGCCTTCTCAACGAGTTCCTTAGCTTCCTTAAGACCCATACCAAGAACATCCTTAACTGCCTTGATAACGCCCATCTTGGAATCGCCGAAGCTCTTGAGCATAACTGTGAACTCTGTCTGCTCAGCTGCAGCTGCGCCAGCGCCTGCACCAGCACCTGCTGATACTGCTACTGCTGCTGCGGATACGCCAAATTCCTCTTCAATAGCCTTCTCAAGATCGAAAAGCTCGATAACTGAGAGACCCTTAATTTCTTCAAGAATGCTTGTAACTTTCTCACTAGCCATTTTAAGTTTCCTCCTATAATAATTTAGCTAATTACTCTGCGGGTGTTTCCGCGGGTGCAGCTTCTTCTGCGGGAGCCTCTGCGGGCGCCTCAACTGCTGCTGTTTCTGCTGCGGGTGCTGCTACGGGAGCTGCCTCACCGCCTTCTTCCTGCTTCTTCTCTGCAACTGCCTTTACAAGCATAGCGAGCTTTGTAAAAGGGAAAAGCAAAGAATATGCAACCTGTGTCTGGAGTGTTGTCGGATCCGGTACCTTGGAGAGAGCAACGATCTCAGCAACTGTTGCAACCTTACCATCGATAATACCGCCCTTGATCTCCATGGGCTCAAAGTCCTCACTGAACTTAGCGAGTACCTTTGCAGGAGCGATGATATCATCAGAGTATCCTACTGCTGTAGGTCCCTCGAATACTTCATCAAGTCCTTCGAAGCCAAGCTCTGCAAATACGCGTCTGAGAACTGTGTTCTTGATAACCTCGAACTTAACACCTGCCTTACGGAGCTCTGAACGCATCTCTGTGTCCTGAGCAACAGTAAGTCCGCGTGTAGCTACGAATACATATGTAGTAGCGCCCTTAAGTTCAGAAACGAGTGTTTCAACACGCTGCTGCTTAGCTGCCAGAATTTTTTCACTGGGCATTTTGGTTTTTCCTCCTTATTTTATTTCTATTAAAGACCCCCCTGGGTAACCTGACAGGTCAAACCAAGGGGGACGAATTAATCCTTTAATAGAACTAACAGCTCCTTCCTCGGCCGGCCGCCCGTTTAACGGACATTTCAGAAATCATATTTCAATGAATTCGCCTGCTGTCTTTGGCAGGAAAGGTATTTAATTGTTAATTGATCGAAATCAAGCGAACTTCTGAGCGTTTACCTTGATTCCGGGGCCCATTGTTGTTGCGATTGAGCAATTCTTAATGTACTGGCCCTTAGCTGCTGCCGGCTTAGCCTTGATGATAGCTTCCATCAATGCCTTAACGTTCTCTTCGATCTTCTCAGCACCGAAAGAAACCTTGCCGACGGGGCAGTGAATGATGTTGGACTTGTCGAGTCTGTACTCGATCTTACCGGCCTTAACTTCGTTAACAGCCTTTACAACATCCATGGTAACTGTGCCTGCCTTAGGGTTAGGCATCAAGCCCTTAGGGCCCAAAACCTTACCGAGCTTACCGAGCTTACCCATCATGTCAGGTGTAGCTACGATAACATCGAAGTCAAACCAGTTTTCCTTCTCGATCTTTGTGATCATATCGTCGTCACCAACGAAATCAGCGCCTGCTTCCTTAGCCTCATCAGCCTTAGGGCCCTTAGCGAGTACCAAAACTCTCTTTGTACGGCCTGTACCATGAGGAAGAACTACAGCACCTCTAACCTGCTGGTCAGCGTGTCTGGAGTCAACACCGAGTCTTACGTGAAGCTCTACAGTCTCATCGAATTTAGCCTTACCTGTCTCGCAGACAAGCTTAGCTGCTTCAGAAGGATCATAGAGTGTGGATCTGTCAACGAGCTTTGCGAGCTCAGCATATCTTTTACCTTTGTTCATGCTCTATTCTCCTTTCTTAGTCTTTCTTTACAACGATACCCATGGAACGTGCTGTACCTGCAACCATTCTTGCGCATGCTTCTACATCAGCAGCGTTAACGTCAGGCATCTTGATCTCAGCGATCTTGAGGCAGTCTTCCCATGTTACTGTTGCAACCTTATCTACGTTAGGTCTTCCCGAAGCCTTCTCGATCTTAGCGGTCTTCTTAAGAAGTACCGGTACCGGCGGAGTCTTCGTGATGAAAGTGAACGAACGGTCTGCATAAACTGTAATGATTACAGGGATTACGAGACCTGCGTCGTTAGCTGTTCTCTCATTGAACTCTTTGACAAACTGCGCGATGTTGATACCGTGCTGTCCAAGAGCTGGTCCGACCGGCGGCGCGGGTGTTGCTTTGCCTGCAGGTATCTGAAGCTTTACATAGCCTGCTACTTTTTTAGCCATACTGGCCACCTCCCAAATAAATTTTTATTATCAGAGATCCCGAAGGATCTTCAATAAACTTAATTAAACTTTTCTTACCTTAATGAAGTCGAGCGTAACAGGTGTCTCACGTCCGAACATGGAAACCGTAACGGTAACCTGCTGCTTCTCTTCATTGATATCCTTAACGACAGCCTTGCTGTCCTTGAAGGGTCCGTCTGTGATGATGATGAGATCACCAACATGGTAATCCACCTCAACAGTTGTAGGAATAATAAGACCCATCTTTACAAGGTCCTCATCCGTCATCGGGATGGGCTTGTTCGGGTCAGGTGCTACAAAGCCCGTAACTCCGTTAGTGTTACGGATCTTGTACCAGAGATCCTTATCAACCTTATCGTTGTTGCCGTAAACGAGCTTCAAGAAGATGTAGTTGGGGAATCTCAGCTTCTCAACTTCCTTACGCTTGCCGTTCTTGGTCTCAACAATAGTATCCGTCGGCAGATAGACCTCCTGGATAATGTTCTCCATATCCTGGGCCTTAGCATAATTCTCTATGGAAGTCTTAACTTTCTTCTCATATCCGCCGAAGGTATGAATTATATACCACTTGGCTTCATTATTATCCGGCATTTATTTACTCCTAATTCAAGCTCAGCCTTCTGCTGAAGACTCAGTCTCCTCAACCGTCTCTGCAACAGCTGCTGTTGTCTCTGCAGGTGCAGCCTCAGTAGGCATTGTTGCTGTGGTCTCAACAACATCGTAGAAACCGACCTTGTCGAGGATCCAACGGCCGCCGTTACCGATCAAAGTAAGGTAAACAGCGAAGAAAACGATGACAAGCAAAACAACCGCAGCGGTCTTGGCAAGCTTCTCGCCTGTAGGCCACGTAACGCGCTTTAACTCAGCAAAGACATCAGAGATCCTTTTGCCAAGGCGCTTGAAAATGTTACCTTTGTTATCAGCCATTTTATAAGTCCTTTAAGAATTACTTGGATTCTCTGTGAATTGTGTGCTTACGGCAGAAGGGGCAATACTTCTTGAGCTCTAATCTCTCTGTATTGTTCTTCTTGTTCTTGTATGTCTGATAGTTTCTCTGCTTGCACTCTGTGCATGCGAGAGTAAGCTTATCACGAGCTCCGGCCTTTGCCATGTCCAATACCTCCAAACGTCGTGTTACAGGGCCTTTCGGGGTCCCTGCGCGCCAATTTCCGCGCAACTAAAAACAAGACCTGAACGGTCTAGCGCGAAGATTGTATCACACCATATGGTATAAAGTCAACGAAAATATCAGCTTCTGCGCGATCTGAGCTCAGCTTCGACGTCGTCGATCGTGATTCCCTGATCTGCCATGAGTACGAGAAGGTGATATTCGAGATCCGCGATCTCTGCCACGATCTCCTTTTTATCTCTCTGTGAAGCAGCGATAACAACCTCTACGGCCTCTTCGCCGAGCTTCTTTGAGATCTTGTCCGTACCCTTGTCAAAAAGGTAATTTGTATAGGAACCCTCAACTGGATGTTCCTGACGGTCCTTTATAACACTGTAAAGCTCTCTCATAATGTCCATAACTTACTCCTCCTTGTCGCTTTCCGGATCCCAGTCATTGAGATTTGTGTAAAAACAGGATCTGTTTCCTGTATGGCAGGCGGCTCCGGTCTGGTCGATCCTGTATAAAAGCGTATCCCTGTCGCAGTCGATGCTTGCGGAGATAACTTTCTGGACATGTCCTGAAGTCTCGCCTTTTTTCCAGAGCGTATTTCTGGATCTTGAATAGTAATGCATATAGCCCGTCTCACATGTGAGGCTGAATGCCTCCTCATTCATGTAAGCCATCATGAGGACTTCGCCGTTTTCGTAATCGATCGTGATCGCAGGGACCAGACCGTCGGAATTTTTCTTCATGCGTGCCCACATTTCACCGGGTGTGGGTTTGGTATTGCTCATTATATGCTCCTTACGGGAATACCCTCATTTGAGAGGTAATCCTTAAGATCTTTTATCCTTATCTCTCCGAAGTGGAAAAGACTCGCTGCAAGGACAGCGTCTGCCTTGCCGATATTGATCGCATCAGCAAAGTCTTTCATGGAACCTGCTCCGCCAGAAGCGATCACGGGCACTCCGACATTCTCGGAGATGAGGGATGTGATCTTGTTGTCGTAGCCGGATTTCGTTCCGTCCTTGTCCATTGATGTCAGAAGGATCTCGCCTGCTCCGAGAGATACGGCCTTCTTTGCCCACTCGAGAGCATCGATGCCGGTGGGCTTTGTGCCGCCTGCGATAACAACTTCATAACCCGAATCAAAACCCTCGTCTCTTGCCTTTACGTCAATGGCACAGACGATGCACTGTGAACCGAACATGTCGGAAGCTTCCTTGATGAATTCGGGATTCTTGACAGCTGCAGAGTTCAAAGACACTTTGTCCGCACCTGCATTTAAGAGTTCTCTTATGTCTTCGACGGTCCTGATTCCGCCTCCGATAGTGAAAGGAATGAATATCTCATTGGCAACTCTTCTTGCCATCTCGACTGTCGTTCCTCTTGATTCAAGTGTTGCAGTAATATCAAGGAAAAC